>Ga0326728_10015301_pt1 | contig 15989 bp, 8 predicted proteins | sample MB3enrmetagenome_FD_207602 | JGI IMG/M metagenome (GOLD analysis project Ga0326728, IMG submission 207602) | Lab enriched peat soil microbial communities from McLean, Ithaca, NY, United States - MB31MN | ecosystem: Environmental > Terrestrial > Soil > Wetlands > Peat | place: USA: New York...
CCGCGAAGGCCGCGCCCCGCCCTACCGACTTGACGCCGGTCTTGGGGCCGAAGAACGGGCCCGCTGTGGACGACACATCTTCGAACTTCCACTTCCCCAGGTTGCGGAAGATGGAGTGCTCCTGGGGAATCAGGTGAATGAGTCCCCCGTGTACGATGAACACATCCGGCAGGCCGTCGTTATCGAAGTCCTGTGCCGTGGTTCCCCAACTGGTGTATTGCGCGGCCAGTTGCGAGATACCCGCCTTGGCGGTCATGTCCTCGAACTGGAGGCCGCCGAGGTTCCGGTACAGGCGGTCGTACTTGGAGTCTGAAACCCACAGATCCACCTTGCCGTCGCCGTCAAAATCCAGGAAAACCGGCCCCATGGCGGAAGTGTTCTCGCCGTTTTGCCCGAATGCCACACCGGCCTCGGTGGCGATCTCTTTGAAGGTGCCGTCGCGCTGGTTGTGGAAGAGAAAATTCGCGGTCTTGTCGTTGGCGACATAGATATCGGGGTAGCCATCGCCGTCGAAATCCGCCGCGGTCACTCCCATGGCCCGGCCTTTGTAAGCGGCGATTCCGGATTTGGCCGAGACATCGGTGAAAGTTCCGTCGCAGTTATTGTGGAACAGCATGTTGGTTTCGGCCGGGTAGTCCAGCGGTCCGGGGTAGTTATCGGCCGCATAGTAGGCGCGATACTCCGGGTCAAACTTCACGTAGCGGCCCACGAACAGGTCCACGCAGCCGTCGCGGTCGTAGTCCAGCCAGGCGGCGCCGATAGACCACCCCGGAACCTTCAGCCCGGCCTTGGCCGTCACATCTTCGAACGTGCCATCGCCGCGATTGCGGTAAAGAATGACGCGTCCATAACCGGTCACCAGGAGGTCCTCGTTGCCATCGTTATCATAGTCGGCGGCGATGGCTGCCATGCTGAACAGATCCGAGCCCACGCCCGCGGCCGACGTGACATCCGTAAACGTGCCGTCGCGGTTGTTCCGATAAAGGTGGTTGTGGGGCGGGGGGTCGGGCGCCTTGCGCAGCGGGTAGGGGTGCATCCCGGCCCCTAGAGGCCGTCCGGAAACCACGTACAGATCCTGGTAGCCGTCGTTGTTGTAATCGAACCAGACCGCGCCCGCACCGGTGCTTTCGAGCAGCGAACCCAACTCCTGCGCGCCGAAGCTGTGTGTGAACGTAATTCCGGCCTTCTTGGTGGCGTCTTCGAACCGGATCGGCCCCAGGGCGGGCTGCTCCGCGGCCGCAAGGAACCAAACAGAAATGAGCAGGCGAAATAGCATGGCTTCTCCTAGTCGGCCGGTTTGCCCATGGGGACCGGCTTCTGGGTGCGCAAGAGAACCTGCGGGCTGAGGTTCTCCGGCGCACGTTCCGGGCCGGCATGGCAGCCGACGCACACCCGCTGCTCTCCCTGGCGCGCCCAGAACCAACCCTTTTCCGCCGCTACGGTCTTCCCCGCGCCGTCCAGAAGCTCGAAGCGAAGCGGCGTTTCCGACGGCGTCTGCACGAAGAACGACCCGTCGGTTTCCACGGGCGCTTTCCCCAGCGCCACGGCACTCCCGCGATTATTCAGCCCCCACACCCGCACTTCCGCCACGGAGCCCTTCGGAATCCGCTCGGTTTTCGAAACATAGGAGTTCAGGCACAGCAGATTGGCTCCCTCGCGATTGCCCAGGCCCGAGGGGTGATAGGGAGGCGCCGGCCGGACGCGCACCGGCACCGGCTGCCAGGCGTTGGGCCCGGCCACGCTTACCGGCTGCGCTCCCGCCCGCGGCTGGAAACGGCAAATCCAATATGCGCCCGTCCCTCCCGCGCGATACGCGGCCAGCCACTCTCCGCTGTCGGTCTCCGCGACCGGACCCACGTACTGCCCCTTGGGCAGCGCCAGCTCCAACTGTCCGGCGCGCGCCGAAGTGAATCGCGCCAGCCCCGTGCCGGTCTGAAAGACGGTGTCCCCGGATGCCAATTCCGCCGCCGAATGGCGGTCCGGCCCATGGTCGCAACGGCGCGTTTCCTCGCCCGAACCGTCCGCGTATACCGTGTAGAGTTCACGAATCGCCGAGGGCGCGGCTGGAAACGGCGCTTCGAAGAGCACGCGCCCATCGCGCAGAACGGCATTGGGGAGGAAATAGCCGGGCAGGTAAGTCAGGGGCAGCGCGCTGCCGCCCGCCAGGGGCGCAATCTCGATCTGGAATCCGCTCTTGGTTCGGCGCGCATACACGAATTTCCGCTCCGCGGCGTAGAACGGCCGGATGCAGTCTTCGGCGCCCGAGGTCAACTGCCGCGGTGCGCCGCCCGCCAGCGGAAGCTCCCAGATCTGCCACGGCTGGCCGGCATTCTCCTTGGCGGCGATCAGGACAGTGGTGGCGTCGGGAGAAAGCGCGGCATCCGCCGAAATCGCCAGCGATGGAGCCAGCACGCGGGAGGCGCCGCCCGCGAGCAGCTTCACCACAGCGCCGGCGGGAAAGCGCTCTCCCCCGCGCAAGGTGGCCCCCGAGTCATACTGCGGCGCTTCGGTATACAGCAACGCACCCGATGGTACGGCTGTTCCAACCGCGAGACCCAACAGAGACAAGATCACCACCATCACTGAGCCGCCATCAATAGACTAGCAGACCCCGCCCTTCTCCCCAATAGTAACCGGCGGCGCGCGGACATTGTGCGCGGCGCGAAGAAGTCGTAAGCTAGGGCCATAGGAAGGAGCCATGCGGGAGGCTATTGCCCACACGGTCGACCGCCGCACTCTCCTGCGGCTGGCGCTTCTGGCTGCGGTCGAGAAGCTGCCTGCCAAGGCGCCTGCACGCGCGGACCGCCCGGTGCGCAAAGTTGTCCTGGCAACCATCGCCGGGGTCAGAAGGAAAGAGACCTGGGCCGCCACGGGGCCGGACAACATCCCTCGTTTGCGCGGCGAGCTGATGCCCCAGGCGCTGTTCTATGAGAGCTGCGTGAATGAAGGCGTCACCTCGCACTTCAACACCATCTCGAGCATCCTGACCGGCGTCTGGCAGCACGTGGACGATTGGGGCCGCGACCTGCCGCGCAACCCCACCCTGATCAACTACCTTCGGAGCCAGCTTCACCTGGATCCCACCCAAACATTTGTCGTCACCAGCAACAAGGCGCTCACCGCCAATATCGGGGCCGGCGGGAACGTGATCCTCACCAAGCAACTGCTGATCGAGGCAGTCGAGCGGATCGTCCTGGGCTTCAGCCGGCGGCCAAGCCTCAACCGGGAGCTGCTGCTCGAGGAGTTGACGGACGTAATGCAGCAGGATTACGAGCGGATCGGATGGGAGGTCCCCGGCCCGTCCGCCACCATGGAGCCGCGACTGAAACAGACGTTTCTGACCGCCCTGGCGGATTTCATGAAGGGACCGGACAACGCCACCAGCGGGGACGAGCTGACCTTCATGGTGGCGGCCGAGGTGCTTCGCCGCGTGGAGCCGGCTCTGCTGATGATCAATTTTTCGGATGTGGAGGTGGCGCACTTCGGAGTCTACTCGGCTCACCTGGCGGGCATCCGCAACACCGACGCGATTTGCCACCGGCTATGGAGCCTGCTGCAGTCTCTTCCGGCCTATGCCGGGCAGACCGCCCTGGTGATCATGCCGGAGTTCGGGCGGGATCCCGACGGATCCACGACCAACGGCTTCTTCAACCATCGCACCAACACCGAGGAGAACCGGGTGACCTGGCTGATGGTGCTGGGTCCCGCCGCGAGCAGGCCCGCGTATGTAAAGAAGCCCGTGCGGCACGTGGACGTAGCGCCCTCCCTGGGGGCCTTCCTGGGCGTGGAGTGCACCGAATCCGTGGGCCGGATGCTGCCGGAGTTCCGGGCCTGACCATGACCACGATTGACAAAGAGCTGCTCAAACGGTTGCCCAGGACGTTCGCGCCCGCACTGAATGAGCAGCTCGACAAGTGGGACCTGCTGTTCCCGGTCGAGCAGCGCACGCTCCAGAATCAGTTGGAGTATCTCGCCGGGCTCTCCCCTGGCGACTTCGATGCGTTGTTCCGGCCGGTGAAGGACGTCGAGGCGAAGATGCAGTTGCCGGCTTGGGAGGCTTCGAGCAGGCGCATCAGCATCTCGGAAACCTCCCTGCTGGTTCGTTCGCCGTACTATCCCCAGTGGCGTTCCGAGGTGGAGAAGGTCTTTGCCCGAATCGACGATGGAATCGAGGCCAGGAAAAGCCGAAAACCGCGCCGGAGCGTAGTCGCCTGCCTGCTGCCGGCCGGGCTGCCGCTTCCCGCCGGACCTCTCTGGCCCCGGCTCGCCCAGGCGGGCCGGACGCTCACGCTGCGCGCGGCGTTCAGCGATGGCGCGGAGCAATTCCTGCTGGCGCTGGCGCGCCATACGGACTCTGCCGCGGACCCCGCGGAGCGCACCTGGATCTTCGAAATGGGGGACGCTTTCAGCCGCACCCTGGCATCGGCGGCGGATGGCCTGACACTGCTCTCCTTTGACGCCCTCGGACCCGCGCGAAAGGCGTTCTTGCAGCGGCTGAACGTCATCAAGAAGGATCTCCATTCAGCCGACCAGGCCTACGACGACTTGCGCCGCCTGGATCTGGCTGCGTTGCTGGGGAAGGGGATCGGACGCGATCTCCGCCTTTCCAGCTTCATCCGGGACCTGTTTCTCAGCGGCAACGGCGCCTTGCTTTTTGGGAACGCTTTTGTGGAGTGGGGCGCCTCGGAGGCCATGCGCCGGGCTCAACCGCAGCTCTTGATCTGTGCCTTCGGCATCCGGCGCAGGCTGAAGCCTTTCAGCAGCGTGGCAGTTTTTGAGGACCAGGGGCGGGCCAGCCCCGCGCCCGAGCAGGACGACGCCCCTTCTTCGCTCATTGACGCCCAGATCCTGGCCGAGTATGTCTACCTGGCGACTTCCCGGCTGCCTTCCTACGCCGACCAAACCCTCGGCGTGTTCACTGTCGAGGATTCCAACACCGTCGTGGTGCTAGGCCCATCTCCCTCCACTGGTTGGCCGTCCGGGCCGCTGGCTCTCGCCGAGCTGAGCGCCGGCATTGTGCGTTGGATGGGGGAAGTCGCATAAGAGGGCTGGGCCGGTCCGCCGATCCATAATTCATTGCGGATCAAGCGCCTCTAAGAATGCCCGATGCATACTGTAAGAAATGCCTTGACAAGAAATCCACCTTGAACTAAAATTCTTCCAACGCTGCAACTATAAGGATTATTATATCCTTATGTCTTTTTTGCAGCAGAACCGGCACGTGGGTGTCAGAGGCACCCGCAGGCAGGCTTAAGGCGTGAGTTGGCACGCCGGGGGTATGAGAGGCCCCTTAGGGGAAAAGGGATAGGGCTGGGAGTGCATCACAACAAAGTGAGGTTCGGCATGGTATTGACCGGGAAATTCCGTGCTGCTTCGTTTTATAGATGCGCGGGTCACCTGAGAGGCCTCGTATGGATGGCGTCTCTGGTCCTGCTATTCAGCAGTCTTGCCTTCGCCCAACGAGACTTGGGCACAATCACCGGCACGGTCACCGACGCGACAGGCGCGGTCGTGCCAGGTGCGACAGTTACGATTACCAACGACGCGACCGGGGAAAGCGCCAAGATGACGACCACCGCGTCCGGCGACTTTACGCGACCGGCGCTCCTGCCAGGGAGTTACACCGTGACCGTGGAAGCGCAGGGCTTCCGGCGGGCGAGCCGGCAGAAGGTGGAGATCACGGCCGGCGGCAGGGTGGGCGTTCCTTTCGCCTTGGATGTCGGGGATGTAACCTCGGCGATTGAAGTGACGGCTCAAGCGGAGCTGGTGCAAAACGAAAGTGTCCAGCTCGGCGCGGAGTTGAGCTCAGACGTGGTCACCGACCTGCCGCTGGGCGCTCAGCGCACGTTCACTTATCTGGCACGGCTATCGCCCGGCGTCAATCCGAGCGAATCCACCCGCGACCAAAACACGGGCGGCTTCTCCGCCAACGGCCAGCGCGGGACGGGGCAGAACAACTTCCTGCTCAATGGTGTCGACAATAACGTCGACGTCATCGACTTTCTGAACGGGGCCTCGTTCGTCATTGGTCCGCCACCCGAGGCCATCGGCGAGATGACGGTGATGACCACCGGCTACAACGCGGAGTACGGCCGGGGCGCCGGAGGCGTGGTCAACGTCAATCTTAAGACCGGGACGAACCAACTCCACGGCGGCTTGTGGGAGGTCCTCCAGAACAACGACCTCAATGCCAACTCGTGGCAGAACAACAGGGCAGGAGCGCCACGGCCGGTATACCGACAGAACCAGTTTGGCGCGGCGGCGGGCGGCCCTATTCTCAAGAACCGCTTCTTCGTCTTCGGCGACTACCAGGGCACCCGGCAGAAGACCCCCTCCACCGGCTTCGACACTTTTCCCACGCCGGCGGAAGTCGGGGGCAATTTCTCGGGCTTGCTGGGGCCGTCAGTTGGAACCAGCGCGACGGGGACCAGCGTTGCCCAGTACCAGATCTTCGATCCGACCAGCCTCCAGACGGTCAATGGCCAATTGACGCGCACTCCCTTTCCCGGAAACATCATCCCGTCCTCCCGGTTCGACCCCGCGGCGGCCAAGGTCGTCCAGCTCGTTCCGGCGCCGAACCAGCCGGTGAACGGTTTCCCGATCAATGATTACTACTACTCTTCGCCGAATTTCATGAATATGGACTCAGGCGATCTCCGCTCCGACTTCAAGCTCACCAATAAGGACAGCCTTTACGGCTCACTGAGCTGGATGGACCAAGCCTCAGGTGGTACGCCTGCGGCCGGGTTGCCCATAACACTCGGCTCTAATGCGGGCGGGATTCCAAGCGTCCAATCAACCTATACCCGCAATGCGCAACTGGGGTACACGCGAGTTTGGACCCCGTCCCTCGTTACCGAGACCCGCGCCGCTACCACGCGCCTGCATACCTCGATTGTCGGCCCCGGTCAGGACGTGGACCAATACAAAGCCTTCGGCATCGGAGGATACGACCCCACCTATTCCATGCCGAGCGATGGCGGGCTGCCGACAATCTCGCCTTCCCGCTACAGCGGCATGGGGGCGGGCTCATGGGAGCCGATGTTGATGTACAGCAACGTCCGGGATTTCATCCAGAACGTGGCTATCAATAAGGGATCCCACGCGCTCAAGTTCGGAGCCGAGGCCCGGCTGGTCCAGTTCCCCTTCTTCCAGTTTTCCAACCCGCACGGCACCATGAACTTCTCCAACAACGAAACGGCATTTCCTGGCGCCGGCGCCCTCAGCAGCAGCAGCGGCGATGCGATCGCCTCATTTCTGCTGGGCAATGTGGACCAAGGCACAATCTCCTCGACCAACGAAATCTCTTCACAGAAGCAAACGTGGGCGTTCTACGGTCAGGACGACTGGAAAGTCACCCCGAAACTGACCCTGAACCTGGGGATCCGGTACGAGCTCTTCTCGCCCACTTATGAGGAGTGGGGCCGGGCGTCGAACTTCTCGTGGCAAACCATTACGCTCTACATCCCCAAGGGGAACAGCGAGAACGCCCCTCTGCCGCCGACCTTTGCCGCGAACTTCCCGAACGTCACGGTGTCCCGCGGCGCGGTTAGCAGGTACATGTACCCGTGGGACAAGTATGACTTCGGCCCGCGGTTTGGCTTGGCCTACAAAATGGCCGCGAACACGGTCCTTCGCCTGGGCTTCGGGATCTTCTACGGCGGCGAGGAGAACCTGGGTGGCAGTCCCAACCTCGGCGAAAACGCGCCGTTCAACCAGACCATGAACCTGCAACGCGTCGACCTGAATCTGAATCCCCTCCCCAATAATTTCGTTAACAATCCGTGGTTCGGCGGGGGATTCTCCGGCGGGTTTCCTACAAACGTCTTTTCCGCGCCTGCCCCGATCAGCTTCAATGGCTTCGGCACGGACTCCCGGAGCCCGCTGGTGCAGAAGTGGAACGTGGCGGTCCAGCGCGATATTGGTTGGCAAACGGCGGTGGAACTGGCCTACACCGGCAATCACCAGAGCCACCAATACGAGACCGACCAAAGTGGCGGGAATCCCTGTCCCAACCTCGGGACCACCAACACCAGCATCACGTGCGCGTCGCTGGAGCCAATTCCGTACATCGGAGTGGGCAGCGTCACCAACAGCAACGCCTACGCCAACTACAACGCGATGACCGTGAAGGTTGAGAAGCGGCTGAGCCACGGGTTGCAGTTCATCAGCTCCTTCGCCTGGGCCCACGTCCTGACGGATGCGTGCCTTCCTCTGAGCAACACGTGCCCGTCCCCCAATCCGCTGAACTTCGCGACCATGTACTCCAACGCCCAGTGGGACCATCGCAAGAGTTTCACTACCGGCTTCGTGTATGAATTGCCGGTCGGGAAGGGCAAGGCGCTGGGGGCGCAGATGAACTCCGCGCTCAACACCGTGATTGGTGGATGGGGGCTGAACGGCATTGTGACCATCCGCACAGGCGCTCCCATCGACGTGAATTACAACGGATGTCAGGGTGTGTGGCGCTGGTGCCGGCCCGACGTGGTACCCGGGCAGAATGTCGGCTCGCCTTCCGGGGGCCGGAGCGCGGCTGAATGGTTCAATACCGCCGCGTTCAAGACTCCCGCCCCTCTGACCGGCGGCGACGCGGCTCCGTACGACATATTCGGTCCTGGGAACAGCACGCTCGATGCCGCGCTGTTCAAGACCTTCCGCTTCACCGAGCGCTTCAGCATGGAATTCCGGTTGGAGGCGTTCAACGCGTTCAACAAGACTCAGCTCGGCGGCCCCGACACCAACATGCAAGACTCGACTTTCGGCCAGATCACCTCCAGTTCGGGTGAGCGTCACGCCCAGCTCTCTCTCCGGCTGCATTTCTAGCCGGACGCCAGACCTTTAGACCCGTTTAGACAAGCCCCCGCCCTTCGCCGGCGGGGGCTTTTCCTTTTATACTGGACAGGGGATAAGACTGTGCGGGCAGCCATCACAGGGGCGGTTGCAGTTCTCGCGGCGCTTCTCGGTCCGGCTTTGTGGCAGGCTGGGCCCGCTGAGTCACCCATTCACTTTGTCTATCGGCCGATCCCTTTCACGCTGGATACCTGTGAGACGCCGGAGCGGCATGCGCCCGAGACCATGGCCGGCGGCGTCGCAGTCTTCGACTACAACAACGACGGCCACCTGGACATCTTCTTCGCCAACGGCGCCGATATCCGAACGCTAAAGAAGACCTCGCCCAAGTACTCCAACAGGTTGTTCGCCAACGATGGCAAGGGCCATTTCACGGACGTCACGGAAAAGGCCGGACTGGCCGGCGACGGCTACGACATCGCCGCCGCGGTCGGCGACTACGACAACGACGGCTATGAGGATCTCTTTGTCGGCGGCGTCCATGGCAACCGGCTCTATCACAACAACGGCGATGGCACCTTCACCGACGTGACCAAAAAGGCGGGAATCGATCAGCCCGACAGCGAGTACGGCCCTCTCTGGTCGGTCGGCGCCGCGTGGGTGGATGTCAACAACGATGGGTTGCTCGATTTGTTCGTGGTCAACTACATGAGCTGGGACATCCGCACGGAGCCGGCCTGCGTGACAGCGGGCGGGCGGGACTATTGCGATCCGAAATTCTATAAGAAAACCCCCAACCAGTTGTTTCTCAACAACGGCGACGGGACCTTCAGGGATGTCTCGGCCGAGTCGGGCATTCGCGCCCACCCGGGCAAGGGGATGGGAGCCGGCATTGCCGATTACGACCTCGATGGCTGGATGGATATCTTCGTCACCAACGACAAACTCGATAACTTCCTCTTCCATAACAAGGGCGGCGGGAAATTTGAAGAGGTCGCCTTCGAGAGCAACGTCGCATTGCGCGAGGATGCCGAGTGGATCTCTGGAATGGGCGTGGATTTCCGTGATATCGACAACGACGGCTATCCCGATATCGTGTTCGTGGCGCTTGACGACGAGACCTTCCCCATCTTCAGAAACACGGGAAAAGGGGATTTCGCGGATATCACCCGCAGCAGCGGAATGGGTGTGCTCAGCCTGCCCATGGCAGGCTACTCGCCCACTGTCTGCGACTTCGACAACGATGGCTGGAAAGACATCTTTGTCACTCGCGGGCACGTGGAGGTGATGTTGCCCGTGCGTCAAGGCCAGGTCGAGCAGCCAAACACCGTGTTTCGCAACCTTGGCGGCGCCAGGTTCGCCGCTCTGACAGCCGAAGCGGGCCTGGCCGCGCAGCCGCCCAGGCGGCATCGCGGCTCGGCGGTGGGCGACCTGAACGGCGACGGGCGCATGGATGTCGTAGTCAGCGCCATCGGAGCGCCCGCCGAGATCTGGATGAACGACAGTCCGGGAGGCAATCACTGGCTGGAGTTGCAACTGGAAGGCACGAAGAGCAACCGCGACGCCATCGGGGCGCGGATCAAAGTCGTGACGCGCACCGCCACCCAATACAACCATGTCTCGTTCAGTTTCGGATACGCCTCGTCGAGCGCCGGGCCGGTGCACTTCGGGCTGGGGCCGGACAAATCCGCGGATACCGTGGAGATCCGCTGGCCGTCGGGAGTGGTTCAGGAGCTGAAGAATGTTGCCGGCGACCGCATTGTGCGGGTCAAGGAGCCCGGGCCACCGCGATGAAGCGGCATCGCGCCGCGGTGCTGGCAGTGGTTGCCTGGCTGCTTTCGCCTTTGGCCGGGCCGGCGCAGCCGTCAGCCCAGGACGATCTTCGGCAGGGGCTTGTCGCGCTCAACCGGAACGACCTCGTCCATGCGCGTGAATTCCTTGAAAGAGCGGCCAAGCTGGATCCGCAGAGCGCCGTGGCATGGGTAGCGCTGGCCCAGGCCTACCTGAAGAGCGGGCAGAAGGAAACGGCGGTCCAGGCCGCCGGGCGCGCGGAGCAATTCGGCGCGAACATTCCTCCTGTTCAGCACGCGCTCGCGTTGTTTTACACCGGGACCGGTGATCTCGCCAGGGCTGCGGAGTGGGAGCGCCGGTTTGCGGCCACGCCCGGAGCCGGCGCGCAGGCGGCCGCCGGCGCCGCCGCGCTCTCGCTCGAGGCAGGCCAGCCGGAGGAGGCGGTGAAGTGGGCGGAGGTCGCTTTGCGGGGAGGAGACACCCCTGAAGCGCATCACATCTTGGGCAAGGCCTATCAAGCGGCGGGACGGCCAGATTCCGCGCTGCCCGAATTGCGCCGGGCGTTTGAGGGCGCACCGGCGCAAGAACTTTTCCTCTCGGATTTTGGGCAGGCCCTTCTCGATCACGGGGACTTGGCGGAGGCCTTGGCTGTCTTGGAGAAGGGCCAGCGCCAGTTTCCCAAGAACCCGCAGATCGTGCTGGCTTATGGCGTGGCCTGTTACGCCCAGCGCCGGCCCGCGGATTCCGTGAGCGCCTTCCTGCAGGTGATCCGCCTGGACGATACCATCGAACAGCCATACGTCTTTCTGGGCCGGATTCTGGAGCACGCGGGCGGCCGGCTGCCCGAGGTCATCGCGTCCTACGCGGCATGGGAAAAGAAGGCGCCGAAGAATTACCTGGCGGTTTTCCTTCACGCCAAGGCTCTGGCTGCCTCTTCCAACCCGGACGCCCCCGAGATAGAGACCAGGCTGCGCCGGTCGATTGAGCTTAACGGGGCGTTCTGGGAATCGCACCTGGAGCTGGGCGCGCTCTTGGCAAGGCACAGCCAGTGGCCGGAGGCGGAACGCGAGCTTTCACGCAGCATCCAGCTTAGCCCCGGTCAAACCAGAGCGCATTATGAGTTGGCGCGGGTCTACCTGCGCATGGGCAAGCCGGACCTGGCCCGCGCCGAGCGAGCCGAGTACGAGCGTTTGAAGAGCGCCGAGACCGACACCGGACGGCCTTGAAGCGCCGTCGTGTCAGTACATGGCTCATTGGTTGCCGCGGCGGTAGCTTTCAGGCGGGCCAAGATAGCTTGGTTTCACTCCACCCAGATTTACGACGAGTTTCTCCAGCACCACACTGGGATCAACCATCCAAAACTTCAGCGTGTGATAGCCGGAATTTGCCAGCATGTGGGTGGATTCGACTTTGCGAACGCTGTCCTTCACTGTTTCCTCCCAGTCGCTCTGCGAGTTATGCGCGAGCGCATCGACGATTTGGGGCGGCTGGTCGTCAAAGGAGATCGCGAAGTGAAGGCCCCGGCCGGGGACAAAGTCCAATGTTGGAGCGATAATCGCCTCGACTTCAATTCTCCCGGAATGGAATAAATACATTTGATATTCGAGGCAAGGAGAATCCCGCGGCGGGGACACGGTTTTCGCGGTGACGGGAAAGATGGTCATGGCCGAGAGAGTCCGCCCATAATCCTCAATCTTCTCCCAACGAACCGAACCTGCACTGGTCCCTTTCGTGTAATGCTCCGCTTCGATGGATACGTAACCATCTGTCTCGACGAAGCCCTCCAAAGAAGCTCTTGCGGGGGTGGACGGGTTGAACGCGCTGACTTTCACCGTCACCGCATTCGCGCCGGCGCGGGCGATCCGGATTGATCCATTGGTCGATCCATGCGGCGCCAAGCGCCAATCGACACTTACCCCAATGCGCTGTTCCTTCTCGACCTTCCCTTGCGCCGCACTTAGTACGATCCAGGGAGCGCTGGCTGTAGCCGAGAACTCGAACGGCGCGCGTCCACGGTTAAACACGTCAATGTACCGTCGCGGTTGAGTGAATGGGTCAAATTCCGGCAAAACTGGCTCACCCTGCGCCCCTGGCCAGGCAGAGGCGGAACCCTCTATGGCGACTCCCATTTCCGCCGCTTCCGGAACCTTGATCTCCTGGACACTGGGCATGGCATTCACCGGCGGCTCTTGCCAGTTCGTGTAGCCGATGTGCGTCTGGTCCATCATGTGGTCCCACTTTCCATGGGCCAAAGTATGGTTGTAGGAATCAGACAGACTCGCGTCGGCCTGAAACAACGCCCTGGTCTGTGCGGCCAGATCGTTTGTGCTGGCGCGGCCCTGGCCCGCATACAATCGGTTCTTCCCGGCGGTGATGTAGAGGTCATTCACCTGGTAGCAGGCTTTCGTGGGGAAGAGAACGAGCTCGAAAAACGCATCCTTTGCGTACTCGGGCAAGCTGCGATAGATGCGCTCCGCCTTGTCCGCGATGGCTTTCCAGCCGGCCAGCACGGTATCCGCTTCGTTATAGCTCGGGAGGCTGAACGTAGCTGGATCGAGGAGTTCCGGCTTGCGCCTGCCGTTGTATTTCGTGTAATTGGAGATGATGTCCGCAATTTCCGCGGAGTAAGTTGGTCCAAACTCCCGTTCCGCCCACAGCCTGGTGAATTCCGATATCTTCTCCTTTGGCCACCTTTGCGGATCGCGGGCAAAATCCAGGAAGAACTCGATGGGGAACTCCATAGGCTTGAGGTCGCCGACGTTCACAATCCATATCCGTTTGGCGTCGTACTGAAGAGCCAGATTCATCTGCTCCCACACCTTGGCGATGGGATTCGTATTGAGCCATTTGTAGTTGCGCGGACCGCCCACGTAGTCGAAGTGATAATAGACCCCGGCGCCGCCGGCTCGCTTCCGTTCTTCCGCGGTGGGCAGACGGCGAATGTTGCCCCAGTTGTCGTCGCACCACAGCAAAGTCACATCGTCGGGGACACGCATTCCCTTGTCGTAGTACTCCTGCACTTCTTTGTAGAGCGCCCAGAGTTGCGGCACCTCCGACAACTTCGGGTTCACATCCTTCGCCAGGATGGCCCGCTGATCGGCCACGACTCTTTCCAGCAACGCAATGTTCGCGGGCATATCGTCCGCGGGCGCCATAGGCAGGTCGCCATCGCCGCGCATACCGATGGTAACGATGCTCTCGTAGTTCTTATTGCGCTGAATGCCTTCTTCCCAAAATGCACGCAGGATCCCGGCGTTGGTGTTGTAATTCCACGGACCTTTGCCGTGCCGCTGCCACTCCTGCTGCGCTCTTAGCATCGGCTCGTGATGCGAAGTTCCCATGACAATGCCGTATTCGTCCGCGAGCTTGGGATTCAGTGGATCGTCTTCGTTGAACGCGCTGCCCCACATCGCGGGCCAGAGGTAGTTACCCTTCAGCCGCAGCAACAGCTCGAAGACCTTCACATAGAATTCATGGTTGAAACCACCGAACTTCTCTTTTGTCCAGCCGGAGAGCGCCGGCGCCTCGTCGTTCAGAAAAATGCCACGATACTTGACCGCGGGTTCCCCCTGCACGTACTTTCCCGGCTTGACGAAGAGGGCGTCTTTGTGGACGACGGGCACGTCCGCCCACCAGTACCACGGCGACACTCCAATTTGCTCGGAGAGATCGTAGATACCATAAATGGTCCCTCGCTTATCGCTTCCCGCGATGATCAATGCGCTGCCGGCTCCCGGCCAAGGCTTGGGCACGACCTGAATGAGAAACGATTCCCACCTTCCCGCAATCTGGCTGGCATCAAGTGTCCTATCGCTGATCAATCGGTCAATGATCCGGCTCTTTCCGATTGTGCCGGCAACGATGACACTTGTTCCAAATTCTTTTTCGTCGTGAGTGATTGCCGGAGTGCAGCTTGTGACACGGGCAATATCCGCCTGTAAGTCGGCGGCGGCGCGAATGACGCCGGCATAGTCGTCTGAATCGACATAAACGGAGGCCGCACGCTTTCCGCGCACGATCGCGAAACTCCCCAAGGCGTATGTGTCCCGTACATATCGGGCCTGACCGAGGGCAAAACCGTCGCGTGGGAAAATGAAAAGACAGAGGAGGATGAGCAGGCCGCGCGTGTTCATTTGCCTTTGCCGAGGCGAACCACTGCCTGGAACGCTGGTTTGGGCTGGCCGTTACGGTCGAATAACAACGGATAAGCGGTTCTTCCTCTGACCGGCCAGTTGTTGAGCCATGAATCGCCGTCGGTCACGCCCCAAAACGTGACACGTGAGATAACGCCGCGGTACTTGACAAACACCCCAAACAGGTCGGCATACCGCCGCGCCAATGCCTGCTGGATCGCGTCCGGCAGTCCGCCCGTGTAAGGGTTCAGTTCGGCCTGCGCCCCGACATTGAGCGAAACGTCCGCGCCCGGCCGTCGCGTGGCGGCCGGCAGCACGTCTATGTCGAGCTCCGTGATATTCACTTTCACGCCCAGTTCCGAGAAGGCGGCGATGGTAGCGTCCTGCTGTTCGAGGGTGGGCCAATCCATCTTGTCGTGCCCTTGCAGCCCGACGGCCGTGACTTGTATCCCCTGAGCTTTGAGTTTCCTGATCAGCTCGATTGCGCCCTTGCGCTTGGGTTCGTTCTCCAACGAATAGTCGTTGTAATACAACTCCGCTTTGGGATCGGCCTCATGCGCAAATTCAAACGCCTTCGCGATGTACTCCTCGCCGATGATTCTGAGCCAGGGCGATGGGCGTAATGTGCCGTCTTCGTTGAGAGCTTCGTTAACCACGTCCCACCCACCGATTCGGCCCTTGTAGCGGCCCACAACCGTTTGTATGTGCCCGCGCATTCGTTCGAGCAGCGCTTCGCGGCGCAGAGGAGCTCCCTTGTCGTCCTGAAAAACCCATGCGGGTGTCTGGCTGTGCCACACCAGCGTGTGACCAATGATGAACATGCCGTTCTTTTCGCCGAATGCAACGTAGCGATCCGGCTCCTCGAAGCTGAACGTGTCCGGCTGGGGGTGGATGGACTCCCATTTCAGAACGTTTTCCGGGCTGATCGTGTTGAACTGGGCCTTCACGATCTCCGCGCCGCGAGTATCTCGTTCGTCAAACTGGGCTTGGTTGATCGCCGCCCTGATCCGAAAAGCGTCTTTGAATGCTTCTTTAAGCGAGACTTGTGCCTCCACGCTCGACACCAGGCCGACCAGCAGCGACCCGCATAACACGGTTGATTTCATGCTTACCCCCTACTAAGTAGTTGCAAACCTCTTCCGCCGTTCAACCAGTTCGTCCTGTATCTGGATATTCAGCTTCTTCCCGATTCTGTAGCAAATCAGGCAAACAATAACGATCAGGAAACAGGCGGCCGGGTAAATGCTGACCGTCATGCGGATGCCGCGCAAGGCC
>Ga0326728_10015302_pt1 | contig 15987 bp, 13 predicted proteins | sample MB3enrmetagenome_FD_207602 | JGI IMG/M metagenome (GOLD analysis project Ga0326728, IMG submission 207602) | Lab enriched peat soil microbial communities from McLean, Ithaca, NY, United States - MB31MN | ecosystem: Environmental > Terrestrial > Soil > Wetlands > Peat | place: USA: New York...
ATATATCAGAATCGGACTTTACAGACTGCACCCGACTTCGAATGCAGGATGCACCGCGTCCACTATCTGTCCTGGAGTACAGCATGATCCTATCTCGAAATATTGTGCTGCCAACCCGGTGAATTCATCGCCCGAGTCCTTTCTAGCCTTCAAACCTGCTGCAACTACCACCGTGTCGGCCATGATCTCGCTAATATTTCCATCCCGGTCCTCGACGACGACCCCATTTTCCCTGATCTCGACAACCTTCGTCATACTGCGCACCGAGACTTTTTGCTTGAGCCGCGAGAGCAAAACCCATCGACTGGTTGGGCCAACGTCGCTTGCGACGCGGTCCAGCATTTCGACCACGGTCACCTGCTTATCACCTTGCTCAGCCAGGTATTCAGCAGTTTCACAACCTATCATGCCGCCGCCGATAACGACGATGTTTTTCCCCTTTACAGCCTGGCCCCGCAACACATCGAGAGCTGTAATGACGTTTTCTTTCCCGATGCCGGGTATGGCGGGCAGCAACGGCTCAGCGCCGGTTGCAAGTATCACGGCGTCCGGCTTGAGTTCCCTTGCCTTCTCAGCAGTAAAGGTTTCGCCCAGCCTGACCTCTACGGATAGGATTTCCATCTGAGCCTTGTAGAAATCGGTGATGCATCCGATTTCTTCCTTGTGCGGAGGAAGGACCGCCAGATTGAGCATGCCTCCCAGGCTGCCTTCTTTTTCGAATAACACCACATCGTGGCCTCTGAGGGCGGCTACGCGCGCCGCCTCCATCCCGGCAGGTCCGCCTCCGACTACGACTACACGTTTCTTGCGGGATGCCGGCGCGACGAGGTGCTCTCCCTCGCGACCGAGTTCAGGGTTATAGCAGCACTTCAATTTTGCCTGCCCCCCCTGCATGCCCATCATGAGCTGATCGAAGCAATAACAGCAGGCTGAGCATCGCCGAATCTCCCGCACCCTGCCCTCTTTTGTTTTTTTCACAAAATCCGGGTCGCACAGAAGCTGCCTCGCCAGTCCAACCAGGTCCGCCTCACCCTTTCTCAAAATGTCCGCCGCTAAAAACGGATCATTAATTCTGCCCACAGTTGCGACGGGGACATCGACAACATTCTTGACGGCCTTTGCGAGATAAGTGAAAGCCCCTCTGGGGACAGACATGGGCAGCATTGGCCGCTGCGCTTCGTGCCAGCCCGCCCAGACATGGAGGCGGTCCGCTCCTGCTTCAACTATTTTCGGAGCAAGCAGAAGAGAGTCTTCAAGGGTTTTCCCCCCTTTTACTCCATCTTCTGCGTCCAACTTCACGCAGATGTTGAAGTCTTCTCCCACAAGCTTTCTTGTTTCCCCTAAAACGGAAAAAAGGAAATCAGCCCTTTCGATAACGTTGTCTCCCCCGTACCTGTCGTTCCTTTGGTTGGTTACCGCCGAGAGGAACTGACTGATAAGATAGCCCGAGTTCGCACAGATCTCGATTCCGTCAAATCCCGCCTTCCTGGCGCGAAGCCCTGACTCGGCAAAAGCCCGAACCAGATCGTCGGCCTCCTGCGTTGAGAGCTCCCGGGGAGTTTCCCCGGTGTATCGCGAGGCTATCGGTGAGGGAGCCACCGACTGACGTCCGGTCAACCGTGCGAAACTGTAACGCCCTGCATGGTTTAGTTGAGCGATTATCTTCGCTCCTTCTTTTTGGACCGCCCTCACCATGGGTGACAACTTCAAAATGTCAGCGTCGGTTTCCAGTGCCGCATCGCCACCGCCCAGTGCGGTTCCGCCGGGATGTACCCTGAGGACTCCGGTAGTGATGCAGGCAACCTCCCCCCTAGCTCTCGCCGCCAAATACTCTGTCAACTGCTCCGATGTAAAGGTTGTCCCGACCGGGGCCATGAACAAGCGGTTCTTCAAAACCAGGTTGGGCATTTTGAGCGGTTCGAAAAGAATATCCAAAGCCGGATCTCTCATATGTTCGTCCTCCAATTAGGCCGCAAACCGCCGGCTACGCTACCTTGAAAATTCCCTGGCCGCCTTGCCGCCGCACTCCGCGCTGCACTCGGTCATCCTCGATGTCCTACCCGGGAAAAAAGACACCGGGATCCTTTTTATCATTACCATGCGTAAGTGTCCAGACAGGTTGCTTTGAGACGGCGTTTATAACATCTCTTCTGTGACATGATTCGAATTAGGCTCCATCAGGACCCCTTAAACGCTGCCTTTCGCTTCTGAGTAAAGGCGCTTACTGCTTCGATCAGATCCTCCGATGGTATCGTCATGCACGTCCTGGCTGCGTTGTATTCAAGATACCTGCTCTGCCCCAGTCCTTCGTTGAAAAGAAAAACTTCCTTTGTCCCCTGAACGGCAAGCGGAGCGTTTTCAGCGATCTGCCGGGCTATTTCCAGGCCTTTTAACTCCAATGTCTCCCTGTCGGGGTGGACGTCATTTACAAGAAGTATTGCCCTGGCTCGTTCCGCATCGAATAAGTGGCCACGAAATGCAATTTCTCTGGCATGTCCGGGTCCAACAACTTTTGGGAGCCGGTAAAGCCCTCCCATGTCGGCGATGATTGCACGCTTTGTTTCAGGAAGCGAAAATTGAGCGTCTGCCGAGCATAGGCGAAAATCGCAGCACAGGACCAGTTCCAACCCTCCCCCAACACAATACCCATGGATGAGCGCAATCGTCGGCTTTGAAAGATGCTCCAGACGCGTGAAGATGCGCATCAGGTCCTTGATTGTCTTAAAATAACGAACTCTCTGGCCGACTCCCGGCGTGGAGGCAAAAAAAGACTCCAATTCAGGATCCGTTCCCAACTCCAGGCCAACACAGAAGGATTTCCCCTCACCGCGAAGAAGAACCGCTCTGGCCTCTTCATCCTGCTCCGCTTTGGCAATGGCAACGTCAAGATCGTTCCAAACCGCATAGTTTATCGCATTACGTTTCTCAGGCCTGTTCAACGAGATAATACCTACAAGGTCATCTCTCTTATAATTAACCAAGCCTTTCCCTGTCTCTTTGCCACTATCCATCCGTCTTAATCCTTTCTTTTTTGGATTGGGCTTCACACACTCCATCGCCTCTTCAGTGCAGCCCGGCCACACCCAAACCTCGAATGACCATATTCAACGCGTCTGTGACATTTCAGCCAAAGGCAGCATGGGCGGGACCATCTTCGCCAAACATGTCGCATATTTGCTGCCTGACCCCTTTGACCGTACCTGCAGCCTCAATGCGCAATCGGAGTGCAACCCGAAGAGAATCCGCCCGCCTCGTAGACTTGCACCATTTCCGCCAGGACTTCCTGAAGTTTTGAGAAGTCCTTGCGGCGATGATTTACCTTCCCGAGGGCGTAAAAGCATAGCTCAACGATCTCGCATCCGTTAACTGAAAATATTCGCCCCCGTATCACCCGATTTCTCATGTCCCCCGTAGCCGATCAATGCCGCCTGTTCCATCGACTTGCAAGCTGTATTTTCGCGTCTGCGAATTGAGAAGCATCGCCGACATTTTCGATTTGCAAATTATGGATCGGTCATGTTACGAGAAATAGATATTTGAAGAGATTCGGCCTCACATATTTCCGGCACAATCTCTGCCCTCCCCCCCGTCCCCCCCGGCGCCGGCGCTAATTCACCGCACCGAGTCCGGACGGGAAGGCCCGCCGGCCCGGCGGAAATAATTCTGTTGAGAGTTTTGGACAAAATTCCGAAACACACATTAATGAAATAATCCATGGGCCAATGTGCCTATGCAATGCAATATCGCCTTGCTGCTCGAACTCGAACCCCGGGGGGCTTGTCTCGCAATTGCCGGGGAAGTATTTTATTTCTGAACAACAACCAAGGTATTCAGATGCCAAAATCGCTTCTTATCGTTGAATCTCCCGCCAAGGCGAGGACCCTTGAGCGTTACCTGGGCAAGGACTTCATTGTCAAAGCCAGTGTAGGCCATGTAAAAGACCTGCCGGGCAATAAGCTGGGAATCGATCTCGATAAGGAATTCAAGCCGCAATACCAGGTTTTGCGCGGCAAGAAAAAAGTGATCGACGAGCTCAGAAGAGCGGCTTCCAGGGCTGAGACCATCTATCTGGGCCCCGACCCGGACAGAGAGGGAGAGGCAATCGCATTTCATATCGCCGAAGAGATCGGCGCCGCCAAGCCGATTCGAAGAGTCCTTTTTTACGAGCTTACGCGCAAAGCTATATTGGAGGCCCTTGCAAAACCGAACGAACTTAACCGGAAACTTTACGAAGCGCAGCAGGCGAGGCGAATTCTCGACCGGCTCGTAGGCTACATGATTTCGCCTCTGTTGTGGGAAAAGGTGAGAGCGGGTCTGAGTGCCGGGAGGGTGCAGTCTGTTGCTCTCAGGCTGATATGCGAGCGGGAAGAAGAAATTCAGGCGTTCGAAAAAGAGGAATACTGGACGATTGAAGCCCGACTAACCCCGGATGTCGCAAAAACGGGTGCACCGGAAGATGTGGCCTCCGATACCGGATCTCCGGCTTCGGCTTTTACCGCCCTGCTCATTCGTTGCAAGAAGAAAAAATGTGATATCGACTCGCGTGCGGAAGCCGAGCGCCATGCCCAGGCACTAAAATCCGCCTCCTATCAAGTGAGCTTGGTGGAAAGGAAGCAGCGACAAAAAGGCCCGTCTCCTCCTTTCATCACCAGTACTCTCCAGCAGGATGCAGCACGGAAATTTCGTTATTCCGCCAAGCATACGATGGGCATTGCACAAAGGCTTTATGAGGGAATCGAAATCGGCCAGGATGGCGCGGTTGGTCTCATCACCTATATGCGCACCGATTCGACCCGGCTCTCGCAGGATGCGGTCCAGGGGGCGCGGGAATTCATCGCCAACAAGTGGGGAGACAAATACCTTCCCGCAAAACCGGTTGTCTACAAATCCAAACAGAGCGCACAGGATGCCCATGAAGCTATTCGACCAACCGATGTCGGCAGGACTCCGGAAAGCGTTTCAGCATACCTGACTAAAGAGCAGTTGAACTTGTATGCCCTTATCTGGAAAAGGTTTGTAGCCTCCCAGATGGCATCCGCCCTTATAGATCAAACCACCGTGGACGTTTCGGCGGGCGACTATATTCTGAGGGCAACCGGCTCGGTGATCGTATTCCAGGGATTTTTGGTTCTCTATGAAGAAGGAAAAGATGAGCCTGCGGAAAACGGTAAATTCGACGAGAGACTGCCGGATCTCTTAAAGGGTCAGCCTCTCGAGCTGCTTGGAATCGAACCGAAACAGCATTTCACTCAGCCTCCGCCCAAATTCACGGAAGCTACTCTGATAAAGACGCTCGAAGACCTTGGAATCGGGCGGCCGAGCACGTATGCGACTATAATATCCACGGTCATGGACAGGGAATATGTCCAGCGCCAGAAACAGCGGCTGCTGCCGACCGAACTTGGAATGATAATAAACCGGCTCGTTTCAGCAAACTTTCCGAGCATAGTGGACGTGAAGTTTACCGCCAATATGGAGAAGGACCTGGATGAAATTGAACATGGCGGGCGCCGGTCTAAAAATATATTGCATGATTTCTATGAACCTTTTTCCAAGACTTTGGAGTCCGCCCGCAAAGGGATGGTCAACCTTAAGAGCGCGGGCTGGCCTACCGACCTCAACTGCCCTCGCTGTTCCAAACCCCTGATCATACGCTTGAGCCGCAGCAACGGCGCGTTTCTGGCCTGCAGCGGATATCCGAAATGTTCGTTCAGTTCGGATTATGAAAGAGACGAAAAGGGCCATATCCATCCGGTCGAGCATAAGCAACCGGAGGCTACGGGGGAGATATGCGACAAATGCGGCAAACCCATGGCGATAAAGCGCGGCCGCTACGGCATGTTTCTGGCCTGCACCGGTTATCCGGGATGCCGGAATACGCGGCCCGTTTCTTCCGGCATCAGTTGCCCGCGTGAAGGATGCGGCGGCCAGCTTGTGGAACGTGCCGGGAGGCGTGGCCGATTTTACGGCTGCAACAAATACCCTGAATGCAAAATGCTCTTTCAAGGCGAACCTGTATATACAAGCTGTCCATCATGCAGTGCGCCGGTCCTCTTCCGCAGACAGGGGAAGACCGGGAGCGGGACCCTGTTTTGCATTAATCCATCCTGTAAGTTTAAAAGAAAAGAAGAGCCGGAACAGGAGCTGGCAAATAATGGATGAACTGCTTGTGGATTCGCTTTCCTTAATGACGGGCGTTCGGATTGCCGCTTTCGTGTTGGGCTGCGTCTTCGGAAGCTTTTACAATGTGGTTATTCACCGGTTACCATCAGGTCAGTCGATTGTGAGGCCGGCCTCGAAGTGTCCCGCTTGCGGAAATGCAATTGCCGCATACGACAACATACCGTTGGTGAGTTATATGCTGCTGGGCGGGCGGTGCCGCCGATGTAAGGAATCGATATCTCTAAGATATCCGGTTGTGGAAGGACTAAGCGGCCTTTTGGCGCTGCTGCTTTTGAACCGCTATGGCCTTCGCCCTCAAGCAGCGATCGAATTCTTTTTCTGTTCACTTCTATTAATAATTACCATGATCGACCTCGACACGATGGAAATTCCCGATCTTCTCTCATTGCCCGGCATCGCCCTGGGCTTTTTTCTATCATTTTTGACGCCAAGGCTTTTGTGGTGGGAATCGCTCCTGGGAATACTTGCGGGTGGAGGTGTTTTCTATCTGATCGCTACCGGCTATGCGCTTTTGAGGCATAAGGAAGGTCTTGGCGGCGGAGACATAAAACTGCTGGCGATGATCGGAGCTTTCACCGGATTCAAAGGGGTCGCATTCACAATTCTCGTATCCTCGGTTTTGGGCATGATTATTGCTCCTCCTCTAATGTGGCGATCGGGAAAAGGCCTCGGTTCAGCTTTGCCCTTCGGCCCTTTTTTGGCTTTCGGCGCGGTTTCATATATCTTTTGGGGCGAGCTCTTCTACCACTGGTACTTTTCCGATCTGCTCGGAATCTAGGAAAAATGACGCGCAGATGTTTTTTCGTGCCGGAAATTGTCACCGGCACGCGAACATTCGATCTCCCGCCGGCCCTTTCGCGCCAGTTGGAGGCGGTGTTGCGCGCAAAAGCAGGAGACCCGATCGAACTGATTGACGGCCGGGGATCTACCTGGGAAGGCCTGATTACCGGGATTCGCCGCGGACGAGTAAGCGTCTCCCTCATCGGCAGAGTGGACCGCCCGAGTCGGGAATCGCCTCTGGCGGTAACTCTTGCGATGGGCATTGCGCGTCCGGATACAATGGACCTTATTGTGAGACAGGCAACCGAGATGGGCGTTTTGCGGCTGGCCGTCTTTCGGGGCGTGAGAAGTCAGTATGGCCTGGATTGCAAATCCGCTGATAAGAAAGAGGACCGGTGGTCCAGGATAGCGAGTGAGGCTATGTGCCAATGCGGCAGGACGAAGACCCTGGAGATAAAATTCTTCGATGATTTGAGTCATCTTATCGCCTGGTCGAAAAACGAAGAAAGTGAGATGCAACAAGCTCTTAGAATATTTGCCATGGAACGCGAACCGCGCAAGGGACTTCTGAGTTTGCGGAGTGCGATCGGATCCGATATTGACCGCCTCTTGGCCGTTTTTGGCCCCGAAGGAGGGTGGGATAATACGGAAAGTTCCATGGCGATCGAAGCAGGGTTCACCCCGGTGAGCCTTGGGCCGAGGACATTGCGCCTCGAGACGGCGGTTATAGCTCTGATTTCTTCCGTACAGCTTCTGTGGGGTGATATGGGGGCCGGTCCTTAGCCGTTCTTTAGGCTCTTGACCGAGACTGGAAACTGAAAACTCAAAACTCTACCAGGGGTTATCCATGAGATGTGCTAATTGCGGTTACATCAGTTTCGATTACCTTTCCGAATGCAAGAAATGCAGAACAAGCCTGTTGGCCGCCAGAGACGGCATCGGTTTTCGCTCATCCCAACCGGCGGTCCCGTTTCTGCTGGGATCTCTTCTCGAATCAACGCTTCAGCCTGTCAACACCTTGCCGGAAGCCGAAGCGATCACCTCTCTCAACTTGACGGAGGAAACAGGCGCCAGTTTCAGTCCTGGAGACGAAGACCCCCTCGTGACCACTGGAGAAGAGAGGGGAAATGAACTTGACCGGCAATCTTCGGCCACCGCCGGCCTCGATGCTCCGGAGGAAGATTTTAGCCTACTCGATCTCTCCGATGAAGAACTGGAGATGCTCATCGACAGCGAAGCTCTCGAAAACGGCAATCTGGAGGCGATCCCGAAGAACAATGTCTCGGGCGGCAACAGCTCTCAGCCTCCCGAACAGTTGTCGGATCCGGATTTTGAACTGCCGGCTGCAGAGTTCTTATCGCCTGAGGCCGGTACGGAGTCGGACCTTGCGATGGGTGATCCGGACCTGAGCCTTGAGGATTGCCCTCCGGTCCCGGATATCGAATCGGAACTCACATTTATTATTCCCGCACTTAATGATGACCCGGCGGGCTTAGAGGCATCCGACCTCCATCCACCCGACGACCCTTTGCCGCCCGACCCCGAGCTATCGGAAAAACCTCCGATCGACGACAGCCTGCGTGAGTTCGAACAATCGCCCGAAAACGATGTTGACCTGGACCTGCCGGAACTCGAAGATTTCACAAACGATTTTGTAATCGACTTTTCCGACCAGGATTTCGACGCGCTCATCGAAGAATTGAGCGCCATTCCATAAGGCGAGGCCTGAGAGCAAAAGCATCCGCAAGCAAAAAACATTGACACCCCACGCCAATTTCGCTAGCATGCCCATTTTGTGGCGAGGTAGCTCAGTCGGTAGAGCAGTGGACTGAAAATCCTCGTGTCGACAGTTCGATTCTGCCCCTCGCCACCAGAAATTCGAAGGGGTTACGGTTGTTGGTTGGCCGTAGCCCTTTTCGATTTTTGGCGGGAAAAATCAGCGGGTGTGACCGATTTTGTGCCTGTGGGCTGAGAGGTTCTTCTTTAAACAAAAAACATCCCGCTCGGACCAGCTCACGAATAAAGGTTTGCCGGTTCACACTTCCACCACAAGTTCTTTGGTATGAGCGTTCGGGCGGGACTCCGTTTCTTCATCTGCCATCATCATCTGGTAGGCGTCCCTTATATTTTCCTCCAAATCATCCATTGACTCACCTTGACTGAAAACGCCGGGGACTTCCTTCAGCCTTCCGACGTACCAGCCATCATCCATCCAATATTCCAGCGTGAAGTGCCTTAACATTGCCAAAACTCCTGTGGTCGCCAAGATTTTGGGCGGACTAGCCCCGACCCTTCTTTTAATATAGATTCGCAAGTTAAACCACTGTAACTTTTTTGTAACCGCCAACCTCAAGAATTTCATTCCAGAACCGAACAAAATCAAAATTGGGGGGAATTTATCTCGTCATCGCAAAATGCTACGGGAGCTTGATTTGGCCCCATCTTCGAAAACCGAGTGAATCCTAGTGTCCTCAGTTTGATTCTGAGCCTCGGCGCCTGAAAATTTCGGGGGGTAGCAGATTCCGTCTAACTTCATTTCTTTTCGGCCTGTGTGATTCCTGATTTCGGTTGTTTCGAGAACCGGCACTCCAACTACCAGCTTATCCCGCGGTTTCTCAAATAATTCTTCGCATCTTAGCTGCCGAGTCTTGCCGCCGTTTTCATTCAATCGCCCGCTTTCGGTCGCCAAACGCGCCATCATCTACACCACGACTTTGCCGCAAAATACTGTTGACTTCCAATCAGCCTATCCGTATTCTAGATAAGAGGTGCTTTTTTTAAAACCGTAATTCCTCTATTGCTGCCGGAACTGACACCTAGTAACAGCGGGGATAGAGGAGATCGGAATAATATCCGATGTAAACTGAGATCGATACGTGTTATCCGCAGTTTGTTATCAAGTGAGAATTTTACTTTAATATAAGATAATCACGATAGGAGCCATGATGCGAAAACTGCGGGGTGTGTATGACCAGCAATCATCTCGGTTTTACCTCTTAAAAGGATAAGGAGGACACAATGAGAAGGTCTATTATTACCTTTGGTCTCATTGCCGCACTGGTTCTAGGATTGGCGACCGCGAGGATGGCCAATGCCACTGTCTTGGTTGTCGGCGGCAATTATTCGACCATAGATCTCGATACTACGAGCGGGCCTCTAACCGTGGGGGGAGGGTCAATTGATCCCTCGTCCGTGGGCCCGTCCTTGTCGAACCAAACGCCGCTGAAATACCTGTACTGCCTTAACTACAACCTGCCTTTGAACGCGCCCGGCACATACCTCCAGACCACTGTCACCACTAACGGATACGTTTACGGGTCTCTGGTGAACAATGCTGGCGAGGTGGCATGGTTGCTGAGCAACTATGGCAGTGCAGGTCAGGGTCCGCAAGAAATCGCGCTCCAGGCGGCAATCTGGCATGTGATCTATGGGAACGTCTCACTTGACCCCAGCCAGTCGGCGGCGTATGGCTATTACAACCAGTACCTCACCGCTCTGGGCGGCAATACCGGCAACGTCGCCAATTTCCTCTGGATCTCGCCGGGCACAAGCGGGAATACCAAATATCAGGGTCTTGTTGGATCAGTTCCTGAGCCTGCTACGTTCATTCTTTTCGGCTTCGGAATGCTGGGATTGGCCATCTATGGCAAAAGGTCCCGAACGGCGCAGTCAAACCTGTGAGTGCTGAGAGCGCTACATTGAGCGGAATCATATTTGGTCAGGTCAAGGATCGCAACTGGTAGGAAACCAGCGCTATGCTTGCGCCTGGCCAAAAAACCCCGAGAGTTGTTCCATTTCTGCAGGCCAAAAATCTCGCATTTCGTGAGCACAAATATAAACCGGTCTTCCGGCTTTCTTAATCGTTTCCATCATGAGCCGCGCTCCGCGGCTTTTGCCGTCCCACACAGCAATCAGAGCGTGTGCATAACGGGCCATTCTTTTATTTCGGATGGGACCCGCTTCCTGCCGTGTCGATCCCGATTCGCCTTTTAATCATTAGCTTACTCGGCGGATATAGGGCCGTTCAGCATTTAGAATTATCCAGGTATGCTTTTGCCGCCGGCTCCTGATGCGCCGACAAAAAAGCTGCGCTGGATCCGCCTTCAACCGTCTTGCGGGCTTGAAAAGAGGCTCCTCCGTTATTATTGTTGCCCCATGTTTTTTTTCTTGCATTCAACAATCATTTGTAGTTAAATGTCCTACGAATTCCTTCTTGAATTCTGCGGCGGTTTGTGAGATCTTAGATCTTCCAGCGCTGAGAAGGCGTTGCTCACTTTAATTTAACCGGATGAAGAGGATTATCGTGGACCCCTGTGGAGAGGAAATTTTATTCCAAAGCTTGGTAGGCCAAAACCCGGCCTTCTTGGAACAAGTCCATAAGATCCCGCAAATAGCTCAATGCACGGCGTGCGTCCTTATTTCAGGCGAAACCGGCACGGGGAAGAGGGTGAGCGCGCAACTCATCCATAATTTGGGCAAAAGAGCAAGCAAACCTCTGGTAACCATTAATTGCGGCGCCCTTCCGGCAGAGCTCGCTGAAAATGAGCTTTTCGGCCATAAGGATGGGGCTTTTACGGGGGCGAAGGCCGTTAAAAAGGGCTTGATCGCCATGGCGGAAGGCGGCTCGCTTTTGCTGGACGAAATCGACAGTCTGCCCTATTCCGTGCAAGCCAAGCTGCTTCGGTTCCTTCAGGAAAAGACATATCGTCCTCTCGGGTCCACGCAGGAAAGCCTCGCCGACGTGAGAATCATTGCCAGCTCGGGTATGGGGCCGGAAGAGCTTTTGGCTTCCGGCAGAATCCGCCGTGATCTCTATTACCGCATTAATGTCCTTCAACTCAGACTTCCTCCTTTGCGCAAGAGGCGCGAAGACATTCCCCTTTTGGCCGCTCATTTCCTGAGGAAGCATTCACAGGAGTCCGGCAAACGCATCGAGGGCCTCTCGCAGCGAGCCGTGCAGAAGCTCATTTTTCACGACTGGCCTGGAAATGTGAGGGAATTGCGCCATGTTATCGAGCGCGCCGTGGCGCATGTGCAAAAGGCGACGATCGATGCCGGCGATATCGCTCTTCCGGAGGCGGCGCCTTTAGAACCCCTCAAGGATGCAAAGGAAAAATTTGTCGTTGACTTTGAAAGACGCTACATTCGTCAGGTGCTCATGCTTTCCAGGGGAAACATTTCAGAGGCTGCCAGGGCCTCCAACAAACATCGGCGAGCGTTCTGGGAACTTATCCGGAAGCATCGAATCGATATCCAAAATTACAGGGAAGTCGATGTCAAAGGCCTGTAAGTCTTTAATAGCCTGCTATCAATAATCGCCTGCTATCAATATGACATTTTTATCCCCCTTCCATACGCTTTAGCAAAGCCAATCTCCCATTTTCAAACCACGGAAGATAGGACAAAAGTATCCGACATCACCCATGCAAAAGAGTCCGTTCTGAGGCAGTATTCATTACAGTCAATCCTACAAATACTATTAGATCTCTAATAACTATTCAATTTTACAGATATTTAGAAAGGCCAAAGTTGTCTTCCCTTTAACTTGGCATAAAGATTGCCACTAGTGCGTGCAAGATATACAGGATACTTGTATTTCGGATAATCATTTTTTTTCGTAGGCTCGCGGCCCATTGGTTGAGAGTCGCCGGCTGGCTTCATTGCGAAGATTCTAATGGAAAGGAGGCGATGCATTCCCCTAAAAAAATTGGTTGAAAGGGGGCGCCCGTTCATGGGGAACCGGCGCCAAAGTTTGTTTACCGAAGGAAAGAGAGGGTAAGAAAAATGAAAAAAGGACTATTTTTGGTTTTGATTCTGCTTTTTGGGGTGACGTCGGTAGCGATGGCTGCACCGCCTCCTACGACGACTATCACACCGGTCGTCAACGTAAGTCAGCAGGGAAGTATGCTGGTCTTCACGAAAATCGACGTCAGCAATTTCTGCAGCAGTGGCGCCCCTGAAGCCATTCCCTGCACGACAGCCGGCTCTCCATGCGGTGCTACCTGTATCGCAACCCTGTATCCGGCTGACGACACCACCCCATGTTCCGCCCCCGGCGCCTACTGCGTAACCTCATTCGGCAATGCGGGCGTATGTAGTCCCAATCCCGGAACATGCGAAGCTGCCAGGGACACCATTGTCAGCATCACCAACTCTGGCCCGGCGCCTGTAAATGTCCACTGTTACTGGATAAACGGCAAGGACCAGCAACCTCATGATTTCACGCTCGAGCTTACCGCCCACCATCCTGTTGTATTCGATGCGCGGTACGGCGTTGGCGAATTTCCGTTCCTTCTTGGATATCCGGTTTTCACTTCACCGTTCAATATCAACGGTGACGGCAATGTAGGAGAGCTCAAGTGTTTTGCGGTGGATACCGCTACCGGGACTAAGCAGATAAAGTGGAATTATCTCACGGGCACCGCTAAGACAATCGATTACCTTGCGGCTCCTCCCACTGCTTACGAGTACAATGCGTGGAGTTTTGCGGGCATCCCGAAGACTAATACCCTCGTTTGCGCCGGCAGCCCCACAGTATCATGCCCGTATCTTGGCGGGACATGCGCTGACGGCAGCTTGTGCATCGATGCTGGTAACGGCGCCTCGATCGGCACCCCCGGCACGATCCTGATGGACGGAACTCAGTACAGTGCCTGCCCGGCTTATTGGCAGTCCAACTTCTTTGCGAGCGGCGCAGGGCAATTCATTAGTCCTGTCTGGATTCCGGACTCCGATCTGACCCTGGTGCCCTGCAAAGAGGATGTCAGGCAGAATCATGCTTTCACGTACACAAAGGCGGTCTTCACCGTTTGGGACGAACTGGAAACTCCCCACTCGGGTTCCTACCAGTGCATGGAATGCTTCTATGAAGATTTCCTGACCAAGGTTGGATTCGACGCCCCGAATACTACAAATCCCGGCAACTTCTTCACACTCGCTAACCTCGGGACGATTGTAGGCTACTTCCGTGTACAGGGCGTCGCAGATCAGTCGAAATGCGCGACGATTCCTGGCATCACCATGGTCAACTCTCCTCTGCTCGGTCTGCTTGTCGAGGAAGTTGAAATACTTGGCGACATCTCTAAGACGGCAACCACAGGGTTTACCTTTGGGACCGATCCGTCAGGTTCGCTCATTTGGCATTAGTAGGAGCAGCGGCTTCTGCTAAGAATGATTCATAGGGGGAGCAGGGAGCTACCATGCTCCCCCTTTAAAATTCCGGAGAAAACCGGATCGAATGAAAGAAATTTCGCGTAGAAAGATCGAGGAAAAGGTGTTTGCGATCTTTGGGGTATTCTGATAATTTGTTAGTGTACTACTCTTAATTATTCCAACAAGAGATATGGTCTTATAAAGGAAACATGAATGAAAAAAATGATTGCCGTCCTTGGGGGGTTGATTTTGGCGCTGATGAGTCTGAACGTGACTCGGGGCTATCCGGCCCAGGCGGACCAGGTTTTGATGAAGCGCGCGCATGCCTTCTGGGATGCGGTGGCGCGCGAAGACTGGACTGCGCTTTACCAGTACATGCCGCCCTCGAGCAGAACTCAGATAAGCCTTGACCAGTTCACCGCCTCAAACAAGAAAAAATCCACCTTTCATTATCTCTCTTTTAAGCTGAAAAAGGCGGAGACCGACGGAGATCTGGGATGGGTGAAGCTGGTCCTCACGACCGAGGTGAAGGATTTGCCCTCGATTCCTCCGGTAACAACGGAGAAATGGGAACAGTGGCAAAAGATAGACGGCAATTGGTTTCCTATACCACACAAACGCAGGGAGGAAGCGCCCTCGCGTCCTCCCAGCGTGAGGTCACGCGCTGAGGAAGCCGCGCTTGCGAAGCGGGTTGATGAGTTCTGGGATGCGATGGAAAAGGAACAGTACGGCCTGATTTACGAGTTTCTTGATCCTGAATTCCGCAAAGGCATTTCACAGGAAGAGTTTTCTAAGAAAAAAGCGAAAAGTCTGTACGTCGCCCACACCGTGCAATGGGCCGAGGTGACCGGCAACCTTGGAAAGGTTAGGATTGCCTATCTCTCTCACCCAAACGATCCTTACGTGTCCAAGGCCGAACCGCAGGGCAGCACGATCGTCCAGGACTGGATCAAAATCAATGGGGTCTGGTATCAAACGGTGGCAGCAAAGAAGAAACAGGAGGCGGAGTAATCATGGGTCAATTGAAACGAATCCTTAGTGGCCGTGCACTATTGGCGGCGGCCGTTTTGTTGGTTTCCTGCGGCTTAACAAGTAATTGCTTTTCCCAGAATCCGGAGGGGAGCGGGCAGATCAAATTTGCAATTTCCGCCTCCGGCCTGCCCGATGAGGGCATATGGAAATCCGCTCCCGCGGTCTCCGAGATCGGCGGCCATCCGGCAGTGGCCGTGCAGTCCCTGCACGGCAAAGGAGCGAAGGTCTTTTTGCGCAGTGACTCGGGCCAATGGACGGATTCCTCGCAAGGACTGGAGGTGGATGGGTCGTGCGGGGGAAGCGTCGCCTTTGGTGACCTCAACAAGGACGGCTGCCCGGACTTGGTCGTCGCGGACCATTGCACCGGCGTCAGTGTTTACCTCGGGGATTGCAAGGGGCATTGGAAACAGGTTGCAAAAGGACTGCACCCGGCCGGGGGGGAATCTACCACCACCCCGGAGTTTTTTTTGGGCGCGGAGGACGTGGCGATCGGGGATGTCAACGAGGACGGATGCCCCGACCTTGTGGTCGGATCTGCCGATATGGGCGGGCTGACTGTTTACACGGGGGACTGTTCGGGGACGGAATGGAAGGAAACCGATGCCCCGGGCCTGCCGAGCGTAAATCATCCCGACGAGGTTGACGGGAGAAACGGCGGCTGGGCAACCCGGGTCCGCCTGGTGGATATCAACAAGGACGGTCATCTCGATATTGTGGCCTCTTATTTTAAAGGCCCGAGGGTCTGGCTGGGAGATGGGAAAGGAAACTGGAAATCTTCCTCGGCTGGTTTGCCCGAGCCGACGCTTTACGGTTTGTACAGGGGCATTGCGGTGGGAGATG
>Ga0326728_10015303_pt1 | contig 15986 bp, 12 predicted proteins | sample MB3enrmetagenome_FD_207602 | JGI IMG/M metagenome (GOLD analysis project Ga0326728, IMG submission 207602) | Lab enriched peat soil microbial communities from McLean, Ithaca, NY, United States - MB31MN | ecosystem: Environmental > Terrestrial > Soil > Wetlands > Peat | place: USA: New York...
AAGGCAGAATACAGTTTTTCATGGACGCCGGGAGGGCGAAGCTCCAAAAAATCATATTATTGTGCTTGGTGTCGACGTAAGTTATTGAAGATAAAGCCAGATAGTTCAATTGATTTTGGACTCTCGATTGCAGAACAGAGCTGTTCCCTCGGGCAATTTTGAATCGGTAGCCCAGTGGATATTTCTTGAAGCGTGATCTTGGGCGAAGTCCTCGTCACGTGTGACCAGTGGAGGGTCAAATGAAACAACGCCTTTTGGTTTTCAGCCTGCTTGTCGTGTTCGGGTTGGTAATGACACTAGCGACACCGGCTATGGCCGATAACCTTTACGGAAGTATCCGCGGCACGGTGACCGATCCCAGCGGAGCCGTGGTGCCCGGCGTCAAAGTGACGGCTACGAACAGCGCCACAGGAATTTCCACCATCGTCACGACCAACAAAGATGGCGCGTACACCTTCTTACAATTGCAGATCGGCGATTACCAAATCACTGCCGAACAGGCTGACTACAGGAAGTTCCAGGAGTCGCACATTCACCTGGATCTAGACCAGGTGTACAACCTGAACATTTCGCTGACGGTGGGTGCAGCTGCTCAGGTGATCACGGTCGAAGCCAATCCGGTGCAGGTACAGCAGACCGATATGCAACTGGGCACTACGGTTCAGAGCCAGCAGATCGTCGACATACCGCTGAACGGCCGCAACTGGACCCAGCTCGAGCTGCTACAGCCGGGCGTGGTGGGAGCGTCCGACCGGTTTGGTGGCGGGGCGTACTCCGGTAACGGTGCGGAAACGCAGCAGAATTCGTTCTTGATCAACGGTGTCGACTCCAATGACGCCGCGCTCAACACTCCCCTTGTCGTTCCGAGCCCCGACGCTATCGGCGAGTTTCGCATGGTGGCGAATACATTGAATCCAGAGTTTGGCCGCAACTCAGGAACCGTTATTAACGCAGCCATCAAGAACGGCACGAACCAGTTCCACGGGAGTGGGTTCGAGTTCTACCGTGACACGTTCCTGGATGCCAAGGGTTACTTTGAACTCGCCGCAACGCCATTCCATCAGAATGAGTTCGGAGGCACGGTTGGCGGGCCGATCCTCAAAGATAAAGCTTTCTTCTTTTTCTCCTTTCAGGGGACCAGGGCGACATCGCCGGAGGGAGCTGCGCAAGGCGTCCCTGTGTACACACCTGATGAGTACAACAATGGCAATTTCGCCGGCACAACCTTCACCGGCAGCAGTGCCTTCCCGCTTTACGGAGATAGCGCCTCACCCTGCCCGGTGGGAGGGACCCAGTGCCCGGAGGGGACGGCATACAGCAGCCTGTTTTCGACCGGTGTTATCCCCACTGTGGACTATAACTCGCTCGCAGTTAAGCTCGTGACTCAGTTTCCCGATACTATTAGTCCCACTGGCTTGGTTAGCGTCGCTCCCATTGAGACGGTGAAAAACTACCAATACTTGGGCCGACTCGACTACAAGATCACTAATAACGATTCAGTGTGGTTTTACGGGTTCTGGCAGACGAACCCGGAGACCCTGACATTGCCGTTCTCGGGGACGAATCTGCCGGGCGAGCCGCAACAGCAACAAGCTCACACCCAGCAATATTCATTTTCGTGGAGCCACACATTTTCGCCCACGACCTTGAACGAGTTCCGGCTTGGCTACTCGCGCCTTAACTTTGCCGCGGTAGAACCGGTGAACTTGATTAACCCGACGACCTACGGATTTACAGGCATTAACCCGCAAAGTACATCAATTGGGACTCTGCCGGTCATGACGGTTGGAGGCCTCTTCACGCTGGGATTCAGCAGCAACGGTCCGCAGCCCCGTGTCCAAAACACCGATCAGGTCACGGACAACTTCAGTAAGGTTTGGGGACACCACACCTTCAAGGCCGGCGTTAACTTTGACCGGCCGCAGGTCAACAATCCCTTCTATAACAGTCCCAGCGGCAACTTCAACTTTAACGGCACCGGCACGTTTTCTACTGGGGACCCCGGCGTAGACTTCCTGCTGGGACTTCCGAGCACCTACACGCAGGGAAGCGGATCCGTCGTGCACGCAAGCGCGCATGAAATATACGCCTACGTGCAAGACCAATGGCAGGTCAGACCGAACCTGACAATCACCTACGGGACGGGCTATGACGTTGAAACGCCATGGCGGAACACATACGGCAAAGGTTTGATCATGGGTGCATTCCGGCCGGGACAGCAATCCACGGTCTTCCCGACGGCCCCTCCGGGATTTGTATATCCCGGCGACGCTGGCATCAACAAGTACGGCGGACAATCGATTCATTATGACGACTTCGCCCCACGTGTCGGTTTTGCCTGGAGTCCCACAGACTCGCATAACTGGAGTGTGCACGGCGGCGTTGGTCTCTACTACAACCGCAGCGAAGAGGAACTGGCGCTGCAAACCCTGACCAACGCCCCGTTTGCGATTACCAGTGCCGGCGCTAATCCAGTCTGCGGATCCATCGGCTTTGCCAATCCGTTTGCTTCGACGGATGGCAAGTGCACTACACCACAGTTGTTTCCCTTCACTCCATATCCCGCGGGTGACACGAACATTGACTTTTCCCAGTTCGCTCCCGTCGGGTACGGATTCAACACTGAGTCCCCCAATTTCACTGCGCCGAGATCCGTTAACTTTAACCTGACGATCGAGCGCCAGCTTGATAAGGCAACCATCCTGAGCGCTGCCTATGTGGGCAATCGCGGACGCCATGAAGAGGGCGCCATCGACCTGAATTTGGCCGGCCAAGCCCCGGGAGTGAACCCGGTTGCTGCAGCGGCAGGCTGCCCGAACGGCTTTGCCATGACGGGGGCTCCCTGCCCGGTAACGCCAATCACCGAGAACCCCAACTTAACCTGGACGAATGGGACGCCGGTTGCTGGTGCGACACCGTTCAATGCGGGCGTGTACGGCCAACCGGGCGAGCAGGTGACCGCATTCAACTCCCACTACGACTCGCTACAGGTGACCTTGAACCGGCGCTTTAGCAAAGGATTACAGGTTTTGGCTGCCTACACCTGGTCGCGGTATTTTGACCAGACCTCGAGTCTGGAAAATGGCGCGTTCAATTTCCCCGGCATTAACCCGTATTGCTCAGGCTGCATGTGGGGGCCTTCCTCGAACGACGCTCCGCAGCGTTTCGTGGTGAGCTATACCTACACTCTGCCCATCTACTCGCTCACTCACAAGTGGAAGAGGGTGACGGATGACTGGAACGTGTCTGGCATTTACACGCTGCAACACGGGACTCCAGTCGCCGTGTTCAACTTCCTCTCGACGTCTCTCACTTGCGACGTTGGTGTTGCGTTTTACGCCTGCCCGGACCGTGCCGACGCTACCGGTGCTCCGATTGGCATCCGAGACCCCAGAAACAAGAACGGAAGCAACCCGCAGAACCTTTACTTCAATCCGGCGGCCTTCGCGGTTCCGGCTCCAGGCACGCTGGGCACGGCCAACCGCAACCCGCTCTACGGCCCCGGAATCAACTATGGGGATATTGCAATCGAGAAGAGTATCCACATCGATGAGACGCGTTACTTCCAGCTTCGTCTGGAAACCTTTAACACCTTTAACCATACAAACTTTGCCAACCCTTCTGACCCGGCACTTGGTCTTGCAACCGCCAACGAAGACGTTTCCCAGATTTTGGGGAACTTCGGGGAGGTGTATACCACCCGGGGAATCTCAACCAATGGCGAGGGCAGAGCGGTGCAGTTGGCCGGAAAGTTTTACTTCTAGAGGCTAAGGGGTAGCGAGTCCTCACAGGGCGTCCCGAGACTTGGGACGCCCTTTAATTTTACGCGGGGTTATGTTTGCGACCTGGCTCGGGCGCTAGTGGCTAGCCAGCTTATGCTTGCGAGCATGCCGCTCCAGCCCAGAACGCGAACTATGGCGGCGATGGTTGTGTCGTAGGGCAGGATGCCCAGGCTGGAGAAGATTGCGTTCCAGTCGTGGCGGGCGAACTCGGGGTCGCCGGTGGTGACCAGGGGCAGAACCATGGTGCGGGCGTCGGCCATGTAGGTGGCGGTGTAGAGCCAGTTCTCGAAGAAGAAGAACCCGCAGAAGACGAAAGCTGCGGGCTGGCGCTGGTGGAAGAAATAGGCCGCTAGCAGCAGCGGCACCAGCCATTGCAGCAGGGTGCCTCCCCAGAGGCCGATGGTGGATCCGAACCAGCCGAAGAGCAGGTGCCCGCCTTCGTGCACGACGAGGTTGGCGGAATCGATGAAGAGGAAATCGCCGTGGGCGCGGAAGGCGTAGACGAGGAAGGCGGCGTAGAACGCGAGCCATGCTGCGATGGCCGGACGGGAAATAGGGCGCCAGGGATCGCGGGCACCGGAGATCTCCGCAAGCGAATCGAAGAACGCATTCATTCTGGGGTAATTATAGGAAGGACCGGGGAGCGGGGGCGAGATTACTAGCGGGCTGCGGAAGGGAGGGTTTGCCGCTCAGCAGTCTCGCCGCAGTGGCTAAAGCCTAAACCGAAAAGAAGCCAGTTATCGCAGCGGTAAACCGCTGCGCCATCCAAAATCGGACACAGGCTTTCTTAGCACCCTGACCTGCCGGACGTCATCCTCAAAAGGTCATCTTCCGAACGTCGTCTTCACACATTGATCTTCCAAACAGCGATTTTCCAAACATTCATCTTCCAAACATTGGGTAGTGGCTGGCGGCGGCCATTAGGAAGAGCATGGGGAACGACATCACGAAGTTGGCGCGCGACATGAGGAACGCCTGGCGGGCCATGGATTTCGCCTTGTCGGGGATGGGGGTGCCGTCAGTGGCGTTGGCGGCAGTCCACTGAATTATGCGCTTCTGGATGCGCCAGATTACTCCCCAGACGTTCAGCATCATTACCCAGCCGAGGCCGCCTCCAATGCCAATGGCAAGCAGGCGATTGCTCTCCCAATCGTGGTCGTTGAGGCGGAGGAACAGCCAGGCGGCGGCAAGGACAATGACGGCGTAGATGGCGGCTAGAAGCCATTCATTGTCGAGCGGACCCTTACCCGCGAGGGTGCAGACATACATCAGGGCCCAGACGGCGGTCCATATGGCAAAGAAGGAGCCAAAAATGCCCCCAGCCGAGGCGCCGCCGTTACGGGCGTCGGAGCCGACAATCTCGCCCCAGTACGCCAAGCCCATGAGCACGGTGATGACCGAAGACCAGCGGAACCACCACAGGGCACGCGACATGAGATCGGGCAGGACTTTGGCGCGGGTTGCCGGATCGAGCCCCTTCATGAACGGCACGTTAACAAGATTAAAGAAGTAAAGCAGGCCAACCCATGTGATCCCGGCGACAAAATGGACCCAACGAAACATCATCAGGAGGTTGGTGTCGAATTCGGCAGGGAAATGGACGTTATTCAAGGCAATAGCTCCTGGCGTGGGGTCTCGGCGGCGGGCCGGCTGTCAATTTTCGCGACGCAACCATGATAGCGGAGAGAGAAGGTCCGCGGGCTGAGAATGGCGATTTCCGGGGACGGCAGTGCCCGTCCGGACGTGACAAAATTAATAGTATAGAAGTTGAAAAGGGCGGGGTTAGGCCGTATTGTAGAGGCCGTGGGCAAGAGAACGCTGCGCCGTTCCCCCTATTTGCAGAGCGCAGCGCCGAACAAGGAGATCGGCAGATGGAACCGAAGCCGGCACAACAGAATATTCAGGATTCATTTCTCAACACCGCTCGTAAAGAGCGGCACAACATTACGATCTATCTGGTCAGTGGGGTCAAGTTGACGGGCCGGATCCGGTCCTTTGACAAGTACTCGGTGGTGCTGGAGACGAGCAATCAGGAACAACTGATTTTCAAGCACGCGATCTCGACGGTGGTGGTGTCGCGCGGGATGCATCATGTGGATGCGAAGCCGCCCGCGGCGGTCGCCGTGCCGGAGACGCAGGCGCCGAGTTCGGGCACTCAAGGGTGAAGTGAGTCTGATTGGGAAGAGACGAGTCCAGACGGGGCCGGAGCAAAGGTGCGCGCCGCGCGCTCAAAGAAGTAGTGAATACGGCGGAGCGCCGGGAGCGGGCTTTCCTGGTGGGAGTGGAATTCCGCGCCCGCGCCGGTAAAACGCCAGCCGCGATTACGCCGGGCGCGCAAGCTGCACGCGACCACGCGACCAGCATCGGCTCCAGCCGGCGCGCGGATTCTCCCGATTTCAGCTCTGAGGAATCGCTCGACGAGCTGCGCTCGCTTGCGATCAGCGCCGGCGCGGAAATTGCGGGCGAATTCATGCAGCGCCGCGACCGCCCCGATCCAGCAACACTAATCGGCAAAGGAAAGCTGGAGGAAATTGCGGGCGCGTCGGCGTCTGTATCGGCCGACGTCATTCTCTTTGACCACGATCTTTCCCCTTCGCAACAGCGCAATATCGAGCGCGAGGTAAACACCCACGTCATCGATCGAACCCAGCTGATCCTCGACATTTTTGCGCGCCACGCCCGCACCCGTGAAGGCCAGTTGCAGGTGGAGTTGGCACAGCTTGAATACATGTTGCCGCGGCTGGCGGGACGCGGCATAGAGATGTCGCAACTTGGCGGTGGCATCGGTACCCGCGGACCGGGTGAAACGCAGCTCGAAACGGATCGGCGCAAGATTTACCGGCGCATCCGGCACGTGAAGCAGCAGATCGAAAACGTGCGGCGGATTCGGGCGCAGCAGAGGCAGCGTCGAGAGTCGGTTCCTGTGGCCACGATTGCGTTCGTGGGGTACACGAATGCCGGCAAGTCAACTTTGTTCAACGCGCTCACCAATGCCAATGTACTGGCCTCGCCGCGCATGTTTGCCACGCTTGATCCGACGTTGCGCGGCGCCGAGTTGCCGTCGAAGCGAAGTGTGCTGCTCTCCGATACCGTCGGTTTCATACGCCATTTGCCGCACACACTGGTTTCCGCGTTCCGCGCTACGCTCGAAGAAGTGCAGCGGGCGACGCTGATTTTGCAGGTTTCCGACGCGAGCAGCCCGATCTCGGCGGAGCAGGATGCGCAGGTCGAAAGCGTTTTGAAAGAACTCGACGCGGACAAAAAGCCGCGCCTGCACGTGATGAACAAGATCGATCTGCTGCCGCCGAAGCAACGCGAGTCGCTGCGCGACGACAGCCAGACCATCCACGTCTCGGCGATGAAGGGAGTCGGCCTGACCACCTTGCTCGATCGCATTGACGCCGTGCTGGAGCAGGATCGTCCCAGCCGTGTGCGCCTCCGCATCCCGCAGGGGGAAGGGAAGGCGCTGGCCCAGATTCAGGCGCGCGCTCGCATTTATTCGCGGCAATATCACGACGGATTGGTGGAGTTGGAAGCCGATGTGCCAGAGTCCCTGCTGCGCCGGATGCGGGAATGGGTGGTGGAGTAGCAGGTTTTTGTCCGTCAGTCCGCATTCTGATTGTAATCGCCGTTTTTCGCCAACCCATCCTCAGCATCCCATCCATGTCACAGATGCCATGTGACTTACTTCACTGACAAGGCAGATGGACTTGTGTTGAATGTGGCTGAATTTGTTCCGCCTCTCCGACGCGCGGTTCCCGCCAGTTGAGACGCACCCCCTGAGGCGAGAGCGTGACACTTCGTGCCGAGTCGCGCCGAGCTTACATTCATGGAGAAACCATCATGCACCGCAAGAGAGATTTCATCCGGCTAATAGCCACCGTGGCCATCTTGTTTCTTGCCTTCGCAGTGACCAGCACCTGGGCGGCTACCGAAAAGGTGCTGTATTCATTCAACCCCCAAGCCAAGGACGGGTTTTCGCCCTACGCCGGCCTGATCGGTGATACCGCCGGCAATTTCTACGGCACCACAACCCAGGGTGGCCTCTACAGCGCCGGGACAGTGTTCGAGTTGTCTCCCAACGGGAGTGGAGGTTGGACGGAGAAGGTGCTGCATGACTTCGAGTTCAACGGTATCGATGGGTTCGCTCCCGAGGCGGCCCTGACCCTCGATGCGCACGGCAATCTCTACGGCACCACCAGCGGGGGCGGTGGTTATTACAACGGAACGGTGTTCGAGCTCTCTCCGAACGGAAGCGGAGGCTGGACTGAGACGGTGCTCTACAGTTTCAACCCTGGTAACGGCACGGACGGGGCTAGCCCGTATGCTGGTTTGATCTTTGACGCCCAAGGCAATCTCTACGGCACGACTGTGGCTGGCGGCACTTATGGCGCAGGTACGGTATTCGAGTTGTCGCCTAACGGAAGTGGAGGCTGGACAGAGACGGTGCTGTACAGCTTCAACAATAACGACACGGACGGACAAAACCCCTACGCCGGCGTGATCTTCGATGGAGCCGGCAATCTTTATGGGACGACATATTCGGGCGGCACTTATGGCGGGGGCACGGTGTTCGAGTTATCGCCGAACGGAGGCGGCGGCTGGAAGGAGACGGTGCTGCACACTTTCTGCGCGGAAATCAACTGCACGGATGGGACTCGTCTGTACGCTGGCATGATCTTCGATGGAGCCGGCAATCTCTACGGCACCACCCAGAGCGGCGGCACTTACGGCTCGGGAACGGTCTTCGAGCTGTTCCCCAGGCAGGGCGAGGGGTGGCCGGAAGAGGTGCTCTACAGCTTCGGCCATGCCACCGATGGGAAGCGTCCCTATGCTGGCCTGATCAGCGATGGCGCGGGCAATTTCTACGGCACCACGGCCAGCGGCGGCACGCACAATTGGGGCACGGCGTTCGAGTTGTTTCCCAACGGGAAGGGAGGCTGGACGGAGAAGGTGCTGCACAACTTCAATTCTAGCGCCACGGACGGCATTACTCCTTACGCCGTTCTGATCAGGGATGTTACTGGCAATCTCTACGGCACGACTTTTGCTGACGGTACTTACTACGAAGGCACGGTGTTCGAGTTGTCCCCAAACGGCAGCGCCTGGACGGAGAAGGTGCTGCATAGCTTCAGCCCCGCAGGCACGGACGGGGCGTTTCCACAGGGCAGTCTGATCTTCGACGCAAATGGCAATCTCTACGGTCAGACCCCCTTGAGCGGCACTGGCGGCTTCGGTACGGTGTTCGAGTTGTCTCCCGAGAGTGGAGGCTGGACGGAGAAGACGCTGCTCAACTTCAACAACAAAGACGGGGCTACCGCTTTTGGAGGTCTGATCTTCGATCACGCTGGCAACCTCTACGGCACCACCAATGATGGCGGCACGCATTACGGCTATGGAAACGTGTTCGAGTTGTCTCCCGGGAGTGGAGGTTGGACGGAGAAAGTGTTATATAACTTCAGCACCGGCACGGATGCGAACTCTCCGAACTATGAAAGTCTGGTCTTCGATGCTGCCGGCAATCTCTACGGCACGACCATTTTTGGCGGCATCTATAAATCGGGCACGGTATTCGAATTAACCCCCAACGGGCACGGTGGTTGGGCGGAGAAGGTGCTGTATAGCTTCAGCAACAACGGCACGGACGGGGTTTTGCCGTTGGCGGGCATAGTTTTCGATGCTGCCGGCAATCTCTACGGCACGACTAACCAGGGCGGCACGGACGGCGTTGGTACGGTGTTCGAGCTCTCTCCCAATGGGAGTGGGGGCTGGACGGAGAAGCTATTGCATACTTTCGACAACAACGGCGCGGATGGGTTCTTGCCCCAGTCCGGCCTGATCTTCGATGCCCACGGCAATCTCTACGGCACGACTAGCCAGGGCGGCACGTACGGCGTTGGTACGATTTTCGAGCTTTCTCCTAATGGGAGTGGAGGTTGGACAGAGACGGTGCTGTACAACTTTATCCCCAACGGCACGGATGGGTTCTTGCCCTGCGCCGGCCTGATCTTCGATGCCGGCGGCAATCTCTACGGCACGACTAACCAGGGTGGTACATACGGCGTTGGTACGGTGTTCGAGTTGTCTCCCGGGAGTGGAGGCTGGACAGAGACGGTGTTGTACAGTTTCATCCCCAACGGCACGGACGGAAACAATCCCTACTCCAGTCTGATTTTCGATGCCGCTGGCAATCTTTATGGCACAACCCAGAATGGCGGGACGGATAACGCCGGGACGGTGTACGAGATCATGCCGTAGCTTCTGCCCCGTCGATCCCGGTTTAGGGCGCCCGGCGGCAAAAGGAGTATATGCCGTCTTCGAGAAAGAGTAAGAACAGGCGGCCGGCCGTGGCGCCCGCCGCATCCATTTAGAGTGGGCAATGTAAGGCCGGCTGTTCATTGCATCACACAACGTGGTCCATAGGGTGAACATGCGGCTACACTTATTGGCTTGACTGGTGCAATACGCGAAGCCCAAGCGGAACGCCAAGCCTGCCCCGTCCGTCCGGTCGGTTGGATCACTTCCGCCGGGTGATTGTCATCACAGCAGGTAGTCCTCCCATCACCGCATTTTGAGGCTTCCCGGCGTAAAGTCAATTAACGGGAGAATACACATGTCAACTGCCTGGACTTCCCGTTACGCGCAGCGCACAAAAAACGTTCGCAGTTCCGCCATCCGGGAACTTCTCAAAATCACACAGAATCCGCAAATCATCTCGTTCGCGGGAGGCTTACCCGCGCCCGACGTTTTTCCCGTGGAGCGTTTCCGCGAAGCCTGCCGGAAGGTCCTGGAGAAAGACGGGCAACAGGCATTGCAGTATGGACCGACGGAAGGCTATGAGCCGCTGCGCGAGATGATTGCACGGCATACTTCGCGCTATGGCGTGAAGGCAAAACCCGAACACGTACTGATCACCTCGGGTTCGCAGCAGGCGCTCGATCTGATCGGCAAGCTGCTGATCAATTCCGGAGATCGCGTGCTGGTTGAGGCGCCGACCTATCTGGGCGCGCTTCAGGCATTCAACGTTTATGGAGCGGAATACGTTTGTGTCCCGAGCGACAATGATGGCCTGCGCACCGATCTGCTCGAAACGCCGCTGCGCTCGGGGCCGAAATTCATGTATGTGCTGCCCAATTTTCAGAACCCGGGCGGCACCACGCTGGCCGAAAACCGGCGTCACGAACTGGTTTTGCTGGCGGACCGCTACGGCATTCCGATTATTGAAGACGATCCCTACGGCCAACTCCGCTATGAGGGCGAGCACCTGCCTCCTCTGGTGGCGCTCGATCGCGAGAACCTGGGACGCGACGAGGGATACTCCATCGGCAACGTGATTTATATGAGCACGTTCTCGAAGACGCTGGCGCCGGGGCTGCGCCTGGGATGGATTGTGGCGCCGCCCGATGTGATTGCGAAACTGGTGCAGCTCAAGCAGGGAGCGGACCTGCACACTTCTACCTTTGGCCAGATGGTGGCCTACGAAGTGGCGCGCGACGGTTTTCTTGACGAACACATCAAGCTGATCCGGCGCGTGTATGGCGAGCGGCGCAATGTGATGCTGGAAGCTCTTGAGGAATTTTGTCCGCCCGAAGTCACGTGGACCCATCCGCTGGGCGGCCTGTTCCTGTGGGTGACATTGCCCGAGGGAATGGATTGCCACCGGTTGTTCGAAACTGCACTGAAGCAAAATGTCGCATTCGTGCCGGGCGATTGCTTCTATGCCGCGAACGGATTTGCGGAGGAAGGCCTGCGCCACCTGCGGCTGAATTTTTCCAATGCGCTGCCGGAGCAGATTCGCGAAGGTATCCGGCGGCTGGGAGATGCAATCAGAGATCAGTGGAGACAGCTCCACCCGGGATACGATCGCCCCGTGGACCAGCACGTGTTTGATTAGCGAGCCTTCTCCAGCGTCGAGGATTGCTACGTAAGGGTTTTCATGTCCGCCACAATAAATGGTATATGCTATAGTAAATGGTATGACAATTACCATCGACAAAGCCGGACGCATCGTAGTGCCCAAAGAGCTACGTCAGCGCCTCGGCCTACGGCCGAACGTTGAGTTGGAGATCATGGACCACCCAGACGGTCTTCTGCTTCGCGTTCCTGCCCAGCGGCCATCTTTGGCGAACATAAATGGCCTGCTCGTTCACCAGGGTCGCGCCGAAGAGGGCGCGGAATGGGATCTTACGCTTGAATCCGTGCGAGAGGAACGCCTGCGGGACCTCCTTCGGGACTGAGCGATGGATTCATTTTTCGACACCACCGTGCTGGTTGCGTCCTCGAGTGCGGCGCATCCCCACTTCCCACAGGCTTCGGCGGCGGTCGCGCGCGTAGTGGCAGGGAAGGAAAAGGGCTTTGTGAGCCTTCACTCAGTGGCCGAGATGTATGCGGCCTTGACTCGGTTGCCCGTTGTGCCTCGCATTCATCCTCTGGAGGCGGTGCGCCTGATTCGAGAGAACATTTTGCCGAAGTTTCACGCAGTTTCTGCGGCGAAAGACGACTATCTCGAAGCACTGGCCATGGTGTCGAATTCGGGGTGGGCCGGCGCCAAGATCTATGATGCTTTGCTGATTCGGTGCGCGGAGAAATGCGGCGCGCAGAGGATCTACACTTTCAATCTGAGAGATTTCAAGTACCTGGCACCTGAACCGCTACAGCACAAGATATGTGCCCCGTAGTGGCATATTAGGAGGAATCGATGGGTACCTATTCCGCCCCCGGCCGCATGGTTGCGCACAATATGGTGACCACGCAGTTCGAACTTGACGGCTACCGCGTGGTTCGCACCCTGGGCGTTGTGCGCGGGATTACGGTGCGCTCGCGATCTATCTTTGGCACGATCGGGGCGGGGTTGCAGACGCTGGTGGGCGGCAATATCACCTTACTCACCAATCTCTGCGAGAAGACGCGGGCCGAGGCGTTTGACCTCATGCTGCAGCACGCGGCCGAAATTGGAGCCAACGCGGTTGTCGGCGCCCGTTACGATGCGACCGAGGTGATGCAGGGAGTCACGGAAGTGCTTGCCTACGGGACTGCGGTCTTCGTGGAACCGGTGAAGTAAGAAGCGGCATCGGGCTCTCGCGTTCTCTCCGGGACGGCTCCGCACGTCTGTGCGCGCTGATTTACAATCTTCTGTTTCCATTCAACGCTTTCATTCAGGAGAAGCTCCGTGATTCCACGTTACACGCGGCCGGAAATGGCCCGTATCTGGAGCGATGAGAACCGCTTCCGCACCTGGCTCGCGGTGGAAGTCGCTGCGACCGAAACGCTCGCCGAAGCTGGCATAGTGCCGAAAGAAGCCGCCAGGGCCATCCGCCAGCGCGCCGACTTTAGCGTGGAGCGGATCTTTGAAATCGAGGCTGAGGTCAAACACGACGTCATCGCCTTTACGACGGCGGTGGCTGAAATCGTCGGTCCGCACGCGCGCTGGTTTCACTACGGGCTAACGTCGAACGACGTGGTCGATACCGCGCAGGCGCTACTCATTCAGCAGGCGTCCTCGCTCATTGCCGGCGATCTTGTGCGCCTGGCCGACGTGCTCGAGCGCCGGGCCTGGGAATTCAAAGACACACCGATGATCGGCCGCACCCACGGTGTGCACGCCGAGCCGATCACCTTCGGGTTCAAGATCGCCAACTGGTATTCAGAGACGCGCCGCAACATCGGGCGATTCCTGGCGGCGGCGGAGGGCCTTCGCGTAGGCAAATTCTCTGGCGCGGTCGGAACGTTTGCGCACCTTACTCCGGAGCTGGAAGAGAAGATCTGCGCTCGCCTTGGACTGGAACCGGCTGCCGTTTCTTCGCAGGTCATTCAGCGGGACCGCCACGCGCACTATCTGGCAACGCTTGCGGTCATCGCGTCGACGCTCGATAAGATTGCGACGGAAATCCGCCACTTGCAGCGTACCGAGGTCCGCGAGGCCGAAGAATATTTCAGCGAAAAGCAAAAGGGCTCGTCGGCCATGCCGCACAAGCGCAACCCGGTCAACTGCGAGCAGATCTCTGGATTAGCGCGCGTCGTCCGCGCGAACGCACAAGCCGGATTTGAGAACGTGCCGCTGTGGCACGAGCGCGATATCTCGCACTCGTCGGCCGAGCGCATCATCATTCCGGATTCGACGACGCTGGTGGATTATCTGCTTAACAAGACGGCGAACCTTGTCGAGACCATGTTTGTCTATCCGGAGCGCATGCTCGCCAACTTGAACAGTACGCGCGGACTGGTTTTCAGCGGGCAACTTTTGCTCGATCTGGTGGAGAGTGGAATTTCCCGCGAAGATGCCTATCGGCTCGTGCAAGGGCATGCCATGCGCGCATGGAGAAAAGACCTGGACTTCCACGAGTTGGTGCTCAATGATCCGGCAATCGCAGGCCGGGTGCCGCGCGCCAAGATCGAACGCGCGTTCGATTTGAAGCGCCAGCTCAAGAATATCGACAAGATTTTTGCGCGGGTGTTTCCGAAGAAGGCGAAGGCGGCGAAACCAGTTGGCACTCCCAAGAAACGGAAGAAGTGAGAAAGATGATGTCGCCGGCTAGCGACCGGCGTCAGTACATGATTGTACGGGTCAGGTGATGCGGCCATGGGGTGGTGTGGTAGTGCGTCCACAAGCGTGCGTCAATTTGCGGAATGATTACCTGCCTGTCCGCCGGACGCAGCTTGTTGACCTCGTCCGCCAGCAGCGCGGTCGCGTACAGGCAATGGGCCCGAATTTCGATCTCCTCGCGGCTGTCCCGCGGAATCATCTGGTAGGTATTGATCGCCTGCTCCAGCGCAGGCGAGTAGCTGTTAATGCCCATTAACCGCAGCGCGACCGGCACGATGTAATCCGCGAAGGCGGTCATCTTCTGCGGATCTTCCAGCTTGAATGCCCCCGCCGGGCCAAGTCCGGAATAAATCTGCCAGTAGCCCAGTTGCGTCAGCTTGTAGAACTTAACTTCGTGCCCGTCGTACTGGCTGACGTCGTTGTAACGCGGGAACTCCGCCGCCAGTCGCTCAACAAGACCGTTGCCGTTGTCATAGAGGCGCGGAGAACACGACCGGATGAAGTTGTAATAACGCCCTCCGTATTTCGACGCCAGCACTTCCCCCGCTTCGTGGAAGAGCTTCATCTTCTCGTCCAGCATCGGGATCTCGATGTTGCCTGCAAAAAGCTTCTCCATGTCGCGGCGCGTGATCTTCGCCAGAAACTTGCCGTCGAGGATGGGAATACCGCTGTCCATGGCACGTTTCATGCAGGCGAACAATGCCGTCGAGTCGGACGTGTGCTCGCCTGCATAGTCGGTCTGGAATTTCACATGGGTCTTGAAGTCGGTGAAGGCTGTATCCACCGTAGTACCCACCATGACGAAATCCATGGCAATGTCGGGCGTCTTCTCCAGTCCATAGGGCACCGCGAGATTCGGAAAGGGCAGTTCTTCGTAGGCCATCCAGCCCGCGATCTCCACAATCTTTTCGTAGTGGGTGTGCACGTCGCGGGAGTTCTCGATGACCGGCCGCAGGCTCTCGGTGACCGGGCTGCCGAGCGGCCGGGGCCAGTGCAGGGAATTGTCCGGTCCGGAGTTCACGGAATGGGCCGCGAGCGCAGGCATGTTCTCTGCGGCTGCAATTGCGGCTAACGCAGTCGATCCCTGCAACACCTGGCGTCGGCTCAAGCTCATTTGCTATTCCTCAATGGAAGTAATTGTTCCCGACGAATCGAAGAAAATTCTACGCTATGCGGGCGCCCGAGTGTAGCAAATGATGCAGATACCCAAACCACCGCTGTCAAGGCGTGGGGCTAAGAGCTTAGGGCTGAGAGCTAAGTCGAGAACTCGGCGACCAATGTACGCCTTTGTAAGAGTTTGTAAAACTGCCCCGCGGGTGCATCTCACGTGGATGGCCGGGCATCTATTTAACTAACCGGTTAAAAGGTGTGGGACCGGAATTCAAAGTGAGGATGGCAACCATGAAAAGACAATTTCTTGCGGTGACCGTGGCCTTGCTCGTCCTGCTGAGCATGACGGCGATGGCTGCGAGCAACGGCCGCTACGACCAACAGATTCAGCAGGCCGTCAGCCAGAAGATTCAGAAAGCGAAACAGCTTCAGAACGTCAGCGCCAGCGTCGAGGATGGAATTGTCACGCTGACCGGAACGGTCGGCCTCTACGAGGACAAGCTTGAGGCCGCAAAAAAGGTGAAAAAAATCGCCAACGTGTCCGGCGTGCG
>Ga0326728_10015304_pt1 | contig 15986 bp, 13 predicted proteins | sample MB3enrmetagenome_FD_207602 | JGI IMG/M metagenome (GOLD analysis project Ga0326728, IMG submission 207602) | Lab enriched peat soil microbial communities from McLean, Ithaca, NY, United States - MB31MN | ecosystem: Environmental > Terrestrial > Soil > Wetlands > Peat | place: USA: New York...
CTGAAGGTACTTCCAGAAAATGACGTATATAGCGAGCCGCGCTTCGACCTTCACAAATCGCTTGCCCCGCGCTACCTCTTCTACAAGCCCATCGTCTATTTCGTCCCCGGCGACAGGTCCTTCTACCAGGGCCTCGTGCGCCTGGATGTCGATACCACGACCATAACGAAGCAGATTTCGGCAGCTACAAACAGCCTGATCATGAGCACTGCGCTGATCGCCCTGGCCGCGATTGCCCTGGGGATCTTGGGTGCCGTCCTTATGGCCAATATCACCGTCACTCCCATCAAGAGGCTCGCGAAGGGGGTGGAGAAGATTCGTGACACGGAGGACAAAGAGGAGTTGGAGGGCCAAACTATCCCGATACGAACACGAGACGAAATCGGGCTTCTCGCGGAAATCGTCAACGATATGACTCACGGCCTCGTCGAGGCCGCGAAGGCGGACAAGCTGTTACGGGTCGGAAAGGACGTGCAGAAGATGTTTCTGCCGCTGGTCAAGGACAAGGATAACAGGACCAGCAACACCGCGGAGCAGGAAAACAGTGACGTGGTTATCTTCGGCTATTACGAAGGCGCGAAGGGCGTGTCGGGGGACTACTTCGACATCAAGAAGCTGGATGACACGCACTACGCAATGATCAAATGCGACGTTGCCGGCAAGGGAGTACCCGCGGCGCTCATCATGGTCGAGGTTGCCACGCTCTTCATCAACCACTTCCGCGACTGGCTGAAGCGAAAGCAACAGATCCAGAAAGTCACGAATCCGAAGGAAAGACAGACGGCGCTGCGTGCGCTCGAGAGGGTCGACACACTTGTTTCAACGATCAACGATATGGTCGAAGAGCGAGGATTCGTCGGCCGATTTGCCGCCCTCGCGGTATGCATCTACAACTCGGCCAACGGTGAGGTGAGCTACTGCCACGCCGGTGACAATATAGTCCATACGTTTAGGGCCGCGGAGCGCCGCATGGTCCACAAGGAGCTCGCGAAGGCTCCCGCCGCGGGCGTTTTCCAGTCCGCGGATATGCCGGTCCCCTACGCGCAAGTCGTCCACAAGCTGGAGCCCGGAGACACTCTCTTTCTCTACACTGACGGTCTGGAGGAGGCGGAGCGAAATCTGCGCAACGCGCAGTTCGAGATTGTTCCGTGCGATGAGCCAGGGTTGAAGGATCGCGAGGAACACCTTGGGACCCACAAGAAAGGGGAGACTGACGAAGAGTTCGGTCGGGAGCGGATCGATGGCATCATAAATGCCGTTTTTAACAACGGTCACTACCGGCTGGTCCGCAGCCACAATCCCATCGAGAATGAGGAGCTCGATTTCGATTTTTCCATGTGCACGGGAAGCGTGAAAGAGGCGGTCCTCGCGCTCGTCGCAGTGGAGAAGGTGTACCGCATGATCCCCGACCCGAATGCCGGGCTCCAAAACAGGGTCATGGTCGACGCAAAGGTAGCGGAGTTCCTGAATCAGCATTTCGTCCAGTATGCCAGCTATTTCTCTCACCCCGTCGAAGGCCAGCAGATTCCCGGCTACGTGACTTTCACGCATGCGCGGGAGGACGAGCAGTACGATGACCTTACCCTGCTCGTGATCCGAAGGAAATGACCTGCCGATACAGGAGACATGAGGGTCGAAACTATGAGAAGGATGCTTTGTGTTGTGTTGCTGGCGGTCGCTGTCGGCGCGCAGGGCTTCGCCCAGGGGGCGAGCGTAACGATCCAGAACGAGGAGGAATCCACGTTCTACTACGCGGTAGATCCGCAAGAGCTTGCGCAGGTCACGCCGGGAAGCCCGCTCGCGGCCACCAAAGTCGCCGCATTCTTTGCCGCCCAGGCGGACCAGCCGCAATTCACGCCGCTGGCCGCCGGCGCCCAAACAAGCCTAACGGGCTTATCCGACGGCCCGCATCTGTTGGTGGGATTCTTCGCGGTTGACGACCCGGAGTCTTTCCCGGTTCGGCTGATCACGCTTCAGGCTGACAGCAGCATGGGGGACAGGTTCTACTCGATTTATGGTAGCCCCGCGCTCGTGCAAGCGACTCGAGGGGTGGGGCGGCTGGCCCAATTTGCGCGCTCCTCCACGCCTGAGCAGGCATCCGCGCAAAGCGCTCCGCCCGCGGAAGAGCAGACGGCGGCTTCCGCAACGGCTTCCGCAGCGCCGCCCGCGACCTCCGCCGCGCAGACGGCGCCGCAGACACAAACTCCCGCGCAGGCCGTGGCGTCTGTTGCAGCCTCCTCCTCTGGTGTACCCGTGACGCAGGAAAGCGTCGCAACCCCCGCAGTAGTCGCTCCGATCGCCTCTTTTTCCGAGAGCTATAACCCCGCGTATTTCACACGCGAAACCCAGGGAGGGTTCTCCGTGCAGCCCATTGCGGACTCCCACACGTGGACCCTCTCGGGCACACACATCGCTTCGCTTTCCGCCGGCATCGATGAAAGCACTTTGACTGTGTCTCTCACCACGGGTGACGATTTCTCCCCAAATGTCTCGTATTTTATCTACGCTTTCACCACTCGTGCGCCGGGGGCCACGGCGGCTTTCACGCTTGAGCTTCGCCCGCGCGCGCTGCCTGACCGAGGAGTTTGCATCCTGTGGCTGAACCAGCAAGCGACCGCGATCCCCACGATTTTCGGTTCGGTGAAAGTAGAGGGAAAAACGGCCACGCTGGTGGCTGACCTGAAGGATGAGCCAGCATCCATGGCGCAAGCGCTTTCCTGCGCCGGTTCCTTCGACCTCACGTCGTGCTCCTTCGATGCAAAGGGCGGCGTTTACGAGGAGTTCTATTTCGCGACTGTCGCGATGGCGGACATTCCCGTCATACGTTGAAGCGGATAAGGAGTACATCGCCGTCTTTGACGATGTACTCCTTGCCCTCCAGGCGGATTTTCCCGGCTTTCTTTGCCTTCGCAAAATCTCCGCCGTCCAGGACGTCCTTCCAGTCAGCCACCTCGGCGCGGATGAACCCTTTAGCGAGGTCGCTGTGTATTTCTCCGGCCGCTGCAACCGCGAAGGAGCCCTCCCGAATGCTCCAAGCTTTGCATTCGTCGTCGCCCACGGTGAAGAAGCTGACGAGGTGGAGCGTCGAATAGACATTCCTGAGGAACCTATTCTTTGCGGGTTCGGTGAGCCCCAAGTCCTGGAGGAAATCCTTCTGATCCTGGGCAGGAAGCTGAGCGATCTCCATCTCCATGTCCCCGCGGATCGGGAAGACGTCCATACCCATGGCCGCCGCCTCCGCCAGCAGGTCCTCGTGTGCCACTGCTTTCTCACCGACGTTCACGACGACGAACAAGGGCTTGGCCGTGAGGAAGCCGAATCCAGCAAAAAGCTTCTGGTCTTCCCCCGAAAAGAAAGTGCTGCCCAGCGGTTTGCCCGCGCCGAGGCGCTCAACGATCTGCCCCAGAAGGTGGTACTCCCGGCCGTCCCTCTTTGCTTCCTTCTCCAGACGCGCGACGCGCTTTTCAGCAATCTCGTAGTCTCCGAAGACAAGGGAATCCATCACCTTGCGCAGCTCGCGAAGCGGGGTCGCGCCGGCGAAAGGCAAAGGTACCGATTCATTTTCGAATGCTCGAATCACGATAGCAATGGCGTCTGCTTTCCTTACGTCTGCGAGGCCGGCTGGGGCAATGCCCCCCTCGTCATCATGCTCTAGGGGCAGGTCCTTGAACAACACGGTGGCGTGCGTAAGCTTTTTCGGGCTGTACAGGGCGGCAAGTCTGTCCAGCCGTTCGTCCGGGACCCGCACCTCGGAGAGGTAAGGCTGTCGTTTGCCTCCCGCCGCATCTCCCGTCGGAGCCGATTGTCCGGTCAGGGCGTTGAAGATGGTCGTTTTCCCCGAACCGGCAAGACCAACGATGACTGTCTCCATGTTCTCTCCTGAGGCGCAGGCCCCCGTGCGCGCAAAGTTTGCAAGCGAAGCGGCTTGCGTGTTCGTGATGGCCACGGTATAACGAATACAGTCCGTCCTGGCAAGGCGATTCAGGGGTGCATGTGAAGGCGCGTTACTACTGTGGAAACTGCTCTCAAGAAGTCAGCTCGAACGCCGCCGTTTGTCCCTATTGCGGGAGCAGCTTTGCCGCGGTGCGCTGCCCCAAGTGCAGCTATGAAGGGAAGCCGCCCGAGTTTAGGGACGGGTGTCCCTCATGCGGGTACATGATGAGCCAGGAGGTCCGGGTTACGGCAGCCCCTACGCCGAAGAGGGGACAGACGTTCATGTCGCAGAGGTTCTACCGCATCTCCGGGCTCGTGCTCTTGGTCCTGTTCGCCGTCCTCATCGTTTTGTTGCTCGTCAGGCTATAAAGCTCAATAGAGAAATCCTAGTCCACCGCCACCCATGAAGGCGTAACTTCCTGCGCTGTCGAACACACCGGCGGCCATTCCTGAAACGAGAATCCGCGTTTCCGGAACGAGCCAGTGCGCCTCTACCCCGAGCTGGAGCGGAAACCCGGACGGCGCGGAGAGGAAGCCGGCGGAAAAAGGCTGCGTCCGAAGCGCCGCGGATACCCCAGTGGTGACGCTGCCCAGATCCGCCAAGACACCCCCCCGGAGGTAAAGCCAAGCAAGCGCGCCGGGTGTTGTCGTGCCGTAGGGCGCCCAGAGGGAGGTCGTCAGGCCGATGGTCCCCAGGATGCTCACCGGCCCCAGAACCAGCTGAGCCGGGAGCGCGAGATGGATGCCGGTGGCGTCCGTGAAGAGATCAGTCAACAGGACGTTTCCACTCGTTGGAGAAGGGTCGTACTGGAAGGACGCCTTTGCTTCCACGGCGGCCGCAATCCCGTATTCGCCCGTAGGGGCAAGGAAGCCCCACCTGATTGCGGCGCCGACGGCAAAAGGGATGTCGGCAGAAACGGCGATGATGGCGCCGGTGGCGTCGATCTCCAGCCTGCTGCCAATTCCCACCCGCATCCCCATGGACAGGGGCGCCTGGTAAGTCGCGCCCTGCAAGTACGCCGCTCCAAGGGCAGAGGCTTCGAACTCATACGGCGGAAGGACTTCCGCCACCGGGACATAGAGAAGTCCCGAGCTTCCGCTCCACACAGCGCGGGGAGCAATCTTAAGAGTCCGATCCACGGTAAGCTCAGCCTCCTGCTGGGAAGATCCGCCATCTTTTCCCTGGCCTGAAAGCTCCATTCGATAGCTGCCGTCCCCTAACGGGCGGCCGCTGTCGTTACGCACATCCCATGTGAATGACTGGCGCCACGTCGCAAACTCGGGGAGCGTTTTGGAGAAGACGATGGTTCCCTGGGAGTCGTGAACTTCGATCTTCCCTGTTCCCGGGCCTGTTACGGTGAACCGTGCCTCGACCATGCCAAGAACGCCTGGGTTGTCTGGGTCTACCCTCGTGCGAAGGAGGGAAAAATCGCCGAACGCAAAAGGAGTCGGCGTGAGGGTCACGGAGACAGGCGTGACGACCTTTTCCGTGATCGTCACATTTTCATTGAAATCAGTATAACCGAAAGCTCGTACGCTCACGGAAAAGCTCCCCACAGGTAGCTCGTGGAGCCCGGGGGAGACAACCGAGTCGCCGACCGTCACTACGGCGTTCGGCGGTGAGACATCGATTTGCAGGAATCCCGTTATCCGCACGAGGCTGGTCTGATACATCATGTAGTTGCTCGTGTACTGAATCCACGTGGACACGTCGCGGTAGCCCACCTTCCTCAAGAGCAACTGGTGCCAGCCTTGCGTGATGTCTGTGACGATATAAGGCGTGAGGCCTTCAAAGTTCCCGTCGACCCAGACTTCAGCCCGGTCAGGATCAGAGACGACCTCGAGACCCAGCTGGGTGGTCGGTACCTGTGTTGGAGGTTTCTCCTGCTCTGGCGCCGAACCCTCGGTGACCGTCACCGGCCCCGTGGCGGAGCCGGAGGTGCTGGTGCAGGACGCCAGCACCCCGACTGCGAGCGCTGCCAAAAGTCCGGCCGCCAGCGTTGCACGTGAGGAGGGGCGCGAAGCGTTCATCACGTAGTGAGTGTAGCCCCGTGGCGTCCCTGAATGCAAGGAGAGGGAGGTCGGTGGAAAGCCGGCTGAAGGGACCGGGTCTCTCGATCATGGGCGCTTTTGAAGGGTTCTTCCCAAAAAGGTCTTGAAAACCGCCGATAATCGGAGAGATGATACGATCTGCAATGATCTTGAACTTGGCGTTGTCCATGATTGCCCTTCTTGCGCCGGCGCCTGCAAGCCTCTCTGCCCAGGCTGTGTCCTCATCTCCCGCGCCTTTGCCTCGCGGCTTCCGTGGGATCAGCCTTGGAATGAACATTGACGATCTCAAGAAGGCGCTTATGGCGGATCCGCTGTTCGGCTATCGGGGCGACCCGGACGTCAGCCTGCTGCCGCGCTCCCATCAGTACCTTATAGAATGCGAGGGCGCATCGTACATTCACCAGGCCTACTTCCAGTTCGCAAACGAGCGTCTTTTGACGATGATTTTCGTTCTGGACCCGGAGAAACTGGACCATTACTCGCTGTTCAGCGCCTTGAGCGCGAAGTATGGTCAGCCGGCCAGCCTTAGTCCGCAGGAGAGCGTGTGGCAGTCGGACTCGGTGCGCCTTTCCCTGGAAAGACCACTGACGGTGAAATACATCGACGAGGCGGCCTTCATGACGCTTGTCGGAAAGAGCGGCGCACCGAGCGATCTGGAAAACCTCTCCCGAGAGAAATTTATTGAGCAGTTCTAGCCTGGGCGGCGCACCCTGCATCGTCCTGAAGCCAGGACGGGAGTCTCCCGCCCGAAAGAGGCACCACCCCTGGATCTACAGCCAGGCCGTCTCCGAGGTGAAGGCCGACCCTTCGGACGATGGTCTCCTTCCCGTGTTCGCCTCGGACAACAGCTCTGTCGGATGGGGATTCTATTCGCCAGCCAGTCTCATCGCGGTGCGGATGGTGAGCTTCGACGACGAGCGTCCGCCCCAAGACTGGGCGGAGCTCCGGACTGCCTCGGCACACGTTCTGCGCTCGGCTCTCGATCTGGACACGGACGCCGTGCGTGTGGTGAACACCGAGGGCGATTTCCTTCCGGGTCTCATCGTCGACCTGTACGGGGATACGGCCGTGGTGACTGCGCACGTTCGGGGAATGGAGGCGCAGGTGGATCGCGTTGCCGCGCGTCTGCAGGCCCTTGTCCCTGGAGTGCGGATCTATTTCAAACGTGACGAACACTACGCGCGTATTGAAGGCCTTTCCCGGGCGTCAGGGTTCATTGTAGGAAGCGGGGAGGGCAGCTGCGTCATCCGGGAAGGAGCGGTCAGGCTCATCGTGGATTTTCAAGCGGGGCAGAAGACCGGCTATTACCTGGACCAGCGAGCAAACAGGCGTTTGATAGCCCGCTTAAGCGCCGGCAGGAAGCTCCTCAACCTGTTCGCCTATACCGGTGCCGTCGCGTTGGAAGCAGCCGCTGCGGGCGCCAGGCGCGTCGTATCAGTTGAAAGCTCACATCGCGCCATCGAGCTTGCGCAGGAGAACGCCCGCCTCAACCCGGAGCTCGAACGGTGCGGGCTGGAATGGGTGCAGGCGGACGTCTTCTCGTTCCTGGAAAACGCCGAGAGCCAAGAGGTGGTCGTTGCCGATCCCCCGCCCTTCGCGCGGAGGCGCGCCGAGCTGTCAGGCGCGCTCCAAGGGTACCTTTCCCTTTTTCAACAGTGCATCAGGATCCTCGCACCCGGAGGGCTTGCTTTCCTGTTCTCCTGCTCGGGGGCGGTGGACAGGCCGATGTTCCGGGACGTCGTCGTGGAAGCTGGCCGCAGAGCCGGGCGAAAAGTCAGGCTCCTCCAGGAGCTGCATGCTGACCTGGACCACCCCGTTGCGGCCACGCATCCCGAAGGGGAATATCTGAAGGGATGGATGGTTCATGCAGAGTGAGGCAATGGTCACGGCCCGGGAGGCACTGGCTCACCGGTTTGCTCTCGCTGGCCGGCTGATAACGGCTCTTGTCCTTGCGCTTTCTTTCGTGGGTTGCGCCCACAGCCTGGACAAGGTGGTCCTTCGAGGAGCCGCAGGTCAGGAAATAACCGCAGAAGTGGCCCGCACGGAAACCGAACGCGAGCATGGGCTTATGGGGCGCGCCCGCTTGGGTCCAGCGGAAGGAATGATATTTGTTTTCGACATGGACCAGCATCTGGAGTTCTGGATGAAGGACACGCCGCTGCCCTTATCGATAGCATTCATTAGCACGGAGGGAAAGATCCTGGAAATCCGGGACATGCAGCCTTTCGAACTGAAGACCATCAGGTCGCGGTTTTCTGCGCGCTATGCACTGGAGATGAATCAGGGCGCTTTTCAAAAGCTTGGGATAGCCGAGGGTGACCTGATAACTTTCCCGCCTGGTTTTGCCCCCTGAAGACACCGCCCTTTGCGCCGCGTCCTTGTGCGCCCCCTTCGGCCCGGGCTAGGAGTCTTCCTCCGAAAGCTCGGGGAAAAGTTCGAGCCCCGGCTCTTGCTCTTCTGTTTCCGGCTCCCGTGTGAGGATTTCCACTTTTCTTTCGACCCGGGTGAGTTCCTTCTCCAGGGACCGCGCGAGCTTCATCCCTTCCTCGAAAAGCGCCACCGCCTCCTCCAACGGGATTTTTCCTTCCCGCAGCTTCTCCGCAAGCTTCTCCAGCCTTTCCAGCCTTTCCTCAAAGCTTTTCGTCGGCATGCGTTTCCTCCACGGTTGCTCGCACTCGACCCTGCGCGAGCCTGATGTCCAGCCCGTCCCCTGTTTTCACGCCTAGTGCTGAGAGAAGCACTATGCGGCTTTTTTCTTCCATAACAACGGCATACCCCCTCTGGAGAACTGCCAGGGGCGAATAGGATTCGATCTGCCGCGAGGCAAGCTCGAACCTGTGGCGCACATCCGCAAGCTTGCCCTGAAACCCTATGTTGATCCCCTCCCGTGCGTCATCAAGCCGCTGGAGCGAGGGTTGGAGCAGGAGCCTGATGTTGCGTTCCAGGTTTTCCGGCGTGAACTGCCCAAGGAGAAGCCGGATTCTTTCGAGCCGGCCCAGGAGAGCGCTTTGGAGGAAGGACTGGAGGCCGGCGACCTGCGCCAGCAGCTCCGCGCTGGAGGCCGCAACCATCTCCGCCGCCGCGGACGGAGTGGGGGCGCGAATGTCCGCCGCCAGGTCGGAAAGAGTTACGTCCGTTTCATGTCCGACTGCTGAGATCACAGGCACCGTCGATGCGGCGATGGCCCGAACAACGATCTCCGAGGAAAAGGGGAGAAGGTCTTCGAGGGATCCGCCGCCCCGGCCGACGATGATTACCTCCCCGAGCTTCCATCTACTGGCAGCCTCGATGGCTTGGGCGATCTTCTCGTCCGCCCCCTCTCCCTGCACGGGGGTCGGAATGATGACGACATCCATTCCCGCGTTGCGCCTGCGTAGGACGCGTAGGATGTCCCGGACGGCAGCACCCGTCGGCGAGGTGACTACCGCAATACGCGAGGGAAGCCTGGGAAGGGGCCTCTTGCGCGAAGCGTCGAACAACCCTTCCGCCGCCAGGGCGCGCTTCCTCTGCTCCAGCATGGCAAGGATGTCTCCCTGGCCGGCGCGAGTGAGCGATTCACAGATGAGCTGGTAGTTGCCTCGGCGCGCATACACCGAGATGCTCCCCGTGGCGGTCACGAGCATTCCATCCTCCGGATTGAACCCCACCGATTCCAGCCTTCCTCGGAACATGGCGACCGACAGTACTGCGTTCATGTCCTTTAGGCTAAAATACCAGTGGCCGCTTGCCGACGGCCGGAAGTTGGAGATCTCCCCTTGCACAGTGATCCACGGGAAGCCGTCCTCGAGGGTGAACTTGATGAGCTCCGTGATTTCCGTGACCGAGTAGCGTTTCTGCTCTCCGGGGCGCCCCCGCATGATCGGCAGCCTACACCTTTCTTGAACTTCCCGGCAATCTGTCGATACTATCAGCGAGGGCCATGAAGAATATTGCCGTCATAAATGCCACCGACCTGCGGCCGCCCGCCGTGCGTCCCGTCCTCAACGGCTCTTCCTCCTTCCGCCGGGCGCTTGAGTTCGCACACGATCTCCCCGGCGTTGAGCAGACGGTGATCCTTGCATCGAACGACCATGCCCTCCCTCAAGAAACGCCTCCGGATTGTCGAGTGATTGCGCGCCCCTCCTGGACGGTGGCTGACCTCACGGCGGAGATTGAGAAGGCTGCGTCGGGTTTCGAGGATGTTTTTTATTTTCACGCCGATTGCCCCTTCCTCGACTTGAGCATCGCTCGAAAAATGCACGCCAACCACCGCACGTACTGGGCGGACTACACCTTCGCGGATGGCTTCCCGCAAGGGCTTACGCCGGAGATACTGACGCAGGAAACGGCGGGCAGGCTGCGCGGCATGGCTTCCGGGGATGGTGGCCTTCCGAACCGCGAGACTCTCTTCGCCGTCATACGCAAGGACATCAACTCTTTCGACATCGAGACCGAGCTCGCTCCCATGGATATGCGCCTCCTGCGTGTGTCCCTTTCTGCTGATACCGAGCGCAACTTCAAGCTCATGAAGCGTATCGTGGAGAAAGGCGGCCATGACACGGAGTCGATCTGCCGGATTCTCCGCGAACAGCCCGGGATCCTTCGCACCCTTCCCGCCTTCTTCCCCGTGCAGATCGTGGCGAGGTGCCCGTACGCCTGCTCCTATTGTCCCTATCCGGTGTTTGCCGGCGATGTCACGAAAAACAACGCGGTCATGGACCCGGAAAAGTTTGCAGCGCTTGCCGCGAAGATCGCGGCGTTCAGCGGGGACGCAGTTGTCGATATCTCCCTCTGGGGCGAGCCGTCATTTCACCCGGAGATAGACCAGATCATGTCGGCGGTCCTTTCCACCCCGAGTCTTTCACTCGTGGTGGAAACCTCAGGGGTGGGATGGAACGAGGACCTTTTCCACCGCGTTCGGGATTCCTTCGCCTCGCAGCCGACCTGGATCGTGTCGCTGGACGCTTCCACGGAGCAGATGTATCAGCGGCTTCGCGGCGCAGGCTTCGCCGAAGCGATGAAAACCGCCGAAGTGCTGCTCTCGCTGTTTCCGAGCAAGACTTGGGTACAGGCGGTGAGGATGAAGGAAAACGAGGAGGACCTGGAGGTCTTCTACAAATTCTGGAAGACGAAGACAGAGAATATCATCATCCAGAAATACGACTCGTTCAGCGCTCTGCTGCCGGATCGGAAGGTAGCGGACCTCTCACCCGTGAAGCGCTTTCCCTGCTGGCACCTGAAGCGCGACATGGCCGTTCTCCTGGACGGGACCGTCCCTTTGTGCCGGGAAGATGTTCGCGTGGAGCACAACCTGGGGAATGCGTTCACCGAGGACCTGGCCAAAATCTGGGACCGGGGGGAAATCGCCTATCGGCAGCACATCGCGGAAAAATATTCACCTCTCTGCGCCGGCTGCGATGAGTACTACACGTATAACTTCTGATACTCCCCCCACGCGCGCCATTGTCCCCGGCGCCTCTTCCAGCCCCGTTGCTTACACCGTGATCGGCGGACCGAGGTGGGACCGCATCAGGAAGTACCCCTATCCCTTGACGCTCCTCGTGATGAGCAGAGGGGATAGGCTTTTTCGCGCCGAGCTTCTTTCGGAGCTCCTCTCGCGGGACTTGGGCGAGGTCGTTTGGGTCGAGGGACACGAGCCGTCCGCGGACGTGGAGACTTTGGCGCGGGAGCACCCCGAGGTGCGCTTCCTGCTCATCAAGGAACCGGCCTCCGCCGGTGAGTGCGTCAACATCGGCATCTCTGAGGCTCGCGCTCCTTTCGTCCTCTGCTTCTGGAGCGACATGCGCCCGTCCCGGTTCACGCGGGAACTGCCCGAGTCCCTTGAAAAAGCCGGCGCCGTCTGCACGGTGCCCCTGTGTCGCAATGCGAAGCTTCACCCCATCCCATCTTGGCAATCCCCGGTGAGGAAGAAGCGGAGGCTTTCCATCACCTACCGTGTACCGCGCCGCGACGGCGAGGATACGCTCTTTCCCTTCGACTATTGCGGCGTATACAGCACGGAGAAGTTCCTTCGAACGGGAGGGTTTGATCCTTCCATACCGAATCCGTATTGGCAAAAGCTCGACTTCGGTTTCCGCTGCTTCCTGTGGGGGGAACGGATCATAGGCTCGACGCAACTGTCTCTTACATACACAGCCGCACCTCCGACTGATAATTCGACCCCCGACAGGAGTTACAAGCTCTTCTACCTGAAGAACTTGGTCGTGAGGATGCGTCGGGAAACGGGGGTCCTGCCGGCCTGGTTTTTCCTGGACTATCTTGTCCATTCGGATGCCAGCCCGTTGGACTCTCTGCGGGAGTTTGGCGCTGTACGCGACTGGGTGCACACGCACAGGTTCCGATTTCGAAAAGATCCGCGGGACCTCGTCCAGAAGTGGGAGACCGGGGAATGAGCCTCGGGATATTCATCCAGGTCAGGCTCGGCTCCACACGCCTTCCAGGCAAGGCGCTGCTCCCCCTGCCAGGCGGAACGATCATTCAACACGTTATGCGCGCCATGGCGCGAGTACCCGCGGACGTCAGGGCGCTTGTGACCGAGGCGCGCAGCGCCGCCGCGCTTGCCGCTCTTGCGCGGGAGGAAGGTTTTCTTCTGTTCGTCGGTCCTGAAGAGGATGTGCTTTCGCGTTACTGCATGGCTGGCCGGGAATATGGGGTGGACACGATAGTCCGCGCAACCGGGGACAATCCGCTCACTTCCGCGGAGCTCGCACGAAGCATCCTGGAGGTGCATCGGGAGAACGGCGCGGACTTAAGCCATTATCTAGGCATTCCCTGGGGAAGCGGAGTCGAAGTCATGCGATCGGAGTCTCTCTTCGTTGCCGAAAATGAAGCAAAGGCCACAGCAGAAAGGGAGCACGCAACGACGTTCTTGTATCGAAATCCGCATCGATTTCGCATCATCGAGGCGAATGCCCCGCGCGGCTGCGTTTTTCCTGACGCCCGCGTGACGGTGGACACGCCGGAGGATTACCAGCGGGTGAAGCGGATTTTCGAGGACCTGTACCGCGGCGAGCCTGTTGAGGCGCATCAAATCGTGTCGTGGTTCCAGTCACGGGCCGTTACGCCGGGGGGGGGTGAGTGAGCGCTACTCGGAGATACCTGCTTGTGCCCGCAGGCGGCGGCGGTGAAGGGCTGGGGCACCTCAACCGGTGCCGGCGGCTGGCTGAAGAGCTGGCTTGCGCCCAGCCGTCGGGGGAGCGCCGTGCTCACGTCACGTTCCTGGCAACCGGCCTCGACGACGCATCCCGCGCGTTTCTCCGACATGCGCTTCAAGACGGTAAGGGCAAGGGATCGGTGATCGCTTCCGAACTGAAACCGGGCAACCACTGGGACCTTATCGTGCTCGACCGCCGGGCCACGGCGCGGGAAGAGCTTCAGCGCTTTCAGGAGTGCGGTCCTGTCGTCTGCCTCGACGAAGGCGGCGAGGCGCGCCGGGCAGCCTCATTCCTGATCGACGCAATCCCGCGGCTTTCGGACACAAGCTTTCGCGGCGGAAGCGCTCCCAATCTTTCGTCCCTCTCATTGTTGGAACTTCCGACCCGCTCGCTCGCCAAGAGGAAATGGCCTCCACGAAAGGTCCTTATAAGTTTCGGCGGAGAAGACACGGGAAATCTCAGCGGCAAGCTGCTCGAAGCCCTGCTGGGAACCGACACTTTCAAGCAATCCCAGATAACACTCGTAGAGGGCCCCCTGTTCGCTTTTCACGATTGGCCCGCGGGAATCGCTGTTGTGCACAACGCAACCGGGCTCGCGGGCCTCTTTCGCTCCTGTGACTTGATGTTTTCGCATTTCGGCATTACTGCCCTCGAGGCCTTCGCCTCGGGGGTACCTGTGATACTGCTCAATCCGGGCGATTACCACGCCCGGCTCGGCCGTGCCGCCGGATTCCTGGACATCGGCGTTGGAGTCCCCGACGTCAAGGCCCTTAGGGCGCTGCTTGCCGACGAGGAAATGATGCGGGCTCGCCTGGATGCTTTCAACGCGCGGACGGACCGGCGGCGTGTGTGGCGCCTCCCGACGGTGCTTGCGTCAATGCGGCCCCAGGGAAAACCACGGTGTCCCGTGTGCGGCCGGGATGGGAACAGCGTCCTTGCTCGATTTCCTGAACGGACCTATCGGTCCTGCGGAAGATGCGGGGTCATGTACCTGGAAAGTTTCGCCTCCGCCGCAATGAGATACGGCGCCCGGTATTTCGGACAGGAATACAGGGAGCATTACGGGAGGACTTACCTGGAAGATTTTCCGGCCATCAAGAAAGCTTCCCAGGATCGTCTGCGTGTCATTCGCACCCTTGCAGGGGAGAGTCTGAGAGGGGCGCTCGTCGACGTGGGATGCGCGTACGGGCCATTTCTCTCCGCCGCAAAGGACGAGGGGCTTGCCTGCTTCGGCATCGACGTTTCGAACGAAGCGGTGGGATACGTTCGAAAGTCGCTCGGCATTCCGGCCGTGTGCTCCTCCTTCGAGGCGGTGAAAAGACGGCAATTACCCGGCCGCATATCGGCGGTCACGCTTTGGTACGTCATCGAGCATTTCATCGACGTCGACCTCGTGCTGAGAAAGGCATCTGCGCTGCTTTTGGCGGGCGGAATCCTGGCGTTCTCCACTCCGAACGGACAGGGGATATCGGCGCGAAAAAACCTTAGCGCATTCCTCGACAGCAGCCCGACGGACCACTACACGATCTTCCGGCCCGCAGGTCTCGGCAAGATTCTTGCGTCCCATGGCTTTGAGCTTCGGCGGGTTCGTGTCACCGGTCACCACCCTGAGCGCTTCCCAGGCTTCCTCGGGAGGTCCGCTGCGGGGGATACCTTGGGCTGCGGGGATTTCTCCGGCTCCAAGGCTGCCTCCGGGGCCGTGGCTTGGGCGAGCCGCCTGCTGCGTTTGGGCGATACGTTCGAGGCGTATGCGGTCAAAGTGAGTGAAGCATGACGACGATCATGATTTTCGGAGCCGGCATAATGCAGATGCCGGGGATCCGGCTTGCAAGGCGAAGCGGATGGAAGGTCATCGTCGCGGATGGAAACAAGGATGCCTTGGGGAAGACCCTGGCGGATCACTTCGAAGTTGTGGACTTGAAGGATCGCGAAGGATTGCTGGGCATCGCCCGCCGCTATCATGACCTCTTTGGACTTGACGGAGTTTTCACCGCGGGAACGGACTTCTCTTCATCAGTTGCGTGGGTTGCAGAAAAGATGGGGCTTCCCGGCATCTCTTTCGAGACTGCCATGCGCGCCACGGACAAATGCCTGATGAGGCAAGCATTCCAGAAGGCGGGTGTGCCGAGCCCCCGGTTCGCTTGCGTCTCGGGTTGCGCTGACGCGTTTGCGGTTGTCGACGGGATGGACTTCCCGCTTGTTGTCAAACCCGTGGACAACATGGGCGCGCGCGGAGTACGAAGGGTCGACTCCCGCGAAGCGCTTACCGATGCCATCAGGTCGGCGCTTCCGCTGTCGCGGTCCTCCCGCGTGATCGTCGAGGAGTACATGGAAGGTCCTGAGCTGAGCCTCGATGCAATTGTCTACCGGGGGACGGTGACTATCTGTGGAAACGCAGACCGCCACATCTTCTTCCCTCCAAACTTCGTGGAGATGGGCCACACGATACCTACGAGCCTGGACGGCGCTACGAAAGCGCACATCGAAGAAATCTTTACAGCCGGCATCCGTGCCATCGGCATCGATAATGGAGTTGCCAAAGGCGACATCAAGTTGACACCGCGCGGTCCCATGGTCGGTGAGATCGCTGCCCGGCTTTCCGGGGGATACATGTCCGGCTGGACGTTCCCTCTTTCCTCGGGAGTCGAGGTCACACAGGCAGCCATGAATGTTGCCGTGGGGCTTCCACCGGGGGACCTCTCGCCCCGGCTGCACAAGGTGGTTGCCGAGAGAGCCTTTATTTCGATACCGGGCATAGTGGCGCGAATCACCGGAGAGCAGGAAGCGCGCGGGTTGCCGGGGATCGCGGAGGTGTTCACACGAGCGGCTGTCGGAAACCCGGTTGTG
>Ga0326728_10015305_pt1 | contig 15986 bp, 16 predicted proteins | sample MB3enrmetagenome_FD_207602 | JGI IMG/M metagenome (GOLD analysis project Ga0326728, IMG submission 207602) | Lab enriched peat soil microbial communities from McLean, Ithaca, NY, United States - MB31MN | ecosystem: Environmental > Terrestrial > Soil > Wetlands > Peat | place: USA: New York...
TGATGTTCAATTCCTGGAGCCAGGTGCCGTCCGGCAGCAGCTTCGTCAGTTGATGGAGCATGCGCAGTTTCTGCCAGTTTACGGCCCGGACATTCTCCAGGACCGCCGCGCGTTCCTCCAGGCTGCTGGTCTCCTGGTTCTGCCCGCGGATTTGTTGAGCATGGACATTGAGGCGATGCAGCTCGCGACCCAAGGCGCGGCTGTATAACATCCTCTCGATCCAGGTGTGAGATGCCAAGGTGAAAGCCAGAAGCAACGCGGTGGCGCTTAAAGCGTAAACAGGGAGACCCGCCGCGGCTTGCGGCTGCCAACGCTCGTCCGGAGGGAGTAAATTGATGACGGGCGAGGCCCCTCGGCGCATCAAGCCCGCATAGGCTGCGGCCAAGGCAGGCCAGTCAAAGCCGCCTTCTCCAGAGGCCCTGCCCAGATTCAACTTCGGCGGCGGCAAGGGAGATGCGCCCTCGAGTAAAGCGGAAAAGACGGGTGGCATCGGCCCGCACACAAACCAGGGTATCGCGGCAGGATCTGACAAGGGCAGCGCGGCGAGGACGCGATGCCGCTCCCGCTCGAACCGCTCCTGAAGGCTCGCGACCGGTTCAAAAGGGATCTCTTGTGTGGCACAGAGGTTCTCTTGGTGGAAGGAGAGAAGTTCCACCCCCGTAACACGCCCACAGGCGATCAACGCCATCGGCGGCGACTGGGGCTTCAGCAAGCCAGCCATCGTCACAGCCCCCAACGTCACCGCGCTCAGCCGCAGGCCCAGTTCCTGAAGCACCCGCTTGAATTCACTCACCCTTGACTTCTCCGCCAGCACCACCATCACGCCGATCTGTTTCGTCTTCGGATCGCGCTCCACCACTGCACAATCCCAATAAACTTGACCGTCCTTGAAGGGGTGAAGCGAGCCCAACTGGTAGTCGACCACTTTGGCCAACTGTGGCTCAGTTTCCTGCGGCAGGTTCAAAAATCGAACCAGGACTGCTTCGCGCGGCAAACACGCTATGACGCGGGCATCGCGGAGGTGATGACGGTCAAGAAAGGCCGCCACCTTCGCGGGAGCGTCCTCGCCCAGCGGCTCCAGAAGCTGCAATTCGCCAACCAGCGTGTAACGGCGAAATCGCCGTCCGAGCGCAGTGAGGTGATACCCCCCGCCGCTACAATCAATGCCCACAACAAGTTTGGTAAACATAGTCCTTCTTCATTCCGATACATCGTCATACCACGCAATGATGCGGTGCATGGCGGAACCCTGCGGCTGAACGCTGACAACGGCCTTAACAGCCCGTCGCAACGCTGAGCCATTGACCATCCCCTCTGAAAGGATGGTGTAAGTCCTGCCGTCGTCCGTGAAGCCCAGGAACGAAAGTGATTCGCCGGGAATAGAAGTGCCCAGACGCTTCGTCAAGTCGTCTGATGACTCAAAGGGGCCCTTCCGTCGTTCCTGAATAATGCTTGCAGCCAATTCTTCCGTTAAACCCTGCACGCTCAGCAGGGCCGGTTCGGAGGCGTAATTCACGTTCACCTGGGTTGCTTGCGAATAGACCGTCAAGTCCTGGCCAACACCGTAGAGGGACCGGATTCCATTTTCGCGGCTGAACTCAGCCGTGCCGTAAAAGATGTCCCGGCTCACGCCACGTACCCGCAGCATTTCTTCCACTGAACCGAAGTGATTATGAGCGGGCTGATATCCGGCCTCGCGATAGTAGTCGTCCAAAGCCTTGAAACCCTCGTCATCGGCGCCTGGCGGCTTCCGCCAATGATCAACGGCTAAAGCCAGTTGGATCGCCTGCCCCTGTCTCACCCCGCGCGCTTCAAACAATCGCGCCAGTTGTTCCCGCCCCGCAACGTTCAGGTCGACTTTGCCCGTCTCATTCGCGATCTCCACCAGCGCCACGCCCTGTGCGTAAGGCACCCGGACCAGGCGTTGCCCCTTCCTCCAAAGGCGCGGCGCGTCACTCTGATCCTGGGCAGGAGGATAGGCGATCTCCAGAATGGCGGCTTCCACTCCTCCCACTGCCATCGCGTAAGCCTGAGTGGCCTGTTTGCGATAAATGGCCGACCGAGTCTCGATCTGGACGGAACCTGAAAACGCTAATGCCACCAAAAGCATCACGCTGACCGCCGACATCACCGCCAACAAAGCGACGCCCGCGTCAGGATATCGGGAGATTGGGTGATCAGATGATCGGGAGAACATGGGGCTCTTCCGCCCGTTCCCCGGATTAACCGATCTCCCGATTCCGATGCCGCCATCCTTCATCAGATTTACCATTCCCGCGATGCCGTTCCGGCTTTTGTTCACCCGATCTCCCGATCGCCCGATCTGCTTCATTGCCCCAGCGGCATCAACTTCGCTCGCACCGGCATGACCTCTTCACCCGCCTCGCCTCCGCGCTCCCAGCGTAGCCGGATCGCGTCCGGGTAAGGCGCTTCCACACTGCTCCGCCAATTCGGCCGCCAAACGGGATCGGGGCTTTTCTCGGGATGTAAATCCAAGTACGAGAACGCCGCGCCGCTCAGGCCCGTCATCAACCGCAGGTCGACCGGCCGGACTGCAAACGGCTGATAGTTGATCACCGCCAGCCCCGTGTCACGATCGTGGGTGACACTCAGGATGAGTTTCTGATACAGGCTCGCGTTGTCCGCCACAGGAGTTTCGCGCAGCACTACCTCCACGTCTCCTCGCGACGGCTCGACAATCCCGTATTCGACCAAAGCTAATCCCGTGCGGCTGCGATAAACGCTGCTGTAAGAGCTGATGAAGCGCAGGCAGTTGGCGGTAGCTTCAAGGACCGTAAGCGCTCCGGGCAGATTTGGGTCAGTCGACGTGATCCGGTAGGGAACTAGCGAGGAGACTTGCGTCACCACGAAATCACTCCGCTCAGCAGCGGCGTGCACCTGGCGCAGTCGCGCCTCTCCAGTTCGCCAAGCCCGGTTTGCTACCCTCATCCCGATGAGCAAAGCCAACATCAAGAATCCGAGCAGCGTTAGGCTGAGCAGCACTTCGAAGAGCGTGAATCCTGATTGATCGGGAGATCGGGTGATCGGGTGGTCGGGTGACCGAGCGAACGCTTCTTGTCGTTCACACGCCACCCAAAGTAAGCGACCACAGTCTGGATTTTGTTCAGCCGATCTTCCGATCATCCGATCTCCCAACACGGTTTTCCTTCACCCGATCTCCCGATTACCCGATCTCCCGATTTACGGGCTGGGCGGAGACGGCGGAATAAACAACTTCAGCGACTCCAGATTCAAGTTCTGCCGACCCGAGCGCGTGCGCCAGGAAACCTGGAGGTTGATTCGAACCAGTTGCGCCGACTTCTGGGACCCAGGCAGCGGCCGCTGGTCAAGCAACTCGGTTCTCGCTTCCCATTCGATACCGGAGGGAGAAGTTCCGTAGCGCCGTTGGTCCGCCCCAAAAGATGGGTCCAGGAAAAGCTCGTTGAGCTTCCGGGTGGCAAACTCGTTGCCACGATCAAAGGCGTCCAGCCGACCCGTAGCGCGAAGCGCCGCAGAAAGGCCGGAAAAGATAGTCACGAAACTGACTCCCAGGAGCGAGATGGCCATCAGCACTTCCAGGAGGCTCATTCCTGTCTCGCGCCGGTTTGGGATGATCCTTCGCACTTAACGTGACGCCTCTTTAACAGCCTCGACAACCGGACTGCCGACCAAGAAACTCACATGAACCTTGTATTTGCTCCTGCGGCGGCCACTCAACCACAGGTTTCTCTCCTCAACGACTCCGGAGGGCGGGAAAAGCATTCGCACCACCGAAGGCGGCGGGTTTTCGCCGTCATCAATCGTCACTCCCCGGGGAAGCACGTAAGCCCGCAAAAAACCGCTGGCGGGATTGAAGACCCGCACCCCACGCGTAGACGGTTCGATTTCCACCACGTAATAGCTCTGCTCGAACAGTGCGCGCGTCCGGGCGTAGCGGACCGTCTGCGCGACTCGCTCTGCCGCGTCTCTCAGCGTCCATTCCTCGCTCCAGTTGCCGAAACGCGGAGCCACCAGCGACACTGTCAGCGCGAGAATTGCCATGACAATCACCAGCTCGAGCAGTGTCACGCCGGCTTCTGGCGAACCCGGATGCCCCGCCTCATTTCCAGCTAAGGATGTCCGCATTTTCTCCGTCGCCACCCGGCAGCCCGTCGGCCCCGTAACTGATGATGTCCGGTTCATCACCATGCTCTCCGGGGAATTTGTAAATATAGGGACGGTTCCAGGGATCCAAGGGGATATCCTTGGGCAAGTAGGGACCATTCCAGTTCATCACCCCGGCTGGGGCCGTCCGCAGCGCTTGCAAGCCCTGGTCCGTGGTGGGGAAATTCCCGGTATCCAGTTTGTAGGCTCCCAGCGCGGTCTGGAAGGCGGCAATCTGCGCCTTCGTCACGGTGATCTTGGCCTGTGTTGCGTGCTTGAACAGGCGGGGGACTACCAAACCCGCAAGCAGCCCGAGGATGAGAATCACCACGATCAATTCAATCAAGGTGAAGCCTTGCATGGAATCCGGTTCCGAAAAATGAGTTCTCCCTGTTCTTGGTCGGCTCATCAGAAGGGCACCTCATTAATGCTGACTATCGCCAGCAGAGTGGAAATCACAATTGTTCCGACAACCAGGCCCATGGCCAGGATTACGGCCGGCTCGACAAGCGCCACCAAACGCTTGGTGGCCACGCGAACCTCCCGGTCGTAAATTGCGGCCAACTCGAGCAGCATCGAGTCCAACTTCCCTGTTTGCTCTCCCAAAGTCATTAATTGCACGGCGAGGGCCGGAAACATCCCGGTTTCGGCGAGCGGGCCGGCCAGCCCCTGGCCCCGCTTGACGCCTTGGATAAGCGGCTCAACCGCAGCGGCCACGCGGCGATTGCTCAACACCTCGCGGGTCAGGCGCAGTGCAGAAATAATGGGGACGGCCTGATTCAACAACGTGCCCATGGTCTTTGCAAAACGCGCGATTTCGAGCTTCAGGCTGACGTCCCCCAACAGCGGCGCCTTCAGACGCCACTGGTCCCAACGCAGCCGGCCGGATTCGGTCCGCACCCAGTGGGTAAACAGCAAGACCGTCACGATAATGACCAGGGCCGCGATCCAGCCGTAATCACGAAAAGCCTGGGAAACATCCATGAGGACTTGCGTCGGCAAGGGCAGTTCTTTCCCCGCCTCTTCAAAAATCTGCGCAAAACGCGGTACCACGAAGCCGAGCAGGAAAGCGATCGCCACGCTCCCTACGGCCAGCAGAACCATGGGGTAAATGAGAGCTGAGATCAGATAGCCGCGCAATTCCGCGCTAAACTCCTCAAACTCAACCAGGCGGTCCAGGACCGCTGGAAGCGTGCCGCTCGCTTCGCCGGCCCGCACCATGGCGACATAAAGAGGCGGGAAGAAGCGCGGGTTGGCAGCGAGGCTGTTCGCCAGCGACTGTCCGCTGCGCAGTTCCTTGAGCGTTGCGCCGATCACGGCTTGCAGGGCCGGCTTTTCTGCCAAGTCCCGGCAGAGCGCAAGGCTGCGGTCAAGCGGCACACCGGCCCGCACCAGCGTGGCAAGCTGCCGGGCGAAAATCAGGCGGTCGGACGAAGACGTGCCCCGGCGCTTGAGCAACGACCAAGACGCGCCCGTGGAACCGTCTTTGGCGCTAACGTGGATGGGCATGCAGCCCATGCGGCGAAGCTGCGCCACCAGAGCCGGCTCGGTCTCCGCGACCAGCGTCCCTTGCACCAGCTCGCCCGTGCCCTTGATCGCCCTGTAATTGAATTCCGGCATTTTTTCAGGTTCCGCTGCCCATCCGTGTCATTCCCGCGAAAGCGGGAATCCATTGGCTCTGGACTGACCATGGCCCGCCGCTTTCGCCGGGGTGACAGCAGTGCTTACTGAAAACTAATCACTGATGACTGACTGCTTCTTCAGACTTCCTGCGTGACGCGCAGCACCTCTTCCACGGTTGTCTGGCCCGAGGCAATCTTCAGCCAACCGTCCTCGCGCAGACTGCGCATGCCCCGTCCGCGCGCCGCTACCCGCAAAGTACTGGCGTCGTCCCGGGCCACGATCGCCCGCCGGATTCCTTCTTCCATTTCCATGAATTCGAAGATTCCCACCCGTCCGAGGAAGCCGGTCTGCCCGCAATGCGCGCACCCCTTCGACCTGTAAAGCGTCAAAGGCCCCGTCGCCTCCCAGCCTTGTTTCCGCAAATCGTCTATGTCCGCAGAGTACGGTTGCTTGCATTCGTCGCACAACACGCGCACCAATCGTTGCGCGAGCACGGCAACCAACGAAGATGAAACCAGGTAGTGTTCGACGCCCATGTCCGTAAGACGAGTTATCGCGCTTGGAGCGTCGTTGGTGTGCAGGGTGCTGAAAACCAGATGGCCGGTGAGCGCCGCGCGCATGGCGATCTCCGCCGTCTCGAGATCACGGATTTCTCCGATCATGATGATGTCCGGGTCCTGGCGAACGATGTGGCGCAACCCCGCCGCGAACGTCAGCCCGATTTGGGGATTCACGTGAATCTGGTTGACGCCCGGCAACTGGTACTCGACCGGATCTTCCACCGTGATGATCTTCACTTCCGTGGTGTTCAGCCGGCGCAAGGACCCATAGAGCGTCGTCGACTTGCCGCTGCCGGTGGGACCCGTAACCAGGAAAAGGCCGTGGGGAAGATCCAGGTAGTATTCCATCTTGCGCAGCAGGGTATCCGGGAATCCCAAGGTTGCCAGGGAATAGCGATCGCTCGCGCTGCGGTCCAGAAGGCGCATCACCACACTCTCTCCGTAAAGGGTGGGGAGCGTCGAAACCCGCAGGTCGATTTCGCGGCCCAAAACCCGCAACGGTATCCTTCCGTCCTGGGGCAGGCGCTGCTCGGCGATGTTGAGCCTTGCCATGAGCTTGATGCGTGACGTAACCGCCGCCTGCATCTCGCGCGGTGGAGCCGGCACTTCGTACAGAACTCCGTCGATCCGGTACCGGACCCGGAACTGCTTTTCGAAGGGCTCGAAGTGGATGTCACTGGAACGACGCTCCAGGGCTCGGGCCACCAACTGGTTCACCCAGCGAATCACCGGCGCTTCCGAGGCTAGGTCGCGCAGTTGCTCAATGTCGGCCGCCTCGACGTCTGTGACGCCGGCCGCCCCGTCGGACTCCCCTTCTACGACGCCTTCCTCTCCGGGTCCCATGTCCAGCCAGACGTCCAGGGCCTTCATGATGGCGGCTTCGCCGGCCAGCCGCACTTCCACTTTTCGCCCCAGCAACTGCTCGATGACTCTAATGTTGTCGCTGTCTAGCGGGTCGGCCATGGCGATGAACACCGTATCGCCTTCCACCCGGTACGGATAAACGAGGTACTGGCTCAGGAAACCGGAGGGCAATACGGACGCCTCCATCGGCACATCCTTGAGTTCGGCCGGGTCAACCAGTGGAATGCCGAGCTGCTCGGACAGAACCGTCTGCAAGTCCTGCTGCGAAATGTAGCCTAGATCGAGAAGGATTCTGCCCAGGCGGCCCTTCCGTTCCCGCTGCAACTGCAGCGCCTTTTGAAGGTCGTCTTCCGGCAACAGGCCGCGCTCCACCAGCATTTGGCCCAGTAACTTGTGGCTGACCGTAGCAGAGGTCATAGCAAAACTCTCAAAGCTCCAGAACTTTCATCTTGCCCAGCAGCTCTCGATAGGAGATTTTCTTGTCCCAAAACTGGTCCAGGTCCGACTTCCGGGTTTCAACGATGATTTGCTCAGGAAACTTGCTATCCCCGGTGTCGACTTCGAAAAGGTGCACAACCACCGCAATCGATTCGTCCGGGCTAAGATCCCGCAAGCTCATCGCGTGGTCCGCCAACAGCCGGGGAACCGACTCCTTGACCGTGATGATCCGGTCGTGTTTTGCCTTTTGGGCCTTCTCGATCTCCGCCTTGCTCAAGGGCGCCATATTGAACGGATTAGGAGCGCGCGTAGGATACAGGTTGACTTCCAAGCTGAACGCCAAACCAAAACCAGGCAAATAGGTGCCCTGAGTCTTCTCGAGCAGCCCGAAGGGCGGTGCGAAGGTCTGGGACATCGTTCCATCAACGACTGCTTCGAACACTTTCATTTCGCTCTTCAGCGCGCCGAAATTGGCGGAGGGCTCTTCCGCCGGAATATACCGGAGCGCCAAAGGCAAGCAGGCAAGGCAAAACAGGGCTGCCGTGCCCGGCCATTTCAGTTTGAGATGCATGCGAGTTACCTCCTCGAGAGCTCCGCGGGTCAGTGGATGGGCAACTGCTGCTCGTGGGCAACCAGGCTGATCAGCGCGCTCTGCTGTTGCGTTTCCTTATACTCAGTGTTCAGCGAAAGCTCGAAATACTGCAATTGTTGCGCGAAGCGCTTCAGGTTCTCGGCCTGTTCCTGGCGCAGGCTTGCCACTTGGTCCCGCGTGGCAGCCTGCATTTCTTTGCTCTGCAAAGACACCTGCTCGGCGACCGCCTTCGCTACGACGTCCCGCAGTTCGGCTTGTGTCAACGCCGGCCTGGCCCCGGCAGTAACCGGAAGCAGCCGCGCCCCTCCGAATCTGAACCCGACCGATACGACGGCCAGGAAGATTACAGCCGCGGCCGCCGAGAGCGTCGCAGTGCGGAGCAGGGCCGCCCAGAAGCCTGCAAATCGGCTCTGGACATTGTCTCCGAAAACAACCACGTGAGCGGGCATGTCGCGATCGACCAAACTGCTTTTCAACGCTTGGCGCACACCGAGCAGCCGCTGGGCCGAATGCGCGCACTCCTGGCACTGCTCGAGATGCTGCTCGAGTTCTCGCACCCGCGCTGGGGAAAGCTCATCCAGCGCCCAATCGGTCAACTCGGTTCCCCATTCACGACATCCCATGGCGTTCACCTCTTCTTCGCAATAAATACAGTATTCAAGGCTTAGGACTCGAATCTAGAGAAGCGAGGATCGGGTGCTTGAACTCGCGCACTTCAAGAAGCAGCCCGCAGCTCAACAATTCCCAAACTCCGGCTTTCTGAGTCCCGAGTTCTGCAATTTGTTGGTTGTTTCGCTTGCTCTATTCCCGATTGCTGGCTTTCAACTCTCGACTCCCGGCTCCCTCCGACCAAATTCCCAGGGGCGGCACGTAACCCTCTCCGCGCGGGAGAGGGCAAGGAGAGGAATGAGCGTCACTCAGGTGACGTATGGCCCCCTCCCGCCTGGACAGGATGACCCCGCCCCAAGTCTACCTTTCGATCAACTTCCTCAGCCGCTCAAATCCCGAGTAAACCCGGGTCTTGGCCGTGCCCACTGGACATCCCTGAATCTCCGCAATCTCCTCCAGCTTGAAACCCTGGTAGAACTTCAGAACAATCGCTTCCCGCTGCTCGAGTGACAACTCTGCAAGCGCTTTCTCTACCAGGATCTTCATCTCGCCTTGTCCCCACCGCCCTGCCTCCCCTACTCTCACCGGCGACGAACCTTCCGCCGGTTCGAGATCGTCAAGGCTGATTTCCGCTTCATGCACGTGGCGCGCGTGCGAGCGAGCGGCGTTGCGGGCAATGCGAAACAGCCACTGAGGAAACTTATCCGGATCCTTCAATTGCCCTAAGTGGCGATAACCTGAAAAAAACACCTCCTGACAAATGTCAAAGGCATCTTCCGGCCGACCGGTCAGATACACCAGGAAGCTGTAAACCTTCCGCTCCCAGCGCCTTACGAGCGCGTTGAAAGCCTCCGCCGATCCGCTCTTGGCGTCCCTGACCAACACCGCGTCCGGACGATCAGAGATCTCTGTGCCCAATTCCACTCCACATGACGCACAAAACAGCAAAAAAGTTTGCGGCGCCCCTCAAAATCGTTTCCACAATGCGTTTAGGGTCTACGGCTCTGGCCAATGACGAATGCCGCCACAATGAGTATAACGCTCCCAGCCAGCATCCGGTAGAATGCTGCCCTCGCGGCCTGCTTCCATTCCGCCAGCAGCACTCCCCAGGCGTTGGACGTCAGGATAATCAGCGCCACAAAAACCGGCCAACCAAAACTGTTCCCAAGCGCGCCCAATCCGAAGGCGCTGCGCCCGTAGATAAACACGCTGGCGATCCACACCAGACTCATGACGGGCACCTGGAGCGCATCACGAGTCCGCAATCCCGCCCCGAAGGTTTGTGTCGAGTGTTCACGCGCCACGCGCCCGAAGCAGTATCCGGCCTGCACCACCGCAGCCGCAGAGAGAAACACAGCCCAGGCAAGATAGATTTCGACTGGGAACCCCTGCTTCGAACCTGTCCCCGCGCCTTTGCTGAGCAGGACAGTTCCATATTGAATTCCGAAATTGAGCGTGGGCGCCAAAATGCCCCCGACAATGGCAATCAGCAGTCCCAAGCGGAACCGCTTAGCACTTGGACTGCCGGTCTCGCCTTTGCTTCCACCTGCCTGAGCGCACAAGACGACTCCTGCCACCATCATGGCGAGTCCCAGAACGAAAAGCCAATCTCCCTGGGATCGCAATCCGAATGCCCCCGCCCAAAGCAACGGCAGCAACGCGCCCAGCACGATCGAGAGCCCCAATTGGATAGCAAAGCCAAGCGCAATTCCGAGCAGGTCCACGGCAATGCCGTACAGCAAGGATGCGACGCCAAACAGAACTCCCCAGCCGACTAACATCAGCCATCCGCGCGCCGGCACACGACTCAGAAGATCGCTCCAGCGCGGCACGGTCGCCATCGCCACGATCCACGGCATCACGCCCAACGCCAAAAGCGAATGGAGAGTCCAGATGTGGTTGAACTTCCAGACACGCGTCGTCTTCAAGGGGACCGCGAAACTGCCGTTCAACAGTCCCGCCAGAACGATCCCAGCCCAACTGAACATGAATCAGCCCTCACGCGTTGGTTCAACTGTCATTCCGAGCGTAGCGAGGAATGACACGGACCCTGACGGTCACCGCATCCGCGGCGCAACCCTGGCGATGTAATCGTCAAACACCTGACGATTATTCTCCGGACCGACCGTAGTTAGATTGGGGGAAACAAAGGCTCGGAACTTCACGCCGCGTTTCGCAAGCTCGGCCGCGATCTCCGCCGTCAGCGCCATGGAGATGGCAATCACCGCCAGGGTGGAACTGGCGCCCACCGGAATGCCGGCCACATCGACAAGAGAATCCCGTGGCGGGCAGCAGTTGTCAATCACCACGTCGCCCAGGTCGGCAAGTTTCTTGCCGCTGGAATGCGTGGTCTTTGCAATTCGCGCGTTCTCGAGGGAGGTGACGGCCACCACCTTCAACCCCAGCGTTTTGGCGTGCAGGGCCACATCGATTCCCGCGGCGTTCAGGCCGCCGTGCGAGTACACGACCATGGTGTCAATCGGCTCGAACTTGAAGTTAGTGAGAAATGTGGCGACGTATCCTTCCGTTCGTTCGAGTCTCAGCAATTCGCGGACCCCGCCCGAGCCAAGCACTTGCGTCCACATCAGCCGGGCGTCCATCAAGGGATGAAAACCGGCAAAGCTGCCGTAGCGTGGGAAAACATCCATCACGGGAATCACGGAGTGCCCGCTGCCGAACAGATGAACCAATCCCCCTTGCGAAATCGAGTCCGCGCAAAACTCCGCCGCCTTCCGGATGTTTCCGACCTGCGTCGAACGAATCCGGTCGTAAACCTTTTGTGCTTCTGCAAAGTACGTTTCTGCTGACATTATTCTGTTTCCTCCATTCTTAATAAGGCATATCGAGCCGCCCCTAAAACACCGGCCTGCTCTCCCAGGCGCGATATCACAATGCGCGCTTGCCTCCGGGCAAGCGGCTGTCCCCATTGGCGCAAAGCCTTGCGGAGCGGCGCAACGAGCGGGTTCCCGATGCCCGCCAAGCCGCCGCCCAAAACCACCACCTCGGGGTTCAGCAGGCACACGATATTAGCCACTCCCAAACCCAGATTCGTGCCGACCTCTTCCAGAACTCGACGCGCCGCCATGTCGCCGCGGCACGCCGCCGCAGCCACGGCTTCGGCAGTGACATGGTTCTGAGATTTGAAATCTGGAATTTTGGATCTGGAATCCTGCTTCCCGCTTCTGCGGCTTTGTTTCCACGCCAGCTTGCCCAGCTTGGCCACCGCCGGGCCAGCACCCAGCGCTTCAAAGCATCCTACACGGCCGTAGTCCGGCTTCCACCGGCGGTCAATCACCATCCAACCCGCCGCCCCGGCGACGCCATGGGCCCCGGGGATCAATCGCCCCTCGCAGATCAGTCCGGCGCCAATGCCCGTCCCCACCGTCAGGAACACCAGATTCCGGACGTGGCGCTGCGCCCCTGAACCGAGCCACGCTTCGGCGAGCGCCTGCACGTTGCGGTCGCTCTCGACAAACACGGGCCGTTGCAGGGCGTTCTCGAGCAAATGCCTCAAGCGAACCTTCGACCATCCGGGCAAGTTTGGCGCCCAGACGGTTTCTGCCCGCGGGTCAAATGCCCCGGGCACTCCCACCCCAACCGCCCGTATCCTCTTCCAAGGAATCTTCGCCGCGCTCACCGCCGCGTGCGCCGCGTCGAACAGCGCAGCCAGATCGGTCTTCACGCCTTGGGCGGGCGTCACAACCCGCACGCTCGAGAAGAGTTTCCCTCGCGAATTGACAACCCCGGCGGCGATTTTCGTCCCGCCCAGGTCCAGACCGAGAACGAGCTCGGTAGTCACTATTCTTCAACCTCCAGCCCTGTGAAGGGATGGGAAAACCAAAACAGCTCATCCGTCGGCTGACGGACTAAGTCGCAAAGCAACGCAAAGCGCGAGTCCGTGCTCTTCTTTGCGAGCTTTGCGCCCTTTGCGCCTTTGCGTGAAACCGACCCGCGCCTCGATAATCCGATTCACTCCGTCCGTTCATTTCCGGTCCAATCGAACGACCCAAATTCCTTGAGCAGCCAACGGAGCTTCGATCACTAATCCATCGGCAGACTGACGGAACGATACCTTTCGCTCTTCGTTCAAGCTGCGCGCCTCACGCACTGCCCATGGGACATGGACCGAGATCTTCGCCGCAGCCGCATGGTCCGAGTGATTAAAAGCGAACAGGAATTGTACATCGTTTCCCACCAGCCACCGCACTTCCACCTGCGAGGCGTTTCCGCCCCAGACCTTCACTTCCGGCGCCACGCCCGCAGCGCGAGCAAAGCTCAGGAGCAGTTGTTTCGTCGCTTCGTCGTGCTGCCGCTGGAAGGCCACGGCCAGGAACGATCCCACCAGAATCGCCTTCCCCTTCCCGTAGCTGTTCTCGACGATGGCGGGCGCGCCGTCCGTGAAACGCGCCAGCACGCGCGCGCTGGGCAAAGGCTCTAATTCCTCTTCGAACGCCGTCGCAGCAGCGCTCGTGCCGGATGCGTAGCCGGGCAGTCCGGCATTGGCCTCCAGGATAATTTCTGGCTTCTCTACCGGCCGGATCACTTTTTCGCGCGCGCCGAAAACTTCCGCCAGGCCCATACCCGGCACCTCATCGCTCGAAAATCCGCGCTCGTCGTTCCAAGCGAGTCGCGCTTCCGCCACCACGGTTCCGCCGTCACGGATGAAGCGCTGCACTCCCTCGGCGACGTTTCTCGAGAGCATTACTGGAAAGGACAGAAACAGAATCTTGTACTGGCCCAGCCTATCGCCCACCACGTCCATGGGATGAACGAAATCCACCGGGATTTGCTGCTCGAAGAAAGCGCGATGCAAGCCCTCGAGCGAATCGCGCGTGGCATTGCCCAGCTTCGAGAGCGAAGGCTCCGAGCCGCCCACCATGTAAGAGAGCCGATTGAAGAGGACTGCCACCTGCGCGCGGGCGGGCTCGCTGGCCAGCAGGTCGCCTGCGTTCTGCGCAATCTGCTGCGCCACCTTGCCAGCGGCGCGCGCGCGAGGCGTCAGCGTGCCGTCCAGGTTGACCAGGCCGTAGCCGTTCGATTCATAACCGGAGCTCATCGGATACCACGCATACACGGCAATTTCCCGCGCCCCGTGCGAAAGCACTTTCCACATCCAGAACTCTTCATCGTGCGAGTCCACGGGCTCCGCAATGCGCATGCCCGTCACACCCTGCCCGGCCTGGAGTTCGCCGATCCAGAAGCCCTTGCCGGAGCTGTGCCCGGCCGATCGCGTGAAATCCAGCCCCGCCGCCAGCATCTGGTAGGACCAGGGGCGCGTGGATTCAGCGTGCTTCGGATAGAGCGAGGTCCCAAAGAAGTCGGCGCTCGCGGACATCTTGAAATCGTCGGGCTCGCCGAAGCCGTCCGTGGGCGAAGTGAAGAGCGCCGGCCCCGCTGCGTGGCTGGTGATGGCGTGGGTGTGGTCCTGGCTGCGGATGGCCTCGACGCGCGTGCGCAGGTCGCCCGCCAGCTTGTCGTCGATATAGGCCCGCCAGTCGAGGTAATCGGTGTAAGAAAGAATCGTAGAAGCGCGCGGTGGCTCCACCTGCTCCCAACGGTCGAAGCGGCGGTACCAAGCGGCATTCAGCGCCTCGAGCGTGCCGTATTTCTTCTTCAACCATTCCCGGAAGCGCGCCTCGCTCGAGGGGCAGAAGCAGAATTCGGGATTGCTGAGATATGGGAACTCAGCCCAGTTGATCACGTGCGGCTCGCTCCAAACGTCCCAGCCGTAGAGCGCGGAGTACTTGTTGGCCTCGACGGCAAGCGCTTCCAGAAACTTCACGATCTCGCTGCGCACGCCGCCATGATCGATACAGTAGCCGGGGGCCGCTTCCGATGTAATCACTGCCCCGCTGCGGTCCACAAACTTGGCGTCCGGATACTTTTCGCCCACCCAGTCAGGAGCGGAATCGAGATAGATCTGCACCACGACGCGCAATCCGCGCTCCTGCGCAAGCCGCATCAAAAGATCAAGATTCTGGAATTCGAACTCGCCCGGCTTGGGCTCCGCCGTCGCCCAGTCCACCCAGCACTTCACGGTATTGAACCCAACGGCCTTGATCTGGTCCAGATCTTTCCCCCAACGCTCGGGGCTGCCGGCGTCCACGCGCTCGAGCATGGGCGCGCGAGCTTTCCCGCCCCCGTACCACACTGCGACGGGATAGAAACCATTGCCGCCGGCAGCCTTAGCGGCCTCCGGCACTCGAGCCAAGGCAAATGGGGCGAGCAGAAGAACCCCGACCGCCGTTCTCAGAAGCAGGTAGCGCGGGCCTCCGCTTTTGAGGTCCGCGGCTCTTCCTAATTTCTGAAGACACAAACGTTTCATGGCTCACACCCCGAAATTTCAAGCCGTCAGTATATCCACATTGTCAGCCGGGTCCAACCGGTTCCGCTGGCCGGTTCCGCTGGCAGGCGCCCTCCAGAGAGCGGGAATTCCCTCCCTACCCTGCAACCACTTATTGGCCGGCCAAGATTATAGTTGACTTGAATGCTCGCTATGAGCGAGCATAGGTTATGGCGCTGCTCATCCCGCCGGCGGTGTTCAAGCAGCTTGCCGCGATGCCCAAAGCGGACGCGCGAAGATTGCTGGCTCGACTTGAGAAGATCGCCGCGGCGCCGCGCGCCCCCCACCCTAACGTGGTTCAGCTCGTGGGCGAACCGGGGGTGTTTCGGGTGCGTCAAGGCGACTGGAGGGCTGTTGTCTCCCTTGAAGAAGGTGATCTGATTGTCGACAGGGTGGCGCATCGACGCGAGGTGTATCGATGAACGGTGTTAAGATTCTGAGCGAAACCCCCGAAACGGTGACCGTCAGTCGAGGGGATTGGACGCAACTCCTGAGCAATCTCGAAGACGCGCTCGACCGCGCGGCAGTGGTCGAACGTCGTAGGCATGAAGAGCGGAAGGGTAAGCTGGCCGCTCGCCGCGATTACCTTACTGCTGGTGAAGCGCAACGGCTGCTGGATGGAGAGAGCCCGGTCAAGGTTTGGCGCGAGAAGCGAAAACGCTCACAGAGGGAGCTTGCGGCAGCAGCAGGGGTGGCCGCGGGGTACCTTGCCGATATCGAGACGCGCCGCAAGCCCGGCAGTGTGCTTGCCGTGACGAGGCTGGCAAAGGCGCTCCAAGTCAGTATTGAGGATCTTCTCACAAGCGGTTAGCCC
>Ga0326728_10015307_pt1 | contig 15984 bp, 12 predicted proteins | sample MB3enrmetagenome_FD_207602 | JGI IMG/M metagenome (GOLD analysis project Ga0326728, IMG submission 207602) | Lab enriched peat soil microbial communities from McLean, Ithaca, NY, United States - MB31MN | ecosystem: Environmental > Terrestrial > Soil > Wetlands > Peat | place: USA: New York...
ACAAACACCAGCGCCAGAATCGATGCCCGGTGCCATCTCATTTCACCACCACCACGGAGCGTCCTCTGGCATCGATATATTCGGCGTTTGGATCACGGATCGGATGATCCCCATCGATCACAAACTGGTACTCATACTCGCCCGGCTTCAGTTCAACAGTCGCCCGCCACGCGCCGTCGGTGCCCGGACCGCTCATTGCCAGCTTCGGATCAAACACAAGCCCATTGCGACCGTGTCCCCAGTCGTTGAAATCCCCGACCAGATACACAAGGAACGCGTCGGGAGCATAGCACTGGAGAATCACACCCTGCTCCGTCTGCTGTGGCCGCCACTTCGGGTTGTGCGCGCTGCGAATCACCACGTCACCGGACGCGTCCACGTGAATGATCGCGTTCTTGTCCCCGTCAAGTTCATCAATCGAATCGGGTGCGAACCATCCGCTCGCCTCGCCGTTGAGGTTGAACTTGAAGCGGTACACGCCGGGGTCGAGCTTGACGGTCTTGCGCCAGACGCCGCTCGCGTCCGGCCCGTTCATGGCGAACTCCGCCTTCGTGATCCGGCCATCCACGTTGCTGGCCCAACCATTGAAATCGCCGGCGAGGTAGACGACGTGCGCCTCGGGCGCGTAGCACTCAAACAGTACGCCGCCGGCCGTTTTCTGCGGCACGAGGGTAAAGGACTGGGGAGGGAACGAAGTCGCGGCGCCGGCGGTCACGGCGACCGCCAACAAAAACACCCACGCATGTTTCATTTGCGACGCACGATCGTCTCGTGTTGCTGCCGCAACTTGACGATGCTGCCGGCGGGACAAACCCCGCGCCAGAGTATGTTCGGGTACAGCACGGTGTTGCGCCCGATGATCGAGCCGGGGTTCAACACGCAGTTGCACCCGATATCGCTGCCGTCGCCGATCACGGCCCCGAACTTGCGCAGCCCCGTGTCGATGTCATGCCCGTACTTGACCGTCACGTTGCCCTTGATCGATTTGACGTTGGAGAGGATCACCCCGGCGCCCAGATGCGCCTTGTACCCGAGGATCGAATCGCCGACGTAACTGAAATGCGGCGCCTGCACGCCGTTGAACAGCACCGCGTTCTTGAATTCGCTCGCGTTGCCGAGCACGCAGTCATTGCCCACAATCACGTCCTCGCGGATGTACGCGCTCGAACGAATCTGGCAGTTCTCGCCAATGATCGCCGGCCCCTTGATCGTCGCCCCGTGTTCGACAACCGTCCCCTTCCCGATGAACACATTCTCACCGATGTACGGCGTGCCCATGGTTGTCCCGAGCCGCGCCGGCTTGAGGTGTTTCTTGATGAACGCGGACAAGCGCTTCAGCGCATCCCACACGTTCCCATCACCGTCGAACAATTCAGGAAACGCGCACTGTTTCAAATCCAGAAAATCTTCCGCGCGGAACATGCCGCGCATCCTAGCCACGCCCCCGCCCCCCGGCAAGCAGTTCCGCACACAGTGCATCTTTGGAATTCATCCCACGCCCCATCTCTAGAGTTTGTCATTCTGAGCGAAGCGAAGAATCTCTCGCCTTTCCACAGCCTCCCGCACAACCGAGACCCTCCGCTGCTCTCAGGGTGACACCCAATACAGCTCTCAAGATTGGTTCTGGGCTGGCATCTCCGCCCGGACCCGTGTACATCTCATAGGCGTGAATGCGCCATCGTTGGAAGAGTACCCATTAACTCCGCTGGACTATTACAACGTCGTCCGCGCGCGCATCGAACACGAGGACAACCTTGTCGCCCAGCGGCTCTCGTGGCTGGTCGCGTCCCAGTCATTCCTGTTCACGGCTTACGCCATCGCGACCAACGGTCTGGCCTCGCAACCACCGCCGCCCGGCTGCATCCACTTCGCGGCGCAACTCCAACTCTTGTATCAGTTGATCCCCGTCGTCGGCACCCTTACCTGCGCCCTGACCTACATCAGCATCCTCGCCGCCGTCGCCTCGATGCGCCACCTCCGCAACTCTTATCGTTCCCGATTCGCCGAAGACGAAAAGGGAATGCCCCCAATCGTGACCCGCCCGCCGATCCGCCTCTTCGGCCATTCCGCCGCCGTCCTGCTCCCGCTCGTCTTCATCACCATCTGGCTCGTCCTGTCGATGCACGGCTTCGCCTAAACTTCACCCGGCACAGTGGTTGTGGCTGAACGAACCCATGGCTGGAACACAAGCTTGGCCGTTTTAAGTATCTGTCGCCCTTGCATTCCTCATATCCAGGCGTATATTGCTCTAGAGAGTCGAGCGACCCTCTCGTCAAGTCAGATAGAATGAGGGCTACGAGCCCACCCTTGGGAACGGCTCGGGGGTTCTAATTCGAGAGTTGAGCCTCGACTCTCTACTTTTTTGTCCTTTGTTACCACTCCACCGATGCCCGCCTCAACACTGCCGCGAATACCACTTGCTATTCCTGGGTTCGCGCTTACGTTGCAGTGGAGAGTCGAGGGCAAGCAGAAGTTGCTAGCGCAGAGTAGAGCAGTTCGAGCCTCGACTCTCCCTTTCTTTTCCCACCAGATCAGGCCGCAGTCCTCGTCGAAACGTCGGCACTACTCTCCGAGCAACTCCGCCAACTTGCTTCGGTCGGTCGTCGGCAACTGGCAGGCGTAATTGACGCACACATATGCGGTAGCCTTACCATCAATCGTCTTGGTGGTTTCCAGAAACGGCAGCAGCTTTGTCAGCGTCTTCTGCGAATCACCACCGTCAGCCACGATTACAATCGCACTGGGCAAATAGCGTTCACGAACCGCGTGCAGCATCGCCCGCGTGTCGGCGGCGTCGACCTTGCCCGCAATCACAATCTGTTTCGGCTTGCTCAGGAAAAAGTCCAGCACGCACAGCATCTGCGGGACCGTGCTCGGCGCCTTGCGGAGATGATCGCCGAAAAGCTGCAACGTCTTTTCCGCCGCCTCGCGGTAATTTGCGCGATCTGTGAACTGCGCCAACTTCAACAATAACAGCGCCGCCATCGAATTGCCGCCCGGCTCCGCCCCATCATAATCTTCCTTCGAGCGAACGATCACGCTCGGGTCGCGCCCGTCCGTCTGGAAGAACCCGCCGTTCTTCGCATCATAAAATCGCGCGAGCATCGTGTCGGCGAGTTCGGTGGCGGCAAGTAACCACTGCGGATCGAAGTCCGCTTCGTACAAATCGACGAGGCCATTGCCGAGGAATGCGTAGTCCTCCACCATCGCCGGCCCCGTCGCCGTCCGTGTCAACTGGCCGTCCTTGAGCCGATTGGCCACGAGATAGCGGGCAGCGCGTTCCGCCGCGTCGCGATATTTGGGTTCGTCGAGCGCCTGCGACGCACGCGACAACGCCGAAATCATCAACCCATTCCACGCGGTCAAAACTTTTTCGTCGCGGTGCGGACGCACCCGTTTTCCCCGGACCGCGAACAGCTTGGCGCGTTCGTTGGCAAATCTCGCCGCGTCGGGCGTAGCCACATGCAACACGTTCAACCCATGCTCCCAGTTTCCTTCTGCGGTCACGCCATAAGCACGACAGAACGCGTCGGCTCGATCACCCAGGACTTTTTCGATCTCCTCGCGCGTCCAGAGATAGAATTTCCCTTCGACGCCTTCACTATCGGCATCCTCCGCCGAGTAAAACCCGCCATCGGGATTCGTCATGTCGCGCAACACGTAGTCGCAGGTCCGCCGCGCAATGTCCGCATAAACCGGGTCGCGCGTGATCTGGTAGGCGTCCACGTAACTGGAAACCAGTTGCGCCTGGTCGTAGAGCATCTTCTCGAAATGCGACACGAGCCAGCGTTCATCGACGCTGTACCGATGGAACCCACCGCCAAGTTGGTCGAACATCCCGCCCTCGCCCATCGCCCGCAAGGTGTGCAGCGCCATGTCGCGCGCCTTCAATGCACTTGGCGGCGTCCGCTCCTTCTCAGCTCCCCTCTCCCCTTGGGGGAGAGGGTCAGGGTGAGGGGTTCTTGCAAAATACCGAAACAGAAAATTCAGCCCAACCGGCCGCGGGAATTTCGGCGCGCCGCCAAATCCGCCGTTCACTTCATCATAACTGGAACGAAACTGTTCGAAACCAAGCTGCAACGGCGCGTCATCCAGCGCGTGGCCCTGGGAACCGTCCCCGCCGACGGTCGCGTATTGCCCGACCGCTTCCGCGATCTTGCCGGCCTGCGCCACCACGGCGTCGTGGTTCGCCTCCCAAACGTCGTGCACGCGCTGGAGCAACTCCTTGAATCCCGGCCGCCCATACCGCGCGTCCGGCGGGAAATACGTGCCGCAAAAAAATGGCTTGAGGTCGGGCGTAAGCCACACGCTCATCGGCCAGCCGCCCGAACCCGTCGTCGCTTGCACCGCGGTCATATAGACTCGGTCGATATCCGGGCGCTCTTCGCGGTCGACCTTGATGCACACGAAATACCGGTTCATCACCGCCGCCACGTCGTCGTTCTCGAACGACTCGCGTTCCATCACGTGGCACCAATGGCACGTCGAGTAACCGATGGACAGGAAGATCGGCTTGTTCTCCTGGCGCGCCTTCGCAAACGCTTCCTCGCCCCACGGATACCAGTCCACGGGATTGAATGCATGCTGCAACAGGTACGGACTCGTCTCGTGGATGAGACGGTTCGGCTTGTTGGTCTCGGTGGCGCCAGCCATGGCCCCGCACCATAGCACAGCCGCGAGGCCGCCGACCAGCCATCCATGTTGGAAATGTCCCGCCACCTCGGTTTCAGTATACACGCACATCAGGAAATGCGCTTTCCGAGAATCGTCGGGGCCGCGCGCGCATCTATATTGGCGGTGAACACGAGCTGTATGTCGATAGGGTCGGGACTTGCGGGATTCGCCGCTTGGTGCCATGATGGTGTCCCAAAGAGTGATTCACAGGTCGTGCCTGTTCCCATGTCAAAAACGGACGCCCAAATCGACGATGCGCAGTTGGTCGCGCGGCTCAAGCAGCGCGACAAATCCGCGCTGGATGAACTCGTCCAGATTCATGGCGCCAAAATGTACGGCGTCGCGCTCCAGTTCATGCGCAACGAGTTTGATGCCCGGGAAGTCATGCAGGACGCCCTCGTGTCCATCTGGAACAAGATCGGCTCGTTCGAAGGCAAATCGGCGTTCACGTCCTGGATCTACCGCGTGACCGCCAATGCCGGCCTGATGGCCTTGCGCAAGCGGAAGCGGCATGAGAACGACGTTTCCCTCGATGCCTCCGCTTCTGACGACGACGATGCGCCGTTGCCCTCGTTGCAGTTGAGCGACAAGCGGCCGCTCCCGGACAAGGTGGCGATGACCGGCGAACTCGGCGAACAGGTCCGCGCCGCGATTGATCGATTGCCGGAACCGTACCGAGTGGTGGTACTGTTGCGCGACGTCGAGGAATTGCCGATGGAGGAGGTCATGGAAGCGACGGGCCTCAGCGAGCCGGCGTTGAAAAGCCGCCTGCATCGGGCACGATTGGCGCTCCGAGAAGCCTTGCTGCCGTACTTGAAAGGGCGGGACGGTTAGCCGTTATGAGCAAGAAAAAGATTTCCAAGTTGTTCAAATGCCTGCTCCATCCAGCCGAATGCTGGCGGACGAAGAAGTTGCTGTATGAGTACGTGGAAAGCGAACTGGACCAGGACACCCAGCGTAGATTGGAAGAGCACCTCGGCGATTGCCCGTCCTGTCTGCAATACGTGAAGAGTTACCGTCAGATAATTGAACTGACCCACAAGCATTGCCTGCCCGAGACGCCGATGCCGCCGGCCCTCAAACAGAAACTCCGCGAGTTCATCGAGCAGAACCCGGATTTGAAGTAAACCACATCCCTGACGCGACGGACTACCAATCTGACGCGACCACTCTACCGCACCTTGGATGCGGTCATCTCCGCGCCCACCGTTTGCAGCGCGTTGTTCACCTGCCGCAACAATCCATCGGCCGGTCGTTTGAACACGATCTCGATCTCCTGCCGCGCGGGATTGGTGCGGACGCGCAACACACTCGGCAGTTGAAGTATCTGCTCGGCGGCCCGGCCCAAAAAATCCGTGTCCCCATCTTCTCGCAACGTAAACCTCATCATACCCACCTCGGATACTTGTGTGGTGTTATTCATGTTCCCATCCCGCCTCCTTGAAAAACACTATCGCAAACCCACGCAACAGCCGCGTGACGGCCCGTTGCCAAGTGTGTAACATACGTCGGCCAAAGAGCTTGGCCTCACGGCAAGCCTTGATTGGAATCTGTCAGCCTGATCCGACGAATTAGATCGCAAAGGTGTGTACAGCGAGAAAACGCCAGCGTTTCACGAGATGCGCCAGCACGCTCGGAACAAAATCTACCCGCGCCGGGTCACTTCGACAAATCAGCAACATCGCGCGCAAACGCTTCTACGTCATCCGCCGTTGAATCCCACGAACACATCAGGCGCGACCCACCGGGGCCGACATGCGTGTAGAACTGCCAGCCGCTTTCGTGAAGGCCGTCGACCACGCGCTTCGGCATGTCCACAAACACCGCATTCACCTGGCGCGGATACAGCATTCGCACGCCCGGCCGACCGCGCAACTTTGTTTCCAACAGCGCCGCCGAATCGTTCGCCTTCTTCGCATTTCGCAGCCAGGCGCCGTCCTGCAGCAGCCCAATCCATTGCGCGGCAATGAAACGCATCTTCGACGCGAGTTGGCCCGATTGTTTGCACCGATAGAGGAAATCCTGCGAGAGACCCCGGTTAAAAAACACCACCGCCTCGCCAAACGCCATCCCATTCTTTGTCCCGCCAAAACTCAACACGTCCACGCCCGACTCCCAGGAGATTTCTCGCGGTTTGACGCCAAGACTGGACACCGCGTTGGCAAACCGCGCGCCATCCATATGGACCAGCAGGCCATGACCGCGCGCGACTTTGGAAATGGCGGTTAGCTCGTCGCGGGTATAGACCGTGCCAAGTTCGGTTGCCTGCGTGAGGCTGACGGCTCGCGGCAACGAAACATGCACACTGCGCCGTGCGTTTGCCACGTGCTCGATTGCGTCCGGAGTGAGCTTTCCATTCTCGCCTTCGACGGCCTGAAGACGGACTCCGGGCGCGAAAAATCCCGGCGCATTGCATTCGGCAGTCGCCACGTGCGAACAATCGAACGCGATGACACTATGATAGGAGTCGCACAAGCTGGCGACCGCCAGCGAATTTGCCGCGGTGCCGTTGGACACGAAGAATACGTCGCAATCGGTCTCGAACAAGTCGCGAATTAGCCGCTTTGCTTTCTCCGTCCACGGATCATCGCCGTAGCCGGTCACGTGGCCGGTATTGGCTTCCTGCAACGCCGCCCAGACCTCGGGACAGATTCCCGAATTGTTATCGCTGGCAAAGTGGCGCAGTCGCTTGGCTCCGTGCATCAACCCCTCCGTCGGCAGCCACTGTGCCTGAAATCATGGCGACATTCCAGCGAAAGCCACTCATCCCAGTCACTGCTGGCGGCTTGAATCGCGCGGCATACGCCGATACACTGCGTCCCCAGTGACCACGACCACTTCCGAACGACCGTGGCGGCGCGGTTTCTGGAGTTTGATCGTCACCCAGTTTCAGGGCGCGTTTAGCGACAACGCGCTGAAGCAACTCGCCATCTTCGTCGGCATCAGCCTCGGGCTTTCCCAAGTCCGGCGCGACCAACTCGTCTCCGAAGCCACCGCGCTCCTGACCCTGCCCTTCATCCTCTTCTCGATGGCTGGCGGGTGGCTGGCAAACCGCTACAGCAAGCGGACGGTCACCATTTCCATCAAGATCTTCGAAGTATTCGTCATGTTGCTGGCCACCGTGGGGCTGGCGCTGGGGAAACTTCCGCTTGTACTGAGTTGCGTGTTTTTCATGGGCGTGCACAGCGCAATCTTTGGCCCATCGAAATATGGTTCGCTACCGGAGTTGCTCCCCGAGAAGCGGCTCTCGTGGGGCAACGGCGTGCTGGAACTGGGGACGTTCCTCGCCATCATCCTCGGCACCGTCGCGGGCGCGATGCTATCGCAGGCATTCACCCGCCAACCTGCCTGGTCAGGTATTGTCCTGGTGGGACTGGCGGCACTTGGTCTCCTCACCAGCCTGGGAATTTCGCGTGTCCCGGCCGCCGACCCAACGAAAGAATTCCGCTGGAACTTCCTTGGCGACCTGGGCTCGCAGATTCGGCTGATCCGTCAGGATCGTGTCCTGATGATGGCCGTAATCGGCAATACCTACTTCTGGTTCCTCGCTGTGCTGCTCAGTCAGAACATCATCATCTACGGCCTCGATGTGTTGCGCATCGACCAAACCCACAACGGCTACCTGCAGGCGGCGCTGGCCATCGGGATCGGCGTGGGCAGTTTCGCCGCCGGCTATCTGTCGGGCGGCAAAATCGAATACGGTCTCATCCCGCTCGGCTCGATGGGCATCACCGCCGCCAGTGTGTTGCTGGCGCGGCGCGGGCTGACATTCAACGCCGTCGCGATCGACCTCTGCTTGCTCGGGTTCTTTGCCGGGTTCTTCGCCGTGCCAATCAACGCGCTCATGCAGCATCGCCCGCGCAAAGAGGACAAGGCCGGAATCCTGGCAGCGCAGAACCTGTTGTCCAGCGGCGCCGCGTTTCTGGCTGCCGGCGCGTACTACGCATTGCAGACCATCTGGCCGCGCGACCCGTCGCAGATTTTCCTTACGTGTTCGGTGATCACATTCGCCGGAACCGTCTACGTGGTGTGCCTTGTGCCCGACTCTCTGCTGCGCCTGTTCATCTGGCTGTTCACGCACTCCGTGTATCGGTTGCGGGTGGCGGGACGCGATAACATTCCCGAAACGGGCGGCGCGTTGTTCGTGTGCAATCACGTGTCGTTTGTCGACGCGCTCCTCATCATCGGTTCCACCGACCGTATGATCCGGACGATCATGTTTCAGGGCATTTACGATCACCCCGTCGTGAAACCGTTCGCCCGCGCGATGAAGGCGATTCCGATTTCGTCGCAGTTGCGTCCGCGGGAGATGATCAAGTCGCTGCGCACCGCGAGCGATGCCATCAAGGACGGCGACGTCGTCTGTATCTTTGCCGAAGGACAGATCACGCGGATCGGTCAATTGCTCCCGTTCCGTCGCGGTTTCGAGCGCGTCATGAAAGATGTGGACGCTCCGATCATACCGGTGTGTCTCGACCATGTCTGGGGTAGCATCTTCAGCTTCGAGAAGGGACGTTTTCTGTGGAAAATGCCGCGGTATGTCCCCTACCCGGTGACCGTCAGCTTCGGCAAGCCGATGCCCCCAACCTCGACTCCATTTGAAGTGCGCCAGGCCGTCCAGGAACTCAACACCGAGGCCTGGAGCCACCGCAAGAAATTGATGATGCCGATCCACCGCACGTTCGTGCGCAAAGCGCGCCATCATCCGCGCCGGTTCTTCATGGCCGATGGGCGCGTCCCGAAATTGCGGTTCGGTGCGGGGTTGACACGCACCATTTTTCTCGCGCGGCGGCTCCGCGCGGTTTGGGCCGGGCAGGAAATGGTCGGCATCCTGCTGCCGCCATCCGTCGGCGGCGCGCTCGTGAACTACGCCGCGCTGCTGATGGGCAAGGTGCCGGTGAATCTGAACTACACCGCCAACGATGAGGTCGTCGCGTCCTGCGCGCGCCAATGCGGACTGCAAACCGTCGTCACATCGAAGGAGTTTCTCAGCAAGATCAAGCTCACCGTGCCGGGTAGGACCGTCTTCCTGGAAGAACTCGCGGACAAACCGCGGTTTGGTGAAAAGCTCATCGCCACGTTCATGACGTGGATGTTGCCCGTCGCGGCATTGGAGAAAGCGCTTGGACGCGAAACGAAAGGAACGCTCGACGACCTCGCCACCATCATTTTCTCCAGCGGCAGCACGGGCGATCCCAAAGGCGTGATGCTCACACATTACAATATCATCTCCAACGCCGAACAGTTGGGACAAACATTCGCGTTCAGCGGACGCGACCGTATTCTTGGCATCCTGCCGTTCTTCCATTCGTTTGGATTCACGGGCACCCTCATCGTGCCGGCAGTGCTCGGGATCGGTGTCGTCTATCACGTCAGTCCCCTCGATGCGAAAGCCATCGGCGCGCTGGTAAACCACTACCGTGTTACCTTCCTGCTGGCCACGCCCACGTTCCTGCAAATGTACATCCGCGGCTGTGAACCCGAAGATTTCGGCAGCTTGCAATTCGTCATGACCGGCGCTGAGAAACTTCCCGACCGCGTCGCGCAGGCGTTCGAGGACAAGTTCGGCATCCGCCCGCTCGAAGCCTACGGCCTCACCGAATGCTCGCCCGCCGTCACGGTCAACACGCGCGATTTCCGTGCCGCCGGCTTCCGTCAGGTCGGCGCGAAACGCGGCAAGATTGGCCATCCGTTGCCCGCTGTCAGTGTGCGCATCGTCGATCCCGATAGCTCCCAGCCCTTGCCTGTCGGACAGGCGGGACTGCTGCTGATCCGCGGCCCAAATGTGATGAAGGGTTATCTGGGCAAACCGGAAAAGACGGCGGAGGTGCTGCGCGATGGTTGGTACGTGACGGGCGATATTGCCACACTCGACGAAGATGGTTTTCTCACGATCACCGATCGCCTCACGCGATTCAGCAAGATCGGCGGAGAGATGGTCCCCCATATCAAGGTCGAAGACAAACTGCATGAACTGGCCGGGGCCACCGAACACTGCTTCGTCGTCACCGGTGTGCCCGACGAGAAGAAAGGCGAACGTCTCGTGGTGCTCCACACTCTCGACGACGCCAGGCTCGCGCCCGTCCTCGAAAAACTCGCCGCCCACGACCTGCCGAACCTTTGGAAACCGCGCGCCGACCAGTTCTTCCACATCGAAGCACTGCCCTATCTGGGCACTGGCAAACTCGACTTGCGAAAGGTCCGTGACCTGGCAACCAGCCGTTCGCGTCTGTAAAGAAAAAAGTGGAGCGAGCGAAGGGATTTGAACCCTCGACATTCACGTTGGCAACGTGACGCTCTACCAGACTGAGCTACGCTCGCTTCCGTTGAGACATCCCGAAACTACCAAAAATCCCACGGACTGCAATACGGAAAATCCACCGCCCCGAACCACTCCCCCATCCCCACAAAAAACTGCGGGCGGAGGGACTCGAACCCACACGGATTTCTCCACAGGCTCCTAAGACCTGCGCGTCTGCCAATTCCGCCACGCCCGCGTCCGGCCCCCAACATACTCAACCCGCACCCCTCCCGCAACGTTTCCCTCATACTCGACCCCGGCAAAACTGACGCGAAATCGCCCAACCCAACCCAAAATCGAGGGGTGAGACCATCGCACAAAGGCCCGACCGAACCCAATTCTGGGGGGGACGAACCCAACCAAAATCGCCGCTGCCATACATCCCCAACAACCTGTCCCACAAGCCCATCCACAAGCATTTCCTGTCACGAAACCATTGGGTTCGTTTCGTAAAAATCGAGGGTTTTGGGAAAACCCGAGAAGGCGTCGAGTCGTTTCGAGGCCCGTAGGGCGGCGTGATCGGGAGAGAGCGCCGCCAAGCGCCTTTTTGCGTGCGCCCTGTTCCCCTGCAACTCGTCCGCCGGGCGCGGAGCCGGCCGTCCCGTCGTGCCGGCCGTCGTTCTGTAGCCACAGCGCTCTGTCGCCGTGCGCCATGCCCCGTCCTCAATCTCACCCCACCTCACACGAAATTGCAGACCCTACCGACCTGACGCAATTGATGAACCCCTGCTGAGGGTGTGGGCTGTCGAGGCCACAATTCTAGCGGGTAAGAGTAGGAATTGGGGTCGGGTCTCAACATTGATACATTTGTAGACAAGCCCCACCTTCGCCCGCCTCCTCCAAGACCTCCAAGCCACCGATCCCAAAAAATCCTGACCTCCCGCCCGTCCTCCACAGCCGATCCGGCGAAGTGAGCCTGACTCCTCTTTCATCTTCTGGATTCTGTCTCCCGACTTCTGGATTCTGTCCCCTGAATTCTGTCTCCTGTCCTCCCCCCTCACCCCGCATGCGGCAGGACCTCGTGCAGGCTGACGCTCTCGCCGTCATCGTCCTTCAATTCGTGGAACACAATCGCGGAGAGCACGGTCATTCCACCCAGGACGAGGAACCCCCGATGGATGCCGTGAATCATTTCCGGCCCGCTCGTGTGAAACCGGTCGGGAATGAACAACGCCGTGACCAGCGACGCCGTCGCGATGCCGAAGCTCATCGACATCTGCTGCATCGTGCTCGCAATCGTGCTGGCGCTACTCGTCTGTTCCTCGGTGATGTCCGCGTACACCAGCGTGTTCATGCTCGTGTATTGCAGCGACGTGAAAAACCCCAGCACAAACGTCAGCGCAACGATGACCCACACCGGCGTGCTTGCGCCAATGGTCGCAAACAGGCCAATCAGCAGCCCCAGCATCACGGTGTTGGAAATCAATACGCTCCGGTAACCAAACCGCCTCAAAATGGCCGGCATCGCCACCTTCAGGCTCATCGACGCGATCGCCTGCGGCATCATCAGCAGCCCGGACTGAATCGGCGTAAACCCGAGGCCCACCTGGTACAGCAGCGGCAGGAGGAACGGGATTCCGCCGATGCCCAACCGCGTGAAATAGCTGCCGCTGACCGACGCGCGAAACGTCCGAATCCGAAACAACCCCAACCGCAGCAACGGAAACTCGGTGCGGGTCGCCCGCAGTCCGTAACCCGTCAGAAGACCGGCGGAGATCACCAACAACCCCAGGATCGCCCGCCCACTCAGCGTGTGCTCACCAAACACTTCCAGCACATACGACAGCAGCCCGATGCCGGAGCCGAACAGGATCAGTCCGACGGTATCGAGCGGATGGCTGTGCTCTTCCCGATAGTCCGGGAGATGCCGATAGACCAGATACAACCCGAGCAGGCCAATCGGCAGGTTGACGAAGAAGATGACCCGCCAATGAAAGTACCCCACAATCAGTCCGCCGGCGACGGGCCCGAGCATCGGACCAATCAGACCGGGGATCGCCACGAAACTCATCGCGCGGATCAGTTCCGATTTGGCGAACGCCCGCACCATGGTCAGCCGGCCCACGGGCACCATCATCGCCCCGCCGCAGCCCTGCAGGATCCGGCACCCGACGAGCACGTGGATATTGCTCGAAATGCCGCAGAGAAACGACCCCAATGTGAACAGTCCAATCGCCGACGAGAACACCCGGCGCGTCCCGAAGCGGTCCGCCATCCAGCCGCTGATCGGTATAAATACCGCCAGGCTCAACGTGTAGCTCGACAGCACGGCCTTCATGCTGAGCGGGGCGACGGCGAGCGCCTTGGCGATGGTGGGGACGGCCGTGTTGAGAATCGTCGTGTCCAGCGATTCCATGAAGAACGCCACGGCAACAAGCCACGGCAACAATCGCTTCACGGTTTCGCTCAGCGCCGCCGGCGGCGTGGTGACCGTGTTGGAATTGGCCTGACTCAACTCGCTCCCCGCTTGTCCCGAGTCTCGAGGGGCTCGCCTTCTTTTCCACCCCCCAGCACCACCGCCAACAAGATCCCCGCAACAAATCCCCCGATATGCGCCAGGTTGTCCACCTGCGGTTCCAATCCCCCAATCGTGAAATCCGCCGCCACCATCAGCGCCAGCAAAACCAACAACCTCCGCCGCAACGCAAAATACATCGGCGACCGCAACCGCCACACCCCCACCGCAAACGCCCCGATCACCGCAAAAATCCCGCTGCTCGCCCCGATCGCCACATCGTAATGCGTCACATACGCGCTCGCCAGATTCCCCAGCGCACCGCCCACCAGAAACACCACCAGCATCCGCCACCGCCCCATCGTCTTCTCCACCGCCGACCCGAACAACCACAACGCCACGCCGTTCATCGCCAGGTGCAGCAGGTTCGCATGCAAAAACAACGCCGTGAACAACCGCCACCATTCCCCGTCCTTCACCGTGTCGGCGCTGTTGCCCGCCCACATCAACAACTTCTCCTGCATCTCCTCCCGCAGAAATACGTCGTTCACCAGATGCACCGTCGCGAGCACGAGCAGCAGCGACAACGTCACCCGCTCGGGCCGCCCCATGTGCATCAGCGCCCGCCAGCCCGCCGAATCCTTCTCGGCCCGCCGCAACAATTCCTGCCCATGCGCGTACGCCGGGCCCTGCGCCGGAAATCCAGTCGTTGGAGGGACGCGCTCCCGCGCGTCCGCCGCCTCCTCCGCCAGCTTCAACTGCTCCTGCACCGCCTCCCGCCACAACCGGTTCCGCGGATGAGTCAATCCATACGCCCGCGTCAGCATCCGCACCGCCTGTTGAGATTCGCCCCGCGCCAGCGCGCATCGACCCCGCCAATACGCCGCAAATCTCGAAAACCGTCGACCCGGTCGCGCATACTCGCTCTCCCGCAATAATTCCTCCAACGTGTCCCGGTCACCCGCCAGCGCCGCCACCGACACCCGCGTCGCCCACAATTGACCCTGCCGCGCGCCCAGCGTCCGCGGCGACAACAACACGAACTGCAAACTCCGCTGCGCCCGCTCGAATTGGCCCGTCTCCGCCAACGCGCGCGCCGCGAACATTCGTGCCTGTGTCGCCAGCCCCAATGTCCCCCAGTCGTACACGCTCTCGTAATACGCCAGCGCCGGCTCCCATTGCCGCAATGTCACCAACAACGATAATTCCCAAATCCGCACCAACCCGGACATCGCCAGCGGGATCGGCAGGTAGGCAAGCTCATCGAGCGCCGCCAACGCTTCCTCCCGATGCCCGCGCGCCATCAACCGCAGCGCCGCGCCGTGCCGACGATACAACTTTCCCGTTTGTCCCCACGCACACCAGCCCGCCCACCGCCAGAACATCGCCGCGCCGCGCCAGTGCCCGCGCTGTTCCCGCGCCGACGCCGCCGACGCCAGCACCGGCGGCGCCACCACAAACACTCCGAACAACACCCACGCAATCACCACCCAGATAAAATCAGTTTCGAAATAAAACGCGCCGCCGCACGCCAGCACCGTCAGCGCCAACTGGGCGATCTGCGCCGCATACCATCGCCGGTCCCCCCGCAGCAGCGGATACAGCTGCATCAGCGCCAGGAACAACACCGGGTAGATAAAGAAACGTTGGGTCATGTCAGATGTTTGCCGAGTCGCCACGCCTCTGTAGCCACGGCGCTCTGTCGCCGTGCCCGGCCCTCACGGCAGGATCGTCACCTCATCCCCGATCTCCATCAAATCATACAACCGCTCGATTTGCTCGACGCTCATCGCGATGCACCCATGCGTCCACGTCACGTTCGGACACGGCCCGTGCAGCCCAACCTCGCCCCCGAGCGCCGTCTTCCACAGCGGACATTTCCTGGCGAAAATCGCCCCGCGAATCTGGTCATACTCGGCCTGCGTAATGATCTTCTCCCGCAACCCGCGCTCCGCATCTTCAATGTTCGGATAGCTCAATCCGAGGAACCGATGGTACTGGCTGGCAGGATTCTTATCGCAAATGTAAAACTCGCCTTCCGGCGTCGCCATATCCCCCTCGCGCCGTTTGTCGGCGGAATTCTTGCCCATCACCACGGGAATGCGCAGCACTTCCTCCTCGCCATCGAAAAGGACCAGCGTCTTCGTATGTTTGGTAATCACCAGCCGCCGCGCACTCATAGTCGTCCCGGCAGGACTCTAACAACCCCCGCCCTCCTTCCGCCAACTTTTTCGAGCTCGCCTCTGCCGTTGCAGGCCGCGTCCCCCGACGCGGCGCAACCTTCGTTATTGTAGGGCAACCGGCCCGGTTGCCACCATTGGTGTAGCGTCCGCTGTCCCAGCGGATCTCTGTTGTAGGGCAACCGGCCCGGTTGCCGCCGCAGCCTCTCGCGTCACTTTTTCTACTTTCCTCGCCGTTTCATCAGCTGTTTAATGACCCTATCTGTTAAGCACGTGAGAGGATACATCGAATGGCCCCCGACAAACCCAATCCCACGAAACTAAAAACCGCCATCGCCCCGCTGTTGTCCGTCCGACGCGGCGCGAAGGCAATC
>Ga0326728_10015308_pt1 | contig 15984 bp, 15 predicted proteins | sample MB3enrmetagenome_FD_207602 | JGI IMG/M metagenome (GOLD analysis project Ga0326728, IMG submission 207602) | Lab enriched peat soil microbial communities from McLean, Ithaca, NY, United States - MB31MN | ecosystem: Environmental > Terrestrial > Soil > Wetlands > Peat | place: USA: New York...
CTCGACCCGCGCGACCGCTATTTGACCTTCATCGTGCTGGGCGTTGCGCTGCTGTTGGTGTCGTTCCTCTATACACGAAATCGCGAGGCATTGCGGCAATACTTATGAAGCGCTGGATCTCATTCGCGGGGATTGTACTTTTGGGCGTCGCATCCGTGGTGGTAACCGAACGGCGCAAAGTGGACGTGCCCGCTGGTCCGGCGGCATTGTTGTATCTGGTTGCCGATACCGAACAGGAACTAACACGCATGCCGGTCAGTTTCACGCGCATGTCGGATGCGGAAGAGATCCGCATCGGAAACGAACTCGCGCGGTCTTACGCCAACGGAGAAGAGCGAGACAATACGCAAGAAACCGCCATTGTGCAGCGTTATCTGACGCGCGTGGGCGAGCAGGTTGCCCGCAACGCGCACCGCAAACTGCCCTACAAGTTTCATTACATTCCCAGTTCATATCTCATCAACGCCTTCGCTCTGCCGGGCGGACATGTGTACGTGGGCGGCGGACTGCTCGATCTGATGGACAGCGAAGATGAACTGGCCGCCGTGATCGGGCATGAAATCGAGCACATCGACCACTACCATTGCGCCGACCGCGTGCAGCGCGAACAGGCGCTGCGCAAAATTCCGCTGGGAGGCTTGATCGCCTTGCCCATCGCAGTTTTCGAGTCGGGCTACAGCAAGGATCAAGAACTTGAGGCCGACCGCGAGGGCACGCGCCTGGCCGTGGATGCGGGATATTCGGCCACCGGGGCCATCCGCATGTTCGAGACTTTCGGGCGCTTGTATCAGGAGTATCAAACCAAAGCGAAGACGCCCCAGGAGGAACTCTCGCGTGTAGCCCAGCAAACGCTGGAGGGTTATTTCCGTTCGCATCCACTGCCAACCGAGCGCATTGCCCAGATTCAGAAGATGATTAGTAGCGAAGGCTGGCCAGTGCATTCGGAACGCGACTTGGCGGTGGCCTATATTTTCTGGACGGCAAAAGCGCGCAATGCGCTGGACGCTCGTCAATATCCGCAAGCCGAGCAATTGGCGAATCAATCTCTACGCCTGAGAGCCGATCAGCCAAAGGCTTTCCAAGTGCTGGCGCTGGCGCAGTACGCGCAAGCGAATTTTTCCGCAGCCGCCGCGTCCTACCGCAAAATTCTTCAGATCGACAAGACCGCGCATCCGGAAATCTTTACCGCTTACGCCTACGCTCTGGCCGCGGCAGATCGCAAGAGCGCGATGGCTGTGTTCCGGCAAACGGTGGACAGTCTCAAGGGCGAAAAGCCGTTCGAAATCAATGTGGCCACCGCTGGCCTGGCGCTGCTGGCCGGAGATTCGGGGCCCGAGCGCAAACTGGAGCTCGATCTCGAGCAGAGCGGCGATAGCCGTGCGCCCTTGTGGCTTGGCCAGCTCGGCTGGTGGAATTACCTCGGCGGAAATTATTCGCGGGCCGTCGACTTGTTGTCCGACGCGGCACAACAGCGCCCCGGGGCAGTGAACCTGACGCTGCAATTGACGTGGGCGCAAATCGAGATTCGCCGATATGCCGACGCGCTGCAAACGATTGAACTCGCCGCCTACGAACCGGGGGGCGATCCCGAAAGGGAGATGGCGCGCGCCGTTGCTCGTTGGCAGGCACAGCAACATGACCAAGCGCTGCTTGATTTCAACACTGCGTTGAACGGCCAACCGGAGTGGGGGAACTCAAGTTGGGTCAAAGCGCTCTACTCGCCTCTGGTCGCGCAAAGCGTCCAGGAGATGCAGGCTGAGCGCGAGCGCCGAAAGCAGAAAGCAAGAATCGCCATAGTTCGCTGAGGCGTCTGCGGAACTCTTGTGAGCCGGATTGCCGGAGTCATCGGGCTTTCGTTTTCTGTAGGGTTCCTGGTGATCCTGGCCTGCATCGCTTTAATCGTACCCGGAATTTTACTGGCAATACGTTGGTCGTTGGCTGTACCTGCTATGGTTCTAGAAAAAAGGGCATTGGAAGCGCGATGTCCCGGAGCGCCGAACTGACTCGCGGAAACCGTCGCCGCATTTTCGTTATCTGGCTCCTATTCGTAATTCTCAACATCGGTTTCAGTTGGCTTCTGCATTGGCCTATCGAAATTGCAGCAGGAGTTAGCATAAGAGGAGCGTTGCACCATGCCGCGGTTGGATGGCAGGCCGCATCATTGGCCGCGACGTTCGTTTCGGTTTGCCTTGTTGGTTTGCTGGCGACCATCGCGTTTTCCCTGGTTTACTTCGACGAGCGAGTGCGCAAGGAGGCATTTGACCTGCAACTGATGATGACCACGCTGGATGCGCCTGTCCTCCAGAGTGCTTCAGCATAAGCGGACGCTCCGGCTTGCACCGTGACCATGTGGTTGGCGCGGTGTAACGGGCTTGCGAGTGAAAGGCCTGGCGAGTAAGGGGAGCGCTTACTCCCGGGGTTCACTTCGACAGGCATTTCCTGCGTCAACATGCTACGATTCCGTGGAAGTTTGTGAGCTAAGGGAGACGAACCATGGCAACCGCGCTTAGGCCCCTAACTACGGGGGAATTGCTTGACCGCACGTTCTCACTTTACCGTAGCCACTTCGCATTATTCCTGGGGATATTCGCTCTGCCCCATCTTTGCGTCCTTGCTATTCAGTGCCTGGCGGTTGCGTTTCAAACTCCGGAAGACCCACTTCGTACTGCGCTCATAACAGGAATATTCAGCATAGTAGCGGGGTTGTTGAGCCTCATCGTTTCTGCCGCTTCGCAAGCCGCCACCGTGGTCGCGGTTTCGAATGTTCACCTCGACCGGCCGGCCGGCGTGATGGACTCATTTTCGAAGGTGAAGAATCAGATTGTCGGGGTAATCGGTCTTTCGCTGCTGGTCGGACTCCTCGTGGGACTTGCTTGTCTTGCCTTGATCGTGCCTGGAATACTGCTGATGATACGGTGGTCCCTTGCCGTTCCCGCAAAGGTACTGGAGGATAAGGGTGCTAGCGAGGCAATGGATCGGAGCGCCCAACTTAGTAAGGGAAACCGGGGACGCATCTTTGTCATCTGGTTTTTGTTTGCGGTGCTCAGCGTTGCGGTGAGCATGCTTCTGCAGTGGCCGATTCAATTGGCGGCGGGGGTTACTACAAGAGGCGTGGTTCCGTTACAACATGTTGCAGTCGGATGGCAAGTTGCATCGTTGGGTGCAGCGTTCATTTCGACATGCCTGGTTGGTCCTCTGGCGACCATTGCATTCTCGCTGGTCTATTACGACGAGCGGGTGCGCAAAGAAGCATTCGATCTGCAACTGATGATGGAAACGCTGGATGCGCCCGCACTGCAGAGTGTTCCGGCCTGAGCAGCGCATGATGGCAAAGCGCACTTCCATCATCATCATATGGCTTCTGGTGGCTGGGTTCGCGGCTTCCAGCTTATTGTGCTGGGCCGATACGGGGACGGGCGGCCATCTGACCGTTGCTGATTATCGCGCAGAACTCGACCAGTTGTTGGAGGCGACACAGCAGCTCGACAGTTCCGGATCTGAGATTCCGCCGGTTCTGCGGGACCTGCCGCAAAACTGGCAGGTCCATACGGAGCAACAAGATTTCGGAATCTCCACAGAAGGATTGCGCTGGGACATTGGCGCGTATGAGAAAGACAGGAATTCGACCACCGCAAGCGCCATACGGTCGCGGATTCAGAACCTGCGCAACGATCTCGACGGTTACGAAACGCCCCCCACGGACGTCACGAGCAGCCGGGAAAACCTAGCAGCCGTTCTGGCTCGTCCGGAGTTTCGCGGCGTGCGCGGGCCGTCGTTTTTCGACCGACTGGCGCAAAGGCTGCTTGCCGGTATTCTCAGTTTGCTGGGGCTTTTATTTCAATCGTCCGCCATTCCCACGATTAGCAAGTTTCTGGTGTACGGGCTGATTGGCCTTGCAGTATTGACGCTCGGATTCCTGGTGTATCGCCAGATCAAGTCGGCCAGCGAACAAGAGAGTGTTATCCCCACCGATCTCCCCGTTTCGGTTAAGAGTTGGGTGCTTTGGCTGGCTGATGCGCAGGCATGTGCCCAACAACACAAATGGCGTGAAGCCATTCATCTCGCATATTGGGCGGGCATTTCTTTCTTGGAGCATCAGGGCGCGTGGCGGCCCGACCGCGCGCGCACTCCACGTGAATACCTGCGCTTGATGCCCCCTTCCTATGAGCATCGCGAGGCGCTGGCCGGACTTACTCAGATCTTCGAACTCACCTGGTATGCCAAGCGCAGAGCAGACGCCGAAGTGTTTAAGCAGACCATGCAGGCGTTGGAGAGGCTGGGATGTCACCCAAGCTGAGCCCAAAAGACCGGAAGCTTTTTCTTGGCGCGGGATTCGTCTTTGTTCTGCTGATCGCTGCCGCGTTAGTGCTCAGTTCCGGCGATCGAGCACAGGCCGAATATCCCAGCAGCTATTCGAGTGCTTCCGGCGGAGCGAAGGCCGCCTACCGGCTTCTCACTGAAACGGGATACAAAGTTCAGCGCTGGGAACGGCCGCTGAGCGATCTCTCGCTGGATTCAACCCAACCCCTCACTTTGGTCCTCGCGGAGCCTGACGAAGCTCCCACCCGCGAAGAGAAGGAGAGGCTCAAGACTTTTATTGCACAAGGAGGCCACGTCATCGCCACTGGGATGTTTGCCGGCACATTTCTCCCCGAGAATGATTCGGTGCCGGACATTCTTTCTGGAATGACATGGAAAAACGCGACGTCTCTTTCGCCTTCGCAAATTACTCGCGCAGCCCCGGAGATCATGCTTGCTCCGCGGGCCTATTGGCAGGATTCTACGGCGGCGTATCCGCTCTACGGTGATGGCGACCACGCATTGGTCGTGAAGTATCCTTTTGGGCGAGGTGAGGTTCTGTGGTGGGCAGCGGCTACACCTCTGACGAACGCGGGCCTGAAAGAACCTGGGAATCTGGAGTTCTTTTTAGCGTGTCTGGGCGATCAAAAGAATGAAATCCTGTGGGACGAATACATTCACGGTTATCGTCAAACGCTGGCTGGTTCGATCGCGCACTCGCCGGTGAAATGGCTTTTTGCGCAATTCGTTCTACTGGCACTCGCAATCGTTGCCACGTTCTCCCGCCGCAGTGGCCCGACTTGTGTGCCGACAACCGAAGTCCGCCTGTCGCCGATAGAATTTGTCCAGACGCTCGGAGGACTCTACGAGCGAGCAGGCACGCCTTCGGTTGTGGTCGACATTTGCTACCGTCGTTTCCGCTACTGGTTGACGCGACGACTCGGCGTTGCCGCCAACACCCCCGCAGCCGACTTGGCTTCCGCAATCCGCAATCGTTGGGGATTGAACGGCGGGGAGTTCCCTGCCCCGGGACTTACTAACGAGGAAATCATCGCCACCCTCAAGAACTGTGAGGCTGCTAGTGTCGATCCTTATCTGAAGGCCGCGGTGGCGTTGCGATTGCTTCAAGAACTCGACGGTTGCGCGGCTCAATGGAAACTGTTTCAAGGCACTCGGAAGGAGAAAGGTAAATGAACGCTGTCCCGCAGTTAGTGCAGCACATCCGCGAAGAAATGAGCAAGGTGGTCGTTGGACAGAACGAAATCAGAGACCAATGTGTGATCGCATTACTTTGCCGTGGACACGTTCTGCTCGAAGGCGTCCCCGGCATTGCGAAGACCTTGATCGTGAAGACCCTCTCGCGGCTCATGAGGTTGAATTTTCACCGCGTTCAGTCCACGTCCGATCTGATGCCGGCCGACATTGTTGGCACCAATGTCTTCAACATGGCAACCAGCGCGTTTCAGTTGCACCAGGGGCCTGTGTTCACAGACCTGCTTCTGGTCGATGAGATCAATCGGATGCCTCCGCGCACGCAGGCGGCGCTGTTGGAATGCATGGAAGAATACCAGATCACCATCGATGGAACGGGTTATCCGCTCTCTCAGTTCTTCACTGTTTTCGCCACGCAGAATCCGGTCGAATTCGAAGGAACGTACCCGCTCCCTGAAGCTCAACTGGACCGATTCCTGTTAAAACTTCAGGTGTCCTACCCTGGCGTACAGGATGAAGTGCGATTGCTCGCAAACGTGCAGAACGGATTTGAATCTCGCGACCTGGACAAGATAGACCTGAAACCGATCGATGCGGGATTGCTGGCGCTGGCGCAGCAGGAACTCAAGTCCGTCACGGTAGAGGAGGCGTTGTTCAGCTACATCGTGCAGATCGCGCGGCGCACTCGCGACTGGCCTTCTTTGTCACTAGGGGCCAGCCCTCGCGCCGCAGTCAGCCTGATGGCGGTCTCCAAAGCGGTAGCCGCACTCGATGGACGCGACTACGTCATTCCCGACGACGTGAAAGCCTCTTCGCAACCGGTGCTCCGTCATCGAATCATTGTGAAACCCGAGGCCGATCTGGAAGGAATTACGCCGGACCAAGTGCTGCAAGACGTGTTGCTCGCGGTCGAGGTTCCGAAGTGAGAGACGGATTATGAGCAATCTCGGCACGTTGATTCCGGCCCAAGTCGAGGCGGCGACCCATTCCTACAAGCGTGTGGGTGTGGCGTTCGGCGACCGTTTTTTTGCCCTACTTCTGCTGGGCCTATTATGGATTGTTCCGGCATTCGTCGACCTACGATTTGTCTATGCTCTGCTGGCATGGGATGGCCTCGTAGTTTTGGCTTGGTTTGCCGATTTGGCGCAACTGCCCGATCCGTCGCAACTCACAGTAAGACGCACGTGGCGCTCGGCGGTTGCGCTGTCAATTCGATCGGACCTCGATCTCACCTTAATCAATTCTTCTGACAAGACTGTGCGGGCCACGATGGTCGACACTGTTCCCATGCAATTGAGGAGCGAGCCTCCAACTCTCACGGTCCAAGCCGGCGCCAGAAACGAAGCGACGGCAACCTATCGAATCTGCCCGGTGCAACGAGGGGACGCGCGGCTCGGCGACTGCTACGTGCGTTATCAAAGCGTCCTGCGCATCGCTGAGAAATGGGTACGAGCTTCGCTGGCACAAACCGTGCGGACTTATCCCAATCTGGAGGAGGCGAAACGGCACTCCATCTATCTGCTGCGCAGCCGGCAGATTGCCATGGAAAAACGCCACTCGCGAATGCGCGGGATTGGCCGGGAGTTTGAAAGCCTGCGTGAATACCGGCTAGGAGATGAGTATCGCGATATTTGTTGGACCGCAGCGGCGCGGCGAGGGAAGCTGGTTACCCGTGTTTACCAGATTGAACGCAGCCAGACGGTTTGGATCGTCATCGACTCCGGACGCTTAATGCGCGCACGCGTGGAGGGCTTCAGTAAACTCGATCATGCCGTCAACTCCGCACTGAGCCTCGCCCAGGTGGCGTTGTACTCCGGCGACCGCGTGGGCTTGGTGGCTTATGGTCGAGCCATTCGTCAGCAACTTCCGGCTGCCAAAGGCAGCACCCACTTACGGCAACTTATCGACCAGCTATCCCTGGTGCACGAAGAAGTCGCCGAGGCCGACCATCTGCACATGGCCGCCCGTCTTTTGACGGACCAGAAAAACCGCAGCCTCATCGTATGGCTGACTGATGTAGCTGAGACCGCAATGACTCCGGAAGTCATCGAAGCGGCGGGAATGATGCTGCCGAAACATCTGGTATTGTTTGTGCTTATCGGGCAACCGGATTTGGGCGAGTTGGCGGCAAAAACACCACAAAGCGAATCGGAAATGTATCAAGTGGCCGCCGCGCAGGAGATGGTCTACCGCCGGGAATTGCTGTTAGCTCGTTTGCGTGAGCGGGGAGCTCTTACAATGGAAGTCAACACTGGAGCAATTTCTCCCGCTCTTGTGAACTCGTATCTGCAGATCAAGGAACGAAGTCAGCTCTGAGTCGGTTTGGATTTGTGTGAGAGCCCGTACAAGTAAGCTGTCAGAATCACAAACAGCGCTCCCGCCATCGAGAACTTCAACGAAATGGGTAGACCCGTCGGCGACACGAAGGCTTCGATCAACCCCGCGGTGATGAGGATGGGGATTGTGCCCAATACCAGTTGTACTGCCTCTAACCCCGCTCGCACCAGGGACTCTCGCCGCGGCAATAAGCCGGGAAACAGAAGGCCCTGAGCAATCCGCAATCCCGCGCCACCCGCAATAAAGATGGCCGGCAGTTCGAGAACTCCGTGCGGTGCCACAAAACTCCAGAGCTGCAGACTCATCCCCGACAGGGCGCAAGCCATACCGATTACTCCGATCAACAGGCCGTTAAATGCCATCATATAAATCGTGCCCAGCCCAGCCGTGATGCCAAACGCAAAAGTGGTGAAGCCCACACTCATGTTGTTGGTCATGATGGCGCTCGAAGCCAGCGGCTTTATGCCCACGATCGAGTGTGTCCACATTTCGTGGCGGTCAATGGTCTCAACCATCTGAGGCCCCAGAATCTTGACTTTGAAATCGGGATTTTGATACGTCAGGACAGCACCAACCACACCCGCGACCAGAAAAATGAAGACCGACAACAGGCAATGTTTCAAGTTCCGCTGAAAAATCGAGGGGAAAGTATCCCAGAAAAACGAGAACATCGCCGAAGCACTCGCCCTGCGACCCGAATAGATGGTATTGTGGGCACGGACGAGCAACTGGTTGACGTAGCGGGCAAAATGCACCGAACCCCGGTCTTCGCGAATGGCGGCAAGATCCGCCGCCGTCTGTCGGTAAAGAAGGCTAAGTTCCTGAAGCTCAGAGCGGGTGAGCGACTTGAGGCCGTGTTGCGCGCTCTGGTTCAGCAGTGTTTCCAGCTTGCTCCAGTACGGCTTGCGCTTCTCCAACCAGCGAGTGGAAATCATCATGGACTCGATATGGTATCGATTGACGAACTGAGAATTGACACTCCCGAGCAAATCGCGCTGGAGTTGCCGCTGGCTGGAATCGGCAGCCGCTTCCTCGCCTTGGCTATTGATACTCTAATTCAAAGTGTGTTTTATCTCATTACTGCGTTGATCTTTATATTTACACTGCCTTTAGGATCCTCCGTATTCATGTTTCTTCCGAGGTTGTTGGGACCGGCCTTGGCAATCTTCATTCTATTCGCCATTTACTGGGGTTACTTTGCTTTCTTCGAGTCAATCTGGTCGGGGCAAACACCGGGAAAACGCTACGCTGGCATCCGCGTCATTAAAGAATCAGGCAGGCCAATCAATGCTTTCGACGCAATCGGGCGGAACCTGATGCGCGCAGTCGACGGGCTGCCGGGCATCTATGGCATCGGCTTGGCCTGCATGATGTGTAACCAGCAGAGCCGACGGTTGGGAGATTTCGTCGCCGGTACCGTCGTCGTACACGAGAAGCCCACCGAGGATGCGCGGCCTTCATGGAATACATCGGAGCATGTTTCTCCTCCAATCCTCGCCACTTCTCCGGACCTCGTCCAGGTCACGCCGGAGGAACTCGTCCTGATTGAAACCTACCTGCACCGGCGATGGGAGCTCGATCCTGGCGTGCGCGTGAACACCGCGCTTCAAATCGCGAACAGAATTAAATCGAAAACCGGGCTGCAGCCCGAGCCCAGCCAGCATGTCGACGACTTTCTAGAAGAGGCAGCTAAGAAAATTCGAGATAGCAGCCAATTCCGCTAGGGAATAAGCTTCGCGCCAGTGCGGTGCCACCGGCCTTTGTGCACAAAGGTTTCCATCGTCCAACTAGATGCGAGGAAATGCAGTCGAGTCTGACACAAGGAGCGATTGTTCCCGCAACTATCGCCATAAAACTTACAAACCCACAGCCCGTCGCTGTTGCCGTCAGCCTTGGGGGACTGGCTTTGCAATGGTGGTGCGGATCGAACCCGTGGCTATGATGTTCGCGTATTGTTCGCGCGATCAAAACCGCGGTCGTTGGCTGCCGCTAAGTCGCGTTGATTGTGGTGGATGGCAGGAATGAACAATGGGCGGCGCCAGCCTTTTAATTAAGCTCAAACTTGTCCGCATCTCATTGATTAATAATAAGTTACTGCTGATCGGTCTCCGCACCCGCGAAATTGAATCGGCTAGGGCCACCCGTCCTAAGCTATTGAATCTAAATGGTGGCCAGGGACGGAGTTGAACCGCCGACGCCAGCCTTTTCAGGGCTGCGCTCTTCCAGCCCATCTCCCTTATTGGTCAATAACTTAACTCGTCAAGGTGGCCCCAGTTTTGTGACCACTCTGTGACCAGCGCCGATGTTCGCCTATGCGTCGGTTGAATGAATAAATAAGGTGTAGTCGCTGGTCTCAAAGTCTCAAAGGTGTGGCGCAAGTTTAAGTGCGTAGTTACTGCCGATCATCCGGGCGTGGAACTTGATCTTGGCTTTCGCACTCGCTCGCCGTTATCGGGTAATATCGTCGCCATGCCCGCAGAGAAGGAAACCGCCCCGGTCGCAACACTGAAGTGTGTACCCATTTTCTCCGGCTTGTCAGAACAATAATTCGCGTTCCTGACCTCGCACGTTCTGCAACGCAAGTACTTTGCCGGCGAACTGATCTTCGGCGAGGGCGAACCTTGCGCCGGGCTTTACGTAATTCAGTCGAGGAATTTGCGCATCTTCAAAAGTTTGGCTGATGGGCGCGAGCAAGTATTTTCGATTGAAGGGCTGGACAGCTCAATTGACGAACCACCCGTCTTCGGCGGCGGAAGCTATCCCGCCTCTGCGCAGGCCGTCAGCGATAGCACGCTCCTCTTCTTCAGCCGTCAAGATTTCCAGGCTCTCTGTTTGCAGTATCCCCAGGTCGCGCTAAAAGTTCTGCGGGTGATTGGTGGACGCTTGCGCCGCTTAATCGGCATTATCGAAGAGCTCTCGTTCACCACGGTCCGCCACCGCCTCATCGCGCTTTTAGTGCGATTGAGCAAGTCGGAGGGCGTGCGCAACGGGAACGCCATTACGCTGACGCTGCCGGCAAACAACAGCGAACTGGCGGCACAGATCGGCACTGTGCGGGAACTGGTGTCGCGCAACCTCAGCCGTCTGCAGGCAGAAGGAATGATCCAGGTTGACAATCGGAAGCTGGAAATCCTCTCACTGCAGCGCCTGGAAGCAGAACTGCATGAGTCCGGCGGTTGAGGCTACTGGCGTTCCGTACTACAGCACATGCAACGCAGCCGGCGTTCTCCATTGCGGGGGCGGCGCATCGGCCACGGTGTAGTTCTTCGGCAGGTACGAGCAGCAGGGCTCTTCCGCTAGCAGATCGCCGGTCATCGCATAGGCGCGGGCGCGGGACCCTCCGCAGATATGCCTGAATTCGCAGGCACCACACTTCCCTCGAAGCTGCGAAGGGTCACGGAGCTGCTGAAAATCGGCGCCTCGCGATAGACACGGTTGAGCGAGTCGGAGCGAACATTTCCGGCATAAAAAGGCAGGAAGCCACTGGGAAACACCTCGCCTGTGTGAGAAACAAAGACGAATCCCTCGCCGTCGTTCAAGCCGCGTGGCGCGCGCCCGATGGTGTCGCGGACCTTCGCAGGCACGTCGGCGCTTTGCGCGCAGCCATTGCTCCGCTCTGCCACTTGCTGTTGCAGCACGTAACGCCGGTAGTGTTGCGCTTCCGTGGTTTTGATATGGAAGCCGGCACGCTTCGATAACTTGTGCAACTTGGCAAACACGGCCTCGAACTCTTCCGCCGACAGCACATCGGTAATTTTTCCTCGACCGGTGGGCACAAGGAAAAACACGCTCCAGAGCACGATTTTCTTCGTCTCCATCAAGGCTGCGATGTTGTCGAAGTCTTCGACATTGCTACGGCTGAATGTGGTATTGATCTGCACTGGCAGATCGATTTCGTTCGCCCATTCGATGGCTTCCATCGTGCGGTCGAACGACCCTGACATTCCGCGGAAGGCATCGTGCATTTCGCAATGCGATCCGTCGAGACTCACCGCCAGGCGCGCCAGGCCGGATTTCTTCAAGCGATGAATCACTGCACGCGTCAGCAGTGGTGTAGCGCTCGGCGTGAGGGAAACGCGCACTCCAACTTTACTGGCGTGTTCAATCAATTCGAATAAATCGGGCCGCTTAATCGGGTCGCCTCCGGTCAGCACGAAGACCGGCACTTGCATCGACGCGATTTCGTCGATCAGCCGCTTGCCTTCCGCGGTGGAGAGTTCCAACGGATTTCGTTTCGGCTGCGCACTAGCGCGGCAATGCAAGCAGGCCAGGTCGCAGGCTTGAGTCACTTCCCAGATCACAATGTAGGGTCGCTCGGCGAAGTCCGCCGGATGGTCTTGGTTATTCATGCCACCATTTTCTGGGGCCACTCGCAGATCGCGCTGTGACTAAAGTCTCTTGACGTCATTTTTCTATGAGTCTCCACAATTCTTTTCGTCCCGTGACTTAAGTCATAGTGCCTGCTGTATGACACCATTAGGCTGCATTGGAAGGCGAGTCCCCACGCAACACGCGGAGACCCGCGGGAGGGGATAGACAATGACACTCACAATCACCAAAACTGTCGGCGAGATTGCCGCCGAGATGCCGTGCGCAACGCGCGAATTCGAACAGCTTGGAATCGACTACTGCTGTGGCGGGAGCCGCACTTTGGGCGAAGCCTGCGTTGAAGCCAATATTTCCGTTGACGAGATCCTGGCGCGATTGGAGAAGAGTTCGACATTTGGCCCGTCCGAACCGAGCGATGACCGGCAAAAGCAGGATTGGCAAAAACAGTTACTCGCCGACCTGATTGCCCACATCACGAGCACCCATCATGCGTTTGTGCGTTCGGAATGCCCACGCATCGAAACGCTCGCGGCCAAGGTCGTTGAAGTTCATGGCAAGAACCATCCGGAACTCCTTCAGGTCAGGCAGGTCTTTTCCGCGCTTGCCGCAGAACTGGGCGCTCACTTGATGAAGGAAGAGCAGGTCCTGTTCCCGTACATCTTGCGCATGGAAGAAAGCGCGCTGGCGGGAGAACCCGCGCCCCCGGCGATGTTCGGGACGATCATGAACCCGGTGCGCATGATGATGCAGGAGCACGATAGCGCTGGTGACGCTCTGCGTTCGCTGCGGACCGTCACGAAAGACTACACGGCGCCGGAAGACGTGTGTATCAGCTATCGCACGCTGTATGAGGCGCTGCAAGGGTTTGAGGCCGATCTGCATCAGCACATTCACCTGGAGAACAACATTCTCTTTCCGCGCGCCGCCGCCATGGATCGGAAGAGTACCGACGCTACGGCCGAAGAAGTTGACACTGCAGACAGTGCGTTCTACTGAACTGAATCTCATCATTGGTGTGAACACGCGCGTGGAGCCGCGGCGGTACTTGGAAGGGCTGTGTGAGTTCAGTCGAGGTGCGGCGGCAGAAGGAAGTGGACGCAAACGTTTGGGGTGTCTTATGTTTATAGTGATTATTTCTTTCCCACCCATTAAATTAGGAATTGAAAAAGGCATATCATGATCGACACATCTGCCGAGGCTACGAGTCTCTCTCCGTGGTGGAGACACTCGGCCATCCTCGTAATGATCGCTGGCTTCTCGGTTCTATCCTTGGTCACAGTCCTGACCTATACGAACGCTCCACCGATCCCCGAACAGGTCACGGATGGAACGGGGAATGTGGTGTTTACTGGAGCCGACATCGAACGGGGCCAGGAGGTGTTTCTCAAGTACGGTCTCATGGAGCACGGGACCCTGTGGGGCCATGGGGCTTACCTAGGTCCCGATTACAGCGCGGAGTACCTGCATAGGCTCAGCGAGGTGACGCGGGACACGATTGCGGCTGAGAAGTACGGAAAACTCTTCGTGCAGCTCTCGCCGGACGAGCGGAGCGTCGCATCTGCGGAGACAATGACAGTGCTGAAGGAGAACCGATACGAACCAGCCTCGCGAACTCTCCGGCTCTCGCCAGGCGAGGTGGCTGCCTACCGTATACAGCTTCGCGAATGGAGCGACTACTTCACCAGGAAAGACGCCGCACCCGGGCTGCCGGCCAACTATATTCAGAACCCCGCGGAGCTGAAAGCTCTGACCGCCTACTTCGCTTGGGCGGCCTGGGCCACAACGGCGAATCGCCCTGGGAAGAATTACTCATACACTAACAACTGGCCCCATGAGCCCATGGTGGGAAACCGTCCTTCCACCGAGGCCTATGTATGGAGCGCCTTGAGTCTCATCACACTTTTGTCGGGGCTGGGTTTGATTCTCTTCGTCGTCGGCAAGTTCGACTACTTGGGCTGGAAGGGCGAAGGCGCTGGCAGCCATGTGATGCACTCTACTCCCCTTGCTTTGAAGCTCACGCCGAGCCAGTGGGCTACGGGATGGTTCTTCGTCATCGTGGCCCTCCTGTTTCTGGTGCAATCATTTCTGGGAGGCGCACTCGCCCATTATCGGGTGGAGACCGGGGCCTTCTACGGGCTTGACATCGCCCGCTGGCTGCCCTACAACCTGGCGCGCACCTGGCACCTCCAACTCGCCATCTTCTGGATCGCGACGGCCTGGGTGGGCGGCGGCCTTTTTTTGGCGTCGTGGGTCGGTGGCGAAGAGCCCAGACACCAGAGGACCGGCGTCTACGCACTCCTCGGGGCGCTGGTGGTGGTTGTCGTCGGCAGCCTGGCTGGCGAGTTTCTCGGCATCAACGACAAGCTGGGGCAGCTCTGGTTCTGGTTCGGTCACCAGGGGTCCGAGTACCTGGACCTCGGGCGGTTCTGGCAGTTCCTGCTGGCGGTTGGCCTCGTCTTCTGGCTGTTACTGATGTTTCGGGCGCTCAAGCCCGCCTTCAAAATTCCCGGCAAGCGCGAACTCTCGTCACTTTTTCTGTACGCGGCCGTGGCCATCCCTGTCTTCTATCTGCCCGCACTTTTCTATGGCCCTCACACCAACTTCGCCGTCATCGACAACTGGCGCTTCTGGATCATCCATCTTTGGGTGGAGGGATTCTTCGAACTCTTCGCGACGGTGCTGGTGGCCATCATGTTCCACCAGATGGGCGTGGTCAGCACCAAGACCGCCACGCGCCTGATCTACCTGGATGCCATCCTCTATCTCAGCGCCGGGATCATTGGCACAGGCCACCATTGGTATTTCACAGGTCAGGGAACGCTGAACATGGGCCTGGCGTCGTGCTTCTCCGCCATGGAGGTTGTGCCTCTTACGCTTCTGACCCTGGACGCCTGGGATTTCATCAAACTGAGAAAGGCGCAATGTTCCGAGTGCGGCCACGATTTGGCCTGGAGCCAGAAGTGGTCCATCTACTTTCTCATGGCCGTGGGTGTATGGAACTTTGTCGGCGCAGGGGTCTTCGGTTTCCTGATCAACCTGCCGGTCGTGTCCTACTTCGAGGTGGGCACGTCGCTCACCGCCAATCACGCACATGCCGCAATGTTTGGTGTCTTTGGGATGTTGGCCTTGGCAGTCCTGGTCTTCTGCTTGCGGGCCATGCAATCCGACGCCGTTTGGAAGGGGACTGAGAAGTTCATCCGGGTGGGCTTCTGGGGCGCTAACGTGGGCCTCGCGCTCATGGTCGTCCTGGATCTGTTCCCCGGAGGAGTAATCCAGCTCTGGGACTCCATCGCCAACGGGTATTGGCACGCGCGCCGCTTGACATTTCTGATGGGCGGCGCCTACCACAAGCTGGAATGGCTGCGCATGGTGGGAGATCTGGTCTTCCTCTTCGCCGGCGCCCTGCCCATCACGCTCGGCGCGTTGCGCAGTATGTGGAAAAGGGATCTCTCTCCCACGCAGTAAAGGCTGCATCCCACCGGATCCCCTGTCCTTCGCCAAAGCTTAATCCGCGCTAAGAAAAGTTTGAACTGCACGAGTTTGGTTTTGGATTGGAGATCCGCGTTTATAACGTTTGAGACCCTCGGCAAGCAGAAACTTCAGGCGCTTGACTCCCCAGTTAGACGGAACTTCACGTAAGCGTCCCCCACGGCTTTCAATTACCCACAAGTTGAACTCCGATGATGGCTCCCAGTTCGATGTCGGTTAAACGGGACAGGCCTCTCCAAATCACCACGTTGCCGGGTGGAGAATCGCCGGCTCGGGCAAGATAGCCGCCGAGTCGGGCTAGTTTGGTCACATAAGTGG
>Ga0326728_10015309_pt1 | contig 15983 bp, 9 predicted proteins | sample MB3enrmetagenome_FD_207602 | JGI IMG/M metagenome (GOLD analysis project Ga0326728, IMG submission 207602) | Lab enriched peat soil microbial communities from McLean, Ithaca, NY, United States - MB31MN | ecosystem: Environmental > Terrestrial > Soil > Wetlands > Peat | place: USA: New York...
TTCGTCCGCGCGCCACAACATTCTTGAATGCATTGCCGCCGCAAGGCGCTATACTTTTGCTGTTCTCGCAGGCGAGAACGCTCGCGAAACGAATTTGAATAGATTCGCAGCTACCCCGGTAGCGACAAATATGAAACCCTCTCGCCGCGGCAACCGTCGATAAAAGGCAAGGGTAAAGGCCTCGACGCATCCCTTTTCTTTGATGCTGGTTGACCACCTTAAAGGACATTCAAGTGGTTCATCCCGCGCGAAAGTCCGAGATTCGTCAGGCCGCGTGGTCTTTTTGATCAACAGGCCGCATGGGGTAAGAAGCCCGCGGCCCGGCGTCTACGAATTGACCAACGGTAATTTTGGGGGGAACGCCCTCGCTCGCTCAGTGCAACGGGAGCGCTTATGAAAGCGAATATCGCAGCATTTTCTGCCTTGGCTTGCATCTTCGCGGGGTCGCTGGCTGCCGCTCAAACCGAGCGGGCTCTGTTGATCGGGATCAACACTTATCAGCCCGCGGGAACCACGCCGGACCATCCTGCCGGCTGCATCTACGGCCGCTGCGAGCTGGGGACTTTCGAGAACCTCGACGGCTCCGTGAATGACGCGCAGGCTATGGCCGATCTGCTCACCAGTCCCAAGTTCGGTTTCCCGGCCGCGAACGTTGTCTTGCTTACCAACCCGGCCCCGCCCCAATCCAGCCCGGGAGTTGTCCTTCTTCCCGCCGACCAAACCACGCGCGACGGCATTCTCGCTGCCATGCAGAAATATCTGGTCGACCTTCCGCAAAAGGGCGACACCGTTGTCTTTTATGACGCCAGTCACGGATCGCTGCGAGTGAACAGCAAGGGCAACAAGCTCACCGTGCTCGTCGGCAATCAATATGTCCATGCCGACAGCACGTTGGTTCCTTCTGATGCCTACAAGGGCGGATACGACGTCCGCGACCGCGAGATGACGCGCATCTTCAATGCCGCCCTCGACAAGGGTGTGCATCTGACCGTTATCCTTGACAGTTGCCACTCTGGCGGCATCAGCCGCGGCATCGGTCCGGTTTACCGTGAGCGAGCCCTGGCTTTTGATCCCCGCGACATCAGCGAAGCTCCCGACACGCTGCCCAACGGACAGCCGGTTCCTTCGCCGACCCAGCGCACCGACAATCCCGCACTGGTGTTCTCCGCAGCGCAGCAGGATCAGACCGCTAAGGAAATGCCCGCCGGTACCGAGCCGCACGGCGCGTTCACGGCCGCGCTGCTTCAGGCTTTGCAGGCTATGCCCGCCGACACGCCCACTTCCGTTGTTTACGAGCGCGTAAAGGCCGTTCTTGAGGGCGGCAACGTACCCGATCAGGAACCAGATCTCGACGCAACGGCTGCCCGGCGCGAGCAACCGCTCTTTGGCGGCGCCGCTGCCAAGTCCGATAAAGTGCGCGCTGCCGCTCTCGGCACCAACGATGACGGATCGGTCTCCCTCGATATCGGCCGCGCCTCCGGCCTCGGCGTCGGCAGCGAGTTTACCGCGACTGCCCCCAATAACGCCGGGCAAACTGTCCAGCTGCGCATCACCAGCCTGGACGGCCTGGCGCGCTCCTCGGCGGAGATCGTCGGCCCGGCTGGCGCGAAGGTGTCTCCCGGCGATCTATTCGAATTGAGCAAATGGATTCCCACTGACAATCCGCCGCTGCTCGTCTGGCTTTGGCCCTCCAATCTTTCAGAGGATCAAATTGACGCCGCGGCCGCTCAAGCGCAGGCTTCCGGCGCCCTTCTAGTCTCCGATCCCGCGGAACAGCCGTGGACCCATGTGCTCAGTTGGGACGGGAAGAATTGGACTTTGCAGCAGGCCGGTTCGTCTGCCCCGGTTACACTCGGCGCGACGCTCACCGCCGATGCCATCAAGAAAAACCTCCCTGCCGGCGCAAAACTCTGGGTCAATCTTCCGCCCTCCCAGGACCTGGCCGCGAAGCTCAAACCCACGGGCAGCGACAGCGCGGTACAACTCGCAAGCAATATGTCTTTGGCGCACTACGCGCTGACTGGAGTCCTTACTGCCGACGGTCCCGCCTACGCCTGGTATCACAAAAGCGAGTTGGCCGCCGGACCGCCATCGCCCAATGCGCCCCCGCATAGCCCGGGCTGCTCCGCCACCTCGCAGTATCCGGTGCGCACGGACTGGGTCCCGGTCGGCGGTGCTTCCGCCATCGATGCCGCCAGCAGCAAGCTGAACCACTATTCATCGCTCCTCGCCAAGGTGCACGGCTGGCTGGAGCTGGCCAATAGCCCCGCCGACGCGTCCACCGACGAGTACTACTCGCTGACCCTGTTGCCCGGCAACGCCACGACGCCGCTGCCAGCCAATCAAACGACGCACCAAGGCGATCAGCTCAGGATGGCTCTTGCCTCCGATGACCGCATCATCGATCATCGCTGGGTTTACGTGCTCGATATCGATTGCCATGGCCAGGGCACCGTGCTTTACCCGCGCGACTACTCAGAGAACCAGTTTCCCAACGACGCTGACAATGGACGGCAGTTCATACTGCCCGGCGCGCCCATCTTGCGCATTGGTCCGCCTTATGGCGTGGATACGCTCATCATGCTCAGCACGGAGCAGCCACTGGCTGACCCGTACGTTTTGAACTTTGAAGGCGTGGCCACTCGCGGCTCGCGCGGAGTTTCTTCGCCTTTGGAAAAACTCCTCAATCAAACCAGTGGAGGTACCCGCGGATTCTCAGGCGAAGTTCCCACAAATTGGGGCATTGGGCTGATGACTGTTCACAGCGCGCCCAGTGCTCCACCAAACTAGGCTTCAGTTTTGAGCTACCTTCGCCGCAGGTTGATTTGATGAACCGGGCTGAGGAGCAGGTCGAAAACCAGGATACGACGGCATCAAACGGGCAAGACGGCAGCCCGCATCTGCGGGTATGCTGATTGTGAATGCGCCGCCGGTTCGGGGCCGGTGGCGCAGTACAAACGGTAAATCGACGGGGGTCAAGATGAGCCGTTCGGCAAGAATCGTTCTGCCATTTTTGTTGTGCATTGGGCTGCTTTCAGCGGTTCCTTCCCGCGCGCAAGGATTCGGAGCCAGTAAGGAGAAAGTCACGCTCCATCGCAAATTGCCAGCCGTTGTGCATCTGCCGGGAGACACCATCAAGGTCGTCATCGCCTCCTCCGACGCCGAGGAAGATGGCGCCCTCCCTTACGATTTCCAGGCCCTGCTTGAAACCGAGCTGCTCAAGGACGATCCCAACCTTCGCGAAGACGACAATCCAGCCGCGCAAATCATTTGCACCATCACCGAATACTCGCATCCCGATCCCGAATACACCAATAAACTGGCGCCGGCCGCGGCCCTTGGCGGGTCGTCCACGATCGCTTCGCTCGCCAAGGCAGGCGTCGTGGAACGCATCACCGGGAAACTCAACGTCTCCTTCCAAGCCAAGGATGCGAACGGCCACACCCTTATTTCCGACAACGTTGAATCCACATACGACCGGGAGTTTGACAGCGCGGGGAACTCAACCGCGCACGGCGTCTTGGGACAGGTTACGGGCAGCCTTTCCCATGCCAAGGGCGGGCAGAAGAGCGAGGATAGCCCACCCACCCCCGCCGAGTTGAGATCGCGCTTGATCATCGATGCGGTTCAACAGATTGCCGAGCATGTCGTCAACTCCGATGAATCGATTGAAGTCCTCCTGGCGCGCAAAGATGGTCCACTTGAGGAAGGTGACAAGGACGCCGAGACGGGGCTCTGGGAACGCGCACTGGAGACATATGAAACTGCGCCGCCATTCCCCAAGCCGGACGAGGACGCTTACAGGCTCTACGACATCGGCGTGGCCTACGAGGCGCTTGCCTATGAAGCCGAGGATGAGAAGGCGGCCATGAAATACCTCGACCAGGCGGCCATCAACTATGGCAAAGCGATTGATGCCAAGCCCTCTGAGAAGTATTTCGTCGAGCCGCAGAAGCGCATTGAGACCGCGATCGCGCACTACAAAGAACTTGATCTGGAAAAACAACATGATGCGGAGAAGGCCAAGTCCGCGGCTGTCGAAGCAGAAAATTCCAAGCCTCAGGGCTTGACCAACGATCAGGTAATCGCCATGGTCAAGTCCGGCATGGACGACGCCACGGTGATTCAGGCCATACGCGGCGCCAGTGCGGTCAGTTTCGACCTCACGCCGGCAGGTCAGAAGGCGCTTACCGCGGGCGGCGTCAGCGTTCATCTGCTCGCCGAGATGAAGGTGCAGGCAGCGAAGAAGCCGCCCGTAGTTGTGCACAAGGGGCTGAACAACACGCAAATCATCGCCATGGTCAAATCCGGCATGGATGAGCAAACAATCATCCAGGCCATTCACGGGGCCTCAGCCACCGACTTCGACCTCAGCCCCGAGGGCCAGCAAACACTCACGAGCGGCGGCGTCAGCGCCCGCGTCCTGGACGCGATGAAAGCCCGATCCGCGAAGAAGCCGGCGGGAACTGCGAAACACGTAGCTGAAAAATGATCTCACCCACCCGATCCAGACTTGCCCTTTTGCCGTTGCTTGCCGCAACGATGATTGCATGCCCCGGTGCGCGAGCACAGGGAGTCCGCTGCGGCGCGGGACAGGACCTCATTGTTCAGGCGCTGGAACGCATTACGCCTCAAAGCGGCAACGATGCCTTTGAAGACGCCCTGCAATTGCTCAAGTCTGCCGTTGCCGAATGTCCCGAGCTCGGTGACGCGTGGTACTACCGCAGCCTGGTCGAGAAGCGTCTGGGCCACGATGCTCTCGCGAACTATGCGATGGACAAGGCGCGTTTCAACAGCTCCGAGGCGCTTGATCAGGGATTGAATCCTCTCGTCCTCTCCACGCCCGCCTCGCGCGGCTTTGAGGCCGAGGGCACAGAAACTCCGGTGCCCGCACCTCCTCCCGTAAAGCCCGGCCCGGTACAGCAGAAGTGGGCGCTCGTTGTTGGCATCGGCCATTTTACTGACAAGCAGATTCCCCAGCTTAACTACACTGGCTCCGACGCCGCCGCCTTTGCCACCGAGTTAAAGGATCCGTCTATCGGGGGCTTTCCCGCAGACAACGTCCACGTCCTCACTGACGACCAGGCCACAACGAAAAACATCAAGGAAGAGCTCAACTGGATCGCGCGCCATGCGCAGCCCAATGATCTGGTCGTGATTTACGTGGCTACGCACGGCACGCCGCGAACCACTGACACCGCGGGCGGCGCCAACTACCTCATCACCTACGACACCGAAGCCTACTCCGGCGGCAGCCTCGATGAGGACTCGCTCTATGCCACCGCGTATCCGATGGTGGAACTGGCCGACGCTGTCTCAACGCGCATGAAGGCGCTCCGCACCGCGGTCTTTCTCGATACGTGCTATAGCGGTGGCGCAGCCGGCGCCAGCGGATCGCAACCCGCCGCAGGCCTCGCGAATACCGCGCCCTCAGGCAGCATGCTTACGCACATGACCGACGGAACTGGCCGCATTGTCATGGCCGCCAGCGAGGTGAATGAGGAGTCGCTTGAAAGCAGCCAGCTCCATCATGGCTACTTCACTTACTTCCTGCTTCAAGCTCTCAAGAGCGGCAAGGGCGAGACGCCCTTGAGCCAGGTCTATGCATCGGTCGCGCAGCAGGTTTCGCAAAGCGTCTCCTCGCAAGGAATGCATCAACATCCCGTGATGAATCGCAGCTCCGCAGACGCGGACTTTGCCCTTCGAACTCCCCCCGCCGCAACTGCCAGCGCCCGGCCCTGACAAGACTGCCAGCCAGGCGCACGAAAGGCTTATCTTGCTTCGCATGCGTGGAATCCGCGCTTCTGGAATCCTCGGACTTCTGTTCCTGAGCGGAATCGCGTCCGCGCAGCCCGGCACGTTGGCCACTCAGATCGCACAACACGAGCAGAGCCTGGCCCAGGCGCGCTCCAGCAAAAATATTCGTCAGCAGGTATCGGAGAGCAACATTCTTGGCGCGCTCTACTACAGCTCAGGCCAGCTCCAAAAGGCGCTCGACTACTTGAATCAGGCATTGCCCATCGAGCAAAAGTATTCGAGCCTGCTCGGCCAGGCCACCACGCTCAACATCATGGGCCGCGTCTACACCGATCTCGGCCAGGAAGACAAGGCCCTCGACCTGATCAACCAGTCGCTGCCCTTCTGGCGCGCAATTCCATCGCGCGCCGGAGAGGCCGAGGCCCTCAACAATATCGGCAAGGTCTACAACAATCTCGGCCAGCACGACAACGCGCTCAAGGTTCTCATCCAGTCGCTCGCCATCTGGCAGGCGATCACTCCCGCACCGACGAAGGATTCCACTCAGAGCGCGACCTTCACTCCTGCCGTGGCCAACACTCCGGCAGCTTCGAGCTTTCTCGAGACCGCCGCCATCAACGGCGAAGCCAGCACTCTCGACAATCTGGGCCGTGCCTGGTCCGACATGGGCGACGGCAAGCAGGCTCTCGACAATTTCAATCAGGCGCTCACCATCTTCCGCAACTTGGGCGAACGCAACGGTCAGGCTTTGGTGCTCAACGACACCGGCCCCGCATACGCCGATCTGGGCCAGAAACAGAAAGCTCTCGACGCCTACAACCAGGCGCTTGCTCTCTGGCGCGAACTGGGCAACCGCCAGGGCGAAGCGCTCACCCTCAACAACATCGGCCGCCTCTACCGCGACCTCGGCCAGAACCAGACCGCGCTCGATTACTACAACCAGGCGCTGCCCATCTGGCGCGAAACCGGAAACTCGAGCGGCGAAGCGCTCGCGCTCAGCGATATCGGCCGCGCCTACGCCGATCTCGGCCAGCCTGCCAAAGCTATCGACTTTCAAACCCAGGCTCTGCCCATTTTCCGCCAGACCGGAAGCCGCCGCGGAGAAGCCATGACCCTGAACAACCTGGGCCGCGATCACTCCGACCTCGGCCAGGCCCAGCAGGCCCTCGACCTCGACCTGCAGGCGCTCGTCATCTGGCGCGAAGTAAAGGACCAGCCTGACGAAGCGCTCGACCTGATGACCATCGCGTGGGCTTATTCCGAGATGAAGCAGCCGGAGCTTTCCTTCACCAGCGCTATCGCCGCTCTCGGCCTCGCCAATGCCTCCGCCGATCCCGAGGTCGAAGGCAGCATCGAGAATTCGTTGATGATCGGCTTTCGCAAGCAGAATAAGCCGGAAGAAGCCATCTTCTTCGGGCTTCTCGCGGTGAACCATTATGAGCAGATTCGCAAAAACATTCTAGGCATGGATAAGGAGATTCAGGCAGGATTCGCGCAATCGCGTTCCAGCGCTTACCGCATGCTGGCCGAACTGCTCGTCGAGGCCGGCCGCGTTGGCCAGGCCGAGCAGATTCTCGATCTCCTCAAGGAGCAGGAGCTCCAGGACGTTGTCACCACCGCCGCGCCCAGTTCCTCGGCAGGCATCGGACCGCTCAAGCTTTCGCCCCCGCAACAGGATGCTGAAAACGCGCTGCCCGATCTCGAGAAGAAAGCGCGTGTCATCGAGGAGTCGAGCCTTGCCTACGCACAGCTTCAGGCCAAGACTTCACGCACGCCCGACGAGGACGCCCAGCTCAAGACGCTCAGCGCAACGATTCAGCAGCAAGGAAGCGACATTCAATCGGTTCTCACAAATAAAATCTTTCCCGAGCTCGACGCGCAATCGGAGCCCGGCCAGGCGTCCGCGGAAACCATAAAAAGCTTCCTCCAGGATTCGCTAGCTAAGCTCGGTCCGCGCGTGATGGGCATTCGTTTGCTGCTTGGCGAAGATCACGCTTATGCCATCGTTGTGACCGCCAATGCACGCAAAGTGATCGTTCTGCCTGCTTCCTCAGCCGACATCCGCGCCAAGGCCCTTGAAGCCCTCAAAGCGGTCGGATCTCCATCATCCGATCCGAGGCCGCAGTTGAATCAGCTTTACTCCATGGTCGTTGCGCCCATCGAAACCGACCTGAAGTCGCTCGAATCAACTCCAGGGCCCAAAGGCATTGCCCCCACGCTTCTCTGGTCGCTCGACGATGCCTTGCGCTACGTCCCCATGGGCGCGCTTTATGACGGAAAACAATATTTGGTCGAGCGCTTTCATAATGTGCTCTTCACTCCTGAAAGCTATGGCCACATGACGGATTCCCCCCTTCAAAGCGGCGCCCCACCCAACGCGCTCGCCATGGGCCTATCGAAAAGCTACAATGGCCTCCCTGCCCTTCCCGGCGTAATTCCAGAGCTTGACTCCATCGTTCACGATCCCTCCGATCCCGCGTCGCATGGCCCCATGCAAGGCAAGCTGCTGCCCGATGAGCAGTTCACACTGGCGAATCTCAAGTCGGCGCTCGGCACAGGAAGCGATTTTTCTGTCGTGCACATCGCCAGTCATTTCGTCCTCATCGCCGGCAGTGGCGATGAGCCGTTCCTCATGATGGGCGGCGACAGCACCGGCGAACCGAGCGGATTCGAGTGGAATCTATCCGCGATGGAAAACTCCACCGTCGCCTTTCACGGCACGCGCCTGCTCACTCTCTCGGCTTGCAGCACTGCAAAGGATTACAAATCGCGGAACGGCCTCGAGATGGATTCGCTCGGAATGATCGCTCAGCAGAAAGACGCCGAAGCCGTGCTGGCCACGCTCTGGGACGTGAATGACCTCAGCACCAGCCACATTATGAGCGACTTTTACGATCGCTGGGTCAGGAATCCAGCCGATGGAAAGGCTGAAGCGCTTCGCCAGGCTCAACTGGCCTTTATCCATGGCGGCGGAGCCGTGCCCGGCGGCGGCACCGGGCGCGGCTTCGAAACCGAAGATCAAGCCTCCGCGCCGAGCAGCCTGGGCTACGCGCATCCATATTACTGGGCGCCGTTCGTTCTTATTGGCAACTATCAATAGCCGTTCGCAATCCGCTTATCACCGACGGCCCTCCGCTGCCAGTGCTAGACTCTCCAGCCGTAGGAGGGGAAGGTCATGCGCACGATCCGGCTCCTTGCAGCGGCCGCACTTATCTTCTTGCCGGCGATCTCGTTTGGCAGTGATCGCTTCGACGGCAACTGGCTCACTAAGCTTACTTGCCCGCCCAAGGGAAATACCGAAGGTTATACCTGGCAGTTTCCGAGCATTATCCAGAACAGCATCTTCCATGGGGAGCGTGGCACAACGGGGCAACCCGGTTACTTGTCCATCGATGGCGCCATCGCCACCAACGGCGCAGCCAAACTCACCGCCAACGGCATCGTCGCTTCGCGCGAATATGCTCGCGGTGTCTTCGCACACCAGGGAGAGAGTTATAGCTACGACATCAAAGCTCAATTCCAGGAGACGACAGGAACAGGTGCGAGAGATCAGGGTCTTGGAATCGTCGGCCGCACCTGCACGTTCGAGTTCACCAAGCAATCGCTCGCAAATCCGCCGCTGGCAAAATAATTGCACGCGGCGATCGGCGCAGCCCTACTACGCAAGCAGCCGTTTCGCCACCATGACGTACATTTCCACCGCTTCCAGCAATTCCTTCTTCGCCAGTCTCTCGAAGGGCGTGTGCGCCACATGAATGCTGCCGGGGCCCAGCAGCAGCGGCTCGCCCCAGCTGCTCAGTTGCGGAATGTCGGTCGTAAACTTCGCCACCATAGTGGGCAAACCCTCCGGCGCGCGCAGCCGCACAAACGGGATCTCCAGCGTGAAGTCTACTTCCGCCAATCCCTTTGCCGCCTCCAGCAGAGCAGCCTTCACCGGCGCCGAGTCGCCCACCAGCCGCACCAGCACCTGCGCTTCGGCCATGTCCGCGATCACATTGGGCGCGTGCCCGCCGTGAATTTGCCCAATGTTTAGCGTGCTCGGGCCAATGTCTTCTGTTACCGGCAGCTCCAGTTTCAGAAGCTTAGCCAACACCTGCACCAGCTTGTGCACCGCGCTCTCGCCCAGCTCCGGATACGCGGAATGCGCCATCTTGCCCGTCGCGCGAAACACCACGCGCAGCGCGCCTTTCGAAGCCAGAGCCACCCGATTATCCGTTGGCTCACCGTTGATCAAATAACGGCTCCCCTTCGGCGCCAGGTTCGCCGCCTTGGCCCCGGCCGAGTCGCGCTCTTCGCCGGACATAAACAACAATCCAATCCGAAAGCCCTCCGCGCGCAGCGCTTCCGCCGCCGCCACCTGCGCGGCAATAATTCCCTTCGCGTCCGAAACTCCGCGGCCATGCATAAATTCGGCGTCTTCGCTGTACGGAATGTACGGCGGCACGGTGTCCATGTGCGTCGAAAAAACCAGATCCGGCTTCTCGCCCGCCCTACCCCCATACACGTTCCAGCGCGGTCCCGCACTCATGCTGTCCGCCGGCTGCGCCACCGGAGTCTTCTCCACTTCCCATCCGCGCCGGGCAAGAAAATCCCCAAGAAAATCGCCGACCGCACCCTCGTGGTACGTTGTCGATTCGATCTCGCACAACTGGCGCGTCAGCCCAATCGGGTCAAGAGGAAGCAATTTCGAAGGGTCGTTCATAATGTTGCCAGAATACCGTAGCGGCCAAGGGCGCCGCAGGCCAGTCCTTTTCAGCGTAAAATCAGTGTTGAAATGATTTCTGCCTTGTTATTTAGCCTTTTTAGAGCACGTCTCGGCGGCGCGGCGATTGGGCATAAGGAGCTGCCATGACCCCGGTTAGCGATGCCGTACTCGAGGGAATGCACGCCACGGCTACTGGCATTTTCACCGGCGCCCTCAAGGCGAGTGACATCGCTTCCGCGTTTGATCGCCGCCTGCGCTTCGAGGGCCATAGGCTTAACCGCCTCATGCCCGACGGGAGCGGCCCCGCCTCCATCGATCTCTCCTCATACAAGCGCATCTTTGTCATTGCCATCGGCAAGGCTGCCGGACCGATGCTCCAGATCCTGCTCGAGCGCATGAAGCGCCGCAAAGGTCTGCGCGGCATCTGTTGCACCAACCAGCCACCCACTGCCCGCAATTGGCGATTCCGCTATTTTGAAGGCGGTCATCCCATACCGAACGAGGACTCCTTCGCAGCCGCCCGCGCCGCGCTCTCCCTTCTTCGCAAAGCCCGCAAAGATACACTTGTCTTCTTCCTCATCTCCGGCGGCGGCTCGGCCATCTTCGATCTCCCTCTCGACCCGCACATCACCCTCGAAGAAACCGCCGCTTTTCACCAGTTACTTCTTGCATCGGGCGCGCCCATCAACGAAGTCAATACCCTTCGCAAGCACTTTTCCGCCGTCAAGGGTGGTCGCCTCGCCGTGGCCGCGCCGGATGCGCTCAAGGTGAGCCTGCTCCTCCCCGATGTCCCGCTGCGCTCGCTCGATGCACTCTCTTCGGGACCCAGCACACCCGACCACTCCACCGTTGCTGAAGTGCGCGAGCTCCTCGCCAAATACGAGCTCGCGCCTAAGCTACCCGCCTCCATCCGCACCTTCTTTGAGCGGGAGGATCTGCCCGAATCACCCGGCAACAAGGGCTGGCGTCAATCTTTGCTGCCCAAGCTCCCCTGGGCTGACGCCGCCCGGCCCCGACGCATGACTTCAGCAGCCAGCATGAGCGGCGAAGATCCAGCTTTCCGTGACTCAGTCTTCGAAATCTTGCTCTCCAGCCACGACCTGGTTGAGAGCGCGCGAACGCTGGCCCGGGAAGCTGGCTACCATGTCGTGGTCGACAATAGTTGCGACGACTGGGACTACGCCGAAGCCGCCCGATATCTGCTCGATCGCTTTCACACATTCCGTGCCCAGCACAACCGCCTCTGCCTCATCTCCGTGGGCGAAGTCACCGTCCACCTCACGCGCACGCCGGGCGCGGGAGGCCGTAATCAGCAGTTTGCTCTGGCCTGCGCCCTCGATCTCGCAAACCATCCGGGCGAACGCCTCACCGTGTTCAGCGCCGGCTCTGACGGCATCGATGGCAATACCAAATCCGCCGGTGCGATTGCCGATCCCACCACTGTCGCTCGGGCTCGCGCCTTCGGATTCGATCCCGAACAGTCTCTCGCGGAATTCAATGCCTGTCCGCTTTTCACCGCCATCGGCGACACCGTCTTCACCGGGCCCACAGGCCACAACCTGCGCGACCTCCGCCTCCTTATTTCCGAATCCGCCTGATGCCAACCGCTTTTCCTGGGAGGAATCGCCGGTGGAAAATCGAATTATTTTCCCTTTTGCACTCCGCCCTGCTGCATTAGCATTGGTTCGTGCCTCGCAAACCAAAGCGTAAGACCGCCGGTAAACTCCCCGACATTCGTGCTGTTGCAGCCGTAGCCAAGGTGTCCATCGCCACGGTCTCCCGAACTATGAACGGTTCTCCGCTGGTCAGCGAGCGCCTCAGCAAACGGGTCTGGCAGGCAATCAAGCAACTCAACTATCTCCCGAATACCCATGCCCGGACGCTCGTCTCAGGACGCAGCCGCATTCTCGGCATCATTGTTGAAAACATCTCCAACCCGTTCTTCCCCGAACTGATCCAGAGCTTCGAAGAGATTGCGGTCTCGCGCGGCTATGAGATTCTCGTCAGCTCCACCAACAGCGACCCCGCCGTGCTGGCCGCGTGCGCCCGCCGCATGCTTGAGCGCAAAGTCGATGGCGTTGCCGTCATGACCTTCGGTGAGGAGGAGCCTGTGCTCGATCAGCTCACGCACCGGGGCGTGCCTATCGTGCTCGCTGAGTTTAAAGTCGACGATCCCAAAGCCAGCACGATTCTCCTCGATTACTCCACCGGCATTCATCAGGCCATTCATCATCTCGTCGATCTAGGTCACAAGGCGATCGCATTTCTCGCCGGCCCCCACAGTCTTCACTCGGCCATCACGCGGGAGAATGATTTCCGAGCCGCAGTGCAGTCTTTCGGCCTGCAACTTCACAGGAGGTGGGTGATCGAATGCGACCACACTCTCAAGGGCGGCGTTACGGGCTTTGAGCAGTTGAGCAAGCTCGCCGCCCGCCCCACCGCTCTAGTCTGCTCCAATGACATGACCGCCATCGGCGTTTTGCGCGCTGCCTACATGCAAGGTCTCCGCGTACCGCACGATCTGTCTGTTGTCGGCCTCGACGATATTGCTTTCGCCGAGTACACGTTGCCGCCCCTCACCACCATCCGCCTCTCGCGCACCGATCTCGCTCGTGCCGCCTTCAATGCTCTCTACAACCAACTCGAAGATGTTGGCAGCGCGCGCCTGCAGCGCGAATTCCTCGTGTCAACAAGTCTTGTGGTCCGCGATTCCACTGCCGCCCCTCCCCCGCCCGCGCATCCCGCCTGACCGGCACGCATCCAGCACTGAATCGATGTTCCCGTACCCCATCCTCTTCCGGACATTTTGCGGAAAAGGATGGGCGCGATCGTCACTGTTTTTGCGGGTTCCGTCAATGAAAATCGGCCGCGCGGAATTCCTGCGACTCTCATCTCACATCCTTGTGTGCCGAGCCGCACAAAAGGCCGCCACGAACGACGGTAACCTTTCCTGTATGGAAGAACCGCCTCGCGCGCCTGGTTCGAAAAGCCAGCGATGGCATCGATCATGCGACGAATCCACGAAGCCTTCAATGGGTCTCGTCAATCGCTCGAAATCATCCTGCTTGTGAAGGAACCGCGGCGGGATAGATCGCGTACTCGAATCCTATGAAGACCTGGATGAGCGGAATCTTGCTGTGTCTCGCATGTGTAAATCCAGCGGCGGCCGCGCCCGGGACTTCCCATCAGATCGCAGCCAAACCGCTGGCCGTGACTGCGCAGAAGAAGGACACGGACAATCCGCTCATCGACCGCCCTCTGCACCTGGCCGACTTCCCCAACATGCAGCCGCGCGCCGATCTTCACGCCAGGCTCGCCCACGTCTCCGATTTCATCCAGAACGCGCCCGTCGACGGCCAGCCAGCTACGGAGAAGACCGAAGTGTGGATGGCGCACACCAATTCGACGCTCTATTTCGTATTCATCTGCCATGACCGCCATCCCGAGCTGATTCGCGGCCATCTGGCGCGCCGCGAAAACATTCTCAATGACGATGGCGTCGCCGTGCTTCTCGATCCCTTTCGCGACCGGCGCCTGGGCGTTCTCTTCAGGGTGAACCCAGCAGGCGTGCAGGCTGACGCCGCCTGGAGCGAGCCTAACAACACCGATTACAGTTACGACACCGTGTGGGATTCCGATGGCCGCGTAACCAAAGACGGCTGGATGGCGCTCATTGCCATCCCCTCCCGCAGCCTCCGCTTCCGCGGTAATGAATCCGACTGGGGCGTCGTCGTGGCCCGCTTTCTTCCGCGCAACTCTGAAACGGATTTATGGCCGCGCGTGGCCGCCGACGTCACCGGCGTTCTGAGCCAGGAAGGCATTCTGCACGGGATCGAAGGCGTCAGCGGTTCGCACAATTTCCAGTTGAACCCCTACACCCTTGCCCAGAACGAGCGCAACTTCATCGACATCGATCCCACCAACCCCTTCTTCAGCTCGCGTCACCTTGAAGGCACGGGCGGCGGCGAAGCCAAGCTGATCCTTAGAGACAGCATCGTCATCGACGCCACCATCAACCCCGACTTCAGCGATATCGAATCCGCGCAGCCGCAATTCACCGTCGATCAGCGCTTCCCCGTTTATTTTCCCGAGCTGCGGCCTTTCTTCCTCGAGAACGCCAACTACTTCAGCACGCCCATCACTCTCATCTACACGCGCAACATCGTGCATCCCGAGTACGGCATCCGCGTAACGGGAAAAATCGACCATACGAATGTCGGGCTTCTTGTCACCGACGATCGCCAGCCAGGACAGGCCTTCGCGCCCGGCGATCTGCTCTTCGGAAAACACTCGACCGTCGCTGTAGGCCGCATCTCTGAAGATGTGGGCAAGGGATCGAGCATCGGCGCAATCTACACCGACGAAGAATTTGGCCAGGGCTGGAACCGCATCGGCGGCATCGACTTGACGGCCCGCTTTGACAAGCATTGGACAGCGTGGGGACAGATGGTAGAAAGCTCCACCATGGGCGACGAGGACAGCGGCCCGCCGCCTCCGTATAGTGCCGGCCCCGCGAGCGCATTCCAGCTGCAGCGCTCCGGCCACGCCTTCAACATGCAGGAAAATTACCTCGATGTAAGCACCGGCTTCGAAACCCAGCTCGGATTCATCCAGTCTTCCAACTTCCGCAATAATCAGACCCACGCTACCTATCAGTGGTTTCCCAAGCACCGCTTCTACCAGAGCTTCGGTCTCGAGACCAACCAGAATGTCGCTTTCGATCACCAGGGCGACCGCGTCTTCCACTATTCGACCTTCGATCCCTTTTGGCTGCTGCCGCGCAACATCGTCATCGCTCCCGTCATCGGCGAGAACTCCGACACCGTCAGCCCGCTCAACTACGCAGGCCTCGCCAATTTCAAAAACTTTACTGAGAACAACGGAGGGCTCGTACTGCGCGGCGCGCCCTGGTCGCAGTTCAACTTCAACCTGCAGGCTTGGCGCAGCGGCAACGTGAACTACAACCCCGCCACGGGGCAGATCCCTTCGCTGCTCAACGAGGAAACCATGTCGCTGCTCTTCACCGTGCAGCCGGTCAGGCAGCTGACCGCCGACAACACCTATCTGCTCGACCGTGACCATGCGGTCGCAAACGGCGCCTTTGTCTACGAAGCGCAGACCATGCGCAGCGTGGTGAACTACCAATTTACCCGCTCGATTTCCGCACGCCTGGTTGCGGAGTATGACTCCACGCTGTCGAATCCCGTGGAAACTTCGCTGCCGCGCACCAGGGAATTCGCATCCCAGGCACTTCTCACTTGGCTGCCGCATCCCGGCACGGCGATCTATATCGGTTACAGCGACGATCTGCAAAACTTGAACCGCAGCCTCTGCAACCGGCTGCCGAATGGCTCTTGCGATCCGAACAACACCACCCCGCCGCGTGCCGGACCGCTGCTCAATGATGGTCGCCAGGTCTTCATCAAGGGTTCATACTTGTTCCGCTTCTGACCCCCAGCCGTGCTTGTCGTCAGCCCCCCAGGGCCACCGCTCAAGGAAGTGTTTTCCCTGCTCTCTTCGT
>Ga0326728_10015312_pt1 | contig 15982 bp, 8 predicted proteins | sample MB3enrmetagenome_FD_207602 | JGI IMG/M metagenome (GOLD analysis project Ga0326728, IMG submission 207602) | Lab enriched peat soil microbial communities from McLean, Ithaca, NY, United States - MB31MN | ecosystem: Environmental > Terrestrial > Soil > Wetlands > Peat | place: USA: New York...
GGACCCTGCCACAGACGCGCCGTGAGATCCAACGCCTGTTGTTCACCTGGACCGGAGAGTGTGCGTATTGTGGCAGCATGATTCGCAAGCGAAACCGACCACCCTAACTTAACGTAGTAGTACTAGGGGGGCCGCCGACCAGCGGTTGAATCCAAATGTCTGTAGAAAGTTCGCTTCTCGCGGCGAAAGTCACCGATTTCCCATCGGGGGTCCAATCCAATGGCCCTCCATCCCAGAATGGCATGTAAAAGGTCTTCCTGGGGGGCCCTCCCTGGAAGGGGAGGACGGTGACCTTGCCCGAATCGACGCAGGCAATCCACTTCCCGTCGGGAGAGATCGCTGGCCGACTGCAGGGCTTTTCCGTAATCTGCGCGGGGGTGTCGCCATCAATCGGTACCTTCCAGATCGTGGTCGTACGGGACTGCACGAGCGTGGAGGGCGCTAACTCGTAGACCACCCATTTCCCATCAGGAGAGCACTGCGGGGAAAAAGCGTCCTTTTCGTTCGTCAACTGTTTCGGGTTGCCGCCGTCGATATCCATCCGCCAGATGAGGTTCCCGGAAACAAATACGATGTATCGGTCGTCGCGGCAAACAGAAGTTCCCAGACCGACACCGCCCGCGACCGTAAGCTGCTTAGGATTGCTCCCGTCCGCGTCCATGACCCATAGATTCACCCCGCCGCTATGCCCCGAGGTGTAAACGATCTTTCCCTCCGGCGTCCACGAAAAGCCCCAATATCCATCATACTCGCCGGTCCCAGGATTAATCTGCCTGGGGCGATCTGGCTTTCCCTGGGGGGAAACCCAGATACGAGCGACTTCGCTGCCCGACACGGCGACAATCGCCTTCGAGTCTGCCGTGACGCTCAGATCCTGGTAATCATTCGTGTCGTTAGTAATCCTGTGCACCTGCCCGCTTGGGTAGGCGAGCTGCCAGATCTGCCGCCGGCCGGCGTCGTCGAAAGAAGTCAGGAGCAAGCCGCTGCCATCGGCAAGCCACGCCACCCTGCCGACGTCTCCCCGGAGTTTGGAAGCGAGCGTCTCTTCTTTTCCATCCGCCACCTGCACCGCCACCACCTCGTGCAAGCAACCGACGGCTATGCTCTTCTCGTCCGGTGACCATGCCGGACCGTCCCTACGGAAGTAGGCGGGCGGCTTGCGCGCGGCGAGCCTGCGCTCTCCTGTTCCATCCACATTGGCCACCATCAAGTCACATTCCGGCCAGTGGAACCCTCGCACGAAGGCCAAGCGCTGGCCGTCCGGAGAAAAGGTCACGGGGCTGTCCACGTCCACGACGAGCTTTCTGGAAGCACCTCCGAGCACGGGCACCTGATACAGCATCCGAAATCTGACGTAACAAACGTAGTTGCCATCCGGGGAGAAAGTTAGCCCCGTATACCACATGCCCGCCGCGGGCGGGACGATTTGCACGGTGCTGGCAGTGGCGATCTGCCGGACCCGGAGGCTTTGCCCTCCGGCCTCTTCCGCCACGTAGGCCAGGTATTTCCCGTCGGGAGAAATAATGCCCTGTCGCACATTCCCCGTGGTCGTCAGCATCGTAACCTTCATCGCCTGGAAAGGCGCTGGCGACTCCTTGTGAGCCACGAACTTATATAAGCCCACCCCGATCGCGACTACGGCCAATGCGATCGCCCCCAGGATGGCTGCGATCTTCGGCGTTTTGACTTTGCTGATGGCTGCCGCCGCAACCGCAGGTGCGGGCTTCTGACTGGTGACCACGGCGCGGTCCGAGTCCGTATCGCGCTCCAGGCGCCTCAGGTCCGCACGTATCTCTGAGGCCACTTGGTAACGCACCTCGCGGTCTTTCTCTAGCGCCTTGTCGATGATACGTTCCAGTTCAGCCGGGCAGTCGGGATTCAAACGCACTGGCGAGGTGGGCGCTTGGTTGAGGATCGCGTTGAAGATAAGCGCCGAGGTTGCCCCGGAAAAGGCGGGGTGACCTGTTGCCATTTCGTATAGCACCGCGCCAAAGCTAAACAGGTCCGTCCGTGCGTCGAGTTCTTCTCCCCGCGCCTGCTCTGGGGACATGTAAGCCACCGTCCCCATCACCGCGCCGGTGCTGGTTAGCTGCTCGGGCTCAAGGGAGGCGGTGGGCAGCGCAGAGGCTCCCACGGCTTCCGCCGCCCGCCTGGGCTTTGGAGCCAGCTTGGCCAAACCAAAGTCCAGGACCTTCGCCTGGGCCATCCCGCCTCGCGGGATCACGAAAATGTTCGCGGGCTTGATGTCCCGATGGATGATCCCTTTCGAGTGGGCAGTGTCCAGCGCATCGGCAATCTGAATCGCCAGGTCCAGTACTTCGTCTATGGGTAGGGGCACGGTGCGCCGTGCTCCTGCGGCGATCCTCTGCTTCAGGGTCTGTCCCTCCAGATATTCCATGTCAATGAAGGGCTGGCCCTCGTGCTCCTCAATAGCGTGAATGGTGCAGATGTTGGGATGGTTGAGCGCCGAGGCGGCACGGGCCTCCCGCTGGAATCGTTCCAGGGCTTCTCGGTCCCTGGAGAGTTCTTCAGGCAGGAATTTGAGCGCTACCATCCGGCCGAGCTTGGTGTCCTCGGCCTTATACACCACGCCCATGCCCCCGCCGCCCAGCTTCTCAACGATGCGATAGTGGGAAACGCTCTTGCCAACCATGGTGAGGGTCCCGCGTTTGGTAGCCATCATAGGCCGCGCTTGCAGCTAAGTCAACGCAGTAGGATTATCGATACAGTTCAAGCAGCGGAACAATTCCCAGGAGTGCTGTCTGCGGCAACACCTCTCTGTGCTGGGTCGACTGTGAAGTGGTCCCGGCTGCAGACCAAGGTTTCCCGAAGGGCTCCTGTGCGCATCATGGGTGCTGAATAAACACAGAATGGACTGGGAATGAAAAGTCGGCTTCCCGTCTAATAAGCGCCGCTCACTTGGCATATACCGCCCCACTCGAAGAGTTGCAATCCCTTGCCCTCCGAGGGGCCCTTCGAGGAAGTTTGTGGCGGCACAGCACGCGCTGGGATTGATCGCAAGTCAAACGGCGTTGGGGTAGAGCGAAGTCTCTAAATTCCAGTATGGTCTCCGCACACTACTTTGGGAAAATGGGCAGAGATGCTTTCACTATGGCAGCCTATGCAACAAGATTTTATTCAAAGGAGCCCGCTAGCGTCGTCCGGCGTCATTGGGCGGTAAGGCCCTTGCGCGACTGCGCGCGCTCCGAATGGCGGGCAAGAGCGAAGCAAGGTGCGCGACTATTATGGGCGTATCTGTTTGCACCATCGGGCGAGTCGTGGCCCGAATGAAGGCGTGACGGAAGCGCACTAAGAGGTTCAAAAGTCAATTAGCGCCGCTGGTTTACAGAGTACCGACCCACGTCTTTCGGGGTAATGTGCCGGGCGGGGCGCATACTAACAGCCGGGGAGGTGCGGTACCCCGCGCAAGGCTAGTCCTTGTCTTGACCGGCGACAGTCCAGATGCGCTTCAAGGGCAATTCCGCTCTTAGGCGGGAATGACTCCGACTCTCCGCTCAGATCGCGTCCGAAAGCGAAGACATGTTGAAGTTTCGGACTCTGATGGCCGGCAAGCGGTCGTTGTTGACGGGCATGGGGGCCGTCATGTCTTCAACAACTTTCAGCATCTCCACCACACTCTGATTAAATCGGAAGTTATTAACCGGGTACTTTATCTTGCCTTCTTCGATAAGGAAGGTCCCGTCGCGCGTCAGTCCCGTCAACTGCACGGTGTCCGGTTGGAGAAAGCGGATGTACCAAAAATGGGTAATCAGCAGGCCGCGCTGCGTTGAAGCAATCAACTCCTCGAGGGTTGACGAACCACCTTCCATAATCACATTGGAGGGGAACGGTACGGGCTTTGTTTGGGTCTTCTCCGCCCAGTAACGATCTCGCCTCATGGCCTTCACTACGCCCTTTTCCACCCAGGTCGTCTTCTCGGCAGGCAACTCTCCACTCCAGGGCCAACCGGGCACGCGCGAATCAAATGGGTCGCTGCGCAGCGTGATATTCTCCCCAAAGACCTTTTCTCCTAACAGCGTGCCGCCACCACGCTTGCTCAAGAAGCTGCGGCCCTCCTCGGCTGCGCGCGCATCCATGCCCCACGTCATGTACATCAACATCTCATCCAGCGCCGCGGGCTCGAGAATCACGGTGTACTTGCCCGGGTCCAGCCGCCGCGGCTTCTGTGAGTCGAGCGCTTTGCGCACCGCCGTCGAGCTGACCCGCGCGCTATCAACCTCGCCCAAACGGGGCGATTGGCTATCGGCCCAGCCCGATCCCGTGCCATCCTCGGTGCGCGCTGTCACGGAGTAGTCCGCCCAAGTTCGCTGCGTGTAGCCGAAGAGCCCCCGTTTGTTGGCAATGGCGGAAGCCACCGTGGTCACGTCAAAGAATCCTGAGGCGTTAAGCTTCTCGCGCGTGGCGGCCTCAATCGAGGAACGAAGCGCCGGCAGCAGTTGCTGCGAGCGCGCACCGGCGGTCGCCTCATTGAAGGCGGCGATTTCCGGGTAGCTTTGGGGGCCCAGGGGAACAACGTATTCCGGATCCTCCGGCGTCAAGGCCGCCAGGTCTTCCGCGTGACGCACGGCGCGGGTCAAGCCGTCATCGCTTGTCTCGGTAGTCGAAGTGCTGCCCGTCTTATGCCCCAAGGTCACCGAAATATCCAGCCGGAGGTCGCTTGTGAAGCCGGCTGTGGTGATCTGGTTATTGGCGAAACGCGTGTTGCACTCCTGCTGCCAGCGCAGGCCCACCGACATCTCGGGTGACTTGCTCTTCTCGAAGATCCCGTCCACCAGAGCACGTGCTTCATCTCGACTCAGCATGTGAACTCCTATTCGGTCAGCAACACATTGATTTGTCGGAAGCGCGCCGGTGCGCTCCCGTGGCTCATCTCGTTTGTCTGCGTCGGCTGACCCTTGCCGTCCCCCGTCAGCCCAAAATTCTGCCAGAAACGCTGGTCCGCAATCCCATCGCATGCCTGCCAAAAGTCCGGCGTGCGCGATTGATACGCCACGCGGTCGATCATCTGCCCCTTCTTCCCACCCTTGATCTCCCAGAAAGCGTCGCCCCCAAACTGAAAATTGTAGCGCTGCTGGTCAATCGACCAACTCCCCGTGCCGTCGATCAGAATCCCCTCGTCTACCCCACTAATCAGATCGTCCAGGCTTACCTGCTTCTCCGACGGCTTCAGCCATACGTTCGGAATGCGTTGGAAGGGGATCGAAGCGTAGCTGTCCGCATAACAGCAAGCGTGCGACGCCTTCTCGCCAATCAGGTGGGCTTGGTCACGGATGGTCTGGTAATCCACAAAGATGCCCTTCTTGAAAATGTCAAAACGCATGGTCTTGACGCCGTCATCGTCGTAGCCGCAAGTGGAAAGGCCTTGGGGCAGAATGCGGTCGCCGACGATATTCACCAGATCGCTGCCCACCCGGAATTTGCCCAGCTTGTCAGGGGTCAGAAAACTGGTGCCGGCGTAGTTGGCTTCATAGCCCAATGCGCGGTCCAGTTCGGTGGAGTGCCCCAAGCTTTCATGAATAGTGAGGAGGAGGTGCGAGGGCAGCAGCACCAGGTCTTTCTTTCCGGGCTTCACCGGCGGCGCGCCAAGCCGCTCCACACACTCGTCGCCCACGCGTTGCGCGCTCTGCAACATCTGAGCAGCTTCGACGTACTCCCAGCCGCCGGTGACCGGCCCAATCTGGAAACTGCGGTCGCGCGTCTTGCGTTGCGCGCGATCGACCGCGGTCGCGCCGTAGCCGGGATCAACACGCTGGATGTACTGCTCGATATATGATCCCTCCGTGGAGGCGAACCATTTGTGCTCGAAGCGGCAGGAGATGTACGAAAAAGCCATGAAGACCTTGGGCGTCTTCATCACCGCGTCGTTAATCGCGCGCATGAAATCCGCCTTCTCGGCCAGCGAGACGGCAAACGGGTCCTTGACGAAAGGAGTGCGGTAAAGGTCCATGGCGGGAGTTACCGGAGCGAGTTCCACGGGTTGGCGCATCAAGGCGGAATTCGTCTTCGCGACGTTTACTGCCTCGCGGCTAATCCGCGCTACTTCATCGCGCTCAACCTTGTTTCCTGCCGCAAAGCCCCACGTGCCGTTCACCAGCACGCGCACGCCAAAGCCGAAGCTCTCGCTATCGCTCACGTTGGGCACATGCTGGATTTTGGTTCCACCAGGTTCCGCCTGGGTGCGCAGGAATACCGACTGATCGCGGTAGCGCGCGATGCGGATATCAGCGTAACTGGCTCCCAGCAAGCGCGCCGTTTCCAGAGCCGCATCGGTAAGCGGCCGGAAGACGGGATCGGGCGTTCCACCTTCGCCTCCGCTCGCAGATCCCCGTGCGGCCACGCCGCCTTCCCCTCCCCGCAAACCTACACCGAGCGCCTCGGGCATTCCCACCGCACCCACCGCCGCCGCACCCACCGCACAAGACTCCAGAAACTTGCGCCTTGAAATCGCCACGATTCACCCCCTGTAGCACAAATTCGCGGTACGTTGTTACTTCGCGAAGATTTCTTCTCCGTGTTCTCTGTGGCCAAGCAGAGATTAAACACAGAGGTCACTGAGACCCTCCATGGCCTCTGTGCTGAGGCTTTAACCAGGATTTCCTTTTTGGCCTCCTGGCCAGCAATGAGCATACACCCAACCGCTTCCATTGGAGCTGTTTGTCTCATTTCTTCCATCCCGAGCGACTCCGGCAGCCCAGAAAAGGGCCACCCCTGGCTCCTCCAGGTGCACAAAAGCCTGGTAGTGCCTCATTTCAAGCGATTTCTCAGACACCTGTCCATCTCCTCCCTCCTTCGCTCGGTTTGTTCGCTGCCGCGGCCTATCCGGTGGGCACCGGCACGGCGGCAATCCTTCGTACCATCGCCCCGAAGAGTCGCCGAGTCAGAAGGCTCTCAGCCAGTAGTAACCAGTAATAGCGGGCGTGTTTCAGCAGTCGGCCGCCCGTTTTCACCAACCGCTGCTGCAAGCTGGTCAGCGACCAGTTGCCAATCCGGTTTGGCAACACCAGCCGCCGCCACAGGTTCCACAGGATATAGGCGATCACGCTCAGCCAAAGCCGCACCTCGTTCGATCGGAACCGGTGGCAGCTCAGCCGCGCCATCTTGACCGCCTGCTTGCCTTCGTTGATACACTGCTCGGTCCTCCCCTGCTTGCAGGCTCTGCTCCGACGCAGTATCAGCGAAGCCGAATTCGCCAGGATGTTCGGCGTCTCGGTCCGCACCGTTGGGCGAGTCGCGGCGCGAATGAAGGCGTGACGGATGTATACTAAAAGGACGTAAGAAGTTTGGTTACCAATTTTGGCGCACACCTCAATCAAGAACGGCAGTAAACCGTCGCATTCGCTGGAAAGCTGGAACCTTCACAACAGGCCCATAAACACAATTTAATCTCACTCTGTCGTCTTCCCTCCTAACGCCGCTGTTTACGCCTAGCAGTCAACTGGCAGTGCTTTGCGGCTGGCGGGATTCGGGCGTGGAAGGGCGTTTTTCAGGCACAATCTGGCAGAGGCGGTGGGGAGGGCTGTTATCCTTTGTTGTCATGTATGCCCGTCGATTCCGCAACTGCGCCTTTGCGGAGCGGAATCGAATCGGATGCGCACGTAAGAAACGGGAGCCAATGGCCGAGAGCAACCTTAGGGCGGGAAGTTCATGCCGTGCAGGAGGCCTCGGAAGCGAGGGCCGGGGCGCAGGGATTATCTCAGCTTTGCGTACTCCGCCTTGGCTTCCTTCAGGATGGGAACATCCGGGTCGGCGTCTTTCCAGATGGTGAGGAATTCCTGATAGGCAGCGCGGGCCTTGGCGCGGGCGACCTGCTGTAGCGGCGCTCTGCGAGCGCCGCTTTCTTTTCGGCGGTCATAGACCGCCGCTACAGAAAGACCCGCCTGCATGGCGTAAGCACGCGCCAGTCCGAGCCGGGCCAGCGCGCCCCAGGGAAAGTTCACCACCAGTCCTCGGTGGTCGATGAATTTCTGAAATTCCGCTGCCGCTGCGTTGCCGTCGTGGAGCATGAGATAGGCTTCCCCGCGCAAGTAAACTGGGCACAGGCATACGGTGACGTTCGTGGGTTGGGCGAATTCGATCGTGGTCACCACCTTCAACAGTTCAATTGCCCGGTTCGGGTCTTTGCGCTCCAGGGCGGCCCCCGCTCGGATCGTGGGTAGCCAATACCTCTGAACCTGCGTGTCCAGCGGGAAGATCTTGTCGAGGTCAGCCGCCAGTTTCTCCGCCCCTACCGTATCGCCTGCCCGCGCCAGGGCCAGCCCCGCCACGGCCCGCACATCGCGGTTCGGGGCCAGCTTCACTGCCGCCTTGGCCTCGGCACGCGCCTGCTCCCGGTTTCCCGCTTCCACCTCGCGGAGCGCTGCCTCTGCCTGATAGGCTGCCGCCCTCTCTTTGGCGTCGTTGTGCTGGGCTGAATCCATCGCCCGCCGGGTCAGCTCGTGCGCCTCCTTCAGCTTGCCGTACCAGCCTTCCGTGTCCGCTTGCGTGGCCAGCAACAGGTCTTCCGAGCCTGGCTTGCCCATGGCGGCTGAGGCCAACTGCGCCATCTGCGCCGCATTGCCCTTCAGAAACGCTAACCAGTAGCGGTCCTGGAGCAGCCAGTCGCCCTCCAGCTTGCGCTCCTGTAATTGCTTGTACACCGCCTCCGCTTCATCCAGCCGGTTGAGGGCCATGTAGGCGTAGCCGAGGCTCTCATAGATGAGCACATTATTGGGCTCCAGGCGCAGCGCCTCTCGCCATTCCTCCAACGCCTTCTCCCAGTTTCCCAGGGTGGCGGAAACGAATCCCAGCCAAAGGTAAGGCAAGAAGTTCCTTGGGTAGGTCTGCTGCCACAGTTCGAAGGGCTCCGCCGCTTTCTCTAGCTCCCCCGTCGCAATCACGTAGGAGCCCCCCTCGATGTCGAACCGCTCCCGTTCGCTCGCCTTGTCCCGCAGTTCGTAAGCCTTGCGTGAGTATTCGGCCCCCCGCCCCACTTCGTTGAGGTTGAAGTAAACCGACGAACTCCCGAAGTAGGCCATGGCAAAATTCGGGTCAAGTTCCACCGCCCGTTTGAAGAAGAGTAGCGCGGCTGTATCCCCTTTCGCATTGCGCGTCTTTAGTCCCTGGCTGTAGGCTTTCAGCGCCTCCAGGGATGGCGTGGTCGCTTCCTCCAGCGGCGTGGCGTATTTCTCCACCGAGCTGAGCGACTCGCCCAGCTTGCCCCGCAAGCTGACCGCAGCGGCGTCCAGGGTTTTGAGCACCGCTTCCTTGCCCGCTGCTTGCTCCTGCGCCTCCGCCAGCACGTCCCCCGTGTTGCAGTTCACGGCCTTCAGGCCAATCACGTACTGGCTGCCCAGCCCCGCAATCGAGCCGGTCAGCATGGCCTTGCTGCCCGTGCGCTGGCAGACCTCCTGTGTGACCTCCGGCGTCAGTCGGTCACCGGCGGGGCGGCCCATCAGCTTCAATGTCTCGTTCACGTTGCGGTCGGAAACCAGGGCGAGAAAGGGCGATTGCTCAAGCTGTACCGAGAGTCCCTGTTTGAGCGTGTCGTCAAATACGCTGTCGCCCGTCTTGTTGTCGAAATCGGAGAGGACGATAGTGTCCTTCTCGGTCAGGCGGGTCGTGGTGTGACGCGACCGGAAGTAGAGCGTTCCCCCGATGGCAGCCGCGACAAGGATCAGGGCAGCGGGAACAAGAACCTTCCAGAGTTTTCGTAGGGCCGAACGGCGTTCGGCCGGGCGAGCGCCGCTCGCCCCTACACGCCCGGAGTCGGTATCGCGCTTCAGGCACTTCAGGTCGGCGCATAGCTCGGCCGCGCTCTGGTAGCGCAAGTCACGGTCTTTTTCCAGCGCCTTGTTGATGACCCCTTCCAGGTTCGGTGGCAGATTGGAATTCAGGTCAAAAGGTGAGGGCGGTGCGCGATTCAGAATGGCATCGTGAATCGCCGCTGTGGCGGTCCCTCCGAAAGCCTGCTTGCCCGTGGCCATCTCATAGAGCACCGCCCCGAAGCTGAACAGGTCCGTGCGTGCGTCGAGTTCCTCGCCTCGTGCCTGCTCGGGCGACATGTAGGCCACCGTGCCCATCACCGCGCCGGGAGTGCTGGGGTGATCGGGGCCGACCGATGCGGTTGCCGGGCGTTGTAGCGCCGCCCCAAGGGGCGGCCTTGTGGCGTCATGGGACGAGGCTGGGGCAAGCCCCGGCCCTGTCAATTTCGCCAGACCAAAATCCAGAATCTTGGCCTGGCCGCGCCTGGTGACAAAAATATTAGCAGGCTTGATGTCGCGGTGAACGATGCCACGCAAATGCGCCGCGTCGAGCGCGTCGGCAATCTGAATGCCGAGCTCGAGCAGCGTGCCGACCGGGAGGGGCGAACCGCCTTCGCCCTCCTCCAGTGGGCGCGCCCCCACGGCCCGCAGACCCTGCGCCCCGATGGCAATCCGTTCCCTCAGCGTCTCGCCTTCCAGATATTCCATGGCGATGAACGGCTGACCCGCATATTCGTCCACTTCGTAAATCGTGCAGATGTTGGGATGATTCAAGGCCGAGGCGGCACGGGCCTCGCGCAGGAATCGTTCCAGCGCCTGACCTTTATGGAGGGGCGATTCATTAGTTGCTCCTAAGTCAGGCAGAAACTTGAGCGCCACCAACCGCCCCAGCTTCGTGTCCTCGGCCTTGTAGACCACACCCATCCCGCCGCCACCCAGCCGCTGCATCACTCGAAAGTGAGAGATTGTCTGGCCCGACAGATCGTCAACATCGAAGGTTTCCGGTATCCCTTCCTGCGGTGCCGGACTCGCCGCCAGTTTCGGGTCTGGCTTCGCGGGTTCGCTCTTCTCGAACGCTTGCAGCGGAACGATGAGCCGGTAGCCGCGTCGCGGCAGCGTTTCCACGTACCTCGGTTCCTCCGCCGTATCCGCCAGCACTAGCCGCAGTTTGTTCACCGCCGCGTTGATGCTGTGCTCGTACTCCACCACCGTCCCGTTGGGCCACAGCCGCTGCTGAATCTGCTCCCGCGTCACCACTTCGCCAGGATGCTCGACCAGCAGGGCGAGGATCTGGAGGGGATTCTCCCCCAGCCGCAGACGAATCCCACCCTTGGTCAACTGGCCCGCTGCCAGGTCAAGTTCGAAGCTCGCAAAACGGAACCGTCGAGGTTGTAGCACGGGATTCACCTGCGTGGGGCCCGTACCCCTGCTGCCTCGCACCTTACCACTCCTGCCTTGCCCGGTCAACCTGGAAAAGTTTTTAAGCCCTGTCCGCTCAGGAGGATGGCCGGTGATCTGAGATTGCCATCGGAATGACTCGACTTGCATTGAGCTAGCGTGAGCCGCAGCCCAAAGTCGCCCCCGACACCCGCCAGGTGGAGGAGGACGACATGAAAGCAGGAGGCAGAAAGCAGAAGGCCGCAGGCAGCGATCGGACAAGAACGAGAGGTCAGGGACGCGGCTTTGCGCTGGCGGCTGGCTTAGCTTTGACGGTGGGCATGGCTACGCCGTTCTATGGCCGCTCCCAGCGTTCGGTTGCGACAGGTCTCGAGCCCACGATTACTCTGCGCGTCTTCAACTACGCGGGCGCATCAAGAGGGGTCATGGCTCACGCGCAGGAGGAGGTTCGCTTCGTGTTCGGGGAGGCCGGAGTAAAGGTCATCTGGTGGGATTGCCTGGCCAGAAGCGCTGAGCCCGGCTGCTCCGAGCCGCTTAGCCCGTATCACCTCATTCTGCGAGTTTTGCCTGGCGAACCAAAACGCCAAGCCGCACTGCCTGACGGTACCTTCGGCTCCGCGGCGATTCCCTCCTTCGCCAGCGTGTATCCCGCCCAGGTCGAGATGCTGGCGACGAGCGACCAGGAGTATGGAACTCTGCTCGGCGACGCGATGGTGCACGAATTGGGCCACCTGCTGCTGGGTTCCGGCAGCCACTCGCCCACGGGGATCATGCAGCCGGTATGGCAAAGTCAAATTCTGCTCCAGGGATTGCGGCGAGCGCTTCATTTCACGCCGGAGCAGGCCAGGCGCATCCGGGCAGAGGCAAGCTCTCGCGCCAAATTGCTCGAATAGCACCGGCGCCGGACGCGGGTGAACGGACCCCGAGAGAACAGGTAGCGCGTTACGCACCCCAGATGCGCCCAGTCCGGCCTCCTGCTTCGGGGTCTGCCCCTCCAGGTACTGCATGACGATGAAGGGTGGGCCAAGGTTAAGCGCCAATAGTCAACGGCAACGCCTCAGTTGCGGAGGTTTCCCATGCCAAGAAACACCTATTCGCTCGACTGGGAATTTCTCTCGCCTTATCCTCTAGGAAAGGGGGCGCATCCAGGCCACGCCATTGCGCGCGTCACAGTGAAGAGGTTACATAAAGCCAAGGATGGCCCTTCCTTGATAACCCATGACTGCCTCACTTTTCGGGAACTGAAGCTTGAGATTCAACGGCTCCACAAAGAACTGGAACGCATCAAAAAGGAGGCAAACAAGACATTTTCACTTCACGATAAGCGTAAGGAGCAGTGGGGCAGAGAGTGCCGCAATAGCGGTTCAAGCTAGCTTTCAAAACAGCGCTTGCACAGCGGAGACCGCACCGCCGTGCTCGCACACGCGCACTCGCGTTGCGTCCCCCGATCACGTCCCCGAACCGCACTCTCGCGCGCAACTCACCACGAAAACCGCAACCGGGCTAGCGCGTCACCACGTTGCACGAAAACGGTGGAGGTGTAGCAGTTTTCCCGTCTGTATAGCTTACCCCGTCAATGTAATGGGACACGCAATAGGACTATCCGGGACAGTTCAAGTGGCGGAACAGTTCCCAGGAGTGCCGGCTGCAGCAACACCTCTCCGTGCTGGATCCACCGCGAAGTGGTCCTGACTGCAGACCGAGATTTCCCGAAGCGCTCCTGTGCGCATCATGGGTGCTGAATGGACACAGAATGGATTGGGAACGATAAGTCGGCTTCCCATCGACAATCCTGGCGTTCGGCTGGGTTCCGGCATGGTAGGGCGCTTCACAGGCACAATCTGGCACAGGTGGTCGGAAGTGCTGTGCTCCCTTGTTGTCATGTCTGCCAGTTGATTCCGCAACTGCGCATGTGCGGAACGGAATCGTATCGGAGGCGCACGCAAGAAAACGGGGAGCCAAAGGCCGCGGGCGATCTTACGGCGGGAAGTTCATGCGGCGCAGCAGGTCGTGGAAGCGCCGTTTGGACCGCCGGGCATTGGGCGCGAGCGTCCCTCGCTGTGGTCAAGTGATTGACGATCTCGTCCCTCGTTTGGCTTCAGCGCCCGTGTGCCGCCGCAAGCGATCTGATCATTGACGTGCAGCTCGATCTATTGATTGCCGCTACCGCGCGCCGTGGTGGCTGATCCGTAGGTGGACTTGAAGTATTCCCACTGAGGCTTCAGCTTCTGCATAAACCCGACAAAGCGGGGGTCCTGGCGGATCGGATCGAAGGCGTGGTCGCGTTCGAAAAACGGATAACAGGGAAAGCCGGTCGCAGCCGTTTCCTCAAGCCAGGCCACTGCTTGTTCGGGCTTGTTCAGTTGCGCGTATATGCCGGCGACAAGGTTCGCAACATGATGGAAATGGCCGTAACGCTTCAAGCTCTCCCCTTGCTTAAGAATCTGCTCCTTGATTCTCTTTTCCGCCTCCTGACCTTCCCCGGCATCAGCCAGGAGAAAGGTGTGGACACTTGCAACCCACACATCCTTCTCCTGTGGATCGGCCTTTAGCAATTCGCGAACTAGGGCCCAGGCCTCCTGTTTTCGCCCCAACTCCCAAAGGTCCAAGGCCTGAACGCTTTCGGAAAACGGCCCCCCCCGCAGGAATGGCAAGGCGTCTTGGAACTTTCCGCCAAAAATATGCGTGAGCCCTGTGTACAACGCTGCCTCTGCGAGGGCCGGGTCAATAGCCGTCGCGGTCTGAAACTGCTGGAGGGCTTCATCAAGGAGGCCAACGTGGTCGAACACTATACCAAGCGCAAGGTGGCCTTCGGCCAGATTGGGGTCCAAAGCCAGCCCCTGCCTGCATTCCTGAATTGCCTTTTCGTATTGCCAGCCATGTGCCGGCGTAACGAGCAGCATGGCCCGGGAGACATGGGCTTCCCCGAGATTGGGATCCAAGGACAGTGCTCTTTCGACCGCTTCCTCAGCCTTTTCTTTCCACTCGTCCTTGGGCTCCCACTCGAACAGTCTTTCTGCGTAGGCGTACCCCAATGCCGCATAGGCGGGGGCGAACTTAGGATCAAGGGCAACCGCGCGCTCGAGCGCTTCGATCGCGGCTCGGTTGTCAGGCCCTGTATCTCGACCCGAAAGCACTTTCCCCTGTAAGTAAAGAACGTATGCCTCCGGGTTCACCGGGCGGTGGCTGGCGAGGCGGACCTGCTCTTCCGGGGTCACTTTGGCTTTGACCTCACTGGTAATCGCCTGCGCGACCTCGCTCTGCAAGGCCAGGATGTCGCGCAGGTCACGCTCGTAGCTTTCTGCCCACAAGTGCCTGTCGGTAGAGCCCTGAATCAACTGCGCCGTGATGCGCACGCGGTTGCCGGCCCGCAGAACCGACCCCTCGATCAGGGCGTCCACGTTGAGTTCCTTCGCAATCTGTGGCAGGGGCTTGTCCGTCTTCTTGTACCGCATGACCGAGGTCCGGGAGATCACCCGCAGCGTGCTGAGTTTTCCCAGAGTCGCAGTCAGCTCCTCGGTCATGCCATCGGCGAAGTACTCCTGCTCCGGGTCACCGGAGAGGTTTGCCAGCGGCAACACCGCCAGTGATTCAATGCGTGGCGCAGCAGTTCTACCGAGGAGGCGGTCGCGCAATTCGCCGACGTTGAGCGCGAGGAGCAAGACTGCGAGCACAACGACGGTACCGCCCGCTGCCAGCAGCGAGCGTCGCCACTTCTGTAGCGGCGACGCCCACGTCGCCGTTGCCGGTGCGGAAACCGCCGCGACAGCCTCGGCTCGCCCCGAATCCGTATCGCGCTTCAGGCGCTTCAGGTCGGTTCGCAACTCGGTCGAGCTCTGATAGCGCAGGTCTCGGTCTTTCTCCAGCGCCTTATTAATGATCTCTTCCAGCTTCAGCGGAAGTTCAGGGTTCAGCCGCACCGGTGGGGTCGGGGCCTGCGTGAGGATGGCCGTGAATATCATCGCGGAAGTGTTGCCTGTGAAGGGCTGCCGCCCTGTCGCCATCTCGTATAGCACCGCGCCGAAGCTGAAGAGGTCCGTCCGTGCGTCGAGTTCTTCTCCACGCGCCTGCTCCGGTGACATGTAGGCAACCGTTCCCATCACCGCCCCAGGGCTGGTGAGATGCTCCGGTTCGACAGAGGCAGTGGGCAGCGCGGAGGCTCCCATCGCTTCCGCCGCCACCCTCGCCTTGGGTGCCAGCTTGGCCAAGCCAAAGTCCAGGACCTTCGCCTGGCCACGCTGAGTCACGAAAATGTTCGCTGGCTTGATGTCCCGATGGATGATGCCCTTGGCGTGCGCCGCGTCGAGAGCGTCGGCGATCTGAATCGCAAGGTCCAGCACTTCGTCCGTCTTGAGCAGTTTCCCGGCAAGGCGCTGCTTCAGGGTCTGTCCCTCCAGATATTCCATGTCAATGAAGGGCTGGCCCTCGTGCTCCTCAATAGCGTGAATGGTGCAGATGTTGGGATGATTGAGCGCCGAGGCCGCGCGTGCCTCACGACGGAAACGATCCAAAGCCTGCGGGTCTCGGGAAACCTCATCAGGTAGAAACTTGAGGGCGACAAAGCGACCAAGGTCGGTGTCCTCGGCCTTATAGACGACACCCATGCCCCCGCCACCCAACTTTTCCAGGATGCGATAGTGGGAAACGCTCTTGCCGACCATGGAGAGGGTCCCGCCTTCGGTAGCCATCTTAGGCTGCGCTTGCAGCGCCTACTGCGCCCCATGAATTTCCTGCCGTAGACACATAAACCCCGAAGAACTAGCGTTCACCGTGGGGGACATGCGCGGCCCCCACACGTGGGGCATGAAGTCTCCAGTCAGTGA
>Ga0326728_10015313_pt1 | contig 15982 bp, 11 predicted proteins | sample MB3enrmetagenome_FD_207602 | JGI IMG/M metagenome (GOLD analysis project Ga0326728, IMG submission 207602) | Lab enriched peat soil microbial communities from McLean, Ithaca, NY, United States - MB31MN | ecosystem: Environmental > Terrestrial > Soil > Wetlands > Peat | place: USA: New York...
TTCTGAAACGACCGTTGCCGCGGCTTCTGCCCATCAGTGCGCCAAACGCTGCAGAAGGAACAGTGCTTGGGACATCCGCGAATGGTCTGCACCGAGGCCCACATGTATTTGTCGGGGCGCATCAGATCCCATCGCGCCGCGAGGAACTGCGTGCCTTCAATCCTGCCGCCTTCATACACGCGCTCAGGCGCGCCTGCCTGGCAATCCGTCACAGCCTTGCCCCAAGCAATGTCGCCATCGCCCTTCACCACGGCATGCGCTTCGCCGCGCTCCAGCACCTCCTCAGGGAACAGCGTAGCGTGAATGCCGCCATACACCACCCATGCGCCGCGCGCCCGCGCCATGCGACCAACCTGGTAGCCGCGCAGGGCATTGCCGGTATGCACACTGATGCCAACGATATCGCCCGGCTGAATGCTCTCGGGCACAAGCTGCTCGAGCGATTCGTCCACCAGAATGGGGATTCCGGCTGATTCGGGTGTTGCCGCTGCAAGCACAAAGAGCCACCGAGGAGTGATGACAGCTGTGCCAAAGGAATTGTCACTTGGATTGACCAGATGTACGCTCGTAAGGCCCCACCTTTCGGGGTGTGAGTTTGATCGCTTCAGGGAAGATCCGGCGAGTCGCAAAGCGATCACCGATATGCGGAACAGCACCTTGGCAGGGAATTAGCGTCAGTGGCCTGCTATGTCGTCCATCATACACAGCTCATGGAACTCCGAGGAGGTTTATTGTATGGGGCGACGACTAGGTCACAGGATGTCCGGGCGGTCGAGAATGTTAGCCAGAAGTTGGTCAGGCAGCGGGGAGCAGGTATCCGGACACTACTTCTCATAAGTTGCCTGCCCGTAGACAGCGGCCACATTAGAAGAATCAATTCTCCCGGCCAGGCCCAGAAATCGTGACCCAAACGTGACTATCCGACCCGAACAGGCCCTCACCGATCCTCACAGATCAAAAGACGGACTCTTCTCAAGCCCCTATAAACATTGAGTCTTCTTACGCTTTTGGAGATCTGGAGGGGGACTAAAAACCCTCCGACTTTGCGGTCATGGGGGTTCAATTCACCGTCCCGGCACCATCTCCACTCTGAGACTGAGCAGAATGCAACCAACCAAAGCCAAAATCCTGTAGAGTCGAGATGTGGCGCGGTGGGTTCTGTCGGGCCTATCAATTTCCGGCTCTTTCGTCTGCCGGTGCCTCATTATCCTGACCGTACTCCGTTTCCACATCCCGCTCATTGAACCGGACGTGAGGATTTCCCGCATCCGGCTCAGGCGACGCAGCTGAAAGCGATAGATCAGCAAAACTTGGGAACAATTTGGCGGACGTGTGGCCGCTCTCTGTTCCTATTCAAGAACGAGATCAGTGTTTGGAACTTGCAATTCGTCAACCCCGTGATTGATCGACGGGCGATTTCTCTTGACAAGAACGACATACTTGTTCAGTCTATGCCTGTAGTGGATAGGCCTATGACGGAGAATCCCACTCGCGACCTTTTCCCCGGCGCACTCGAAATGATGATCCTCGAGTCGTTGCGCCGCCAGCCAGCGCACGGTTATGCGCTGGTTCAGCACATCCAGCAACGATCGAACAACCTTCTGCAAGTTGAGGAGGGTTCTCTTTATCCGGCGCTCCAGAGGTTGCTCAAAGCAAGACTAGTGAAGGCCGAGTGGGGTGTATCTTCCACCAATCGCCGGGTGAGGACCTACCAGATCACAGCTTCTGGTCTTCGCCACCTTGAGCAGCAGATTTCCAGCTTTGAACGCATGTTTGAAGGCATTGCGCTCGTCCTGAATCCGGGCAAATCCCCAGCCAGTTAGGAGGAGCCTCCATGGACTGGATTCCGAACATCTTCCGCCGCCGCAAACTCTATGACGACATTTCCGAAGAGATGCAACTGCATCTTGAAGAGCGAGCCGAACAGTTGATGGCCGAGGGCATGAGCTTTCAGGAAGCACAGCAGGCAGCGCGCCGCGCGTTCGGAAACCTGGTTTTGCTTGAAGAACGCAGCCGCCTGGTGTGGCAGTGGCCCACACTGGAGTCCATCTGGGCCGACGTGCGCATTGCCGTGCGTAATCTTCGCCACTCTCCCGGATTCACGATCGCCGCCATCGTGACTCTGGCACTCGCGATCGGTGCAAATGCGGTAGTGTTTGGCGTATTGAATGCGCTCATCCTCCGCCCGCTGAATGTGCCTGATGCGCAAAGCCTTTACACCATCGAGCGCGGCGGCTACAAGGAGCAGGCTACCTCGTATCCCGACTATCTCGATCTGCGCGATCGCAACCGCTCATTTGACGGTTTGACGGCCTATATCCTCACCCAGGTGGCGCTTGATACCGGCAGAAACCCCTCCGAGGTCTGGGGCTATGAGGTAGCTGGCAACTACTTCGATGCGATGAAGATTCAGCCATATCTGGGCCGCTTCTTCCACGTCGCCGACGAGCATGGTCCGAACAGCGCGCCTTACCTGGTGCTGACTTACGCCTATTGGCACAGTCATTTTCAGGACGATCGAGGCATTGTGGGCCGGGTCGTTCAGGTGAACAGGCATCCATACACCATCCTGGGTGTCACGCCGCCTGAGTTTAACGGGACATTACTGTTTTTCTATCCCGACTTTTTCTTGCCGATGGTCAACCAGGAGGATGGGCCGAATTTCCTGAACAATCGCGGACGCCGCGACATCTTTATGGTGCTGGGACATGTAAAGGCCGGGGTAACTCCTGCGCAAGCTATTGCCGATCTGGACTCGGTCGGAGCCTACCTTGAGAAGACCTATCCCAAGGACGATGCCTACATGACTTACTCTCTGGCCCGTCCAAGTCTTGCCGGCGACATGCTTGGGCCAGCGGTGAAGGGATTCATGACGGGATTGATGCTGCTGGCCGGATTGATTCTGCTGGCCGCATGCGCCAATCTGGGCAGCCTGTTTGCCGCGCGCGCAGCAGACCGCTCCCGAGAGGTGGCTCTGCGCCTCGCGCTCGGGTCGAGCCGCAAGCGCATACTGCGCGGAGTGCTTACCGAAGCTGTACTGATATCACTTGTTGGTGGCGTTCTGGGACTTCTGGGCAGCGTTGCACTGCTGCGCCAGTTGAGCACCTGGCATCCAATTCCCGAATATCCGATGCATGTGCCCGTGTACCCGGATGCGAACGTCTATCTAGTCGCACTGTTTTTGGCTTTGGCCAGCGGGTTCCTTTTTGGCGCGGTTCCGGTGAGGCAAATACTGCGAACCAATCCATACGAACTGGTCAAGGGAGGATTGAGCGGCATTATTGCGGGCAATACTAGACGCCGCATCACTCTTCGAGATGTATTGCTGGTGGTCCAGATAGCCATCTGTGCCGTGCTGGTGACTTCTTCGCTGGTCGCCGTGCGTGGCCTTGCGCGTTCCATGCATAGCAACTTCGGCTTCGAACCCGAGAACACAATGCTGGTGGATACAACTCTCAGCATGGCCGGATACAGCGGAGACAGGGTGCCTGCCATGCAGCGGCGAATGATCGAAGCCTTGCAGACAATTCCCGGCGTGAAGGCGGTGGGGTTCGTGAGTCAAATCCCACTAGGTGGGGGTGGGTCGACTGCGGATGTCTTCACCGACCAAACGACGGATTTGAAGACGTCGAATGCTGCTACGAATGTTGCCGTGTTCCAGATATCTCCCGAATACTTTCATGCGGCAGGCACATCGTTGCTAGCCGGCAGGGGCATCTCGTGGCAGGACGATGAACACTCACCACGCGTGGCCATCGTGAACGCGCTGTTTGCGCGCAGGATTTTTGGCTCGGTCAACAATGCGCTCGGCAGATATTACAAGACAGAAGACGGAGCCCGGGTGCAAGTGGTCGGAATTGCCGAAGACGGAAAATACTATCAACTGACCGAGGATCCGAAGCCAGCAATGTTTCTGCCATTCCTGCAATCTCCAACCGGTATGACAACCCTCCTGGTGCGCTCGGAGCGCGATCCGCAACAACTGGCAGGAGCCATCCGGAATAAGTTGCGGGGGATCGACGACAGTCTGCCGATGTTCATCCAGACCTGGACCCAGGGACTGGACATTGCTCTGTTTACCCCTCGCGTGGCGACGGTGGCACTTGGCGTGCTGGGCGGGATGGGGGCGATGCTGTCGCTTACCGGAATCTTTGGAATGGCTGCGTACTCTGTGAGCAAGCGGTTGCGGGAGTTAGGGATCCGCATGGCTCTCGGCGCACAGCGAAAGGAAGTGTTACAGGCGGCACTGGGACGGCCGTTGAAATTGCTGGCAATTGGTTCGGCGACAGGTCTGCTGTTCGGAATTCTGGCCGCCCGGGTGCTGGCATTTATCGTGTACCTGGCCACGCCGCGCGATCCGCTGGTCTTAGCAGGAGTTGTGCTGGCCATGCTTGTGCTAGGCCTTTTGGCCACATGGGTTCCAGCTCAGCGCGCACTATCGATCGATCCAATGATGCTGCTGCGCGAAGATTGAATCGGCCGAATTGCAAGAGTGGTTGCGGACTGTGGGTTATCCCTGGAGTGGCCCTAGGGACGGATCAAAAGCTCCACTGCTCTCTGGTCGACCAGAGAAAGCGGCGACTCAAAGGGAGATTAACGACTCGGAGAGAGATTCTCTGGTGGAAGATTTGCGCGGAAACAGCCCGGAAATCGGGGAGATAAATTGCATGTAAATTATTGAGGTCCTGCCAATCTCAATTCTGGATGCAATGCTACTTTTGTGGGCCGTCCGTCGGGAACATAGAAAACGTGTATCCGCGTCTACGATGCAGCCTCCACATCTATAACGTTATTTGCCGGATATGCAACAACCTCGTGTTTTTCGTGGCCCCGGTTCACCGGCAAAGAACGGGATGCTGAATCAGGCTTCAAGATGGCGGTAACCCATTCATCGCGGTCTCATGTTATCGAGGGGCATCCAAGCGCAGAAGTTGGGCTTCTCCCCGAGACCTGGTGGGGCACCCGGCGTCGTGGCCTGACATGAATCGATTGCACGCAGGCTGCGTCGGCGGTGTCTAAGGTTGTAATGTAGGGAGATCCGTGATCGGGGAGGGCCGGGAATGGAGCCGACGGTCAGACTTGAACTGACGACCTGCTGATTACGAATCAGCTGCTCTACCAACTGAGCTACGTCGGCCGATGCGAACGGGCACACTAGAGCGGGCCGCTGCTCGTGTCTCCTTTACGATTGTATCGTTGCGCAGTTATTCGGTAAAGCCGGAGCCGGGGCAGCCAATCGAGGACCTGCGGCGTCCCTTCACCAGGGCCCCACAGACAATCTTCGTGTGCGGGGTGGAAGCAGCCTCGGTCCCCACAAACGGGTTTTGACTTGTGAGGTCAATATCAGGCGGGAGAGGAGCCATTCGATTCGATGATGAACCTTACCCTTCAGCTCTCATTCAGAATTGCCCTGGTCTGGGCTGCCGGCTTTCTGATTGCGGTGGCTGTGCAAGCCCTTTTGCCCGACCAGGCAGGCATTACCCTGACGGGCAAGCTGAATGTGCTCTTCATTCCTTTCAGCCGCATGGGCTTCTGGACGTGCGTGCTGGCCGCTCTGATTGTGACCGCGCTGGTGGTGGGCCGCGCGATGCTGGCGGATATCGGGTGGAGTACCTTTAATTGATCTCACCGAAGACGTGGCGCGCTCGGGAGCCGCTATACTGCTGCCCATGCCGACAGATCCGATGGAAGAATGGCGAAGGCTTACGACGCTCTACGGCGAGATGGGCGATCTTGAGATCAGGGAGCTCGCAGAGCAGATCGGCGACCTCACAGAAAACGCGCAGCAGATTCTGCGCGACGAGATGAGGAAGCGCGGCATCGCCGAGGAACGAACAACCAAAGAACCCGTGGCGCACGATGAACAGTCGAACTCTGCTTTTGTCCACTGGGACACGGGGGAAGACGCAATCGACGACGCTCCTCAAGACAGTGGCATCGACTATACGTGGAAGACTGCTCTGTACCGCTGTGACTCAATTGACGAAGCTGCGGAACGATGCGAGATGTTGCGCCGCGCTGGAATTGAAAGCTGGGTACAGCGGCAGGGCTCGCGATTCATTGTTCCCTGGGTGGATGAATTAGGCACTGGAGCACTTCAAATCGTTGTCGCGGCCGATCAACTCGACAACGCCCGGGCAATCGTGACGCAGCCCATTCCGCAAGACATCGTCGATGAGCGGAGGGAACTTGTCGAAGCCGCGGAATACCAGCCTCCCTTATGTCCGAAGTGCGGTGCGGAGGATCCGACGCTGGAATCGGTTGAGCCTTCGAACAGTTGGCTTTGCGAATCGTGCGGTTATGAGTGGTCCGATCCCGTATCGGACCCGTCGGCGAGCCCGCAGGCGGCCGGATAACCCACAGAAACGGAAAGAGCCGCCCGGCAACAGGGCAGCTCCTTCCTCAGGGAGAATAGTTCCAACGGAGGCAAAACCATCAGAACCTTTCTGGCTGCATAGTAGGTGCGGGGAACCGGAGTGTCAAGAATAAATCCGAAACGATTTAAATAGCATTAAAATCAAGTGCTTACAGAGAGAGCAATTTTCGCCCGGCTCCGCGAATCTTCGCCAGATATTCGCCTTTTCAACTCTGATTAATGCCGTGTTTTTTGGGTGTTTTCTAGGGTTTACGCCCTTTTTTCCACAGCACAGGAATGTCGTTTACCGTTCGGATGCGGCTGGTGATTCCTCTCACTCCTGGATTTCAGTCTTCGAGATGGAGCCGGATAAATTCCACGTCGTACACGGACGAGGCAGGTTTGCCTCGAGCGAGCCGGTAAAGTGCTCTGCCGCCGCCCAGGAAGAACCCGAGCAGGATCGCGGCGCTGCTGCCGATGATCACCAGCGTCGCAATTCCCATCAGGAAGCGGCTCGTCCTGGACACCTCCGACTCCCCGGGTTGGGGCAACCGGATCAGCTCCGGCGAATAGTGGACCTGGGCCAGGAGTTTGTGGCTCTCATCGGGAATGGCATCTCCGCTGACCAGCGCGACGATGGGACCGCTGCGGCTGACCTCCAGCGAAACCTGGTCTGAGTTCTGGAGCGCCTGCGTGAATGGCGGCTGAGCCTTGCTACCAGCCTTGATGTAGTCGCGAATCTTCTTCTCCTGCGCCTCGGCCATCTGCGGCGTGGGATAGTCGATCAGCGTGAGGGTTGCCGGTCCAGAAGAGAGCGAATAATTGGCTGTCGCTGTCTCGGCATCGCGATCGAAGCCGACCAGTTCGGGCGGCAGCACGCCACCAGCGCCTGCATATCCCGCGGGGCCCTGCGCGAAATGCGTGGTCTGTTTGTCGAGAAAGCCCTGCGGCAACACAGACAGGATGGGCGGCGGCAGCGACCGGTTGCCCTGCGGTGTGGGCAGATCCTTTGCAAGCTCGCGCAACTCTCCGGCCGACATGGGACCAAGGCGCGAGAAGGTCGCATCCACCACGGTGTTTCCCTTCCAGAAGAGCACGCGATTCTTGTCGGACGCCGCGCCCGTGCCGATGTCGGCCTTGGGCCATCCGTTCTGGCGATAGAACGAGTACGCACCGTAGGAGCCGCTGACGTCGTTAAAGGTGAGCGCCTTTACGCTCAACGTCTCGTCGCCGCGCTTGTAGTTGGCGATCATCCCGCCTGTGCAGTCATACTCCTTGAGCGGGGCCGGGTTTGCGCTGTCGAGTTGGGCACAATCGGTAACTTGTTTCGGCGTCTCCGCGGCCATCCACCCGGCAAACGCATCGGGCAGCAGCGGCCCGGGTTTCTGCGGGGTGGGCGTACCCGTTGTGATCATCATCGGCGCGGGCTTCTTTTGCGGAGCAGGCTGCTGAGCCTCCACGCACAGACCGGCTCCAAGCAAAGCTGCAACACATACCGCACCAAAAATCGACCGCATCGCGTAAAACTCCCACTCTCAGGCTAACACCTGCCTGCTTGCGCCGCCCGGGCGTTGCAGCAAGCGACTCGGGCGCGGTTTTCGTGTTCATCCGCCGCCTTTGTGCAACTCTTGCAGTGCAGTTGTAGCTGGGCTGGCGCACCAACCCGCCTGCGGGAGAGCGCACTCTTTCATTGGACACCGCGGAGCCCGGAAAGGTTCGTTTGTCACAGGGCAGCGGGGCGCCAGGGCTTCAGCCGCGGCAGCCACCTTCTCACGTTCCGTCGATAAGTTGCGTACTCGTCAGGAAAGGTGCGCGCCAGGCGGCGTTCTTCGTAAAAGCGCACAAACAACTCAAACGCAAGCCACACCGCGGCAAACTCGATCAGGAGGCTCCTGCTGCGGAACAATGCTGCTTCGGCCGCAATCACCGTAAGCACGCCCAGGTACATGGGGTTGCGCACATAGACATAGAGGCCGCTCACGACCAGGCGCTCCGTGGGTACGGCAGGAACGAGAGTTCCCCGGCCCACAACTACGAATCGCCAGATCGACTCGAGTAGCGGGGCCAGTCCGGCTATGATCAGCGCGCAGCATGCAGCGATTTGCCACTGCGGCTTGCCGGCCGGCAGGCGGAATCGCGTCACGAGCCACGGAACAAAGACCAGCACGATTCCCGGCCCGCCAAACAGCGTAAACGCCACCGAGACCGCAATACTCTTGCGAAGAGAAGTCACGTCCATTCTCCGCCGATAACCGTACCACGGTCGTGACGGATGGCGGCCCGTTTGCGCTCGCTTCAATCTGCCGTTGAGCCTGGGGCCATGTTCGGAGCCGGCGGGAAGAGAATGTTCTCGAGCGCCTGGTAGCGGCCGCCGTAGAACAGGAGCGCGTACTCGCGCAGGCCCGTACTCACCGGTCCGCCCAGGCTGATGCCCACAACAACAGCGAAGGCAACGGCCATCACGCCGATGAAGACCTGGAGCAGGATGCCTGCAACGGCTGCCGCCCCGGTTGAATTGGCAAATGCCGAATGAATGCCCCACTCGGCTGCTCCGACAGCTCCCACGGAGACAAGCGTGGGAATGATGAGGAGTATGAACAGGACGAACCCGGCAACGAGGGGCGCGATCACGCGCAGAATTGAATAAACAAGAAACTGCCTCTTCTCGTTTTTGATGCGAATCCAGACCGCGCTCCATGCCTGGCCGGCGGTCGCGTTCTCAAGCGCGTAGTGCGGCAGCATCCAGTCGCGCAGCACGATGTCGACCATGAGCGCGGCGATAGCGATCAGGAGCACGAGGGGGATCAGCGGCACGATGAGCGAAATCAGCAGACCCCAGTCGGGCTCGCCGCCGGCCTGCATCTCCTTGAACACCCGCCAGAAGCCGGCCACAAAGGGCAGCGCCATCAATGCGACGATGAACACGAAGCAGATGCCCACGGCGATATTCATCAGAAAGAAGCGCATTGCCTGCGAAGGATAGAGATACCAACCCGGCTTGATTTCGCGCGTGTTGTAGACGAGACAATGAAAGTAAGCGAAGCGCAGGCGCGTGACCACGTAGGCCACGAGCAGCCCGATGACGATGAGGGCGATGGCTGCCGCGACAATCGCGGCAATGATCTCCGGCGTGAAATGGAAGATGACCTGGCCTGGCGCGGCAGTCGATGTATGGGCCTTGTTCGAGGACGATTGGATGTTTGTACCCAGGCCCTCAGTGATGGCAGCGACAAGACAAAGCTTGAGAAACGTGCTCCAGTGGAACGGCGGCGCAAAGAGAAATTGACGCGTACGGTAGATTGCGGGAGAAATGGCGTCTGCAGCAGAGAAGACTGGCATATCCGACCCTTCCTGGGGAAGGCCCAATGTACCACGGGATACGCAGAATTTGGAGGTGAAGTTCCATTGCTGCGTTGCGGTGGTTTACCGGCTCGAGTTTCGGGGTGCGGATGCGTTTGTGCTTTCCCATCCTTGACGCGATGAAACTGCGTCAAGGATGGGGCACGCCCTGGAGGGTTGAGGCACTCAGGCTTTGGGAATGACGAGGAGGGTGATGGACTGGGCCGGAAAAGTGGTGGAGAGAGTGCTGGTGGTGCCGCCGCCGGAGGGCGGCGTGACGGTGATGGTCGGCTGAGACACGATGGCCTTCAGGTTGGCGTTGCTGTAGAGGTACGCTTGCGCCGGACCGCTGGCGGTGAAGTTGTCGAGATTGAGGGTGGTGGTGAAATCGCCAAAGGTTTTGTTGATGGCGAGGATGGTGAGCATGTTGTCTTTGCTGCGCATCGCGCCGTAGACGGAGAGCTTGCCCTGATCAGCGCTGGTGGATGTAATGGCCTGGTCGCCAAACGCGGAACCGGCGCCGTCGTAGTTGCGGTAAACCTCGAAGGCCATCAGACCGGGGATCTGCGTGGTTGGGTCGGGCGCTCCCCAGAGCGTGCCGATGTCGAGTCCCTCGCGTCCGAAGATGCCGAGGATGTCAGCCTGAGCGAGAGCGCCGTTGATGTGCTCCTGCCCGCCCCAGTTGTATTCGGTAATGGCGAGCTTGGTGCCGGGATAGTCGTTGGCCACCCACTGCTTCATCATGGGGATGACCTGGGGCGCCTGAGGAGGCGGGTTGCAATTGGGAGGCGCGACGTAGTTGGGATCGGTGGGGTAGTTGGGCTGCGTGAAATTGGGATCGGTGTAGGTGGGATCCCAGAATACGCGCGTGGAATTCAGACGCGCTTCCTGTGCTTGGGTATCGCCGGCAGTGCTGAAGCCGAGGTTGTCCGCAGCGAAATAGGTATGGAGGTCTACGTAGTCGAGGAGACGAATGCCGTTGGCTCTCTGGTAGGCGGCGAACTGCTGGAGGTAGTACTCGATCAGCGGAATGCCGCCGTGGGCTTCGCGGTCGGTGGGATTGCTCCACGGCGCCCAGCAGGGACCGCTCCCCCAGCCGCTCTCAATGTCCTTTTTCGAGTAAAAGTAGGCCCACCAATAATCCATGACGGGGCCGCTGACTTCGGCGGTGGGATCGGCGGCCTTGATGGCTGCCGCGTGAGCGATTCCGTTGTTGGTCACTTCGTCGTAGGTGAAGGCTGCGGGGTGGACGTCGCGGTGCACCGCATCCCACCAGCTTGGTTCGTTGTCGAGATCATAGACGGCCACACCGCCATTGGCGGCGGTGCCGAATTTGCTGACGAGATATGTGACCCAGGCCTGGGTCCAGGTTGCGTCGACGGTCTTGCTGGTAAGCGTGGGATCGTTGCCGGTGATGTCGCAACCGCCGGCGCTGGTGCAGCCGCTTACGCCGTTGGGATAGAGTCCGTCGCCGCACGCGCCGCCGTAGGGATCGAAGGCGACCTGGCTGGCGTAGGTTGATTTCGGGAAGCTGCAGTTGGCACCATCCTTGGCCACCCATCCGTTGACCGGGACGGTTCCGATGGTTTTGGCGCCGATCGACTGGTCGGCTTCGACCTGCCGGTTGAACGCGCTGGTGTCTTGAATGCCGGTGGCGCCGGTGTGGTTTTCAAAATACCAGTCGCTTGCGGAGCTGGTGACGTCGAGCACGTAGTTGTAGCGTGAGGTTGCGTCGCCGCCCCAGCGATCGATGGCGATTTTGGCCTGCGCCCCGGTGGTGGCGGTACTCTGGAATGAATTCATGCCGTAGATGTAGGGATTGATGGCGTGGGTCACCGTTCCTGCATCGACAGTGAGCGCGGGGCCGTTGGATGCCGGGGGCTGCGTGAGCGCAACGGTGGCGTTGCCCACCACGGTTGTGTCCTGCGTGCTGGTGGCGGTAACGGTAATGCTGGAGGGCGCCGGATAAGGCGTGTTGTAGAGACCGCTGCCGGTGATGGTGCCGGGACTGAGCGAACTGCCCGAGGGTGCTGCGATTGTCCACGTGACGCCGCCGGTCACTCCGTTGGGGAGCGCGGCATTGAATTGCACCTGCGTGCCGATGACGGCGGAGTTCGGAGTGACGGTGATGGCCGGTGAGACGTAGGTTGCGGTCACGGTGGTGTTGGCGGCGATGGTCACGCTGCACGTCATGGTCTGCGCGGTGGTGCAGCCGGACCAGGAACTGAAGGTGTGCGAGCCGACGCTGGCGGGCGCGGTGATAGTGACCGCAGTGCCGGAGTTATAGGTCCGCGTGAAGCTCGAGCTCCCGTTGCTGGCGCCGTTGTTGTCAGCGGGCAAAACGGTCAGCGCCACGCCGGATGTTGGATCGACGGTGTTGACGGTGAGCGTGTAGACGGTGGGCGGAGGAGGGGGAGTGATGGAGCTTCCACCGCCGCCTCCGCAGCCGGCCAACGCTGTTGCGATCGTCACTACCGTCCAAAGTACTGCATCGTCTTGCCAGTTCTTCATGCATGTTCTCCCGTTTTCTGCTACTTGATGATGACTACGTTCATGCTCCATGGATCGAGGGTGAGTGTGAGGGGCAGATTCTGTGCGCCGAGGTCGGTGGTTGTGGGGTCGGCCCAGACGTTGTTCTTCGACTGGTCGTACAGGGCTTTGCTGTAAGTCTCGACAGTGACATCCGTGGAGGCAGTCTGGACCGAAAGCGAAACCACAACCTGCTCGCTCACTGCCTGGCCCAGGTTGAACAGCACGAGCGCAGTGCCGCCGTTGTTGGTTGCGGCGTAAGCGCGCACGTTTGTGGAGTCGCCGGTGACATTCGCGGAGAGCACGCTTTCACCGGTGACCGCTACTTTGCTGAAGAGCTCAAATGCCCGCGCGGTTGGCGACATGGTTCCGATGGGGCCCGCACCCGCGCAGGGGGCATCAGTCGGGCCGTCGGCGAAGATGTTATATCCGCCGAAATCCTGCCAGCCATAGAGCCAACTGGAGATATTTCCGTTGGTACCGTTGCAGTTGCCGAAGCCGATCCACCAGGTAGCGCGCGAGACGCCGTCGTTCATCATTTCGCCGAGCACCTGTCCGGCAAAGAGACCTTGCGTGATGGACAGACTTTGCTTGCCAGGGTTGGAGTAGACCGAGCCCATCTCACCTACGTAAATGGGGGTACCGGAATTGCCGACGGCCCCCAGTTCTGTCTTGAGCGTGTTGATGTTTATGGTCAGATCCTGCGCCGCCTGCTGCACAAGGTAGGAGTCGCTTTCGTCGTTGGGCGCCTGGGGATAGAAGTGGAGTTCTACAAAATCGTAGTACCCCTTCGCGTTGGCAAGCACGGTATCGTCCCACCCGCCGGGCTTGTTGTCGGCCTCCACATCGACGCCGACGAGCGTTTTCGGACTGGCCGCCTTGATCAAGCTGTAATAGCCGCCGGCTCCTGCGACAGCGGCGGCGTACGTTGTCGGGTCGTTGGGCTTGGCGTGCAGGTCTTCCTCCCAGCTACCGTACTCCTCGTTCCCAACGGTCATATGGCTCACGGTGACGCCGTCGGCCAGCGCTTGAGTAACCCATGCGGCAGCCTCGGTTGGGTCGCCACCTGCGTTGCAGGCCGCGTTCGTGCCATAATCCGCCGTCAACGCCACATCGAGACCCGCCGGATCTGCGATGTCGTTGACGAAATTAGTGAACGTGGAATTGGGATTCGGTGTGCCGCCGCCATTCGGCGGGTTTTGGCAATTGAAGTTGTTCTGCCAGTGATAGACATCTGACCACGATCCGCCCGGCCACCGCACAGCTTTGATGCCGGCCTTCCCGAATGCGTTCACAATCGCGGTGGCATTGGTTTGGATGTCGTACCAGGCAGCCAGATTCATGCCGAGAAGCTGGTCAGTGACGGCAGGGCCGCCGCCCGACTGATCCACAGAGACCGAATTTGTAACCGCCGTTACGGTAACTGCCGACGACATTCCCGTGGCCGAGTTGTAGGTGGAGGAACTACCGGCATCGGGCGTATAGGTGGCGGTCAGGGTATCTGAGCCAATGGCTAGCGAACCCGCGGGCACGTTGATGGTAGCGCTGCCACTGGAGAGCGTGACGGGCGCGGATGTGTATGTCCCGCTGGACAGCGTCACAGAACCCGTCGGAGCCGGATTTCCGGTGCCGCCGCTGACAGAGACCGCGACAGAAAGAGCCTCGGCCGTGGTGATGGCGGGCGAACCCGGGGTTACGGAAACGGTCGGCGTTATCGTGTAGGTTGCCTTGACGGTGGTGTTTGTATTGAGCGTCACGGAGCACGTCCTGGTTGCGGCGGACGTGCAGCCGGACCAGGCACCGAAGGTGTTGTTGCCCGCAGTCGCCGGCGCGGTCAGCGTAACGGCGGTGCCGGCGTTGTAGGTGAGGGTAAAGGGCGCTGTTCCGCTGCTGGCACCGTTGTTGTCGGCGGGCGAATCCGTAATCGTGACGCCGGTGGCGGGGTTCACCGTGTTGACGGTGAGAGTGTAGGTGGTTGGGGGCGGCGGGTTGTTGTTCGAGGAGCTTCCGCCTCCGCATCCGGCCAGTAACGCTGCGATACTCACTGCCACCCAAAGCCGTGCATGATGCTGCCAGTTCTTCATGCCAATTCTCCCGTTTGCGCTGATCACTCTTGTGGAGCTGTCAAATCGAACGTAAAACGTTTTCATTCGGAGCGACCCGCCATGGGGAACGCCCGCCTGAAAAGCGATTTACGCGAGTTTTTTAAGCGCCTGGAAATTCCGAGAAATCATACTCCATCCCGTGGACGACAGGCATGATTAATGTCGGAGTGGGGAGTGACTCTCGGGCAACATCTTTCCAGCTTCGGACTGAGGGTGATTGCTATCTCGCTGCTCGGAATGGGTTTGCCTTGGACCGTGCGGGAGGTAGTTTCTCGCGGTTGGGATGCCGGAGTTCGGCGACGAGATTGGACCGGATGGAGGGTTCCGCAGCCGAGTTGATCGTCGGCAACAAATGCACCGGAGTTGCGGCGGAATCAAATGAGGCACCAGTTATCCACTCACTTTTTCATACATCGTTGTTTCGTCCCGCCTTATCCACGCTTATTCTTGGCATAATCCAAGCTGTAGTTCTAACTTCCGCAGGTAATGGGGAAAGCCAGAGTTGCAAAGGTTTAGCGATATGGCCGTGTTTCCCTGAACCGACCGGAAGGCATGGGATGAAAGCGGTTCCTTCGTCGCTGATCCGAGCGCCACGTACAGCAGCAGAATCGGGAATCGAGTTTGTGAACCCAGTTCGAAGCCGAGTACGACCGGGACGTGAACACCGGAGCATTGAAGAGTGACCAGCTTTAGCCGCCAGGATGTGTTGAGGATTCTTCAGATCAGTTCCCGCCAGTTGCAGGGGTGGGAAAGAGCCGGGCTAATCTCCCAGCGTGAAACCTACACCTTCCAGGATCTGGGTCAACTGAGAACGCTGCGACTGCTTCGCGAGGACGACGTGCCGGCAGCCTCGATCCGGCACTCGATTGCCGCGATGCAGGCTGTGGCCGGGCTGTCGAACCCGATGCAGGAGGCTTCGCTGGTGCGGACAGGGACGCGACTGGCGTTTCGCTGCGACGGGGCTATGGTGGATCCGATCCGCCGGCAACTGATGTTTGACTTTGAGCGCGTTGAGAATCAGCCGACGGCGACGTCGGGGGTTTGCCTGCTCAGGCCAGCCGGCGAGAACCGCGAGCGGGGCATCCAGGAGCTGTTTGTTGCCGCAGTGCAGGCGGAGGAGGCGGGCGATAAGCAGCGCGCCATTGCTCTCTACGAGGAGATGCTGGAGCGGGATCCGGATTACGCGCCGGTGTACATCAATCTCGGCACCATCCACTTCCATCTGCGGCAGTTTTTGCGCGCTGAGGAGTTGTATCGCCGAGCCACGGAGAAGGACCCGGCATACGTGCTGGCGTTCTTCGACCTGGGAAACGTGCTGGATGAGCTTGAGCGGCCCGATGAGTCGATCGCCGCGTATTTGCGTGCAGTGGCGCTGGCGCCGCGCTATGCCGATGCCCACTACAACCTGGCTCTGGCCTTTGAACGCAAAGGCGAACGCAGGCCGGCTCTGCGGCACTGGCAGGCCTACGTGAAGCTGGACAAGACAGGGCCGTGGGCGGAACACGCAAGGGGACAGATCCGCAAGCTGCTCGACAGCGAGAAGCTGGTGATTGTGTGGCACGCGGTGAGTTACGTGGCTCCGAGAAAGGGCCTGGCTGCACTGGAATTACTGAAGCGGCAGAGCTGATTCCGAAGGGCTCAATTCAAAGCTGAC
>Ga0326728_10015314_pt1 | contig 15981 bp, 10 predicted proteins | sample MB3enrmetagenome_FD_207602 | JGI IMG/M metagenome (GOLD analysis project Ga0326728, IMG submission 207602) | Lab enriched peat soil microbial communities from McLean, Ithaca, NY, United States - MB31MN | ecosystem: Environmental > Terrestrial > Soil > Wetlands > Peat | place: USA: New York...
TGATGTTGAAGAAGGCGATCCCGTCGGGATCGTAAGGGGCGATCTCCTCGGCGGCGAGTTCACGCACCCGCACGTCGGGCAGGATGCTGATCATGCGGCGATCTCCGGCTGCCAGGTGGGCGGCGACGGCCGGCAGGCAGCTGCGCCGGTACAGGGCGTGCAGCGGCTCATAGACCCGCCCGCCTTCCTGGGGCGGCCTTGGCGGCGCCTGAGTTCCGGCCCCGGGCAGCCTCTTGGCGCAAGAGCGCTCCGCGGTGCCAGGGGTAGATTGCGGGCTGCCCGGGCCGGCCACCACGGGGATGACGGCATCGTAGCCCGGCGCCAGGCAGATCATGTGCCGCAGCAGCGGCAGGCTGACGAAAGGCATGTCGACGGCCAGGAGCAGGGCCAGGTCATAGCGGGCCGCGGCCAGCCCGGCCTCTAACCCCGCCAGCGGTCCGGTGCCTGGGTGCAGGTCAGGCGCCACCCTGGCGGGCACAGCCAGCGCGTCGCCAAGCGCGGCGTAGCGTTCCGCCGGCCCGGCGCTGAAGAGGATCTCGCCGGCCAGCGCCGACACCCGGCGGGCCGCGCGGAGCACCAGCGGCTCGCCGCCGAACGGCAGCCAGGCCTTATCTTGTCCCAACCGCGAGCTCCGTCCGCCGGCAAGGAGGATCACGGAGATGGGTGCGGGTGCCGAGGGCAAGCCAAAAGGCCAGGCTTCATCTTTCATCACGAAACCTGGCCTCTGTTTATCGCGCTATGCGCCGGCGCTTAGTAACGGGAACTGCTGCGATAGCCGCCCCGGCTGCCGCCGGAGCTTCTGCTCGAGCTGTGTTCCTTGTAGCAATCGGAGCAATATACCGGGCGATCGCCGCTTGGCTTGAAGGGCACTTCCGTGTCCTTGCCGCACTGAGCGCATACGGCCGGGTACATCTGCCGCGCGCCACCATAACCACCGCTGCTGCCGTAAGATGAGCCGCCTTCGCGCGCAGCCTTGCGGGCCGCACGACAGCTTGGACACCGGCTCGGGGTGCTGAAACCCTTCTGGGCGAAAAACTCCTGCTCGCTCGCTGTGAAGGTGAATGCCTGCCCACAATCGCTGCACGTAAGGGTCTTGTCTTGCATACTGGTTACACTGACTCCTGTTGATTTGGTTTGTCTGGAACGATCCACAACGCGAGCGACAAGACGGGGCCAGTGCCTGAGAGGAACAAGAACCGCCTAGTGTCAGCCGGGTTACGAAAAGTCATCAGCCCAGACAGGATAGCACCAAGTGCACATAAATGCAAATTCTCATCATGCAAAACTGCATGGCCAGATGGGCCGCCATCGACGGCAATGCGACATCCACGGTAGGATCAGGTGACCCGCGAGCCGAAGGCGGGCCCTGGGGACCTCTCGATCCTTTCCGTGGCTCCGTGGTCCCGATGCGTTTGTCGCGGTGAAGCTCAGGCCGGCTGCGCGGCCTGCAAGAAAGCCACTGCCTCGCCGACGGTCGTGATCTTCTGCGCGTCGTCGTCAGAGATAGCCCCCCCGAACTCATCCTCGAAAGCCATGATCAACTCGACGAGGTCGAGTGAGTCGGCCTTCAGGTCCTCGCGAAAGCGCGCGGCGGGCACCACCTGGCTGGGGTCGGCGTTCAGCTTGTCGATGACGATGGCTTTAACTTTCTCAAAGACTGTTTCGCTCATGGCAGTTGTCTCCTCGATGCAATAGTGTCAGAACGGGAATAGCCCGCTGATTGCGATTTCTGGCGTCACCAATGATACAATGCAATAAACACATCCTGTTTTGAAAAGTCGCGCGCAATCTGGGGAGACTCATGTCGCATGAGGAGCGGAAGGCCGACCACATCCGCATCAACCTGGAAGAAGACGTCCAGTTCCCACACCTCACCAACGGCCTGGAGCGCTATAGGCTGGTCCATCGAGCGCTGCCGGACCTGGACCTGAACGCCGTCGATACATCGACCGAGCTGCTGGGGAAGAGGCTGCGTCTGCCGCTGCTGATTTCCTCGATGACGGGTGGCACTGTGGCTGCCGAGGCCATCAATCGCAACCTGGCGGCCGCCGCGCAGGCCCGCGGCATCGCCATGGGGATTGGGTCGCAGCGCACGGGCATCGAACAGCCCGAGACGGCCACGACCTACCACGTGCGCCGGGATGCGCCTGACATCCTGCTCTTCGCCAACCTGGGCGCCATCCAGCTCAACTATCGCTACGGCGTGGACCAGTGCCGGAGGGCAGTCGAGATGATCGAAGCAGACGCACTCATACTGCATCTCAACGCGCTCCAGGAGGCGCTGCAGGCTGACGGTGACTGGAACTGGGCCGGGCTGCTGGGCAAGATCGAGAGGGTTTGCCGGGGCCTCGATGTGCCGGTGCTTGCGAAGGAGGTCGGCTGGGGCATAGACGAGCGGTCTGCCAGCCAGCTGGCTGCGGCAGGCGTGGCGGCCATCGACGTCGCAGGCGCAGGGGGCACTTCGTGGAGCGCGGTCGAGGCGCACCGCGCTCCCACCGAGGCGCGGCGGCGCCTGGCGCGCGCCTTCGACGACTGGGGCACTCCCACGGCCGAGGCCTTGCTCGCGGCCCGCCATGGCGCCCCGCGCCTTCCGTTGATCGCTTCCGGCGGCATCCGGACCGGGCTGGACGTGGCCAAAGCCCTGGCCCTTGGCGCGGCTGCCGCGGGCGTCGCCTCGAGCTTCCTCAAAGCTGCCGCCCTGACCGCGGAGGATGTGATCGCGGAGATCGACGACCTGGCCGGCGCGCTGCGCATCGCGATGTTCTGCAGCGGCGCCGGCACCGTGGCCGCGTTGAGCGAGGAAGGGCGCCTGATCAAGGTAAGTTGATGAAGCTTTCTGAATTCCTGGCTGCCTACCTGCCATTGGTCGAGCGCGAGATGCGCGAGGTGCTGGCACCGCCGGATGCATCCCTGGCAGGCCACTATGACATGCTGCAATATCACATGGGCTGGTTGGATGCCGAGCTGCGCCCGCGAGGCGGGCCTGGCGGCAAGCGCATCCGCCCCGCGCTGTGCCTGCTGTGCTGTGTCGCGTGCGGAGGCGACCCGGCCCAGGCCGTGGCGGGCGCTGCGGCGCTGGAACTGCTGCACAATTTCTCCTTGCTGCATGACGACATCGAGGACAACAGCCTCACGCGCCGCCACCGGCCCACAGTCTGGGCGCTTTTCGGCCTGCCCCAGGCCTGCAACGCCGGTGATGCCATGTTCAGCCTGGCCCATCGCACGCTGTTCGGGCTGGCCGACCGGGGTCTGGCTGCCGGCCAGGTGCTGCAGGTGATCCGGGTTGTCGACGACATGTGCGTGGCGCTCACCGAGGGCCAATATCTGGATCTGTCTTTCGAAGGGCGTCTCGATGTGAGCGAGGAAGAATACGTGCGTATGGTGGCGGGCAAGACCGCGGCCATGCTGGCTGCAGCGGCCCAGACCGGCGCGATCATCGCCGGGGCGGGGCCGGCAGCCGTTGCCGCGCTGCGGCGCGCCGGGTGGGCGCTGGGCATGGCTTTTCAGTTCCAGGATGACGTGCTGGGCATCTGGGGCGCCGAGGACGTCACCGGCAAGTCTGCCGCCAGCGATATCTTGAGCAAGAAGAAGTCGCTGCCCGTGCTGCACGCCCTGGCGAGCCCCCGGTCCGGGCCGGAGCTGCGCGCGCGCTACGCCGGGCGGCCGTTCACGGAGGATGACGTGCCCGGCGTGCTCGAGCTCCTGGATGCGGCCGCGGCGCGCGCCTACAGCGAGACCAGGGCGCGCCAGGCCTCGGAAGGGGCGCGCCAGGCCCTGCGCGATGCGGGGCTCCCGCTGGCCGGCGCCGCCGAAGCGCCCCTGCACGAGCTACTCGATGAGCTGCTGGTGCGGCAAGCCTGACAGGCCTGGGCTGCACACACCACGATGACAACGGGGGGAAATCGATGGGTGGACCGAAGGTGGCCGTGTTGTATACACGGCCGGAAACCGTGCTGGACGACTATCAGCGCCTGTTCGAGCTGGCGGACGGGCCGGCCGCGCTGGACGCGCGGGCGACCACGATCCTGAAGGACAACATCTCCTGGCACTACCCGATGCCGGGAGCCAATTCGACACCCTGGCAACTCGAGGGCGCGATACGGGCCTTGCGTGCGACCGGTTTCGACGATCTGGTCTGCGTGCAGAACAAGACCGTCGTCACCAATGCCTTCAAAGGCGAGGACCTAAACGGTTACATGCCGGTCTGCCAGCATTACGCCGTGCCGGTGCGCTACAACTTCCGGCACGAGGACATGGAATGGGTGCAGTACTCGCCCAAGGCCAGGATGCTGGCGCTCGACCGCATTTTCCCCGAGGGCATCCGTCTCCCCGACTATTTCTGTGGCAAGAATATCGTCCACTTGCCGACCGTCAAGTGCCATATCTACACGCAGACCACGGGCGCGATGAAGAACGCCTTTGGCGGGCTCCTCAGCCATCACCGGCACTATACGCACACGTGGATCCACGAAACGCTCGTCGACTTGCTGGCGATCCAGAAGGAGATCCATCCGGGCCTCTTTGCCTTCATGGATGGGACAACCGCCGGCAACGGCCCGGGGCCACGCATCGTCAAGCCCGAGATCAAGAACGCGATCCTGGCCTCGGCGGATCAGGTGGCCATCGACGCGGTGTCGGCGCAGCTGATGGGCTTCGACCCGCTGAGCATCCCTTACATCCGGCTGGCTCACGAGGCCGGGCTGGGCTGCGGGGATGTGCGCGGGATCGAGATCGCCGGCGATGACGTGTCGGGCGTGAACTGGCACTTCGAGGTCGGCCAGAGCTTTCACATGTTCCTGGCCTGGCTGGGCTGGTTCGGCCCGCTGAAGTTCCTGCAGCACCTGATCTTCCACACGCCCATCGTGGCCATCCCTACCCTGGTCTCCGAGGTCGAGCACGACTATATCCATTGGCCGTTGAAAGAGAAGCACGTTTACGAGCACTGGCGCGCGACCACGGAATGGGGGCGGATGTTCGCCCGATATCATCGGTGAGGTGCTTCCCATGTCCTGGCAAGATCAACTCAAAGCCAATTCTCTTCCCTGGCTGTTGGAGCAGGACTCGCCTGGCGTCCGGTACCTGGCCCTGCGAGACCTTTTGGACCGCCCGGATGATGACCCCGAGCTGCAGGCCGCGCGGCACCTTGCGCACGCCGGTGGGTCGATCGCGACCGTCCTTGGCGAAATGGACGCAGAAGGTTTCTGGGCCAGGCCCGGGCCGGGTTACAACCCCAAATATCGATCCACCGCGTGGAGCATCACGCTGTTGGCGCAGCTGGGCGCTTCGGCGGCCGAGGACGAGCGCGTCGGCCGCGGCTGCAGCTACGTCCTGGATCACGCGTTGGCGCCCGGCGGGCAGTTCTCCATGAATGGTTCGCCCTCGGGCACGATCGACTGCCTGCAGGGCAACCTGTGCCGGGCATTGCTGGACCTGGGATGTCGCGATCCGCGCCTGGAGCTGGCGTTCGACTGGATGGCACGCAGCATCACCGGGGAGGGCGTGGCCGGCGCAGAAAAGCGGGACGCCGCCGTGCGCTACTACGGCTACAAGTGTGGCCCACTTTTCGCCTGCGGCGCCAACAACGGGCTGCCCTGTGCCTGGGGAGCGACCAAGGCCATGCTCGCACTGGCGAAGTTGCCCGCCTCCTCCAGGACGCATCTTATAGACGAGGCGATCCGGCAGGGCGTCGATTTCCTGCTTGGCACCGACCCCGCCGGGGCAGAGTATCCAACCCGCACGGGCGGAAAGCCGAGCCCGAACTGGTGGAAATTCGGCTTCCCGGTCTTCTACGTCACCGATCTCCTGCAGCTTGCCGAGGCGCTGGTTGCGCTGGGCCACGGGCGTGACCCGCGGCTGGCGAACGCGCTTGGGCTAGTCCGTCAGAAGCAGGACCCGCAAGGGCGCTGGTCGCTGGGGCATGACTACGCCGGCAAAACCTACGCCGGCTTCGGGCCGAAAAGACAGCCGAACAAGTGGGTCACCCTGCGCGCCCTGCGCGTGCTCAAGGCGGCCGGCTGATCTTACTGTACGCTCACACTCTGCACGCGCCAGTGGCTGTCGGCGGCGATGCTCTGATCGGCGAGGTTCACCAGGTGCCACGTCACGTCATGCTGCATGCCGTTGAGCACAAAGATCGTGCGTACGTCGGCCGGTTGGCCGCTTTGCCACCAGCTGTCCGAGCCCGTGGCGGAGCTGGGTGTAGGAAAGGGGCGGCCTGGGGCCGATGACGGCCCCAGCGCGCCGGGGTTGACCACGGTCAGGATGCGCGCCGCGGCTCGCCCTCCGTTGCGGAAGGCTGCCAGGTCGGGCAGGTCGGAGACGGCGGCATCGAGCGCGCCTGGGATGAGATAGCTGGCGCCGGTCGGGCTGCCGGCCGCGGGGGGATCGGCGCCGCGCAGCAGCGCGACGACCACGGCCTCCGGGTAGAAGGGATCGGCAGGCGCGCCGCTGCAGAAGTCTATCGTGTAGTCGTCGGGGTTTTCCTCCGCCGCCAAGGCCACTTGCCCTGATCCCGACCGTGGGGGCAGGTTGTACCCGCGCACCACGCAAAGCGAGCTGCGGTCGTCGGCGCGGTTGTAGGTCAGCACGTGGGTGATCGGCTGTGGCCTCTCCACATTCCACGTCGCGCTGACGTGGGCGTCGCCGACGAAGTTGACACCCTGATAACTGTGCGCATCAGGATCCCAGCGAAAGATCGAAAGGCGCGTCGGCTCGCTGCCGGCGTCATAGCCAAAGATGGTGATTTCCTGCGCCTTGCAGGGTTGGCCGGGCATCTGGGCCGGATAGAGGTCGATCGTCGCGTCCCTACCGCCCAGGTAGCCCTGGCCCTTGCCCCCATTTATGTCGGGCAGCAGCCTGTAGGGCACGAGCAAGACGGGCTGGTAGGGGCTCGTCGCGCCGGCTTGCTGTGGCTGGCTATTGGCTTCGGTGGCAAAGACGATGCCGCCGATGCTGCCTTCGTCATCCCCTGAAGTCTTGTCGTAGCGGTAAAGCACCAGCCATTGGGGATTGCCTGCCGGGCTATCTTCGAAGTCGCACTGCAAATACTTGCCGGGGATGATCTCCCAGCTGGCCGGCATGAGGTTCTTCAGGTCAAGCGGCAGACTGGGCGCGCTCGGCTGCACCGCGCTGCGGCTGGCAAGGTCGGCGCCCACGGCAAGGATGGCGATGACGGCGACGGCGAGGATCAGGCGGTACGAATGCATACTCAAACCGCAGCGTTCCCTTGGGGCCGGCCCGCTGGGTCAGGACAACGGCTGCTTGGGCTTCTCGCCTGCCGTACCGCCGTTGCCGGCGCCCAGCTTGGGCCGGACATGTTTGGGCCAGGCGGCAGCTGCCACGCGCGGCAGCAAGGCCAGCGCCAGCAAATCTTCCATGCGGTCCACGCGCACGATGTTCAGCTCGTGTTGCACCTTGCGCGGGACGTCGACGAGATCTTTCTTGTTGCGCTCGGGGATGATCACCATTTTGAGCCGGGCCCGATGGGCAGCGATCACCTTCTCCTTGAGGCCGCCGATGGGCAGCACTCGCCCGCGCAAGGTGATCTCTCCGGTCATGGCCAGGTCGTGCCGCAGCGGCCGTTGGCTAAGGGCGGAGATCAGGGCCGCCGCCATGGTCACGCCCGCGCTCGGGCCGTCCTTGGGGATGGCGCCTTCGGGCACATGGATATGCAGATCGACCTTGTCAAAATCGATCTGGGCCAGCTCGTAATCGTCGGCGTGGGCGCGCGCGTAGGTCAGCGCGGCCTGTGCCGACTCCTGCATCACGTCGCCAAGCTGGCCGGTCAGGGTCAGGCTGCCCTTGCCGTTCATCACCGAGACTTCCACCTGCATCACGTCGCCGCCGGCCTCGGTCCAGGCCAGGCCGTTGGCCACCCCGACTTCGTCGGCCTCGTTGAGCAGGCACTCACTGAACTCGGGTGGCCCCAGGTACTTGCTCAGCACGGAAGCCGTGATGCGATGCGGGATAGGCTTTCCTTCGGCCACGCGCCGCGCCAGCTTTCGGCAGACATTGGCGATGGCGCGTTCCAGGTTGCGCACGCCCGCCTCGTAGGTGTAGGAACGGACCATGCCGCGCAGCGCGCCGGGCGCGAAAGTGATTTGCCCCACCTTGAGGCCATGCGCCTCGATCTCGCGGGGCACGAGGAACTGTTCGGCGATGGCCAGTTTCTCTTCCTCGATATAGCCGGGGAACTCGATTACCTCCATCCGGTCGCGCAGCGCCGGAGGGATCGGGTCCAGGATATTCGCCGTGGTGATGAACATCACCTTGCTGAGGTCGTAAGGCACTTCCAGGTAATGGTCACTGAAGGCGTGATTCTGTTCCGGGTCCAGCACCTCCAGCAGGGCGGCCGACGGGTCGCCGCGGAAGTCGATCCCCAGCTTGTCCACCTCGTCGAGCATGAAGAGGGGGTTTGAAGTGCCCGCGCCGTGCATGGTCTGGATGATGCGGCCGGGCAGCGCGCCAATGTAGGTGCGGCGATGGCCGCGGATCTCCGCTTCGTCGCGCACGCCACCCAGGCTGAGCCGTACGAACTTGCGACCCAGCGCCTCGGCGATCGACTTGCCCAGGCTGGTCTTGCCCGTGCCGGGCGGGCCGACAAAGCATAGGATCGGGCTGCGCATCTTGTCGAGGGCCAGCTTCCGCACCGCGATGTGTTCGAGGACACGCTCCTTGATCTTGGGCAGGCCGTAGTGGTTCTTGTCGAGGATGTGCGCCGCACGGGCGACATCCAGATTGTCCTCCGTCATCTTGCCCCAGGGCAGGCCGACCAGCCAATCCAGGTAGGTGCGCAAGACGCTGACCTCGGGTGATGCCTGGGGCATCGCGGCCAGACGGTTGATCTCTTTATCGGCCTTGGCCCGCACCTCTGCAGGCATGCCGGCGCCCGCGACCTTTTCGCGCAGCTGGGTCGCGTCGCGGATGGTCTCGTCGCTTTCGCCCAACTCCGTCTGGATCACGCGCATCTGTTCACGCAGGAAGTACTCGCGCTGAGATTTGTCAACCTCCTGCTGCACCTGCGTATGGATCCGGTCCTCGAGCTCGAGCACGTCGAGTTCCTGCCCGAGCACGATGCTGAGTTTCTGCAGGCGGGCGTTGGCGTCGAGCGTCTCCAGCAACTCCTGGCGCTGGGGCACGTCCAGCTCGAGCACATGGGTCACCAGGTCAGCCAGGCTCCCGGGCTCCTTCTCGTTCATGGCTGCCACGTAGGCATCATCCGGAAGGTTGGCGTCCAGCTCGATGATTTTTTCGAACAAGGCCAGCACGGCGCGCATCAGCGCCTCCGTGGCCATGTCGTGGTGTTCGTCCTCGTAGATGGGCACGCCGCGCACGCGCAGATAAGGGTCGGTCTCGACTGCTTCGATGATGCGCACGCGCTCGATGCCTTGCACCAGCACGGTCGTGCTGCCGTCGGGCATGCGAAGCACGCGCCCGATCTCGACCGAGGTGCCGACATTGAAAAGATCGGCCAGGTCGGGGTCCTGCACGTCAGCATCTCGCTGCGCCACTACCAGGAGCGTCTGGTCCATGGCCTCCGCGGCTTCGACGGCTCGGATCGACCGATCGCGCCCGATGAACAGCGGTGAGACGAGGTTGGGAAAGACCACCGTGTCGCGCACGGCCAGCACCGGGTAGTCGTTCCCCTCATGGGCATCGGGCTCGAGCGCGCGCGCGGTGCGCACTGCGCTGAGCTTGCGTGCGCGGGCAGTGCCACGCGCAAGCAAACTGAGCACAGACAGCTCTGACTCGATCTCTGAGGCTTCTTGGCGGCGCAAGTGGGACAAGTCTCCTCCAGCGGTGACTTCTATGCGCAGACTATATCACAGAACGCCAAATAACGGAACACAGGCGCTATCACGCGTCCTCGTCAAATGAGACCCAATCATCAGGCGAGAAAGTTCCAGGTTGGCTCCGTGACCACACGTGACGCGCGCTGGCGACAACAAATACCGAACCGGTGACGCAGATGACGTCGTCGGGTCGCGCCCAGGCCAGGGCTTCGTCCAGCGCAGAGCCCGTGTCTTGATGGATGCTGGTCGGGCAAGCGGGGCTGAGGCTCTGCGCCACACCCGCCAGGTGGGCCGGGTCTGCCGCGCGGGGATGCTCGCTGCGGGTGGTGATGATCTTGTCCACCGGGTTGAACCCATTGGCACTGCCCAGCGCAAGAAATACCTCGAACATGCCGGTGATGTCTTTATCAGACGAAGCGCCAAAGACCAGCGCCAACCGGCCGTGGCCGGGGAAAACCTCGTCCAAGGTCGCTCGCAGCTTGACGGCCGAGTCGGCGTTGTGAGCGCAGTCCAGCACCACGGCGGGATGCTGCTGCAGGATCTCGAATCGGCCCGGCCAGCGTGTGGCGGCCAACCCCGCGCGAACGGCCGAGACGGGAACGTCTCCCTGCCCCGCCAGCTCCTGGGTCAACGCCACCGCCGCCGTGGCATTGGCGAGCTGATGGCGACCAAGCAAGGGGATGTGCAGCTCTGGCAGCGACCAGCCGTCGACCGTGCGCTGCACGGTGAACCGCTGGCCGGTCAAATCGGCGCACCGGGCTTGCCAGGTCCAGTCCTGGCCTACCCTCACCAAACGCGTGCCTGCAGCGCTGCAAGTATGTTCGAGCACCTCCATGACCTCATCGTGCTGTGGCGCGCTGACGACCGGCACACGTGCCTTGATAATGCCGGCTTTTTCCCGGGCGATTGACGTGAGGGTATGCCCGAGCAGGTCGACGTGATCGTAGCTGATGGAAGTGATGGCACAGACGGCCGGGCAGACCACGTTGGTGGCGTCGAAGCGCCCTCCCAACCCCACCTCGATGACCGCCCAATCGACGCCTGCTTCGGCAAAATACAGGAGGGCGAGGGCGGTGGTGATCTCGAAAGCCGAGATGCCGGGCGTGGCCTCGAAAGCAGCTCGGCCGCGGTCGACGAGGTCTACCAGCGCGTCCTCGGGGATGAGATCACCCTGCACCCTGATGCGCTCGCGGTACGTGTGCAGATGCGGCGAGGTGTACAGCCCTGTGCGATAGCCTGCCTCCCGCAGGATCGACTCGGCCATGGCAGCGGTGGAACCCTTGCCTTTTGTGCCGGCGATGTGTATGCAGCGCACGCGTTCCTGGGGCCGGCCCAACCGCTGCAGCAGGGCCTCAATCCGGCTCAGGTCGAAAGTTGCCGCATTGTAGGAATGGCCTGTCTGGTTCTCGAAATTGATGTGACTGAAGATGGCGTCGAGGGCGTCTCTGTAGCAACCCATGTATCTCCTATAAACAGAGCAAAGCCCCCCGGGGAACTCGAGTGCACCTTGACGTGAGAGGCGTCCCGACGACAAACGGCCTTGCCGCCCACTTTGCTCCGATAGCGCTGTCTGGATAACCTGTCCATTCTATCCCAGGAATAGCCAAAACTCAAACCATGGGGTAAGATTTGTAGAGTCATCTCGAGCATGGGGAGGGAGGTTTGCGCAGGCACCCCACGGTGCTGCTTTGCTATGTGGGCTTGAGCCTCTTGCTGACGTGGCCTCTGGCCTTGCACTTCGCCAGCCATGTGCCGGGCAACGGCATCGACGACCCTTCGCTGGCCTGGAACCTGTGGTGGGCCAAGCACGCCCTGGTAGATCAGCCGCAGAACCCCTTCGCGTGCAGCTGGATCTTCTGGCCGGTGGGCATCAATCTGGCCTTCTATACGCTGACGCTTCTCAACGGCGTCCTCAGTATCCCTTTGCAGTCGGTCATGGGCGTCGCCCCGGCCTACAATCTCCTCTTGTTGTCTTCCTTCGTGCTGGGCGGCTACGGCGCGTACCTGTTTTGCCGGGCCGTCTGCTCTGCCGTGGGCGCGCGGGATCACAAGGCACGCCTGGCTTGTTTTCTGGCCGGCGCTTTCTATGCCTTTGCCTCGGCCAAGATTTTCTACGCGGCGTTGGGGCAGGGCAATGTGGCCAGCTCGCAGTGGGTGCCGTTCGCCGCACTATATATGCTCAGGGCCGCGGGCGACCGCGGGCGGCCGCGCGATGCCGTCCTGGCGGCCATCTTCCTGACCTTGCAGGCCTACGCTGAAGAGACCTACGCCTCTTTCCTCGTAATCCTGGCCGTGCTCTTGCTGGCGTGGCAGCTGGGGCGCCTGGCGCTGAGGGCTCGGAGCTCCGGGGCGTTGGGCGGCGCGGCGGCCGCGCAGCGCGCAGCCTCGGCACGAGGCGGCAGGGCACCGGCTGCCCAGGTCCGCCGTGCGCCCGCTCCCACCGCGAGGACGGACGCATCCCCGGGACCTTTGCACTGCCTGCTCCATGCTCCGTGGGTTTCCAGGCGCCCTGTGACGGCGGGCGCTCCACAGGCATGCAGGGCCGCGGGGCGCCGGGGGCCGTGCGGAGCCGTGCTCGGGCGCTTCGTGTTGATGGCCGTGCTATTCCTGGGCGGCATCACGCCCCTGCTGGCCAACATGCTCCCCGACATGCGCGCCGAAGGGGATTTCTTCACGTCGGGCGGGGGCTTCGCCGGCGTCTTTTCCGCGGACCTGGCGGGCTATTTCCTGCCGACAGAGTTGCATCCGGTGTTCGGGTCGCTCACCACCCGGGTCGCCGGCCGGCTCGGCTTCCCCGCGGACAAGGGCCAGCAGATCTATCTCGGATACGTGGCGCTGGCCCTGGCCGCGATCGGCGCCGCAGAGGCGCGGTCCCGCGCGCGCAAGGGCCCTGAGGCGGCGGGGCCGGGCTTTGGGTGTTGGGCCGCCGCGGCCGGGCTTTTCTTCTTGCTCACATTGGGTCCCGATCTGCGGGTCGCGGGACACGAGATGGCCAGCGTGCCGCTGCCGTATGCGTGGATCGCACGGGTGCCGTTCTTCGAAGGCAATCGCTACCCCAGCCGCTATAGTGTGATGCTGCTGCTTGCCCTTGCCCCGTTCGTGGCGCTTGGCGCGCTGTCCGTCTTGCGGCGGGCCGAGGCGTGGGCGGACCCCGTTCGAAAGCCTGGACGGGCGCCGGCGGCCCTTGAGGTGGGCGCCAGCGCACTTCGGCCGCCGTCCTTGTGGCCCAAGCGCTCCGGGGAAACGGGCCGGGCACCCGGCTCAAACCCGGCAAAGCGGGCCTGGTGGCCCGGGCTCTCCTTTGTAGTGCTCCTGGGCCTGCTTCTTTTCGAGCACCTTTCTGTCCCCTTGCCATTGTTCGATCTACGCGTGCCGGCGCTGTATACGAAGCTGGCTCAGGTGCCCGGGGATTTTGCCGTCCTCGAGATACCGCCGGGCTGGCGCAATGGGGCGTGGGTGCTCGGCAAGCAAGACCCCGTGATCATGCAGGAGATGTGGTACCAGACAGTCCACGGCAAGCGTCTGCTGGGCGGCAATACCTCGCGCAACCCCGAATTCAAGTTCGAGTACTACGCTGAAGACCCTACTCTGGCACGTTTGATCGCGCAGACAAACGCCGCCGACCTGTCGCTGGACACCGCGCTGCGGGCGGCGCTTGCCGCGGCCCCGATCACCGATGCCGACCGGGCAAGGGCGGGCGCCTGGGCAGCCTTCCTGGACTTGCGCTACGTCGTGGTGCACCGCGACAAGATCCCTCCAGAAACGGAGTCGGCCCTGCAGGCGTTGCTGCCGCTGAGCCTGGTGGCGCAAGATGGGCCGCTGGCCTTGTACGCGCTGGCGCCCGCGTCCGGGGCGCCCCGCAGCTACGCATTGGACAGCCCGGCGGGGCAGATGGCGCTGGCCGAAGGCTGGAGCCCTCCGGGCTCGGGTGAGCAGAGGGCGGTAGGCGTGGAAGGGCCAGCAGGCTCTGGGCCCAGTGTCCCTTTCCCTGGTGCCTCGCAGGTGCCCGGCCAGCCGGTTTATGCCGAACGCCAGTCTCCCCGCCTCCTGCTGCCGGTGGGCCCCGCGGCGACGCACATCAGCCTGTATGGCTGGTCGCCGGGGCCTGGACAGGAGGTAGCCCTGACGGTGGACGGCCGGCCTGCGGCCTCGGGCCCGCAGGCGCTGCCGCGGGATGCCGGATGGATCACGTTTACGGTGCCGGCCGATGCGGGCCGGGGCGCGTTGAGCGATGTGCGCCTGCGCTTCGGCACCTCGTGGCCCGTAGAAAGCCTGGCTTCGGCGGCCGAGTTGCCGGCCACGCTCGCGAGCTTGCGGGCACCGGGTTTGCCCGCAGCGCTGCTCGCAAGCAGCGCGGGTGAGGAGACGGGCGATTTCGCGCACATCTACGTCGATGGCCAGGATCTGGCGCCGGACCAGCGGGGCTACAACCTGGTAGCGCTGGGCCCGGGCGCCGCGCGGGCCGCCAGTTTCGATACGCATCTCGATCCCTCTGCCTCCGGGCGCCTGGCGGCATGGGTCGCCGCGCTGCCGGCAGGCACGCTGGTTGCGGGGGCGGTGTGCGATGAGGCTTCGTTTAACCTTGGGCCGGATGCCGTCCGGGCGCTGGCGACCCTGGGAGTGGCCGGTGACCTGCGTGGGCACTTCCGCTGGAGCCACGCGTTCATCGGTGTGAAGGGCGCGCGGCCCGGCGCGGCGCTGGAAAGCCTGAACGGCCAGCAGCCCGCGCAGGTCTCGCTTGGGCTCCCGCTCACCGCTCCCCGGGTGGCAGCGGCAGTCGCGGTTGTGACGGTTGGCCCGTAATATGTTATGATCACTCTGAGGAATCGCTTCTGACGTGTCCTCCGAGACTGTGCCATGCGCAACCCTTACGTTACCGGTCCATATGTCGTCGGCCGCAAGCACTATGGCCGCCAAGGCCTGGTGGATTACTTGCTCCACGGCACCACCCCGGCCTACTGGGTCGTCGGAACGCAGCGCGTCGGCAAAACGTCGCTCCTGCGCCACCTGGCGTGGACGGCGCCGAAGGATCACTTCCTGCCGGTCTGGTGGGACATGCAGGGCTGCGACACATTCCGGCAGTTGGGAGCAGTGTTTGTCGATGCGGTGAACGATTGCGGCGAGCAACTCCAGGAGATCGGCTTTGGCGCAGCGAGCGCCCTCGACGACGATGTCTTGACCTTGCTGCCGCGGCTCGTACGGGCTGCGCGCAAGGCGAGCCGCGAGGTGCTGCTGTTGTGTGATGAAACAGAAGCGCTCATCAGGCTGGCGGGCTCGGCGCCGCGATCGCTGCAGCGCTTGCATGCTTTGCTCACCGCCGGCAACGGCCTGCGGGTCGTCGCTGCCTCGACGCAAGCTATCTACCAGCTGCACGACCTGTGTCGCAACTGGCCGACATCGTCGTTCCTTGGTGGCTTCGACATGTCGCAGACGCTGGGCAGCCTCGAGCCGCAGGAAGCGCGCCGGCTGATCTTGCAGGCCCAGGAGCCGGAGCCGGTACGGGCCACGCCGGAGGTCATCGAGGCCGTCGCTGAACGGACCAACAACCAGCCCTACCTGATTCAGCTGTTGTGTGCGCGGCTGTTTCAGGAAAGTGGCAGCTTGCGTGCGCCGGGTCCAGATGATCTGCAAATCGATCCGGCGCTGAGGGGTTTTCTCGAAGCCGAATTTCAGCTGCTGACCCCCGTGGACCGCCAGCTGCTGCTGGAGGTCAGCCGGGCCAGGTCCGTCGAGGAAAGCGCCCTTGGTGAGGCAGTGCACATGGGTGGCGCTGAGCTGCGCCAGCACGTGCACAACCTTGAGCGGCTGGGACACTTGCGCCGGGCGCGGGGCGGCCGGCTGCAGCTGGGCAACCAGTTCCTGTCTGCCTGGTTGGCCGCAGAACCGGAGCCGGCCAGTCTGATGGAAAGCCCATCTCAGGTCTCCGACGTCGCGATGAAGGCCGCTCTGGCCGGCCAGCAGGCGCACGAAGAACATTTTCTGAACTCGGAGCTGAATGCCCATCGCGCCCGTCTGGTGGAGCTGGAAGCTGTCCGGGCGCGTGACTTGTTGACCGTGTCGCCTCACGTGCTGACCGAGATCGAGCAACGCCAGTTCCACATTCAGAGCCTGCGGCGTTTGCTGGCAAAGTCAGCAACCTGACTTGGTAGGTCCGGGATCACGCAGCTCAGGAGCCCGGCCGCTCGGCGGG
>Ga0326728_10015315_pt1 | contig 15981 bp, 8 predicted proteins | sample MB3enrmetagenome_FD_207602 | JGI IMG/M metagenome (GOLD analysis project Ga0326728, IMG submission 207602) | Lab enriched peat soil microbial communities from McLean, Ithaca, NY, United States - MB31MN | ecosystem: Environmental > Terrestrial > Soil > Wetlands > Peat | place: USA: New York...
CTGGCGGCGTGGTTTCGGCCGGCTTGACCTCCGGCAGGGGCGCGGCAAACGGGTCGCGAACCGGCGCGGCCGGCCCCGGCATTCCAGGGGTGATGCCATAATTCACACTTCCCGGCAGAGGCTTGCGCTCCTCCTGAAAGGCCGGCTCAGCGGCGGCGGGCTGCGGTTCAAGCGACAGCATCCGCGTGAAGGACCCTGGGCTTCCAGGAGAGGAATCCGCGGTTGCGCGGCTGCTCGCCGCCGGGACCGGCGCGCTCACCTCGCTGCCCAAGGCGCCGAACAACTGCGTGAAGGTTCCCGGCTTGTTCTCTGCGGGAGCTGGAATCGCCCCGGCCGGCGCGGAGAAAACCGGCCCCTCGCTGTGTCCCGGAGGCGGCATCGGAAGAGCGCTCGACCCCGCATCCGCGCTGGTCGCGGTCCGCAGCAACTCTGTGAATCCGCCCGATCCTGAAGCCGCGGGAGCTGGCCTGGGCTCCTCCGTGATGGACCGTGGCGCGGGCTGCGCCGCCTCCGGCGCGTTCAGCGTTTGCAGCAAGGAGGTGAATCCCGACGGCTGCGCGGGGCGCTGGGGCGCAGGCGCCTCTCGCACTGGCGGCGGCGGGGGCGGGGCCGAATCGCTTCCCAAAGTGCGCAGCAGTTCCGTGAACCCTCCGCTGCCCGCTGCGCCCGAACCGGCGGCTGGAGCCCTCTCCGCAATAGGCGCTCTCTCGGCGGACGCCTGCCGCATCCGGTCCAGCAGCTCCGGCGAACTCTCCGCGCCGGCCCCGAAGACCACCTTGTGGACCACAGGCTCAGCCAGCGGCTTCGGCGGCGGCGGCGCTGGTTTTGGAGCCTCTGGAGCGCGGTACTCCGGGAAGTAGGACTCCAATCCCGGGCCGGCCGCCGGTCCCGCCGCTTCCGGCGTCTTCACCACCTGAAAGACGCCCGTTGCCCCAAAGCCCTGGTCGGCGCCGGATTCCTCCGGCCACGGTGACGCGCTCGCTCCATCAGGTTTCGTCGGTTTGTCCATGCAGTCAGGCCTCCGGTGCAATGCCGGTAGCATAAATCATTCCGTCGCGGCCGATTTGCCTATTTACCCAAAAAGATTTTGCGTATAATGCGGTTGCACCCTTCCACGCCGGACGAATAGACTCAGCGCAGGTTATTGGGATTGTCGCCCGGACATACGGCATATTCTATGGGTCGAGGCCAGGCTGCTCTCACGGGAGTTTTGCCTTCGACCGATCCGGAAACCAACCCGCTGTTCAACTCTCGCCGATGGTGGTCTCCCTGCTATGAAGTTCCTGTCACGGGTCGTCTGGTCTGAAGGAATGCACCTCGGTCCGCACCACTTTCAGACGCAGAGCCGGTATTTCGAAGACACGCTCTGGTTTCTCAACTCCAATCTTCGGCAGGAGCCGTGGGGATTTCTCTATTTTTCCATCGATACGGAGGCCCTCCGCAACGGTCTCGCCATTCTCAACTCCGCATCCGGCATCCTGCCCGACGGCCTCATCTTCGATCTTCCCGACTGCGATTCGGTTCCGGAGCCGGCGCAACTGAGCAAACTGTTCGCTTCCACCGACAGTGAGATCATCCTTCACCTGGCGATCCCGCCCCGCCAGGACCAGGGTCTGGATTGCGACCTGGGCGGCGGCTCGAGCGCCCGGTACGGCGCCGTCAAGCGCGTGCTCCGGGACGACGCCGCCGGACAGGGGGAGAACAGCGTCTCCTTTGCCCGCAAGAATCTCGTCCTCCTGAGCCAGGCGCAGCTTTACGAGGGCGCCGTCTCGTTTCCCATCGCGCGCGTCTTCCGCGACGGCAAAGGAGGATTTGCCTGCGACCCCGACTTCATTCCTCCCAGCCTGCGCATCAGCGCCAGCGAAGGCCTGGTTCTGATCCTGCACCGGCTGGCGCAGGCGATCGACGAGAAGATCGTCTCCACCCGTTCTGTCAGGGCCAGCTCCGGCCGCTTTGAGTTGGGCACCTCGGCGCTCGACGTGGCCAACTACTGGTTCCTCCACGCGCTCTGCTCCAGCCTGCCCGCGCTGCGCCACCATCTGCAGGACCGCCGCAGCCATCCCGAGGAGGTGTACCGCGATCTGGTCAGGCTGGCCGGCGCGCTCAGCACCTTTGCCCTCGAATCGGCGCGCGACGAGATTCCGGCCTACCGGCATCGCGACCTGGCTTCCACCTTCAAGGAGCTGGATGCGCTCATCCGGCGTTACCTGGAGATTGTCGCCCCATCCAACAGCGTCATTCTCCAGTTCCGCCAGGCGGAGAATTACATCTATGCGGCCGAGGTGAAGGACGAGCGATGCCTGAGGCGCGCGCGGTGGATCTTCGGCATCCGCTCCCCGATAGCCGAGTCGCTGATCCTGCGCCAGACACCCAAGCTGGTCAAGGTCTGCTCCGGCGAGGGAGTTGCAAAGCTGGTGCAGCGCGCGCTCCCCGGCATGGAGCTGTTGCACCTGCCCGTCCCGCCCGCCGCGCTGCGCGCCCAGGCGGACATGCACTACTTCTCCATCTCGCTCAGCGGCCCCTGCTGGCAACATATACTCCAGACCAAGCAGGTCGGAGTCTATCTGCCCGGCGACCTGGGCGACGCAACCTTCGAACTCACCGTCATCACGGAGACATCGGCATGACTTCTTCTCCAGCCTCCCCACTTCAAGAGATGAAGACCAACAACCTGGCCCTGGCGTTCCAGGAGGTCTTCACCGTCATCCTGCGCACCCGCTTCTACGTTCAGCGGGTTGAAAACGCCGATTCCTTCCGCGCCACGCTGCGCAGGATGATCTCCGCGGCGGTCAAAGACGCCTCCGCCATGGGTTACAGCGACGAAGCCTCCAAGATGGCCATCTACGCCATGATCGGATTCCTGGATGAGAGCGTCCTCAACTCCAAGGATCCGACCTTCGCCGACTGGGCTCGCCGTCCGCTGCAGGAGGAGATGTTCGGCGGCCACTTCGCCGGCGAATACTTCTTCCGCAACGTAACCGATCTGCTCAATCGTCCCGAATCCGCCGAGGTTGCCGATGTGCTGGAGTTGCATGCCCTTTGCCTGTTGCTGGGCTATCGCGGCCGCTTTGCCTTTGGAGACGCCTCGGAGATTCACGCCATCCTGGGCCGCATCCGCGACAAGATCACCCGCATCCGCGGCGCCTATGCGCTGCTCCGCCCCCCCGAAGCTCCGGCTGCCCCGCCCCGGCCCAGGCGCGACCCCTGGGTGCTTCGCCTGGCGGTGACCGCCGTCATCCTGGCCGTCTTCACCCTCCTGGCTTACGTTGGATACGTGCTGATCCTGGGCCAGTCGATGCCCGCAACCGCCCGCGGCGTTGAGCGGATTCCCCCAACCCTGGCGTATAACCCGGCAACCAGCCTTGCGGAGATATCCCTATGAAACGCATCCTGATTGGGATACTGATCTTTCTCGTCTATCTGGCCCTGGTGATCGTGGGGGCGTTTGCCCTGCACTTTGAAGGCACGAGGCTGGTGCTTTTCTGCGTGATTCTCGGTCTGCTGGGCGCTTTGGCCACCGTCTTTGTGCTCTGGTATATGCACAGCCTGGACAAAGCCTCGGGGAGATCGGCCGGGCCCGACACTCCCGACGCGATCAACCTGGGCACCTTGCTTCGCGATGCGGATGCGCGCGTTCGCCAGGCCAACCGCGCGGGCGCCAAATCCCTCGCATCGCTGCCCCTGATCTACGTCATCGGCGATGAGAACTCCGCCAAGACGCAAACCGTGCTCCAGTCCGGACTGGACCCGGAGTTGCTCGCCGGGAACGTCTATCGGGACGGAATCGTAGCTCCCACGCAGCTGGCCAATGTCTGGCTGGCCGGCAACTTCGTTCTGGTGGAAGCCGGGGGCGCGCTGCTGCGCCAGCCGCCGCTCTGGGCGAGACTCGTCAAGGCCACCATGCCCGCGCGGATTGGATCGGTCTTCGGCGACAGCCGTCTCCCGGCGCGCTCAGTGGTGGTCTGCGTCAGCATCGAGCGCATCATGGCTCCCAATACCTCCGAGCAGATTCGCGCCCTGGCGCAGACCTTAAATGAGCGCCTCCGCCAGCTCTCGCAAACCCTCGGCATCTCGCTGCCCGTCTATGTGCTCTTCACCAAGCTGGATAACGTAACTCCCTTTGCCAATTACGTCAGCCGGCTCTCGGACGAGGAGGTCAAGCTCCCCATCGGCACGCTGCTCTCCGCCCTCGACTCCGGCTCCGGCCTCTATACGGAACAAGCCACGGCCCTGATCGGCTCGCGGCTCGACCAGCTCCTCTACGCGCTCTCCGAGTTCCGCCTCGATATTCTCTCCCGCGGCGGCGAACTCCAGGACCTGGCGCGAGCCTATGAATTCCCCCGGGACCTGCGCAAGCTCCGCGCCGGCGTCGTTTCTTTCCTGGCCGAGGTCGCCCGTCCCAGCCAGATCGGCGTCAACCCGTTCCTGCGCGGATTCTTCTTCGCCGGCATGCGCGCCCACCTGGTCGAGGACGTTCTCGACATCGGTCCCGCTCAGCCCCAGGCCGCCGCCGCGCCCGGCAACGCCGGAGCCACCCGCATCTTCTCTCTCGCCGCCATGGAGCAGCAGCAGGCGCCCGCGCCGCAGTCGCGGCGAGGCGGCACGCGCAAGGTTGCGCAGTGGGTCTTCTTGCCCCACCTTTTCTCCAAGATCCTGCTCGCCGACAAGTCGGCCCTGGAGGCCAGCCGCGCCAGCACCCGGACCAGCTTCCTCAAGTGCGCGCTGCTCAGTTGCGTCAGCGTGATGGTGCTCATCCTGCTCGCGCTGACCACCATCTCCTTCTTTCACAATCGCTCGCTTGAAGAGCGCGTGGCCGCGGCAGCGGGCGCGCCTATGACCCCCGTCTCAGCGGGAGCGTTCGCGTCTTCCGCCGACCTTGAAAGCCTTGAGAGGCTCAGAGCGGTTCTGGATGAACTCGACGGCTATCGCAAGAACGGCCCGCCGCTCATGGATCGCTTCGGCCTCTATCGCGGCGAAGCTCTTTATCCTGTGGCCTGCCGGGCTTATTCGAACAAATTCCGCGCGCTTCTGCTGGCGCCGGCGCAGGAGAACATTCTCGCCAAGCTGCGCGCCGTGCCGGCCGTTCCAACGCCTGACGCCGACTACAGCGCAACCTACCGGCCCTTGAAGGCCTACATCATCACGGCCACGAATCCCAATCCCGACTCGCCGCAGGACACGCTCGACTTTCTTCCCGGCGCCCTGGCCGCCGAATGGGCCGGCAGCGCGACCCCCGCCCCGGACCTCGCCCAACTGGCGCAGACTCAGTTCTCGTTTTACGCCAACCTGCTCGCGGAGCCATCCTCCTGCATGGCGCAGACCGGCGCTCCCCGCAACGAGGTTGTGGTCGCCCAGGCCCGCCTTTATCTCAATGGCTTCCAGGGATTCCAGCACGTCTACCAGAGCATGCTGGCTGCCGCCAACCGCAAGATCCCGGCGGTCAACTTCAACAGCAAGTTCCCCGGCTCGGTGCAGGAGATCGTCGACGGCTACACGGTCCAGGGCGCATTCACCAAGGATGGATTCGCCTTCATGCAGGACGCTATCCTCCATCCCGACCCCTACTTTCGCGGGGAAGAATGGGTTCTCGGCCCCTCCTCCGGCCCCCCCATCGACCGGGTCGCCCTCTCCACCCAGTTGAGGTCGGCCTACTTTGCCGACTACATCCAGAATTGGCGAACCTACCTGACCAAGGCGCAGTTCCGTCCCTATCAGAAGTTCGCCGACGCCGGAACCAGGCTCGGCGCGCTCGACTCCAATACCTCCGCCATGCTGGAGCTCTTCTCGCTCATCTCGATCCACACAGGCGTTGCCGCGCCGGAGATCTCGACCGTCTTCCAGGCGCCTCAGTCCGTCGTTCCTCCCACCAATCCGGACAATCGCTTCATCGCCCCTTCCAACCAGGCCTACATTCAGTCCCTGCAGGGTCTTGAAGGCGCGGTGAAAAATCTGACGCTCAACACCGCCAACGCCAACGATCCCACCGCCGCCGCGCCCGTGATCCAGGCCGCCGTCACCGCCGAACAAGCCGCGGAAAACCTCCGCAACGGCTTTCTTCCCGACCCTGCCGGCAGCATGGACAAGGTGAGTTTCACTCTTCTTGAAGCGCCCATCGAGTCCATCAAGAACCTGGCCGCGCAGGCGCCCGCCAACGCCGCCGGCGGAGGGGCCAAGAGCTTCTGCGCCCAGATCGCGCCCGTGCTGTCCAAGTTCCCGTTCGATCCCCAGTCCTCGACGGAAGCCTCAACCGATGAGGTCGCCCAGGTCTTTGCCCCCGGTTCAGGCTCCTTTACCCAGTTCACCGCGTCCCTTCATGCGCTGGTGGCGCAGCAGGGTTCGCAGTACGTGGTGGCTCCCGGCTCCACGGTCCATATCAACCCCGCGTTCCTCAACTTCCTCACCCACGCCCAGAAGATCTCTTCCAGCCTCTATCCGGGCGGCGGAAACCAGCCTTCGCTCGACTTCACCCTCTCCGAGGTCAAGGGGCCCGGCAACGCCGATGCCGTCCTCAATATCGATGGCAAGCAGATCGGCGCGGGCGGTCAATCGGCCACCTTCCATTGGGTCTCGCAACCGTCGAGCAAGATCACTCTGGCCACGCAGAAGAACACCGCGCCCGCCATGACCGGCCCATGGTCGATCTTCCACTTTGGCTTCGCCGCGCCGCAGATCGCTCCCAACCGGCTGAAATTCTTCTTCAGCTTCAACAATCAAGCCCCTGAAGTCGTCCTGTTCGACGCCTCCGGCCCCGGAGCGCCATTGCTGAACCCGGATTTCATGAAAGGATTCCGCTGCGTTGCAAACGTAGCTCGCTAGGTTTTTGACCGATTGTTGTCCTTCCAGTTTGGGTGCCCCATCCTCGCGGCGTATTCGTTCTTGCCGCAAGGGTGGGAGACACGCAACGTGCGCGGAAGAAACGGTTACACTTGGAACAATCAAGGCTGGAAAATGAACGAAGAACTCACCAACGATCTTCCGCAATGGGGCGCACCCCTTGGAGAGCAGGCCGAAGCGGCGTCCCAGGCCGATGCCGCGCCAGATCCCGGGCTGGAATCGGCGGAGGCGCTGGCGCCGGAGGCATCGGCCGAACCCGCGCCCATCGAAGAGCCGGCGAGCAGTCCGGCCGCTCCAGCCGAACCTGCCGCACCGGCTGCTCCAGCAGAGCCGTCAGCCGAGCCGGCCGAGCCGCCGGCTTCCGCCGCCCCTCCGTTTCGCATCGCGGTTTCGGCCCTCAGCGATATTGGCTGCGTGCGCACCAACAACGAGGACTTCTACGGTTACGACGAATCGCTGGGCATCTATGTGGTCTGCGACGGCATGGGCGGAATGGCCAGCGGCGAAGTCGCCAGCTCGCGCACGGTCGCGGCCATTATGAACAGTTTTGCCGCTTCCGCGGCTTCGGGGCTCCCGGTAAGCTCCAGGCTGCTGCAGGCCATCAATACCGCCAATCTCGACGTTTGGGAGAGCGGCCAGATTCCGGAGAACAAAGGCATGGGAACCACCGTGGTGGCGGCCGCGCTGGATGGCGACAGGCTCATCCTGGGCAACGTCGGCGACAGCCGCGCCTATCTCCTCCAGGACAACCGCTGCGCCCAGCTTACGGTCGATCATTCCTACGTCAATGAACTCATTCGCAACGGCACGCTGACCATAGAAAACGCCCACCTGGCGGACCTGCGGGGCATGGAGTCGGTCATTACCCGCGCGGTCGGCGTGGGCACCGAGGTGCAGCCCGACTTCTACTCCGTCGATCTCAAGCCGGGCATCGGCGTTCTTCTGGCCACCGACGGCCTGACCCGCTACTTTGCCGAGGATGGAATCGCCTCCATCCTGGCCGCCTCGACCTTCGAAACCGCCTGCTCCAACCTCATTCACATGGCCAAGCAGCGCGGAGGCGTGGACAATGTCACCTGCCTCCTGATTCTCGCCCTGCCCGCCTGATTGCCGCCAGCGCTCAACGCTGAGTTCCAAAGCGAAAGCGGGCATGGTTGAGCCTGCCGGCCCTGTCGCCGTTGTCCATCCTCTCGCCCGGCCGCCGCCAACTACTGGGGGTCGCCTGCCGGCCGCATATTGAACTTCTCCGCCAGAAACTCCTTGGCGTGCCGCCGCTCGGCCGATCCATCCTCCGCGGTGCAGCTCAGGTAGCGCAGGTAGTATTCGCCCGCGCCATCCAGGTTTTCTTCCTGCTCCCTCGCCCTGCCCGCGTCATAGACCTCGCGCGGCAGATCCTGCGCCTTCAGGCGCACTTTTTCGACCAACTCATCGCGCGCCGCATTCTCCAGCGCCGTCTGCAGTTCACTGATGTTCGGAGCGGTCCCGCCCAGCTTCACGCCCTCTGTGTCGTCCGCCTTCACTTCCTCCAGCAACACAAACTGCCTGGGGTCTTCCTTCTCCACCACCACCGCCTCTCCCATCTGCCCGCTCAGCGTCTCGCCGATGCGAAACTGCAGCTTGATCGAGTTCTTGACATCGATGGTCCGGCGAACGTACTGGTAAGGGCGAATCACATCGCTGGTGATGGTCTTGGGCAGCGAGTCGGCCAGCGCCTCGGCGTCGGCGACCGCCTTCTGATCCGCGGCGATCTTCGCCTTCACTTCATCGATATCCTTCTTCTTGCCCTTCCCCTCCATGGCTTGCAGCGCCGCCTGATCCGTTGCCAGTTGGCGCGCGGCCGCATCATAAGCCCGATTGGCCTTGTTCCAGGCTTCGTTGGGATCTTCATGCGTCCCGGCGCGGAACTTCGATTCTTTTGCTTCCAGTGTGCTGGTCGCGACGATCTCGCATTCCAGCACATCGCCGGCGAGTTGAAAGTCGGGTTCCACGCCGCCTGTCGTCTCCCCAAATCGCACCGCCTTGATGGTGGGCGCTTCGAGCCCGGTGACGATCGCATCCTCCAGTTGGGGAATGAAGCCGGTGCTGTTGCGCTGCGAAGTCTGGTCGCGGAACTGAACGCGAATCGACAGCTTGGAATGCATGGCATGAGCCGGAGCCGCCGCCACTTTCATGTCGTGCGCCGTCTGGTTGAAAGGTTGATAGGACAGGGCCTCGTCAAGATAGGTCCAGCCCAGCTCCGTGCCCGATCCGGCCGGCTTGTCCAGGTAGCGCTTGGCCTGGTCTACAAAGTAGGCGCTCAAATCGTCGCCAAGGATAACCTTTGTATCCTGATACGCGTCCACCTTGCTCAGTTCATAGGCTCGCTCCAGATAGGCATAGGCCTTCTCGATTCCAATCTCATCCGCCAGGCCGCGGATGGGATCGTGCGCCTTCTGCAGATCCTTGGCCGCCCGCACCGCGCTCTGAACGTAGGCGTCCTTCAGTCTGTCGATGTCGGCGGAGACCAGCGCCCGCTGGGAAGGAGGCAGGTTGTACAGCACTTCGAAGGCGCTGACGATGTCATTCTGCTGCTCATACTCACGGCTGCTTGCCAGCGCCTTAACGGCCGCGGCCTTGTCCTCGGCAATCGCGAGTTGTTTGCGCGCGTCCGCGAGGGCGTCCCGCGCCTCCGGAGTGTCTTTCGCGCCCACCGCCTTCTCGTACTGTTTGATGGCGTTCGGCCAATCCGCCGCCTCGCCGAACTGCTTCCCCAACTGCAGATAATAGCTGTACGCCGAATTGACGACCACCGCGATGCGCGGCTCCTCGTCCTGGAATGAGCGCAACGGAGCGACGACTTCCAGCGCCTGGTCCATGTGCTTGGCCACCATCGCCGATTCCGCCGACCGCAGCGCGCTGTCGAAGGCGTTGCTGGCCTGCATCACATCGCCGGCAAGAGCCTGGCCCGCCGGGAACTCCGCGTCCACCTCACTCACGCCGTCGCTCAGCTTCCTGGCATTCCGCAGGTGGACATACCCCGGAACGTGGCTCTTCAACGCGGCCTGGTATGCATTCAGTTCGCCGCGGCCATTCTCCGAGATAGCGGTGAGTCTCTCGCGAATCTCTCCCAAGAGCTTTTCAGTCCGGTCCAGGCTGGGATAGACGGCCTTCGCTTTGTCGGCCTGGATCTTGGAATCCCTCAAGCTGTCATAGGCGGGCGATCCCGCGGCCGCGGACTTCCGGAACGCATCCAGGGATGCCTCGCCGGCAGCCGCATACAGCGACGCCAGGGCGAGCTTGGCATCGGCGGCATGGGGTGAAGCCGGGAATTTGGCGAGATAGTTCGACCAGCCGGCAACGTCTCCGGCCCTCTGCGCGCGCAAATACTCGGCCAGTTCCTGGTCCGGAGCGGCGACAAAGACCAGCTTCACGCCCTTCTTCAAGGGCGGCACGGGGCCCGGCTCAACGCCGGCAACAGCGATTGGAGTCCCTGTCAAGACAGCCCGGTCAGCCAGCTCCGACAGCGTAAACGCCGCGTTGTGGTCGAACTTTACATTGTCCGGCGCCACGCATACGGCCTCGCCGTGTTCGGCGCCATAGCGCAAGACTCCGTCGGCGCCGCGCTCCAGAACTCCGCCCGGCCCCAGCGCCAGCTTCCCCATCTTGCCATAGATCGATTTGTCGATGGGCCCCGTCTGGAACGGCGTGCAGTCGCGCATCTCGAACTTGCCGTTGATGAGCACATCGCCAAGTTGCAAATAGGCCGCGCCCGACGGCCCGTCGTAAAGTTCGATGGCGATGAGCGAAACCGGCTTCGCCCGGGCGGCCGGCGCGTGCCAGCCCAGCCCAAACACCGCCAATGCGAGGACCTTCAAAAGAAAACTGCGCTTCGATCTCACTTCCCGCATAACGACAGAGAATGCCATGAAATCCCCGAGACTCGATCCGAACCGGCAGACTGACCCGGCCCGCTGTTCCATTTACCGCGTACGGAATGCCTCTGGGCGGAAGTCAACCCGAGCAACGCCAGCGCAACGGGGGGTCCGCGCCGGCACGCCGCGAACCCCCTTCACCCGAGTTCGCTACGTCTGTTAAACTAGCACCCTCATCCGCAGGGGTGCAATCTTCTCACGCGCCGGCAAGCCGGAGCCTGCAGAGTTGCGTCAGTGGAGAAAAATGGCCGTTTCCCCGCAATCTCGACCAACTGACCAGCCTGCGGCTCAGGCCGCTCCACCGGTCGGGGAGAGCCCACCCACGGAACCGCCGCCGGCCGGAACGGATCGGGGTTCGGACGCTTTGCCGGATGCGATGGAGCAGGATACGGTGAAGTTTGGCCGCACCGAACTGCACGCATTCGCCTCGAGTCCGCACGGAAAGCCGCGCTGGCTTCTGGTCCTGGCTGTCGCGGCGGCGATGCTGGTTGTCCTGGCCGCGCTGGCGACCGTCTCCTATAAGTACAAATGGAACTTGAAGCAGGCAGCCGTCGTGGCGCCCCCGGTCTCTTCAAGCGCAGCTCCTCCTCCTGCCCTTTCGACCGCTGCGCCCCCGCCCGGCCCGGGCGCCGGCGTGGCCCAGCCCTCGCCAGGCTTGGCGGCCACTCCCGTCCCGCCCGCGAGTGCCGCCACCTCGGCGAAGCCCGCAAAGCCCAGCGAGCCGACGCCGAAGGTTCGCAAGCATGAACCCGCGCCGGCCGACCCCACCGCAGCCCGCGCCGCAAAATCGCAGGCCAAACTGCCCAAGCCTGCCGCAGCGGCCAACTGCGATCTCGACTCGAATATGCTGCCGAAGATGCTCGACCAGGCAGAGAAAAACCGGCAGCAGGGCAACTATCCTGCCGCGCTCAGGCAATTTCGCGCGGTGCTGGCCTGCGACCGCAAAAACGCTCGCGCGCGCAGCGGGCTGGACCTGACCGAGCTTGCCATGCAGCATTGAAGGCGGGAACGCGGAAGGCCGGCGCAGCCGATGGCGATGGCTTGAACAGCGCGGGCAGCGGCGAAGTCCCGGCGATACTGTCGGATGGAACTGTTGAACCTCTTGCAAATCGCCGCTGAGACTGTAAATAGTGTCGGGGCACGACTTCAGTCGTGCCGCAAGCGCAATGGAATCAACGCCCGGCTCTAAAGCATTTCTCCCGATAGTGTATGGTCTGAGCTCTCCGCGCGCATGACGAAGGCACGACCGTATTCCGACGATCAGAACAGCCAGACCAAGCCGCTGGAGATGCGGCCGAAGTTGTTGGGCAGGCCGGGGATCCGGTAGGGGACCAAGCTGCCTGGCTGCACGAGGGCGAAATAGGAGTACTGATAGCCGCCTTCGACGCGGAAGGCGATGCGCCGCTTGAGCGGTGTATCCAGGCCGCCGCCGACGAGGGATGCAAACGAGGCGGTTTGGCCGATGGCATTGTCTGCCGCCCAGGTCTTGTTCGCGCCGCCGGTTCCCATCAAAGCCTGCACGAAAACGGATTCTCTTGCCAAACGCCTGGTGTATTGCCCGCCGCCCAGGATGAAGTACGGGTGTTGCGGCGCGCCCAGGTTGGTTCCCCGGTAGGCGGCGAAGTCCATCTTGAAGCGCAGGCTGTGCCAGGACGGGAAGGCCAGGGCGGCATCCCATCCATTCAATGGCTGGTGGGAGCCGGCGACTCCGTCCAGGGAGTTGGAGAGGAAGGTGTAGCCGCCGTAAACCTGGTACCGCGCTCGGGACTCCGATTGGGCATGCAGGGCAAACGACAGGCACAGCAGCGCGATGAGCGAGAAGAGACGAAGCGGCATTCAGGGCCTCAGGCTATGTATTGAAACCTCTTTTACGGCACAGATTCCCTTGCATTGTACCGCTCCGGCTGGATAACGCGGGACCGGCGCTGGATCTGCAATCGGCATCCGGGCGGTCCCGCCTGCCGGTTGGCGGATCTCGCACCTGCCGGGTGTCCCATCCTAGCCGCGTCTTTGCTGTTGCGGCTAGGGTGGGATGGCTCAAAGCGCGGATTGCAGAGAGCAGTGAGAATGTCCTATGGCACGACGAAAAGCGTGATCGACTGCGCCGGGAAGCTGTAGTTGGCGATGGTGCTGGCCGCGCCTCCCGTTCCCGGCGTTACGGTCACTGCCGGCTGCGCCACGATGGCGTTCAGTTTGGCGCTGCTGTAAAGGTAGGCCTGAGCCGTGGTTACGCTGGACGACAGGCCCGCAAGCGAGACCGTGCTGGTCAGCGCGCCATAGGTCTTGTTGATCACCATCACGGTCACGGTGCCATTCGCCGCGCCGGAGGTATGGACGGCTCCGTAGACCGAGAGCTGGCCCTGGTTGGCGCTGGTCGAGGGCAGAACCGTGTCGCCGAATGTGGACTTGTTTCCGTCGTAGTTGCGGTAGATCTGAAAGGCCATCATGCCGGGAATTTGCTGGCCGGGATTGGTGGTCGGCCACATCGTTGCCAGATCGAGGCCTTCGCGCCCGAAGATGCCCAGGATGTCGGCCTGCGCCAGCGCGCCGTTGACAGATTCCATTCCGCCCCAGTTGTATTCGTCGATGGCCAGCTTGGTGCCTGGATAGTCCGTCGCAACCCATTTCTTCATCATCGGAATCAGTTGCGGAGCCTGCTGCGGCGGCGAGCAGCTTGAAGTGTAATTCGAGTCGGTGATGTAGTTCGGCTGCGGAAACTGGTTGCTGGCATCGGTATAGGTCGGGTCCCAGAAGACGCGCGTCGAGTTCAACCGCGCCTGTTGCGCCCCGGTGTCCCCCGCGGTCGCAAAGGCCACGCCGTTGCCGCTGCCGATGGGATATTGGGCCGCGAAATAGGTGTGCAGGTCCAGGTAATCCAACAGCCGCACGCCGTATGTGGTTTGAGCGTCCGCGAATTGTTGCAGATAGTACTCGATGAACGGGATGCCGCCGTGCGCCTTGCGGTCCACCGGATCGCTCCACGGCTGACCGCAGCCCCCTGCGCTCCAACCGGACTCGACGTCCTTTTTGGAGTAGAAGTAGTCCCACCAGTAATCCATCACCGGTCCGCTCACCTCGGCGGTCGGATCGACCTTCTTGATGGCCAGGGCGGTGCCGATGCCGCCGTTGGTCGCTTCGTCATAGGTAAAGGCCACGGGGTGCACGTCGCGATGCACCGCGTCCCACCAGCTGGGTTCGTTGTCCAGGTCGTAGATGGCTACTCCCTGGCCGGTTCCGGTAGTTGGGTTTCCGGGGCCGAACTTGTTCACCAGGTACTCCGTCCAACCGCCCGGCCAGGTGCCCTCCGCCCACGATAGGGTTGCCGCGGAGGCGGCGGGCGGCGCGGGAGGCGGTTCCGCGATGCTGGTGACGGTGGGAGAGTTGCCGGTGATGTCGGTCTGATTGGCCAGCTCTCCGTCGCCGCATCCGCGAGTGCTGTCCACCGAATACTGGCTGGCATAGGTCGAGGTTGGAAAGCTGCAGGAGGTGGAGTCCTTTGCCACCCAGCCGAGCACGGGCACTGTGCCCAAAGTAGTGATCCCGTTGCTGGCGTTGTTCTCGACAAGGTAGTCGAATGCCTTGACCCCGGTCACCGCGGGCCACCCGTCCCCGCTGCTGCCAATCTGGTTTTCAAAGTACCAGTCGCTCGCGGAGCTGGAGACGTCCAGTTGGTAGTTGTAGCGCGAGGTGCCGTCTCCGCCCCAGCGATCGATGGTGATGCCGGTTGGCGCCACCGCGGCGACGTCAGCCGCGGTCGCGTGCAGCAAATATGCGTCCATGCCGTAGATGAGCGGGCTGATGGGATTGCCCGGCGCGCCCACATTCACGCTCAGCGCCGGGCCGGCGGCCGTGGCCGGCGGGCTCAGGGTTACAACAACACTGCCGGTCTGCGCCGTGTTCTGGGTGCTGGTGGCCGTAACCGTAACGGTTGCCGGCGCCGGGTAGGGTGTGGTGTAGAGGCCGGTAGCGCTGATGTCGCCAGCGCTCAGAGTGCTGCCCGAGGGCGGGGCCACCGACCAGGTCACCGCGGTGGTGGCCGTGCCTGAAATCGAAGCCGTGAACTGCACCTGGGTTCCGATGATCGCTGCATTGGGGGTGACCGTGATCGGGGGCAGGGTGTAGTTGGCCGTGACCGTCGTATTGGCGTTCAGCGTCACGTTGCAGGTGACGGTGCTGGCTGTAGCGCACCCGGTCCACGAAGAGAAGGTGGCGCCGCTCGCGGTTGCGGGCGCCGTCAAGGTGACTGCGGTTCCCGCGTCGTAAGAGAGCGTGAAGGCCGTCTTTCCGCCGGTCGAGCTGTAGATGTCCGAAGGGGTCGCTGTGATGGCGACGCCGCTGGCGGGGTTGACCGAGTTGACCGTGAGCACGTAGACGGTCGGGGGAGGGTTATTGTTTCCGCCTCCGCCGCTGCCGCCGCTGCCGCCGCCGCAAGCTGCCATCCCCAAGCTCAATCCGATGCCTAACCAAGCCGCTGCACTCCTGCGCAAAATGTTCATGTCGAAGCCCCTCATCCGCTCAACGCGGTCTCCCGTCGAATTCGCCTTGCACATGGAAACTCCGGCGCGGCTCCTGAATCCCGCGCCATCCTTCGCCGCCAAGGGCCGCCCGGATCCCATGCGCCTCCGGCAGCTCGCGATCGATCGCGATTTTTCAATAGATATACTACCGGCAATTCTACTCCCGCGCAGGGAACGGCGCTGGAAGGGAAACTGGTGAATATACAGGGCCGACGCATCGGAATTCGCTTTTATACGGAAGAGGAAACACCGCCCAAAATATTGAATTCATGTGCTTTGTTACAAGACCGACCGTGGATTGCTATCGGGGAAATTGAGATGCGCTTGCCCTGGGTGAATATAGCGGCGCCAACGCCCCTTTTGTCGGATTGCGCCGGTCCCGCCTCGCGTCCGCTGCCTTGTCATCCCGATTCTCTTTTCCACCCTCAAGGCATATCCTATCGTTACCCATGTTTCCAGATGCCAGCCAGCCCAGCGCCCACGGCCCCGAATCGTGGATCGGAAGCGGGTTTTGCGGCCTCGCCGTGGAAGCCATTCGGTCCATGCCGGCCGCCGGCTCATTGAGGAGAAAACTCGTGAGATTGTTCGTCGCCCCGATTCTTGCCGCCTCCATTTCAATCCTTTCGCTGCCCACCGGATGCGGTGGCGGAGGAGGTTCGGTTTCGAGTCCGCCGATAACAAAGACCACCCCCACCATCACCTGGCCGACTCCCGCGCCG
>Ga0326728_10015316_pt1 | contig 15978 bp, 17 predicted proteins | sample MB3enrmetagenome_FD_207602 | JGI IMG/M metagenome (GOLD analysis project Ga0326728, IMG submission 207602) | Lab enriched peat soil microbial communities from McLean, Ithaca, NY, United States - MB31MN | ecosystem: Environmental > Terrestrial > Soil > Wetlands > Peat | place: USA: New York...
CTCACGAGGTCGTCCGCCGACATGTCGAGCACCTGGCAGAAGACCGGCCGCTGTACTCCGACCACAACGCCATGTCCGCCCTCGTGGAATCGGGTGAGATCCTCGATGCAGTCGAGGCTGTCGTCGGTCAGCTGCGCTAGACGAAGATGGCACCTGCCTTGGCGGCGGGTTGCGCATCCCCCTGCGGGGAACAACTGATGCGCATCCCCCTGCGGGGAACAAGTTGATCAGTTCGTATGGCTTGCGCCGAGCACACGGCTTGTAGAGAGCTCGCCGGCAGTTCCTCATCGAAAAGCTCTGGACATGGAGCCTGCGGCCTGCCTTCTTGGTTTCCGGCGACACATGGCGAGAGGTGTCGGCGGTGATGCGGATGGACGCACGACCGAACGCACTGCGAAGGGCGCAGCTTGTGCCACGACATCGACACCAGCCCAGGTTGGCGCTCACCCTGTGCCAGTGCCTGCGAGTGTTCGAGTCGTAACAGCGCCGTGCGCTGCGCAGTCGTGAAGACCAGACTTGCGCCATGCCTCAGCCGATCATGGCCGACCCTGGGATCATCCCAAGCCTAGGATCATCTCCAGTTCTACGGGCGCGTCAAGGGGTAGTGCGGCCACGCCTACCGCTGCCCGGGCGTGCGAGCCCAGCTCGCCGAACACCTCGACGAGAAGATCGCTAGCGCCGTTGGCGACGGTTGCTTGCTCAATGAAGCCCGGCGGGCAGGCAATGTAGGCAGTCATCTTGAGAACGTGGGTCACAGCGTCGAGATCTGTCACGACAGATGCCGCCGCCAGTGCGTTGACGGCACAGATGCGTGCGGCTTCAACGGCCTCTTCAACCGGCACTTCGACACCGACCTTACCCCGGATGAGCAGTGTGCCGTCCACGAACGGCAGCTGCCCGGACGTGTAGACAAGGTCGCCCTGACGCGCGCTAGGCCGGTAGGAGCCGACCGCGGGCGGCGGGCTAGGCAGACTCATACCAAGCTCGAGAAGCCGAGCGCCTATTCGCTGGTTCATATACCTTCTCCCTTGTAGTTGCTGCGCTCGAGAAAGAGCATCGCGTAGGGACCACCGCCGGGGCCAGGGCCTTGAAATGGCTTAGAGCACCTTCGCCAGAAAGCTCGGAGTCCTGAGGGGATCCCGGTCCTCGGAGCCGTCAAGATCCCGTGCGAGCGCATCTTTCGCCATCTGCTCAGCCTGGGCACGCTCTTGCCGCGTGACATTGCCGAGCTCCAGTGTGACATTACCGAGCGTGGTGTGATTTGTGAAAACGTGGATGCTCCCTCCTAGGTGGCAGCGGACGCCAAAAGTTCAGCAATTCCGAAGATCAGGTCACGTAATGTTCTTCAGTCAGGTATCGGTCACCGCTGTCCGGAAAGACTGTCACCACATTGCCCCTTGGCATTCTCCGTGCTTCCCTGAGGGCAACCAACGCGTTGGCGCCTGACGAGACACCAGCAAAGAATCCTGCGGCCCAAACATGATGTGCGAACTCGACGGCCTCTTCGTCCTTGACCCGGACGACGTCATCGATTAGCGAGGGAACGACCACCATTTCCGAGATTATTCCACCATCGACCTCGCTAGCTGGATACGGCACGCCGGGAACGATGGCCATCTTCGATGAGGCGGGTTGGATTCCGACAATCTTCACGTTAGGATTCGCATCCTTAAGAACTTCCGCTATACCCTTAAGAGTGCCTCCTGTGCCGATGGAGGCCACAAAGACATCGACTCGTCCGTTCGTCTGAGCCAGGATCTCTTCTCCAGTCTGGTGATGAGCAAGCGTATTCCAGGGGTTGCTGAATTGACGCGCCCACCAGCATTGAGAGTTGCTCTTCTCTAGTTCCAGGCAGAGCTGGCGTCCAGGAAGCTCGACCTCAGCACCTGCTACGCTTCCCTCGCCCGTCTCTTCACTGTCTTCAGGACGGAGCGACCGCACCTCGGCACCGTAGCGTTGCATTATCCTGACCTTATCTGTACCAATACCCCCAGGTGTGGTTTCGTAGATAATAACCTTGTACCGCCTCACCGCGCCTACAAAGGAAATCGCAATGCCTGTGTTGCCAGTGCTACTTTCCAAAATCGCAAAACCCGGCCTCAACGCTCCTCTCAGCTCCGCGTCCTCGATCATCCTCAGTGCGATTCGGTCCTTAATCGAGCCAGACGGATTCAGATATTCGAGCTTCGCGAAGACTTTCGCGGTGCTCTCTTCGGCAAGCGCCCTCAGTTCGACAAGCGGAGTACTGCCAATCAGTTCGAGCAGACCTGAATTGCTCATGCCAGTGCCCCGTTGGTGCGCCGCAAAGCTCTCTGAACCACTCGCTGGACACCCCTCTCCGCTTTACGTCGCCCCGTCATCAGTGGGTCTTGCCATAACCTAAATGTACGAGAGTGCTCCAATGCAATCACCTTCCTCTCAGCCATAGGGATTCGAAGCGATGAATACCACCGCACTTAACACCGCGCGCAGACCTGGCAAACCTTTCGCAGACGAGAGGCCCACTTAGGAGCCGGCCCTCAAGTCCCTCGCAAGGCCAAGACAGATCAAAAGTAGCTCCTCCAATCCCTCAAAGAGCAAGGTGCGATCTCACGCCTCCGGCCATCTTGGTCACCTGAAAGTGTCAGCCCGAACTCCTCGCAGGTTGCTGTGTCACAGCTCCCCTCTCCCTCAAGCGTCTCGTACCAGTCACCAACTCTGCGGCACACTAGAGCCAAATTCGACGACTCCTCGCTTCTGCCGTCGTTCCCTCGATATCTTTAACGAACCTGTCAAGCTGCATAACACTGAGCCGCTCAGCCAACGCGACTGCCCCTCACACCTCCGGCGCGACCCGGACCTTCCGGTCAACGAACTTCGAGGTTCCTCCGTCAATGGGTATCTCGACAAACGCCTTCGCTCTTTGGAACCCAAGCCATATCAGGTGACTTCGCTCCCACTCATTAGCGACGACGAAGCGTGGCTCCCCGTCCACTTCCACCGTGTACTTCCGGTCGCTCTCCAAGCCATCGATCCGGATCCTCTGACCTCGACACACGCTCGCACGAATCTCAATCGCGTCCTGCCCACGGATCCGTCTGGCGTCCAAGATAGCTAGACCCTCGTGATCGCCCGGCCCCACTCGAACAGCCCTCTCCGGACCAGCGGATCGGAATTCCACCACGAGCGTCTCGCCTCCCTCGAGTGGTGGAACCGTCACTAAACGATCGTCCAGTACGCGCAGCAATTCTGAGTCGCCAGCCCATGCCCTTCCAATCGGATCAACGCTTTCTATACCTAGCCCTCGGATCGTTCGACCTGTGCCGTTCTGAATCACCACCCGACCGCCACTCTCAGCACGAAAGCGGATCTCCTCATAGTCGCGCAAGCGCTTATAAAGGTCGCGCCTATTAACTATCCAGCAATTGTCACGCTTCGCAACTGCGATAAGGTATCGCAGGTAGTCGAGAGTGCCTCGACCACCATTCTTCGAAACGTCACTTGAGTAGTCGGGATGATACTGGACACTATAAACGCCATTCGGCAGCTCTGTCCCGAACAGTAACTTTCCTCGGAGCAGCATGTCAGTCGTTGCGTAAGAGCAGTCCAACTCATGGGTTCGGTCCCAACCGCGCATCGGCCGCCACTCGGAGACAGTGGTCACTACAGGGTGATAAGGGAACCAGAACCCGTGACCGGCAATCGTGTCTCTCACGTCCGATACATACGTCAGCTGAAGTCCTTCCAACTCCACGTCCGGGTCTCGGACACCATACTCGATCATCATGTAGTAGCAAAACGTGCACATGCCGAAGATCTTCTCGTCGTGCTGATACATGTAATCCATCGCATCCAGTGTCTCCGGGTGCATGTGAAAGCCTCCGTGGCGTCCTGCAGACTCGATCGGTACGCCGAAATGCTTCTCGGCATCACGAACGTGCTTCAGCAGGCCAGCACCATGCATGTAGGTTGGTGGATCTCCAACGGCTGCGTCGTTGTGCAACGCCGGTTCAAGGAAACCCCACTCCGACGTCCGCCGCACCCACTCGCTCGCCTGCGCGTGCGTGACGGTACTTGAAATGACCGGATCCTCAATGTCGTAGGTCGCAGGGAGGATGTTCTCGGCCTCATACTCCAACATTGCGAAGTCGAGTGGCCCATGCACGTCGTGACGGATTGATACCGCCTTGCTGTACGTGCCGAAGGCCTTCAGTCGCGTACCCCAAAGCCGGCGAGCTGTTGTCCGCAGCAGTAGCTCCTGCAGCACGAGCATTGTGGCGTCTCCCCACACTAGCTCTGGGACTCGATGCTTAGCTTTCCTCATATCGAGATGCGCCTGAAAGCAGCCAGCCAGGAACTCAAACACCTCACTCGCAACGTAGACTGTGCGGGGTCCGAGCAGCACGGCTGGTCCTATCTGCTGCTGTGAAACCACCTCGCGTGTCTCCGGGTCGAACAATATGTCAAGCAGATCGGCGGCTATGACAACGTCCTCAGCTGGCTGGACTTCAAATACACAGTGACCCGGATATCCGGCCAGGTAATAGTCCGCAGCGATGACTGACTCTCTCACCGGCGAACCAACCGGTAGGGCCCAAGCTGCGAACCCGTTTGAGCGACGCTCGTTGCGCGACACTGCTCCGAGAACCTCGTTAGGTAGGTTTGTACGGCCCGTCACCATCAAGGTACCTTCTGTCGTCGCCGACCAGTTCACGATTTGCTCGACAACAGCATTCGGGAGATAGGCGGCGTCTGCAACAACGAGTAGGTCGTACTGTTCAAGGACCTCATTGCTTACGTCGGTCTCCGACACCCAATCGTGCTTGATGCTGCAACGATTCAGCAGCGCACTGGCACCAGCTGGAGCCAAATAGGCTGCGTCACCCTTCAACCACTCTTTGATGGAACCGTCGGCGCCTTGGAACATGTACGTGTCGCCACTCTTCTGTGCAAGCCTCACATACTCTCTCCTGCTCGCCTCGCTAAACACGACGGCCGCTCGATGACGAACTCTCCGCTCAACAGCCACTCTCCACCTGCCTTCGACGCTCGCTACAAACACCGGCTCCCGACTTGCATGTTGCCCTTATCCCCAGTTTGCTTCATGTCATCTTCCCCTCCCGCCGCGGCTACTCCTACTCCTTCCTCTTCTAGCCGTTCACCTAGGTTGCAGTCCGACGCCCATAGCAATCAGGGCCCTGCAACTACCGCCTGCCCCGCGGTTTCCAGATGTAAGGGACCTCCCACGTCCAGACTTCCTCTCAGCGCCTTCATCCAGGTCAAGCCTCCCATGAACGCCCGGTAACTCCCACACCCTGCATTCCCCATACCAAGAGGGCGACCTCCCTCTCCGCGCATACTGTCGAAAGCGATCAACGTCGTCGGTCACATCGCGCGTCCCTTGTCAGTCCTCCCCTGAAGGATCCACAGCCCCCCTTGCCGTCTCACATTCGAAGTCTTCGCGACCACGCGGCGCCACCTTAATTTCGGAAGCCCTGCCGCCCAGGTAGAGCTCTCCCAGGCGCGGGTTACTGAGCAGCTCCGGACCAGATCCCTCCAAGACCTTCCGTCCCAGATCGAGAACAACCCCGTGCTCCGACCGTTCCAAGGCCTGCCGCGCATTCTGCTCCACCATTAGCACCGTCACCCCACGCGAGCTGACAGCCTGAACTTCGTCAAGCACTGTCGTCAACATGCGGGGTGCAAGACCGAGCGACGGCTCGTCCAGTAAGAGAACAGTCGGGCTCACGACCTGCGCCATTGCCATCTCCAGCACCTGTTGTTCTCCACCGCTCAAAGTCCCCGCGAGGTGCCGTCGCCTGCCCGCCAAGAAAGGGACGCGCTCATACGTTTCAGCTATGGCCCGCCGCGCTGTCTTTCGGTCTAGCGTGAACGCAGCCATTTCGAGGTTCTCCTGTACGTTCATCCGTGGAAAGTTGCAACGCCCCTGTGGAACGAAGGCAAGTCCCGCCTTCAAGAGTTCCCCACCCCTCTTACCCCGAAGCTCCAGTTCGCCAAGGCGAATCGACCCCCGGGTAACCGTCGCGAGGCCAAATATGGCCTTCAGCAGCGTGGACTTTCCAGCGCCGTTCGGCCCGATAATTGTAGTTATCGCTCCCGGCGCAACCACAATGTCGACTCCGTGCAACACCTGTGAATCACGGTAGCCGGCGTGAAGGCCAGAAATAACCAGCTCGGCATCAGCCGCCAAGATAGGCCTCCAAAACTCGTGCGTCCGAACGGACTGACTCTGGACTGCCCTCCGCAATCTTCCGGCCGGCGTCCAACACAACAACACGGTGCGATAGGCTCATCACGAACTCCATGTTGTGTTCCACGACAAGGAAAGTCTGTCCCTGCGCCATAAGCTCTCGCAGAAGATCGCTAATCGTAAGGATAAGCGTCGGATTCACCGCCGCCGTCGGCTCATCTAGAAGGAGGAGACGCGGTTGAGCAACCAGCGCCATCCCGATCGACAGCAGCTTCCGCTGGCCGTACGACAGCTCTCGTGCCGGTTTCTCGAGAAAACCGCCAAGACCAATCCGGTCAACCAGTACCTCTGCACGCCGCCGCGCCTCCCGTTCGTGGCCTCGAACCGCCCGACTTCGTAAGACCCTCGCTACGCTACGCTCCGCTTGGTGTTCCTGGACCGACACCAACAGGTTGTCAAGGACCGATAGCTTCCCAAACAGCCGCACCGACTGAAACGTCCTAGCGATGCCGTACTGAGAAATCGCGTATGGCGCTGCGCCGACCAGTTCGCGACCTTCAAAGAGCACATGACCCTCGTCCGGCGACAGAAAGCCAGTAATACAGTTGAACAGCGTTGTCTTTCCCGATCCGTTCGGCCCTATTAGGCTTACAAACTCCCCCGAAGTCACGCTAAACTCCACGGCATCAAGCGCCCGTACTCCCTCAAACGACTTGCTAATGTTCCGGATCTCAAGCACGGGAAGCCGAGCGACTACGCAGGGTGCTCCTCAACCGTTTCACGAGGCCTTCCATACCGGTAGGCATGACCATGACGCAGATTAGGAGGGCAAGACCGTATATCATCAGCTGAATATTGGGATCCGAAACCAGCGACTCCGGTATCGCCGTAAAAATGAAGGCGGCTGCGACAATACCCCAAAAGCCACCGACACCGCCAAGAAATAGCACTACAAGAAGCGTCGTTGTGTATGCCTCATTCATGTCGCTCGGGCAAACGACGGTAAGATAGTGCGCATAAAACGCGCCCAGCATTCCTGCTATCCCGGCGCTAAGGATGAAGGCCGAGTATCGATATCGCGTGGCGTTGATACCAGCAGCGGCCGCCATCGCCTCATCCTCCCTTATAGCCACATACGCCCGGCCCACTCGAGAGCTGGCAATCGCTCGGGTAAACCCGCCAACAAGCACCGCGATAATCAAAAAAACATAGTACTGCTGGGCAGCTAACCCCAACGACGACAATCCCGAGATACACATCGGCCCACCAGTGAGCCCGACCTGGTTGGTCACGAACAACTGAATGATAAGGGTGAAGCCGAGCGTCACCATGGCGAAGGTCATGTGGCTCAGTCGGAACGCCGGTATGGCAATGGCCAACGCGACCAAACTCGCGCATGCAACCGCCACGAGCGCTTGCACGATGATGGACACTGAAACATGCTCACACAGGATCGCCGCGGTGTAAGCCCCCACACCCAGAAAAGCAGGCTGCGCGAACGAGAAGGCGCCGACATACCCCACTACTACGTTATAGCTTAGCGACAGGGTTACATAGACAAGACTGTCCGTTAGAACGCCCAAGATGAAGATGCCGTGTACAAAGAGTGGAAGAACGCTCGCGACCGCAACCACCACCACCGCAGTCCCAATCGACAGTTCTGTGGTTCTGGAGCGCGACGGCGCCCTTAACGATCGCGTCGAGGTCACGTGTAGGCTCTCCACCGCCTCTGCCCTGCCCAACCTCTAAAGTCCTGTCCAGCCGCGCAGCGAGGCGTCACCGAAGAGTCCGACGGGTCGGAACAGCAGCATCAGGATCATGACACCATATCCGAATGCGTCGGTATACGCCGAAGACATGTAAGCCGCGCTCAGGGCCGTAACCATTCCGACGATGAAAGAGGCGACGACGGCTCCCCTGATACTGCCCATGCCACCAAGAATGACAACAACAAACGCCTGGGTTGTAATTGCGTCACCTGCCGTAGGCGAGATCAACTGAAGTGGGAGCACTAATGCCGCGGCTAGTGCGCACAGCGCCGCCGCGGCGACGAAAGCACCCAGTGCGACGGCAGACACATTAATTCCATTCACAGCGCATGCCTCACGGTTCTGCGCGACAGCTCGCATCGCCTTGCCCCACTTAGACCGACCTAACACCGCCCATAGCGTAAGGAGGCAAAGCGCCGTGCCTACGAACACATAGATCTCTTGTTCGTTGACCGTACCTGCCGTGCCCAAGCGTATGACATGGAAAACGGCCGGCGTCGCCACGGACCGTGGCGCCGCCGACCAAATCGCTTGGGCCACGCTCTCAAGAAGCACCGAAAGCGCGAGCGTACCAATGAGCGGGGCGTACCATTCTCTACTCACCAACCGTCGGACGACTAGTACGTACATCAGAAGCGCCAGCGCACCTTCTGCCAAAGTCGCCAGAACCAGAGCTGCCAAGTACGGTTCGCCGAGGACAATGTAAAATTCGTAAAAGAGGTAGCCACCAAGCATCACGAAGTCCCCGTGTGCGAAATTGACGATTCCGACCACGCCGAATATCAGGACCAAACCGCACGCTACCAGCGCGTAGTATGAGGTGAGGACCAGCCCATTTGTGAACTCGGAAAGTAATAGCGACACAGCGATCCTCGCGTTCACTTCCTCGACGGCACGCGTTAACTAGGCTGCCAAGTACTCCTTCAGCAGATGGATAACACCATTCTTTGCCACCGTGATGTAGACGTTCGACTGTGCTTGGTTGTGGGAGTCAAATTTCGCAATTCCCCACGAGTACTTCACGTCGATTTTGCGCAAGCCTGCCTCTACGTCTGCTGACGTTACCCCACCGGCGAGAGTCATCGCCTGGACCATCACTTGAAGCAGGTTGTAGTAGCTGACGCTTGGCTCCGGTGCAACTGTGTGGTAGTTCTTCAAGTACAAGGCGTCGAAGCTGGGATCTGTTCCATAAAACGAGTAGTCACAGCCGAAGACGCCGTTAGCCAGGTCTACGTTCTTCCCAAGCTCGCCGAAGATCTCCGTTTCCAACGCACCTCTCGTGTAAAGTGGGATTGCAAGACCGGCGGCGTGCATCTGTTCGATCAAAGTCGCCAGGTCCTCAGCTTCACCGACGAACACGATAGCTTGGGCATTTTCAGCTTGGATCTTCGACAAGATTGGATCATAGTCGGCCTGTCCGGGTGTCTCGTATTGAGTCCCCAGCACCTTTACGCCGTTAGCTGGCAGGTCTGTGGAGTAGAACTGCGCCGCGCCGCGACCGTATTCATCGTTCTCTGCAATGACCGATACGCTCTTGGTTTTTTTGCTTGCAATGAATGTTGAGCAATATTTGGCGATTACGCTGTCACTTGCATTGATACGCCAAGTGTATGGGTTACCACCCACTCCGGATTCTGCCGTTATTTTCGCATTCGTCGACTCGCTCTCCAGCAAGGGTGTCTTCGCCGCCTTTGCCAGTGGCATCTCGACGAGGGTCGCTCCGCTGCAGTTCGGTCCGAAGATAACCGTCACGTTATCGGAGATTAGTTTTTTTGCCGCGCTTGGAGCTGTTCCAGGATCACAGTTGTCACTTGCCATTCTGAGGGTCAGTTTATGTCCGTAAACACCGCCTCTCGCGTTGAGCTGCGCCATTCCCAGAGTTAGTCCTTGCTGGGCATAATTCCCCACATATCCGTTCGAACCGTTAAACGCACCGGAGAGACCCAGCACGATCGGCGCTTTGCTAGTTCCCGTGCTAGTTGACTTTGCTTGGGTGGCCGAGGCCGTCAAGGTGGTCAGCCCAGAGACCGACAGAACCACCAGTGCGGCAGCAATTGCCGTGACTGGCCCCCTCCGTCGCAGGCAATTCCAGGTTCTCATTTCATGGTTCATTCCTCATCTTCTTTCCTGGTCGTCATTATGAGCTGTTGCGGAGTACGCAACGGGGGTACGGCTGCTGCAATGATTTTACATCCATGAGGTAAGCCGTCAAGATGTCGGCTCTCAAGTGAGGGCGGCCAACTTGGGCCGCAGCAAGGGTGAATTGCGGGACATCATCGCAACCTGCGCCACCTGAAGGACGATCCGCGTGCGACGAGCTTCGTCGTCGCTGAGGCGCTCCCCTCCGAGCTGATGCTCGATCCTGGGCCGCGGGCACGGCTCCCTTGCGGCAGCGTCAGCACGAGGAAATGGCCGCCGCTAACTCCGCGAGGCGCTCGAGGTCACGGCGGGACGCGCCTTCTCCCCGCCGGCGAGGTGAGCCTCGCTTGTGGCACTGGCGAGCCGCGCGTAGCCTGTCGGGTTCCGGGCGAGGACGACCAGATGGGCACCGGCCGGTCTGGGGTCCCGGTACGCGCGGCCGACGGCACCGGGGCGTCGCCGAGGCGCCCGCTGCCAGCCGCGAGAGTGAGCTCCGCACCGAACACCGTCGGCACTCCCACCTCCTTCGCCGCCTCGGCGAAGCGCACCACCCCGTAGAGCCCCTGGTGGTCGGTCAGCGCCAGCGCTCCGAGCCGGAGCCGCACCGCACCGGCCACCAAGTCCTCGGGAGAGACGGCACCGTCGAGGAAGCTGAAATTCGAGTGGCGGTGGAGCTTCGCGTAGCCGGCCACCGCGACAGGATAGTGGTCTTCTACGAACATACGTTTGGGCATTCGAGCGCGTCGCTCTAGAGGGACTCCACCTTTGAAACGGGCCTGCTGAGGCCTCTCACTCGCTGGATTCGGTGATGTGTAACTTGACACACCCCGATAGAGGCTCATCGGGGTGCCGACTCGTCACAGGGTGGTACCAGCACCTTGACACGCTGAGGCGAATACGAGACACTATTGCAGCTGACGGACCTGCGTTGCGTCCAACGCAACCGACTTGGTAAGAGGAGGATGAGGAGAACAATGTGTGTTGACCGCCGAGTCCGGCTTGGTAGCGGTGATGGTGACGCGTTGGAAGTGCGAAAGGGTGACTGACCAGGCGAGTGGTCTCAGCAGCGTGCGACTCCGGCGCAGCGGCACCTGGCATTCCCGGCTTGGAGTCATCGTGCCATCGGTCAATGTCGTCGTCGAGCACGACGCTGGCCTACTCCTCCCTGAGGGTGTAACACTGCATGTTTCCCGGCTCAAGTGGCTCGACGAGGACCACCTCGAGTCGCTAGTTGACGAGCTGCGGTCTGCGGCCGACCTCCTAGGCGACGCTCATGTGCGCGCGATCGCGTTCGCCTGCACCACGGGAAGCTGTGCGCGAGGAGCAGGCTATGACCGGGAGCTGATCGCAACGATCGAGGCCGCCTCCGGCGTTCGGGCGACCACGACGGCGACCGCCGTGATCAAAGCACTTACCGCGCTCGGAGCGCGCCGGATTGCCCTCGTCTCGCCATACGGCGACCGCAACACCGGCTTGCTGATCTCATTCCTGACCCAGAGTGGGTTTGACGTCCGCACGGTCGTGCGTCTGCGCACCTCCCCCAGCGAGGATCTCTCAGTGATCGATCCGGTTGTCATTGCCAACGCCGCGCGAGACGCAGTGGCTAGCGGCTCGCCAGCGATCGACGCTGTGTTCATCAGCTGCACCGCGCTGCGGGGGCTCGAGGCCACAGCCCTGCTAGAGGGCACATGTTCTGTCCCAGTAATCTCGTCGAATTACGCAACGTTCTGGGAACTCGTCCAAGCGGCTGGTCTCGGCTGCCCGATTTGAGCTGCCAAAGGGTGAACATCGCTGCGTCGCCGCTGTCGATCTTGGCGGCGCCCAGCCCTCGCCGGATGCCGGATCGTTCGAAGCCGCCGGCTGCTTCCGAGGACGGATCCGGACGCGCTGGGTCCTTCGCCTTGTTCGGCTCTAGGCCAGGGGCGGACGCTACGGTCGTGCTGACCGCCGCTTCTCGGGAGCTTCGACCTGTTCGTCAGGCCGCGGCGTGGCGCATAGAGGGTGATGTGTAACTTGACACACCACCCTGGATTCTCAGCAAACTCTCAGCTAACGCGGCGACAACGTCAGCGTGGCAGAAACTGAGCTCGGACCGCGCGTCCTTGTCGTCGACGACGAGGACTCATTCACCGAACTGGGCTCGATGGCCCTGCGCTATGAGGGTTTCCAGGTCCAGACGGCTTCCAGCGGATACGGGGCGCTCGAGAAGATCAAGCGCCGGGCCCGTTGCGTCGTTGGAAAGTGCCGCTCCACTCAGCGCCTTCCCGCCCCGCCACCGAGCGATGACGAGCTCGCCTTGAGGGCTTCTCTCCGCGACTTCTCGTCAGCTCCGGGACGACCGCCGAACCCTGTGCCCGACCGGATCTGGGGACCCCTGCGCTTCGTTCCTGAAACTGGACCGGGGCCTGTCGTTACGCCCGGGAACTATCGGTGCCGATCAAGCCTGGCGCGCGACCACATCGGTAGGCACGCCGGTTGGGAAAACGGGTCCCGAGCTGCACAGACGCCCACCATCGGCTGGCACCGCTGCCACCACCTATCCTTTCGAACGCACTAGCGTCCCCTTCGGGTTCGAACCTCTCCCTTGTGCCTGGGGCGCTCCTTCCCTCCCATCGAAGTTTCGCCTGCTCGGGCTCGCCGTCGGCCCGCCGACTCCCTATCGTCGGATAGGATTCCGTACTGCGCAACAAGCATCCGAGCGGTTTGCGAGAGCGACAACGACATGACGAAAACTGAGTCATCATCTCTACACACTAATGAAGAGAAGAATTCCTCCAAGAATGTCCTCGTCACGCGTGTGATCCAGGTGCTGTCGTGCTTCAAGGAGGCCCAGCCCGATTTGGGTGTCACGGACATTCACACGATGACCAGCCTTGACAAGAGCGTCGTCCACCGGATCCTGGCCACACTGACCAACAACGGCTACCTCAGTCAGGATCCGACTACGCACCGCTATCGAGTCGGTCTTCAGTTGTGGGAACTGGGTAGCAGATGCCACGTCGTAGAAGAGCTTTGCAATATTGTCCGCCCATTACTGACGGCGGTTGTCGACCGCTACGAGGTGAGCGGGTACCTAGGAATCCTGGAAGGCCACGAGATGGTCTATGTGGTCTCCATACCAGGCACCTCGCCCGTCCGGGTCTACTACGATGTTGGCCGACGAGTACCCGCCTGGACAACTGCGTTCGGAAAGGCGATTCTCGCGAACCTTCCTGCTGAGGAGCTGCAGCAACTGATTGCTGCAGTTTCTTCTCCAGCAGAACGCAAACACCTCAACTCCCCCGAGTTCCGACGCGAGCTAAAATTCGTTAGATCTAAAGGGTTCTCGTTCAACCTGACACAGGATACGCCCGAGGTTGGATCGATAGGAGTTCCACTAATCATCGATCACGGTCGTATCCACGCAGGAATCTCTCTGGCGTATTTGCTTGTTCGCGACAAAGGCGATCTGGCACAGCGTCTCGCTAAGGAGCTCGATTCGATAACGAGCCTGGTCGAAGGTCGATCTGGTCCCGTCAAAGGAAGACAATCATGGGTGCCTGGATAGATTCCAATCCCCAAGAACCGGAAGGTGATGAGCAACCTCGCTCGACCGTGTGACATGTTCGGCCCATACAGTGACACTTCGGGGGTATCGCCCGCCACCGCCCGCTGTATGACTGGGGAGTCCGGCGAACCATGCCGCCAGCCTGAGAGAACACGTGGAGACCGATCTATCGTCGTAAAGAGTTCGAAACACTGCTATGTCACGACGCCTGTGTGCCATCATTCCTCCCCACCGCCGTAAGTGAAAGCCATTTCGAACTGATATGTCCCCTGGAACCCCGCAGCAGCCTTATTGCCAGGAGTGGCAAAGGGATTCTCATACCCGGCAAAGCCGATCGCCTGCCCGGTGTGGTGCCGTCGGTGCGGCACTAGGCCGGTCTCCTCCACCGCAGAAATCGGGCTCGCGAACAATCTTCCCGACTCGATCCCCGCGCCGATCATCGCGATTTCCGCCGCGAGACCGTCGAGGCGGCTCGTAAACGCGAAGCCTGCAGGGACGTCGGATCACGGATCACTGCTGTCCTTGGCCATGTCGAAGTTGAGGTCACGGTCTGTGCCGATTGCATCCGAAGTACGCCTCGAGCCCCACCTACGACGGTGACGTTGAGAGGTAGCCCTCCTCCCAGAGCCATCGTCGCCGCTACATGCGACTCGACCTCCTTCTCCGTAACTCCCGGCGTCGCAACCGCGAGACCCGCCTCAATCCCTCGCAGGGAACCAGATTCAGAAATGCGGCTCATGCCATGGCAGTCCTAATGGCCGCAGTCCGCCAGGCGTCTCAAGGCTAAGCGGCAAGGTCGTAGTATTGCGTGGTGCGGAACGTAGTTGCGTAACAGGTCTCGCAGGATTATGTTGTAATTAGGAAGGTCACCGTTCACGAGACCACCTTGCTCCAATGACGCTCCATCCGGAGCAGAATACCCGAAGAGGTTGACCTAGTGGCGCGTTTCGGACAGCTGAATTGCGGCTGGCGCAACAGAAGCTAGCGATGCTTACGCAACCAACGTTCTCCCACTTCGCTATCACCGTCGGTGACCTTCAAGCGAGCCTGTCCTTTTACCGCGGTGTCCTAGGGTTCGTCGACCGGGCGCAGGTCGTCGTGCACGAGGCGCCATCATTCATTGAGATTGGCCTCTTTGACGCGTCCATGACGCTGTGGTTTCTGGAGCGTGAAGGTGTCGTGATAGAACTTCAGGAGGCGCGGGGTTCCACGGGTGCAAGACTTTCGTCTCGGCGCTACCGATATGGTTTTCGTCTCATGGCGTTTCACGTGGAGGACGTGTCGCGCGCCTTGAGCGAGGTCGAGGCTGGTGGTGCGACGTTGGCGATAGCAACCTTCCTTGGTTCAGGACCGAACGGTATTGCATTCTTCCGAGATCACGACAACCAGCGCCTAGAGGTGATATCGGGTCCACGAGCGCCTGCCCATGAAGCAATCGTTAGGCTTGAGGAAGTGCCGGTCTCCGTGGCAGAGAGCTTGGAGCGGGTCGTCTTCTCCACAGTAGACCCAGTCCGGGCGGCCCGCTTTTACGCGGATTTCCTTCACTGTTCGCTCGTAGCCGAGAATGACGCCGAAGCGCGGTTGCACATACCCTCCGTTTTCTACGGCCGGTTTTGGGATCCCGAGCAGTTAGACGCGCTCCGCGGAATGGAGGTGGCGTCGCTGCCGCGGCTGGAAGCCGTGTGGCGGAGGACAAGAGGCTCGCGCCGGGGATTCAGGGAGTTCGTCTTTCGTTCGCCTGACGTCGAGGCGGCGCAGAGGTCGGCGATCGCCCATGGCGGTCGCGTGGTAGTCGACCATGCAACGCACCAAGGGTCGGAAGCCGTGGTCATCGATCCCTCTGGCATTCGTATCCGGTTCGTCAACGACCCAGGGTCGTAAAACTATCCGCTTCGCTGCGTCCATCACCGTTCACGCGTCCGGCCGAAGTCGTGGCTGACCTTTGGAACGCACGAAGGCGTGACGCGCTCGTGGCCTTTCCTGCTCTGCATCCCCGCGAACCCTGGGGCAAGCGCGCCGCCAACTCCTGGCAACCTTGGGACCGCGCCTCCTAATCCTGTGCACATCTCTGACGAGCAGCATCCACCCAGAGCAGGTCCTGCCCGAACACGACGACCGGTCGTCATCCGATTCTGAGTCAGATGCAAGGAGCGATGAATAGCGTCTAACTTTCCCCGTTTCGCTCCCCTCTGACGTGCAAAACCGCAGGCAAGCACACCGTTCACGGCGATATGACTACGGATCAGAAGGTTGGGGATTCGAGTTCCTCCGAGCGCGCTGGGTAAGTCCTGCTCAACGGGCAAATATCGGTTGGGACGCACACTCCTTTGGCA
>Ga0326728_10015318_pt1 | contig 15976 bp, 13 predicted proteins | sample MB3enrmetagenome_FD_207602 | JGI IMG/M metagenome (GOLD analysis project Ga0326728, IMG submission 207602) | Lab enriched peat soil microbial communities from McLean, Ithaca, NY, United States - MB31MN | ecosystem: Environmental > Terrestrial > Soil > Wetlands > Peat | place: USA: New York...
TTGGCCCTCGCCCAAGGGGTTCAGCGTGACTCACATCTTCTCGATCCTGCTTCGCCGCGCATAACAGGATTGCTCCGCAATTCGATTTTGGCGGGGAGACGGAGACGATCGTTTGCCTTGAGTGTCCAGTCGTGCCGGTAGGATCAGGCCGTGTCTTGAACTTCATTCCCCCAAGGAGAGGGCTGTTGATCGGGGCAGGCTGCCTGCGCTACGCGGGGGAGAGACCCAGTTGGTCCGCAATGCCGCGCATGGCCCCGATGCAGAAGGTGATGTGCTCATCCAGGGGCACACCCAATTCCTGGGCGCTCTTGATGATGTCCTCGCGGCTAACGGAGCGGGCGAAAGCTTTGTCCTTCATCCTCTTGCGAACGGACTTGGCCTCCAGCGTAGCGATCCTGTCAGGCCGCACCAGGGAGCAGGCGGTGATGAATCCGGCAAGTTCATCGCACGCGAAGAGGACTTTGGCCAGCAGAGTATCACGCGGCACACCGGTGTAATCCGCGTGGCCGAGAATAGCGCGGCGCAGTTCCTCTGAAACGCCCTTTTCTTTCAGGACATCGCTTCCTTTCAGCGGGTGGTCGGGCGCGTTCGGATACACTTCGTAATCGAAGTCGTGGATCAACCCTACCACACTCCACTTCTCCTGATCCTCGCCGAACTTCTGCGCGTAGGCGCGAACACACGCCTCCACGGCCAGCGCGTGCTTGCGCAGGTTCTCATTCTTGGTGTACTCACAGAGAAGATTCCACGCTTCGGTACGATCCATCCGGTGTGCCCCCGTGTCGTAGGTGGTAGGTGGTAGGCCGAAGGTGGTAGGTGGCAGGCGGTAGATGGGGCAAAACTGCCTCCTCCGTCTCCACCTACCGCCTGCCACCTACCAGCCCTTAGAAGATATACTTCAGCCCCAACTGGATCTGTCTGGGCGGCTTGCTGCCGTACTCGTTCGCCGACTGCACCACGCCAAGAGCCGAGGTGTCAAAAGTCCTGCCGGGAAGATCAAAATGCGGAATATTGAAAACGTTAAAGAACTCAAAACGGATTTCGAGTCGCCGGCCTTCGTGGTGGAACGGGACATTCTTGAGCAGTGAAAAGTCGAGGTTGTTTAGTCCCGGGCCAATCAGGACGTTTCGGCCCTCAGTCCCAAGCAGGGGATTCAGGGGGCTGGCAAGCGCGCAAGGATTGAACCAGTTATTCGGCGTGTGAACCTGATCGGGAGCCGAGCACCCGGGGTTCGCTGCAACGGGTCCTGCTTTGTTTGGATCGCCGAGCAGGTCCGGCCGGTACGGCACTCCAAAAGAGGTGATCGATGTTCCAACTTGCGAGGCCGGCATGTTGACGGTAAAGGGACTGCCCGATTGCATGGTTGCAATTCCTGCCGTCTGCCAAGAACCGAAGATGTGGTTGATTAGGCCGGCATTGCTGAGCCACTTCCGGCCCGGCCCAAACGGCAGGTCATAGACGTAACTGAAGACGAGGCGCTGCTCGACCTGGAAGTCGGAGAGGCCACGGTCAGCGCGAAAGTCATAGGAATTCTGCGGCACGCCGGAACCGACACTGCCGCTGAACACGGCAGAATCATCGTCGATTGAGCGCGACCAGGTATAAGCGGCGAGGAAAGCCATGCCTTGTCGAATGCGCTTCTCGGATCGGAATTGCAAGGCGTTGTAGATGCTATTGGCGCGGGGCTCTACGGCCAGGATGGAATTGAACTCGGGATAAGGAGTGACCATCGTGAGAGGATTCTCTTCGTTCATGTCGCGGGTGGCGGGAAGATGGGTGCCCTTGGTACCCACGTAAGCCAAGTCAATCATCCAGTTCGGCTGCACCTCGTACTGGAGGTCGACGTTCCAATCCTGCATGAAGGCGTCGCGGAAGTTGGGGGAAACAAAATTGGCCTGGGGCTCCGAAAATCCCGCCTGGTTCAAGATGTCCTGAATGGCAAGGCTCCCGGTGTTGTTTTGGAGCAGGGCGGAAATATCGACAAACGGCGGGTTGAAACGCGGCAGAATATTGAGGTTGAGAATGTTCTCATCATAGAAAATGCCATAGGCGGAGCGGACGACGAAGCGCTCCGTCTTCAAAGGCCGCCATGCGATTCCGATGCGTGGTGCGAAATCGTGAAGATTCTTGCCGTAAGTCGCCCGCGGAATCCCGTCTGTCCCCGCCTGGACGAATGCACAATTGGGGTAGGCTGAAACCTCGGGGTTGCAGGTTGCCGGATTAACACTGAGGTCCGGGACGCTGAAGCGGTTGTGAATCTCGATGGGGGGGCTATTGAACTCCCACCTCAGGCCGACATTCAAGGTGAATCGAGGCAGAACGCGAATATCATCTTGCAAGTAAGTACCGAGGCCGGTCGTCCGCAATCCGTTATTAGTGTTGCCCGATTCCGTCACAACGTAGTCCGGAACTCCAGCCATGAGTTGCGCCAAGGCAAACACTTGGGGCGGACAGTTGGTGATGCCGCCCGGACAGATGTTCGTAGCGGACGGCGGCAACGCCCCCGCCAAGGCCTGCGCCAAGCCCTGAGCGGTTTCGCCTTCAAAGAACCAATCTCCGCGTGAGATGAAATCCAGGTAAGAATTCAACTGGAAACGGCGGATGTCAGCTCCGAATTTGAACTGGTGGCGTCCGGTATTCCAGGCAAGATTATCGGCAACCTCATAGGTGTTGTCGTGGCGGTCCTGCGGGTAGTTCACAGGCTCGCCGATACCGTCGAAGCCATAGATATTTACGTTGGGGTATCCCCAGTCCACAGGATTCGAAGACGTGGTAGGAAATCCCAGTTGCTGGCTCTCATTGATGCCAGAGTCCTGTTGGAAATCAGCAGCGCGCAGGCGATTGAAACCCAACCGAGCTTCGTTGATCCAATGGGAATTGAAAACATGAGTCCAGGTGAAGCCGGCGTTTTGCCCTCGGTTAACGGCAGAGGCGCCGTAGCCCGGCAGGTCCGTAAAAGCGTTGACGGGATCGAAGGGATTAAAGTTGTTCTCGTGAAACAGCGAGTAGTGGCCTGAAAAGGTGTTGTTCGAACCCGCCTGGCGGTCCAGCTTGAGTGTGAACAAGTCAACGGTGTTCCGGATCACCGGGGCGGAGACGTAGGTATTGGAATCGGCCAAGTCCGGCACGGCAACGTTGGCCGCGGGAATGAGGTTGAGGGCCCCAACACCTGCCGGATTCTGCACGTAACCCAGGTTTTGCATCAATCCGAAAAAGGCGTCGGCTTCGGCCAAGTCAACTGCTTGCGAAGGGACAGCGGCTTCCCGCGTGGTGGCTTGGCGCAGGCGCAGCCCTTCGTAAGAGGCGAAGAAAAAGGTGCTGTCCTTCTGGAGGGGCCCACCCAACGTTCCGCCGAACTGGTTGCGGTCGAGGCGGGGAATAGGCGCACAGGTTCCCTCGATAGAGTCAGGCGTGCAATCGGGCTCATCGAAGAAATTCTTGGCGTCCAAGTGGCGGTTACGGAGGAACTCAAACCCGCTTCCGTGGAATTGATTCGTGCCGCTCTTCAGAATTACGTTGATTTGGGCGCCGCCGCTGCGTCCGAATTCGGCCGAGTAATCGCTGGATTGCACCTTGAATTCCTGAATGGCGTCGACGGAGGGAAGCACGCTGTACTGGTTGATGTACAGGTCGTTGTTGTCCACGCCATCGAGCAGAAAATCGTTGGATTGTTCGCGTGCTCCGTTGACGCTGATGGCGCCGCCCTGGGCGGAATTCTGAGAGCCTTGAACAGGCAATTGGCCGCCGGGAACCAAAAGGGCGAATGTGAGGAAATTGCGCTCGTTCAGGGGCAGATCGCTCACTTGCTTGCGCTCGATGACCTGGCCGAGGGTTGAGGTGTCCGTCTGCACGAGGGGAATAGTCTCGGTAACCACCACTTGTTCACTCGGCTGGCCGATTTGCAGCACAAAATCGGCGCGAACGGTTTGGTCCACGTTCAGATTGACGTTGCTATACACGCTACGCCGAAAGCCGGACTTTTCCGCCGAGATCTCGTACACTCCTGGCGGGAGCAAGGGAACACTAAAGTCCCCGGCGTCGTTGGTCAACACTTCGCGTGTGGCGTCTGTCCCCTGGTTACGGACGGTGACCCGGGCTTTCGGGATAACAGCCTCACTGGGATCAGCGACAGTTCCGACTATTGTCCCCGTAGGCCCGACGGCGAGCGCCCACCCGGACACCACGCTCGCCAGGCAAAGGGCAAGCACCAGACGTCTCAAAAGCATGATTCCGCTCCTCGCGAATGATTCATTTGGCAAACAACCACTTATCCACAAACTTGTTGGATGCCTCGGACGTATACGCCCGTTACCATAAGTTAACATGATTATGGAGATTTGTAACCCCCAATGGCGCACGCTGACAGGCTACCGCCACTCGGGGCACACGCCCTGAGCACCCACGAGCGGTGCTCCTGCACGCACGATACCGTGGAAATAGATTTGCTTGTCAAAGTTAGTTGTAGCGGATCTGGACTTTGGCACGCAGGGGGATCAATGTGTAATCGAATTCCGTCAGCGCTTCATCTTTCTCGGTAATCACCAAAAGGTATTTTCCTATCTTGGCAATAAGGCCGGTGGAAGTAATCTTCGAGCCGATATACTGGCCCCCTTGACGCATCGCGTCGAAATCAGGCAACTTATCGCGACTGGCGCCGTGCGCGTCTTCCCAATCGACTTCTCCGTGCCGGAATCGCACTCCGTTGATGACAACGCCCTTCGGCTTTGGCATATTCGGCTCCTGAAGCTTCCGCCGCGATGCGGCAGCGCCCATTACAGGTCCCAAAATGCAAGGCTACAGGGCATTGGCCGTTCTTGGCAAGCCCTTTGTTATCCCTTCGTTGTCAGAAGGTCAGTCGAAAGTCACTGCGTGTAGCGCGGGCATCCCTTCGCTCCGCTCGGGGCAGGCTCTGCCCGCGCTACACCAGCAAGTGCTAGATGTCCCGTGGCGTGATGCCCAGTTTGCGCATTTTGGATTGCAGTGTGGTTCGCTTCAAGCCGAGCCGGGTCGCGGCCCCCTGCGGCCCCCCCACTACGCCCATTGTCTCACGGAGAACCCGAATGATCTGCTCGCGCTCCGCTGCTTCCAGGGTAAGGTTCGGAGGTCGATCGCCCGACGCCGCGCCGAGCTCGCGGAGAACGCCCATCCGGTGTTCGCGCTCCGCCGCTTCCAAGGACAAGTTGGAACGCGTTTCGGAAAGTTGTTTCAGTTCCGCCACGGGCACGCGGAGTTCGGGCCCGGGAGAGAGAATCACAGCTCGCTCGATCAGGTTCTCCAGTTCCCGCACGTTGCCCGGCCAGTGATAGCGCCTCAGGGCATCCATTTCCTCGGCCGAGATGGTTTCAATGCGGCGGTCCATCTGACGAGCGTATTTCTGCACGAAGTAGCGTACCAGCAGAGGAATGTCTTTGCCGCGCTCGCGAAGGGGTGGAATTAGGATGGGAAATACGTTCAGGCGATAGTAAAGGTCGCTGCGGAAATGACCCTCATCCACCATTTGAGCCAGGTTGCGGTTGGTCGCTGCAACCAGCCGAATGTCTACTCGGATGGTGCGAGTTCCACCCAGTCTTTCAAATTCTTTTTCCTGGAGTACGCGCAAGAGCTTGGGCTGGAGCTCGAGAGGAATGTCGCCCACTTCATCGAGGAACAGGGTGCCGTGGTGGGCCAACTCAAAGCGGCCGATTTTCTGTGCGATGGCGCCGGTGAAGGCGCCTTTTTCGTGGCCGAAAAGCTCGCTCTCGAGCAGGCCCGTGGGAATGGCCGCGCAATTGATTTTGACGAACGTGCCGTTGAGCCGCCGGCTCAAGTCGTGGATGGCCCGGGCGATCACCTCTTTGCCGGTTCCCGTTTCACCCAAAACCAGGACCGTCGAGTCCGTAGGTGCAACGGTTTCCGCCTGACTCAGCGCCCGCTTCAGCGCGGTGCTTTCGCCGATCACTTCTTCGAAATTGTGGTCGGTCCGGATTTCCTCCTCCAGATAGAGTTTTTCCTCCGCCAACTTGTTCTTCAGCTCCGCGATCTCGCGGTAGGCCAGCGCGTTCTCCACTGCAATAGCAATCTGGTTAGCCACCTGGGAAAGAAGACTGATTTCTCCCGGTTGGAACGCGCCTTCGGCGAGGGCGCCCAGAGCCAGAACCCCAAGGTCACGAGTTGAAGTGAAGAGGGGAAGTACGCAGGTGCACTTCAGGCCCTCTGCCGCAGCCAAGCGAGCGATGGGGGATTGAAAACGATCTATGTTTGCTGCGTCCACCAGCAAGGGCTTGCGCGTGGCGAACACCTCACCGCCGGCTGAGCCTTCCAAAGGAACGGCCATCTCCTCTTGGATGAATCCCTTGCCTTCCGGGAAATCCAATGCGGTCAGGCGCATCTCCTGCCTGGCCGGATCGTATAAAGCCAGGGCAGTGTAATCGTGACGTATAACTCGACGCAAGCAGGCGGCGATCTCCTTGAGGAGTTCGTGCAGGTCGAGGTTGGACACCAGGGCGTTGTTGACCTCAAGGAGCAGCCGCAAGCGGTCACGTTCACGCGAAAGCTGCTCCTGATAGACTTGGGCGTCCTGGAAATTCAGAGCATTATCCACGGCGACGGCGACTTGTGCCGCCACCTGGCGCAGGAACTCGAGGTCAGCTTCGTCGTAAGCTCCCTTCTGTGCGGATCCGAAGGCCAGCGCGCCCACCCGCCGCTGGGCGGTGGTGAGAGGGAGCAGGCAGAACGACTTCATGCCTTCTTTGCGCAGCAACTCCACGTTGCGCGGGAAACGCGTGTCTAATTCAAGGTCGGTAACCAGCAGAGCTTTCTGCTGTTGCCATACGATTTCGTGGGCGGCCTCCTCGATGGGGAACTCGAAACCCTCCTTCACTTCGGTGGGAAGCGAACTCTCCAGCACATGGACGCGCACCGTATTGCGATCCGTATCCGGGAGTGTCAGTCCGATGAAATCGAAAGTCACCAGCCGATGAAGGCGCTGCGCGATGGCATGGAAAAGCGCCGGCAGGTCGCGGTGCGTGGCAATGGACTCGGAGATCTCCAGCAAGGCGCGATATTGTTCAACGTCCGAAACTCGTTCTGGTTGATTGACCGTCGCTTCCATGGAGTCGAGCTTAGCATTGGGACGCACATGGGCTCAAGCTATAACGACCGTCTTTCCTATTAGTTGGCGGGAGAGGGCAGTTTCGTCTTGCGTTTTTGGCTGATGCCGTGCTCCACTTGAATTCAAGTTATGACCAGCAGCCCCGAAGCTTTATTCAAACCTACAGAGGTCCGAACCCGAAAGGGACGGGCACTCACGGTACGGGCGTACACTTCGGAGGATTTCGCGACACTGGTCGAAATGTACGCGAGCTTCGAGCCGAAGCGCGTTGCCCAAGGACTGCCTCCGCCGGACGTCCCACGCATTACCCGCTGGTTGGACCAGCTTCAGAGTAAGTCTCACCAACTGCTTGCATTTGATGGCGAGAAGATCGTCGCCCACACTATCCTCTGCCCGATTCGCCAAGCCGAAGTCGAGTTTACGGTCTTTGTCCTCCAGGGCTACCGCGAGGAAAATCTGGGAACCGCGATGAGCCGGCTAACCATGGCCTGGGCGTTGGAGATGGGGTTCAGCAAGGTTTTTCTCACCACGGAGTTTTCCAATTATCGCGCCATCGGCCTTTTTCGGAAACTCGGTTTCCACACCAGCAGTAGTTACGGCGACGAGTGCGAAATGGTAATCGACCTTCTTGCCGATTCTAAAGCCCAAGCGGCGTGATACCACATGAGCATGGGATCCCGAGGGGCGCATAAATCCCGACAAACGCCGTCGGGAGGCATTCGCCATCTGCAGGCCTCTCGGTCGCCTGGAATCCCAATCCCCTAAAACAGATCTTCTGCCTTCCCTTGGCCTCATGACTCTCATAATCGGTTCCCAACTTGTTCAGATTAACTCCGCGATCCCGATCCTCCTGGACGACTGTCTCGCAGTGGGGAGCGTGGAAGCGCGGTTGATTTCGTGGTAATATTCCACTTGATGGCAGGATTAACACAAATAGATTGGCAGTCGGTGGCGAGCGAGGCCAACGTTCGAGCTCTTCTGGAAGACTTCATCTCGCACTATACCGCCTCTCCTGTAAACCAGTTGGCCCTGGCGGTGTGGTTTGAGAGGTCTCCGCAAGGCAGCGAGCACAAGCTACTAATGCTGTTCACGGGACCCGAGATGAATAAAATTGAGCCTGTTCGCCAGCCTTTACTCTGGAAGGCAGGTGTTGAGGGTCCTCCTTTTATTGAGATTCATTGGACCTCCGTAGCGTTTTTCACTCAACAGCTCCGCGCGGAGCCCAATTTCGTTCAGCACTCCTTTCCTGACCCCAAGGTCATTTATTTCCAAAGGCATTTGCTATCCCGAGACATCGTCGATGCCTTCGGAATCGCCCCACAGGCTCCTCCGCATCTCATTAAGGTTTGGTGTCTGAGCCAAGACGAATACGTTAAGGGGCAATCCGTTCAGAGCCTGCTGGCCGCGCGCGGCGGCATCAGGCAAGAGGTCGGCATCATCAAAACCTGGGAGTCGCCGGACTTTAAGACTTGTAAAGCAATTGTCCATGTGGAGGTTGGCCAGCGATGGCTGCCTTCATCTCCCGAGGGTGTCAATGTGTACGGCTTCTACTCCGACTGGAAGAGGGGGCGGCCGGGCTACTTTCTCGCGGAGGGTGGGGCACTTTACTACGTTGAAAAATTCGAAGTGATTTATGCTCCTGATTACGAGCGCCTGGTTTTAGAGAGACGGCCTGATGATAGATACCTTGAGGTCTATCTGCGAGCAGTCCACCCACCTGAACAACCCGCGGCTTGACTTTCTTCCTGCCAATCTAGCACGCCTCAAAGAGATCATCTTAAGAGACCTGCAGGAGCTCGTCTCGGTATCGTCGAGCGAGCACGAAAAGGCCTGCGCTATCCTGGCAGGCAGTATTCTCGAGGCTATCCTGTTTAGTTTTCTTCAGTGGCAGGTGCCGCAAATTTCAGTTCGCCGAGGCCGGCCGTTTGCGCTTAACCCCACAAAGCAGAACTTGCAGGATTACTTGAGTATTTTCAACAGGTATTTCGGAAGCGAATTTCCAAACCTTCAACTCCCGAATGGGCTTGTCGATTGCCGCGATCTTGTCCACTTTAACCAGGAACTAAGTGCGCCGCCGGGTGAATGCAGGAGAGCGGCCCAGACTCTGTTAAGGACTCTGGATGCTCTCATAGGTGAACTGTCCGCCTACGGCCGCGTTGCGCCTTGAGGAGACGCGGTTGGGCTTCGACATCCCACCGCCCCCGTGTTGCCCAATCTCGCGCGCTCCTCGGCGTGACTGGGAATTCGCCTGATCACTTTACTCGGCAGAGGGCCGATCTGGGCCTCACGTTCTTGCGCCGCCTTGTGGACTGGTCAAACGCGCGACGGCTTCACGCGGGGAAAACCGGATCCTTTTGACTCGCAAATCCAGGTTGATTGTCAGCGCACGCATTTCACCGTTTCACCGCTGGGAGACGAATTTCGACCTCGAGGCCCTTGGGCGAGCGGTTGCGGCACTGGACGGTGCCTCCGCAGGCTTCCACGCAGGTTTTGACAATCGCCAAACCAAGGCCGACGCCGCCGGTCTCACGCTGGCGGGCAAGCTCCGGCCGGTAAAAAGGCTTGAACACTTCCTCGAGTTCAGCAGCCGGAATTCCCGGCCCGCTGTCCGTCACGATGATTGAAACCATACCGTTCTTTTCGCTCGCAGACACCGCGACGGGTCCCGCATCTCCCGCGTAGCGAATCGCATTGCGGATGATATTGGCAAGGGAGCGGTGCAGATAATCAGGGTGTGCCATTACCTCGAGTTGCGCGGCGACATGGGTCTCGATTCGCGACTCATCGCCGGCTTCTCTTTCCAGAACCTGCTTTACAGTCTCCGCAACATTGACAGGAGCAAGGGAGGCAATCGAGGCGCTTATGCCGGCCTTGGAGAACGACAGCAGTTCGTTAATAAGCTCCGACATCTGTTCGACTTCTTCCTGCACGCCCAGGACGTACTCCTTCTGGTTATCTGCCGCGCGTTGCTCTAAAACACCCAGCCCCGCCTGAATGCGAGAGATGGGGGAGCAAAGCTCATGGGCAATGTCGCCCAGAAAGCGTCTCTGGCCGCGCACATAACTCGAAAGACGCTCCGCCATATCGTTAATTGCTTGGCTCAGTTGGCCAAGTTCGTCGCGGCGCTGGATGGGCAATCGGGTCTCAAACCGTCCTTGGGCGATGGCGCCCGTGGCGCTGGTGAGCTGCGAAATCGAGTGGGTTAAGCCTCGGATCAGCGGCAGCCAGCAAGCCACGGACAAGAAGATCACCACGACGACCGCAGCGAGCCAGGGCTTGTAGTCGAAGAGCAGGGAATTCGTCCAAAGCGACGAGAACCTCCAGACCAAGGTCCCGTGAAGCGGCCTTGTCCCCGCCTCGCGCCACACCGGGACTCCCACGCCGACCCAGTACCGGGTGGGGGCAGCGGTCTTGATAAGGAACACCGGAGAAGGTGGAGGCAGAAGCTCCAACTTGCTCGGCTTGGGAGCGTGCGAACCTTCCGTTTCGAAGCGCGGCGGGTGGTCACGGCGAATCGGATCGAGCACGCTGAAGGGCAGGTCGACAGGCGGTCCCGCGAGTTGAGTGCCGTCGTTCAAGAAGAGGTAACACACGCCGTGATTGGCAGAAGCGGACTGCGCCAGCAAGCGGTTCCACTCGCCACGATCCGTCTCCGGCAGTTCCAGGGCAATGAGGCGCGAGATCGCAAGGATGCGGTCGCGTCCGGGAGAGAGCAGGACCGAGCTTAGGTCAGCGCGGTATTGCACACGGACGAACACCACGAATACCAGTCCGAGCAGCACGACGTTCAAGAAGGACAGCAGCAGAATCTTGACGGTGATTGAGGCGCGCGTCTTCAGGGTAGCACCTCCATGCCGGGTTTTCGCAGCATGTAACCAGCGCTCCGGACTGTGACGATGTATCGGGGCGACTTGGAATCGTCTCCCAGCTTCTTGCGCAGGCACGAGATGTGCACATCAATCGAGCGATCGAAAACATCAAAGTTCCGGTCTGCGACTTCATTCAGGAGCTGCTCGCGCGTGCGGACGCGGCCCGCCGCCTTGGCCAGCGACATCAGTAAATCAAACTCGATGGCCGTGAGTTGCAAAGGTTGATCGCCCAGCGCAGCTACGCGCGCCTCGGGATCTACGTGCAGGTCGCCAACCACGATGGCCGGCATGCGATCCTCCGGTTGTACGCCGGCCATCGTCGAGCGACGCATCACCGCGCGAAGCCGCGCCAGCAGTTCGCGAGTCGAAAACGTCTTGGGCAGGTAATCGTCAGCCCCCAATTCCAGCCCAACGATACGATCCGGCTCTTCGCCAAGCCCAGTCAGCATTAGCACGGGGACGTTGGACTTCTCACGCAAGCGGCGCAGGACATCGAAGCCGTTCATGCCCGGCAGCATCACATCGAGAATGACCGCCGAAAAGGTGTCCCGCAGTGCGACCTCGAGCCCTTCGGGTCCCGTATACGCGGCGACAACTTCATATCCCAGGGGTTCCAGGTAGTCACGTATGAGCCGGCAAAGCTTTCTGTCGTCATCGACGATAAGAATCCGCAGGCGTGAGTTCGAGGAACTCTCGGAGTGATCCGACATGGCGCGACCTGTTCAATCTTAACACCGCGCCCACTAGCCGCGGCCGACTTTTACCAAATCTTAACAATTTGCCTTACACGTCGCCGAATCACCAGGTCACCCGATCTCCCGATCACCCGATTTCCTGACTGGCGTGAACGCGCCGAAACGTTTAAGATAAGTGCGATCTTTGTGGATGGACTATTTGATAAGGAGACGTCCTCATGAAACCGAATTCTTCTCGTCGTGAATTCTTACACGCAGGATTGGCGCTGCCCGTGGCCGGGCTGACTGTCGGCGCCGGGGTGGGCAAGGCGACTATCGAATCAGCGTTGTCAGCGTCGTCTTCATCGCTCACCTCAACACCGAAACTGAGTTATCGCACCCTCGGCAGGACTGGCTTGAAGGTCACTTCAGTGGGCTTTGGCTGCATGATTACCTCTGATGCCAGCGTCATCGAGCGGGCAGCCGATATCGGCATAAGCTATTTCGATACGGCGCGCAGCTATCAGCATGGCAACAATGAACGTATGGTCGGCGCGGCGCTCAAGAAGAAGCGCAAGGGCCTGGTGCTGTCCAGCAAGTCGGATGGACGCAGCAAAGGTGGTTTGTTGAGCGATTTGGACACGAGCTTGCGCGAGCTGGGCACTGATTTCCTCGACATCTGGTATTTGCACGGCCGGGACCGGACATCGGACGTTTCGGATGAGATGCTTGAGGCCCAGCAGGTGGCCAAGCAACAAGGGAAGATCCGCTTCACCGGCGTCAGCACGCACAAGCCGAAGGACATGATTCCTTTCCTGGTCAAGAAAGGCGCTGTGGATGTTGTCCTGGCTACGTACAACTTTACGATGGACAAGGGGATGAGCGAGGCCATGGAACAGGCTGGAAATGCGGGCATGGGCGTGGTCGCGATGAAGGTGATGGCTGGCGGCTTCCGCGCCGGGAATCCTCGCCGCGCGTTTTATCCACAACTTACCAAAGATGGGGCTCTGCTGGCGGCGCTGAAGTGGGTGCTGAAGAATCCCAAAGTGAACACTACTATCCCCAGCATGACTGACAACGACCAACTCGAGGAAAACCTGAAGGCCATGGCGGGGCCCTTCACTGAGAGCGACCAGAAACTGCTGGCGGAGCAAGTCGAACGGATCGCTCCTCTCTATTGCAGAATGTGCGGTGATTGCGAAGGGACATGTGCCAAGGGCCTGCCGGTGGCCGACCTGTTGCGGTATCTCACCTACGCCGAGGGCTATGGCCAATTCTCGCTGGGACGAGAGCGTTTCCTGGCGCTGCCCGCAGAGGTCACCTCCGTGCGTTGCGAGGATTGTGGAAGTTGCACAGTGACTTGCCCGTGTGGCGTAAAGGTTGCAAGCCGGCTGGCGCGCGCGCAGGAGTTGTTCGCGTGAAGCCTCTAAGAATGCTTATTCAATTTGTCATTCTGAGCGGAGCGAGGGATCTCGCTCTGGAAGCAAAGGACTCACGAGATTCCTTGTTGTCCGCCACTAAAGAATGGAGGACTGCTCGGAATGACAGGCTGGAAGGGTTTTTCAGCGTCCCGCTGGGAGTAGTTCTGATGATGTCAGCCCTCGCGTCCGCCGCGCCCGCGGCGGAGGTGGCGGACTGCCACCTGGTGGCGGGCTGGGCACAACAAGGCGGCGCTCGCCATTTCACGCCGGACAACCTATTCGAGTACCTGAACGGGAGCGCGGAAGGCTATCTTCTCTATGGGTTCGTGCAGATGCAGGGGGTGACGTGCCATTCGGGTCGCGATTCCATCCTCATCGATGTCTTCGAAATGAACGACGCGGAATCCGCCTACGGAGTCTTTACCGCGAATCTTGATCCCCACATTCGCATTGAAAAGCTCGGCATGGGGGGCCAAGTTCTGCCGCGACGAGCGCTCTTCTGTAAGGACAAGTACTACGTCGAGCTCGCGGCAAGAGCCCAAAGAGACCAGCCTGTGGCGCTGCGGGCTTTTGTGCGAGAAGCCGAAAAACGTATTGCTGGCCGCTCGACGCCCCCAGCCGCGCTCTCCTGGTTTCCCACCCCGAACCTTGCCTCCCTGCGCTTGATTCCGGAAAGCGTACTGGGGTTGCGCCTGCTCAAACGGGGCTTCGTGGCGCACTACGACCAAGGCCAAGCTTTTGTTGTCATTGAAGAATCGCCGGGCTCCGCGGCAGCCGTTTTGAGCCAGTTACGACAGCGATTCGGTGATGCTGCTCCGGCCCAGGTGGCCGACGAAGCCTTCCAGGCCGATGACCAATACCTAGGCGGACTCTGTATGTTTCGCAAGGGCCGATACCTCGGTGGGTTCGCGAATATGCCGGACGCGAAGGACGCCACCGCGAAGGCCGCCACGCTGGCGGAGCATATACCCAGAATGTAGAGCTGGGCCAAGTTCATCGATCTGCGCTTCCCAGAGGGCGTCTCCGGGGCCGTAGGCGGTCATGAGCTGCGGCTTGAGGGCTTCGAATTCTTCTGGGTCCTCGCCCAGCGCCAGCATGACTGGATGATGGTTCTCCTCGTTCGAGGTCAGCACGTCGCGGGATTCTGGAAATCTCTGGAAATGAGATGTGTCGTTCGAATAATCTCACGCGCAAGGGATTCGACATGTTCGCAAGGGATTTCGGTTGTCGAGCCACGGACGGAAACGGAGGCAACTACATTGCCGATATGGCTAAAAACTGGGGCGGCCAAAGCTCTGATACCAAGAATGTGTTCCTCATCATTTAATGCATATCCCTTTTTTCGAATGTCTGCCAGATGCTCTTTCAGCTTGTCGAGGTTTGAAATGGTTTTTGAATTGAATCTTGCCAACTTCAGGTTTAGAAAGAGGTTATCGACCTCTTCGTCTGTCAGCCAAGCAATCAACGCCTTCCCTTGCGCTGTGCAGTGCAAGTCAAAATGATGGCCCACCCATGAACCACCCCATCGGTCGATCGGCCACGCGGCTTTGTCAATGACCACCCCTTCGCCGGCCTTGAGGACCGCAGTCTGAACTGTCATTCTCAGCGCAGCAGAAAGCCCACGGATGTGCTGGGCGGAAGCCCGCTTCAGTCCTTCCTCCACGGAAGTCACTCCATGGAAGTCAAAAACGCGGAGCCCTGAGGCATACTGCCGACTCCCCGGGATCCGCTGCATGTAACCACGGGCAATGAGCGTTTGAATTAAGTAGTACGCGCTGCTTTTGGGGATTCCAAGCCTCCGGCAGACTTCAGTCAAAGTAAGCGGGTGCCCAATTCGGTCCAGCGTCTCCAAAAGGTCAAATGCGCGTTCGACTGCGTGGACTCTCAATTCAATCGGTAAGCTGCCGGGAATAAAACCAGTGTCGCTCATAGTCACATCCAAGCCTCGAAGGTGCGACGAACGGGTCTTGAGTATGGTTGGAGGGCTTCCGGGAACAAAAGAGGGACTCGAGGGGGAATGAACCCCTCTCTTTCCCATGCGGGTCAATAGCAATCCTTAACCTGACCCGCTGCCCCCGCTCTCTTCAATTCTAGTGAACTTTTACTCTTTTTGCTCTTCCACGTCAATGTGGTTCAGCTATATGAACAAAACCAATAGCCGCTAGCGATGATTCAGCCAGGACGCTTGCAATAAGTGCATGCGCCCCGTTCGTACTCCGGTTGCCCAAGGCTACGACCTGAAAGGCACGCGAAATGGGATAGCGGTTTGATCAGATTCATCCCGCAAAACGCAAATGCCAGGGGAACATCACCCGTTCCCCGTGCGGAACCTCGGTTGAGCGTCAAACCCTTTCAGCCTATTGAACACATTTTAGACGCAGGTTCCGTGTCCTTCCTAAGAATGCATATCCCTGTAAAGAAGGCAATTAACTGATAAGATTCAGAGGAAACGGCCAATAAGCATGGCTATCTCAGAAACCTGTTGCTTAGGACGGCACGAGGGAATGGGTTTTGCCAATATACTGGGCGGGGTCTGGGGTCTGTTGTGAATTCTGCAAACGATTATTCCCGTAGGTTTAGCACCGGAACCGGAGGAACAGCTTATGCCCGAATATTCTCATAACGTGCGTCGTGTCCATAGGTTGGCATTTTGCATTTTTGCCCTTGGTTTATTTACCCTGCCCCCAGGCGTTCACGCCTTGCAACCCTCGGGAGGTGGGCACGAACAGACCGAGATCACATGGCAAATGAAGCCACGCCCGTCTCTACGAGTCGTTTCAGGCAATCTTGTTTACGAGGAACAGCTTCTGGATGGTGGATTGCGGACCAGATTCTGGTCACCTAATGGTCTGATTAAACCAGACGCCGACCTTGAGCCTGGTTCGGAGGGCGGGGAATTACCATCGCTGGACGAGCCCATCG
>Ga0326728_10015319_pt1 | contig 15976 bp, 15 predicted proteins | sample MB3enrmetagenome_FD_207602 | JGI IMG/M metagenome (GOLD analysis project Ga0326728, IMG submission 207602) | Lab enriched peat soil microbial communities from McLean, Ithaca, NY, United States - MB31MN | ecosystem: Environmental > Terrestrial > Soil > Wetlands > Peat | place: USA: New York...
CAAATTCTATGACTCTGGGCGGAGGCCCATTTAGGCCGAAGGCGCTTGAGGCTAGATGTGCAGCTCGTATGCCGATGGCCAAGCCGATGCAAGCGTCACCGTGCTTGACCGCGGCGTTCCGAAGTGACTCACGCATCTCGTTAGGCCGGACTAAACGCCTAATCATCGAGGTCAGAATCGGTCCATCCTTGTTGATGTCGAGAAAGGGTGTGCGAGAATTGCGTGTTTTCTTGGCATTGTGAGCGATTTGACCGGTTATCGCCAATACCGGTGGCCTTGTTCGTGCCAGGGTCATAGCCAAGTCGGACTGGTTCTTAGCTGCTACAACCTTCGGTATCCCGCTCCAATTCCTCGAGGCTGTTGAAAAGCCTTCGAGCAGCACCACGTCAAGGCCCAAGTCATCGAATTCTCGGATGATATGAGCGAATTTAGTTTCAGATGATGTCTTCTTGATGATAGCCAATTCGCTTGGTGAAACCCCAATAACAACCTTCGCGCCCGCACGTGCGTGCTTCCAAGTATCCTTTCCTTCGGTATCGATCGTGAAACCTTCAGCGTGAATGTGCTTGGCTACTCCGACCCTGAAGCCAAGCCTCGTCAGGTCCGTTGTTACGTGTTCCATTACCGTAGTCTTTCCTGAGCCACTTGTTCCAACAAAGGCAACGAGGGGAGGACTACTCTTCAATGCGACAACACGCCAAGCCGGATTCAATTACCCTAGATAGCTTCTTTTTCACGTTTCGCCCAACATACACAAGGACAAGAGCAACCCATGCATGGGTACTAATCTGCAGATCTAGTGAAACTGGAATCGCCTTAGATTCCTTGTGGGTGCGCAATTGATTTCAGTGTCGATATCAGGAAATTCAGCTTAAAACTCTGGATCTCTTGAGACAGACGACCGAAGAGAGCCTTCAGGTTTCAATTCATAATTCTTGTACTTTGGTGAAACTTACGCCGGTCCATCAATACATACCGAATAGTGACCCCGAAATCAAGAAAGAGATGCTGAAAGTAATTGGCGTGAAGAGTTCTGACGAGCTTTTCTCGGTAATTCCAGAGAATATTTTGTTCAATAAGAAGCTGAACTTGCCGCATTCTACTTCTGAACAACAAGTACGTCGCCACATTGAGGGATTACTCGCCAAAAACAAAGACCGGACCGAGATACTTTCGTTCCTCGGGTCCGGGTGTTGGCCGCACTACGTCCCGGCGGCCTGCGACGAGATCAATTCGAGGTCTGAATTCTTGACAGCCTATACTGGCGATGTTTATTCTGACCTTGGCAGGTTTCAGGCGGTCTTTGAATTTCAGAGCATGATCGGCGACCTAGTAGGCATGGACGTGGTCACCTGCCCGACCTACGATTGGGCATCGGCGGTTGGTGACGCTTTACGTATGGCATCAATTATCACGGGACGACATGAGGTACTAGTCCCTCGAAACATTAGCCCCGACAAATTATCAATAGTTAGTAACTACTGCGGGAACATTGCCCAAATCAAACTGGTGGAATATGATCCCAGAAGCGGACAGGTTGAAATTGAGGATCTAAAAAGGAAAGTCTCGAAAGAAACAGCAACAGTTTACGTTGAGAACCCGAACTACCTCGGCGTAATCGAAACGCGGACACAAGAGATTGGCGAAATCACCCACGATAAAGGCGCCTTGCTCTCAGTAGGCGTCGAACCACTCTCGCTTGGAATCTTAGCTCCACCTAGTGAATACGGCGCGGATATTGTTTGCGGAGAAGGCCAGCCCCTCGGTCTATATCCGAGTTTCGGAGGAGCATCGCTAGGCTTCCTGGCGTGTCGTGATGATGAACGGTTTCTTTCGGCCACTGGCCACAGGTTAATCTCGATCACTACCACGAAACGCAAAGGAGAATGGGGATTTACATTCGTCCTGCCGGAGCGATCCATGTACGCAGCCAGAGACAAATCAGCGTGCATAACCGGAACAGGCACGCTGCTATGGGCCATCACTGGTGCAGTCTACCTATCCCTTTTGGGCCCCACGGGAATCCGAGAGCTTGCAGAAACGATCATGAAGAACGCATACTACGCAATGAAACGCCTCTCCGAGATCCCCGGCCTTAAGGTACCCGTCTTTCCTTCGCCGCACTTTGAGGAGTTTACTGTTGACTTCGACGGGACGGGAAAGAGTGTCCGCGACTTGAACAGGGCTCTATTGAAGCATGGTATACAAGGTGGACGAGATGTTTCCAGTGAATTTCCCGAGTTGGGAAACACAGCAGTGTACTGCGTAACAGAGATGCATTCCAAAGAGGACATCGACAAACTCGCTTCTAACCTAACTGAGCTGGTGAAATGATGCCTGACTCAAGTGAGGGAGAACCGACTTACAGAGGAGCTGCTTGGAATGAGCCGATTATTTATCAGCTTAGCAAACGAGGCAGGCGTGGGTCTGCCATCGCAACTCCCGACGCAGAGATCGAGAAGGCAGTGGGCGATGTCCTGTCGAAGATTCCAGCACAAGTCAGACGTAAGAGTGCCCCGCCCCTCCCCGAACTCTCCGAACCAGAGGTTGTAAAACACTTCCTGCGCCTCTCACAGCAGACCTACGGAGTTGATTCAGGCATTAGCGTCGGCGTTGGAACTTGCACTATGAAGTACAATCCCAAAGTGAACGACGCGCTTGCTAGGTCGCCAAAGTTGACTGGCATTCATCCGCTTCAAGATGAAGAAACTGTGCAGGGCATCCTCGAGATTATGTACAGGCTGGGCGAGTGGCTTTGTGAAATTTCGGGAATGGACGAAGTCAGCATGCACCCACGTGCAGGCGCCCACGCTGTTCTAACAAATGCACGAATAATCAGGAAGTATCATGAATCCAACGGGGAACTCGACCAAAGAAACGAAATAATCACAACCGTTCTGTCTCACCCATGCAACGGCGCCGCCCCCGCTGTGGCAGGTTTCAAAGTAATCACCCTGTATCCAAACGAAACTGGAACCCCTAGCCTAGAGGCTCTGAAGGCAGCCGTTTCAAAACATACTGCAGGACTAATGATAACGGACCCGTACGACACGGGCGTATTCGACAGGAACATAGCGGAATACATCAAGATTATACATGAAGCCGGCGGGCTGACTGCCATCGACCAGGCCAACGCTAACTCAATCCTGGGACGATTGAGAATAGGGGATGTTGGAGCAGATCTCTGCCATTTCAACCTCCACAAATCATTCTCGACACCGCATGGCTCCTCCGGACCGGGAAGCGCGCCCATATGCGTCAAGAAGGAACTGAGTAAGTTCCTGCCAGTTCCGATAGTCGCTTACGACGGCGCCAAGTACTATCTCGATTACGACAGACCGCATTCGATAGGAAAGACTGCCAGCTTCTATGGCGTCATACCCAACCTCGTAAGAGCATATGCCTGGATAATGAGCATGGGCGCAGAGGGATTAAGGGAGACATCAGAAGTCGCTGTCATCAACAACAACTACCTACTCCAAAGAATGTTGAAGATCCGTGGAACGACTCTGCCCTGGGGAGAGAGCTACCCCCGACGAATGCAAGAAGCACGATATAGTCTTCAGAAAATGAAGGAGGAGACGGGTATTGGAATCGACGCCTTAAACCGCCGAATCGTAGACCTAGGAGTGCAAAGATGCTTCACTGCCCATGAACCTCCTCTAGTGCCCGAACCCCTCACGCCCGAACCCGTAGAGTCCAATTCGAAAGAGGATATCGACCAGTTCGTAGATGCGATCCAGCGAATATCCGACGAGGCTTACGCAAACCCCAAGTTCGTCGATGAGGCGCCGCATAACGCCTCTATATCAAGGATTGACGCGAGCCCGGCGACGGACCCTCAGAAATGGGCAATGACGTGGCGTGCCTACATCAGGAAGCATGGATACCCTCAATGACGCGCAGCAAAGGGCGGGATGGTTTTCACAACCAAAGTCATCCGCTTTCTTTATTTTGGTGCCAGATCGTCAATAGCGAGTTGTTTAAGGCGTTCCTGATTGGATTACACAGTGTTCTTTGTAACGGACCTTCACGGCTCCAACGTTTGTCTGAAGAAGGCATTGAACGGAGCGAAAATGTACAAGGCAAACGCGCTAATAATTGGCGGAGACGTAACGGGCAAATTCGTCGTACCCATCGTCAAAGGACCAAACGGATTTACGACAGAATTTCAGGGTACGAAGTACGCGGCCAAGAAAGAAGAGGAATTGAAGGAAATACGTAGAATCATTGCTGATTCCGGGCATTACGACTACCAAACCACCGCTGAGGAAGTCGCGGAGATTGGGAAGAGTAAGGAGAAGACCGAAGCGATATTTCACGATCTAGTAATCAATCGGTTGAAAGAGTGGTTGAAGTTAATCGAGGAGAGAATGAAGAATTCTGGAATCGACGTTTACATAACTGGGGGAAACGATGATTTCTACTCGATTACTGACATGCTGAAGAAGAGCCCGGCAATCATCAACCCGGAAGACAGGGTGGTCGAAGTAGGGGGCCACGAAATGATCAGCTCGGGCTACAGCAATATTACTCCATGGAAATGTCCCCGAGACATACCCGAAGAGGAAATTGCAAAGAAACTCGAAGAAATGACCAGCCAGCTGAAGCAGCCTCAAACGGCGATCTTCAATATTCACGTTCCTCCATATGATACGCCTATCGATTTGGCCCCGGAGTTGGATGAAAATTTGCGACCGAAAATGTCGGGGAGCGAGGGCGGTTTCAAGATGAGGCATGTTGGGAGCACGGCGGTAAGAGCGGTCATAGACAAATTTCAGCCACTTGTCGGCCTACATGGGCACATACACGAATCCCGGGCTGCAGTGAAGCTTGGGAGAACTACATGCATCAATCCTGGCAGCGAGTATGGCGAAGGAGTACTTCGTGGGGTTCTTCTCACACTAGCGCCTGACAAAGTCGTCGATTACACGTTCTTTTCAGGGTAGGAGATAGGAAGATGAGCGCAGCTAACGACGCATTCGTCGGGGAAGCCCTAAAACTTGTTGAAAACGCCGAGAAGAAGGGAATCAAGATTAGAATCATGGGAGCCGTGGCGATACGCCTCCACGCAACCCGTATGCTCGAACAAAGTCAAACCCTCAAGAGAAACATAACAGACATAGACTTCGTCGGCTACAGCAAACAGAAAGACAAGATCGGCGAATTACTAACCCAAGCGGGTTATGATGAACTCAAACCCTCGATCACTCCAGGCTTGCTAGTTAACCGAATGATCTTCATGGGCAACAAGGACCCGAGCAAACACATCGACATTTTCCTCGACCAGTTGCAGATGTGCCACACAATTGACTACAAGGACCGCCTAGACCTCGACTACCCAACTGTTTCTTTAGCTCACCTTGTTCTTCAAAAAATGCAGATCGTCAGAATTAATGAGAAGGACATCAAGGACACGCTCGTATTGCTGCTCGAACATGAGGTGGGGAAGGGAGACAAAGAGACTGTGAACGCTGACCTGATAGCGAAGACGATGTCGGATGACTGGGGCTTTTACTACACGGTAACGACTAACCTGAACAAGATACGAGGATTCATGAGCACATACAACGTCGCGGAGGCCGACAAGGCCGTTATCAACAAGAGACTAGACACGTTATTGGCCGCGATAGAGAGTCACCCCAAATCTTTCGGATGGAAGATGCGAGCTAAAGTCGGTACAAAGAAGAAATGGTACAATGAAGTTGAGGAAGTGGAGAGAGCGGCTCACCTATCCGAAATAAACGAGAACAATTCCGGTGACGTCCCACCCAATTGAAAAGCGACACTCCAGTACGCACACACTTCGTACTCCCCGCCAAACCAAACGTCAGCGACCTTCTCAACCTCGCAACCACACTTGACGCATATCGCAACTTCATATTCACCAAACTAGACTCATTCGATAAGGACATAACAGCCCGCAAGTATGGGCCAGATGTTTTGGCGGCGTGGAAGGAAACCCACCCTTCTCTCCAGCGAATCGAAAAAGCCGGAAGATCAATCCCGGGAATTGAAGTGATTTGGAAACTCCGATCCGGTTCGCTTGTAGGTGGAATGGCCCTAGTGATGTTAGCCATGGTATCGATCGGGTTGCGAATGAGCGCATTGATTTTCTTTGGCTCATTCTACTGCGCATTAATCGCGTTGGCAGTGTCAGGAGCTACGAGCTACCTCTCCAACAGACGCATGAGTTCATACATCCGCGAATATCGCAACCAGTACGCAAGTGATTTAGCTCAGATCAAGGATTTCGTTCAACGAGTGCTGAACTCACTTTCACGTTACTTCCGTGCCTCAAAGATCGACCCGACACGGCATCCCTTCAACCTGTACAACTCAGATTACAAATCAATACGAGTTGAAAAGAAGCCGGGACTTCGACGATCGTATGAGGTAATTATCGAAGCGAACTGACAGGAGAATGGCGACGACTCACGTTCCAATTAAGGAACAGTGTTCCCTGCTAACCAATCACGACAGAGATTCGATCGCTTAAATGGTTACGGCTGGACGTTATGGAAAACATATTCGGCCCAGTCGCGTTAGATGGGTTTCGTAGGGTAATGTACTCTATATAACAAAATATTAAATCGTTTTCGCGTGCCCCGTGTGCTTTACAAAAGAGGGTTCTTTTGTCAGAACAGTCAAAAGTATTTGTTAGAACCGCGTCAGGACTTGTACGAACAATTAGCCCGTGGGGTGCTCTAGGTATGGCCGTGGTAATGCCGGGCATCTTGAACACACTTTTCTTGGGCGAATGGGGTGCAGGCCTGTTTCCGAACGCCTATGAGCCCGCATCAAACGCCGCAATAGTCCTACTGTTGCCCGTCATGGCCGTCTTCTACCTCTTCTCAGTAGCAATGCCTCGATCCGGTGGAGACTACATGTACGTTTCGCGAACATTAACACCCGTCCTTGGCATGGTAACCAGTTGGACCTTCTCCGTTGTCTATTGGACCTGGTGTGGACTCAATAACGTGTTGGCGTTCCAGTATGGTCCCGCCGTCGACCTTGTCGCGCGCGGCGAGATGTCTGGAAACCAAGCAATGATCAACCAAGGGCTCTTCATCATGAACGACCCCTGGACACTATGGATAGGGTCAGTGTTGCTCGCACTACTCGCCGGATTCATAGTCTGGCGGGGAACGAAACTTACCATGATCACCTTCTACACAATCCTAGTCATCTCACTAATCGGCCTCATTGCAATGGTGTACGCGTGGCTTTCAATGCCCTCACCGGCATTCTTCCAAGCCAACCTCCTGAAAATGACTGGAGTGTCATATCAGTCGATTATCTCAAAGGCGCAGGCAAATGGGTGGACGAGTGGCTTTGCTGTGATGCCCACGCTCTACGCGGGGGTCACGTACGTGATGCTGAACACACTCGGCAACCAAGGAGTAGTAACAGTCGCAGGGGAAGTCAAGGAAGTCAAGAAGTCCGCGTTCTTCGCACTATTCGGCTCACTTGCATTGATGGTCGTCTTTTGGCTACCCCAATACCTCATGCTCTATGAAGTAGGAGGTCGTGAGTTTACCAGCGCATCAGCTTACCTCTTCCAGAACGGACTCAACCCGTTGCCCATCGAACCCGTATGGACATACCTGACAGCTATTGCAAGCAACAATCCAACACTGACAACGATAGTCACCTACAGCTTTGTAGCCTCAGACTGGGCGGTCGGTTTCGGTGGACTGTACTTCAGCACAAGAGCAATCTTCGCTTGGGGATTCGACCGAGTCTTCCCATCCTTCGCAAACAAGGTCAACAGTCGAGGAGTCCCAGTAGGAGCAGTGACAATAGCCACAATCGGTTGTGTAATCTGGACAACACTCCAAGTATGGTTCCCGCAATACCTCCGACTCATCGGCTACACGACATGTGTCTGGGCGCTCGCATGGATCATACTAGGAGTCGCTGCAATAGTCTTCCCGTGGAAACGGAAGGAAATCTTCCTCAAATCACCCGACATCGTTCGAAGGAAAATCGCCGGCCTACCGGTCATAACAATCATGGGAATCTTGACAGTGATTATCTCGCTCTACATAGCGTGGGCAACTTTCGTCCCAGCAATAACCGGAACAAACGTTCTGTACTCATTCTACCCCTTCTTAACGACAGTGCTTATCCTAATGCTGATCCCCGTCGGGATATTCTACGGGTACTACTACTACCGAACACGAGTCGGCAAAGTCCGAATGGACATACAGTTCAAAGAAATTCCACCTGACTAAGCTTACGCACTACGCGCGTAAGCCCCTTCCATCTTTTTCTTACGTTTTTATTCCTACGTTCTAGTCACGAAAGATTCAGAAGAAGACTGACTGGATTGGTTCAATTTAGCCTCATAGGCCAAGTCGCCCTCGTTACTGGTGTCGGAGCAAATGTGGGCATTGGATTAGCTACCGCGAAGAAACTTGGAGAAGCGGGAGCGATCTTGGGAATTGTCGCCACTTCCGAAGATGTGTATGAGCGTGCCAAGGAGCTGCAATCTCTTGGATACACGGTAAGACCGTACAAGTTGGACCTCACGAAGTTTGATGACGTAAAGACCATGACCGAGGACTTACGGCAAGCACATGGACGAATCGACATACTCGTCAATAATGCGGGAATAGGCCCACGGGCGGAGAGGTCGAATCTGTACGGCACGCTTTTCGTAGATTTGACTGAAGAAGAATGGGACTATCAGATAGCGGTGAACCTGAAAACTGCATTCAACTGCATCAAAACCGTCCTCCCTACAATGATCGAGCAAAAGTATGGGAGGATAGTGAACATGTCTTCTGTCACCGGCACAATCGTATCCTCTCCAACATCCACAGCCTACTCGGCTGCAAAGGCTGCTGTCTCCGGTTTGACGAAGGCCTTGGCACTTGAAGTGGCGGAGTATGGGATAACCGTGAACGCCGTTTGCCCAGGGTGGATAGATACAGGCCGAAAATTGAACCCAATTGCGGGTGCTGCCAGCCCAATGAAACGTGCGGGGAGGCCTGAAGAGGTGGCGAGCTTAATCCTCTTTCTCGCCTCGCGTGAATCCTCTTACGTTACAGGACAAAACGTAATCATCGATGGCGGCAACAACCTGCAGGAATACAAGGGCAAAGATGATCTCTAAGTCTGCGAAGCTCGCGGCGTAGTCGACGAAAACGACTTCATTCGAACTAACCGTTCAACTTGCCGAAAATTGATTTCGGATCCTGCAGTGAAGCTCGATAGAGCCCCTGGGCTTCGCCGATGATTATTTCTTCCTTGTCCGCTTTCATGCCTTCTATGATCGCTTCTGCGACTTCTCTTGGGCTGATTCCACGGTAAGCTTGTTCCTCCTCTCCCGCAAAGGTTGCGTCGAGTTCCGTGTCGGTGGTTGGAGGTACCGCTTCGAAGACGCGAATGGAGGTGTTTCGGAGTTGGTGGCGTAGTGAGGCGGTGAAGGAGTGTATGGCGGCTTTGGTTGCGCAGTAAATTGGCATTGAGGCAATTGGTACAAACGCTAGGCCGGAGGAGATGTTCACAATGGCCGCCTTCTCCCTCTTCATGAGTTTCGGCGTGAATAGGGCGCAGAGGCGTATCTGGGAGGCGAGGTTAATCATGATCTCATCATCCTTCGGGAGAAGAATCTTGGAGATTTTTGGCGAAGTGAAGTCGACCTCTCGCTGAATTCCAGCATTATTAACCAGAACGTTCAGGCCAGGAAAGTGCGTCGTAGTCCATTTGAGTAGACTCTTCCTCTCGGACTCTAGGGCCACGTCGCATTGTTTTACGTTGAGGGTGGGTAGTTGACGTTTTGCGGCCAGGAGCTTGCTCTTGCGACGTCCGCACACTATAACCTCATTTCCCGCCTCAACGAATTTTTCAGCTAGGGCAAATCCTATGCCCGTTGCTCCCCCAGTTACGAGCACCGTGTTGCCAGCAGCATCCAAACCTTCCTCATCTCCATGCAGTTCGGCTCGCTTATCGCAGATTCCGCTTCAATAATGTCTTGCGGGTTTGATGAGTATTTGTGCCTGCAGTGCCGCTGGTAACCAACCAGCACGAGGGCCTCGCATACGAAAACCAGAAATTACGTTCGACAACTCCTCTATGTACCGTAGGGATCACTCTTGAGCAAGTTTCCCTTGGAATCACTGCTCTCGGCGAGGCGACTTATGTCCCCGCAGCTCGTCGACGACTACGTTTACTTCTTGAGCGATATGAGCGGCGTCATTAGCCTCTACAGAATGGAAAGGGCTGGGGGTTTTCCTGAACCCCTACTGCCCTCAGGACTCGCCCTGCAGAACCCGCACCTCATGAACGGAGAAAACTTCGCCGTATTTCCCAAGCTCAAGAAAATTCTTGTCATGATAGATAACAACGGCGACGAAAACTACCAACCATCCTTCATACCCCTGCAAGGAGGGATCCCTGAATCAATTCTTGGCGACAAATACCAGGGACACCAGCTTGCCTGCATGACCTACGACCGAAAGGCCGACATCGCATACTTCTACCATGACGATAGAAAAACTGAGGCCAAGGAATGCGTCAAAGTCAACCTGCAGAATTCAGAGGAGACATCTCTTGGCGCAAGTATTTACGGAAACTATTGTCTTGGCGCCAACAAAGACCATTCAGAAGCGATCTTGGCGGATGGATACACCGCTGCTGACCACGTTCTATATCTTTGGAAGAAGAAATCAGGGGAGCGTGAACTACTATTCGGTGTACCAATCGAAAAACGTGAACCGGGAAAGGAGTACCCCGCTTCTGGCATATTCACCTGCAGCTTCGCTGAGAACGGAACGGGCATCATCTTTCGCACGACCCTACTCAATGATGAAGGATCGATAGCCTACTTAGCGTTGGATAACCCCTCCGAACTAACGCCAGTACCAGTGAAAGGAACCAAGCACCACGGCGTGGGCGAACTTGTTGACATTAGAAAAGTCGAAGGCGAGCGGCACCTCCTGACCTACAATATTGACGGATGCTCCTGGGTCTACGCAGGCCGCTTCATTGATGGACCTAAGCCGCATTTCATCATTGATGAATTGATCGTTGGCAAGGGGTTGACATCGGATGGCGTGGTGTTAGGAATTGAGCCTTGGTATGATTCGGTGAAGAGGAGGCATGGAGGCGGCTACGCTTTTTCATTCACCACCACAACGCACCCGTCCCAACTCTACCTATTCAAGCAGAAAGCCGCGAAATCGAAACCGTACACGCGGCTTACATCAGAGCGAGTACTCGGAATTGATGAGGAGTATCTGTCCCCGGGTGAGGATGGGGGTTACATTAGCTTTGACGGACTCCGTATCAGCGCACGCCTCTACACGCCCTCAAAATTACTCGGATTCGAACCTCCCTACCCCTTAGTTCTGTATGTCCACGGGGGACCACAGGGCCAGGAACGGCCGGACTTCACTTGGTTCTCAATGCCCCTCATTCAATACTTGACCCTCAACGGAATCGCTGTGTTCGTTCCAAATGTTCGCGGCAGTTCCGGGTACGGGTTGAAGTTCATGAGAATGGTTGACCATGATTGGGGAGGCAATGACGCACGAGATTTGGTGGAAGGATTGAAGGGACTCGAAAAAGACCAGCGAATCGATTCTTCTAGGCGTGGGGTTATCGGAAGATCCTACGGCGGCTACATGACCTTGACCCTGGTCTCCAGGTTCCCTGATCTTTGGAAGGCGGGCGTGGACATGTTTGGCCCGTACAATCTCGTGACATTCATCAACCGCCTACCCCCAGCCTGGCGCACTCACTTCGAACTCTCCGTAGGACACCCTGAGAAGGACAGAGATTTCCTGATTGAACGATCGCCTTCCACATACATTGACAACGTGAAATGTGCAATGATGATGATTCAAGGACGGAATGACCCGCGGGTAGTGGAACGGGAAACATCTGATGTAGTTGAAAAGCTGCGATTGAGGGGAGTGCCAGTGAAGTATTTGGTTTTCGAAGACGAGGGCCACGACGTAATCAAATTCAAGAACAGGGTCACATGCTACAACAAGATAACGAGTTTCTACCTGGAACACTTGAAAAAGTGACTTCAGACGCGTTGTTGAAGCTTGATCCTCGTTCACCATAGTGTGAATATATGCCGAAAATTATGATCTATCCTTAGGCTTAGTTGGCGAGTTTCGAGGTTGAATTGATTCTTGGCCATCGAGGAAAGCGAGATTACCGCACTTCGTAGGTTAGGTTTAACGGAGTACGAGTCCAGACTCTACCTCGCTCTCCTAAGAATGGGCCCAATCAAGGCTAGTCAACTAAGTTTTTTCGGGAAAGTTCCTCGCACAAAAACCTACCCCGCGATAAAGGAACTTGAACGAAAGGGATTGGTCAGCATAACCCCGAGTAAACCGGAACTCTATGCCCCCCGCCCCCCAATGGAAGTTCTAATGCCCATTGTGACAAGACTCAGCCAGGACGCTAAGGCGTCTGAACAGCTAGTACAGTCCCTCGCAATCACTTACGAGTCAAGCAAGTATGTGAAACCCACTACGCCTAAACAGTCGGACCAGTTTTGGCAGATAGATGGGAGACCGAGCATTACCAATAGACTCAACCAGCTCATAAAAGACGCCTCACAATCCATCAGCTACTCGACGAGCGCGAACGGCCTAATCCGGGCCTACAATACGCACGCTAACGCAATTGAGCGGGCCGGTAAACGCGGAGCAAAGATTAGGCTCCTATCTCCCGTTACCTCCGAGAACTCCGCATTGGTGACCGAAATCTCTGAACTCGCTGAGTTCAAAGCCATTCAGAAGCCCCTCGCGAATTTCGTTTGCGTAGACTCAAAAGAATTAGTGGTTATAGAAAATCGGCCGGATGATGTCCGGGCGAATCAAGGATCCGACGTTGCGATGTGGACCACGAACCGACTCTTCGTTGAACTCTTCGAACAACTCTTCGACGAAGTTTGGCGAAGCCTACCGACGAAATAGAACTGATAGACGATTAATCACCAAGCGAGCAAACATCACGGGTCCAGTGGACCGCAAATAACTGACTGGACAAGTAACGTGAAGTTGACGGTTTACGGCTTAGCTTGTGAAAAGTCGGTTGGTTCATTAGCATTCTACTACCATCGCACCGCTAACACAATGCATATCCAACAGCCACGTGCTGATGGGTTGGAAAGCGTGGGGTGATGTGACATTGGATTGCCGTTTCATCTATACTGGAATACGAGTTCGCAACATGGAAGAATCTTTGAGATTCTACACGCAAGTGTTAGGCATGACCATAACGGAGCCTCTTCAGAAGACCCCGCCAACCAAAGGAAGCGTGGTTACGCTCCGGAGCAAAGACTCACACCAACTCTTGGAACTCAATCATTACGAAGAAGATAGCCCATTCAACTCATCCTACATCAATGGTGAAGACCTCGACCACCTAGCGTTCGATGTTCAAGACTTGGAAGCCACCGTAAGAGAACTCAAACGACAGGGAGTCGAAGTCGTGGTGGAACCATACGCGATTGGAAAGAAGGAAGGATGGAAAGAAGCCTACGTAAAGGACCCAAACGGCATCTGGATAGAATTTCTACAACGAAAATAGACTAAACTTGGCAATCTAACAACCATCACTTCTTACTTACGCTCTGAATGAGCGTCACCCACCTGTCCTCGCCGTTAACTTGCATTCCTGCCGCTTCAGCAAAAATCGTGTTATTCATGGCGTGTCTCGTGGTAGGGGCGACCATTCTTCCGTCCTCATATGTGGGGTTTGTATCAACCGGAATTTCACACCTATTTCTATCAACCCTGAACTTCACGTTACCCTGCGACAGCTGCTTGGATGGAAAACTTCTGCGAAGTTGAGTTTACCAGAACTGGTTACTTGTCCGACATACTGGACAGGTGAAGCGTTTGGAGTGACCGTGAGGATAATCTGCAGCAGTTTCCCCACAGTGCGTACATCGGAACCAAAAGTACTGTGTGGCTTTCGGGATGTTCGCGGTGAACGCCTTCTGCGGGTGACCAAGTCGGATGAGTGTTCTCTTGAGAAGACCCGGTGCTGCTTGAGGCGTTGCAGTCACTGGCTCCGTGACGCCTAGTGACTCACGCCCTTCTAGAGTGTACCACTGCTTGTCGTGGCATGTTGCGCATTCGAGTTCGTTGTTTCCGATGGAGGTCAGTTGTCGGCCTCCACAGGTGCGGCATGCGACTCGTTCCGCGATTACGTTGGGTTTCTGGGAAATCGCCGGTTCAGGGCCGATGGAGGTTAGGATTTGTAGCGTTTCTATGGGTGAGATTGCTCCGGATTTGCGCCGTACAAAGAGTTCGGGCGTTCTCTTCGTGTCGACGAACTGCCAGCGGTCAAGGAAGTTGATTATTTCAGTAAGAGTATCATCGTCAACACCAGCCGCTCTCTCGAGTGCAACTTTCGATTCCCACTCACCGTTCTGTAGGATTTCCCACACGCTTTCCAGAGTCAACCGCAGGCGCCGCCATTTTACAGACTGATTGAGCTGTGGTGCTGATGTAAACGCGGTGTGACCAGTGGACAGAAAATCAGTTACATAGAACATCGCGCACCCTATTTCTATAATCGGCATTCATGAAGGTCGAGGGGTTGCGGAGTTACTTTTGCGTCAGAGCACTTTGCAGCGTACGCTTCTTGCTGTCCGCGATCTCGGCATGCTTTTTCAATTCGTAGAAGTCCGCTAGAAACTCTCGGCCCGTAGCAGTGATGTGGTAGACTCGCTCTCCGCCGCTTGCGTCCTTAACCTCAACTAATCTTAGATTTTCAAGCCGCTTGAGGTATTTCTGAACCAGCTCGAAACTCAGGTTGGCCAAGTACATGATGCGCGTCTTGCGGGAGCCATCCTTCGCTATTTCGAGTATGTTAGCAGTGATCTCGATCTTGCTTCTGTTCTGTCGCTTACCCAAGTTCGCCCACTTGTTTTCTCTAGCTCAATACGGTATCGCCGTACGTAACGTCAAATTTACGTCTGCGACCCATATCTCATAGCTCTGTAAATTTCCACCCACTGGTTAACTTGCAGTTAGCAGGCTTTAGTTTGCCTTTCCACTGTACCGAATTAGCCGGGATGCGACGGCATGTGGACGGGATGGTATGTTTTTTGATGCGTTGAAGCGTCTCGTAAGATTTGCTGCTTGAGCTGTTTCATTTTAGTGAGGTCAAGTAGGCGCGTGTGTATGATTACTACTGGGCGGTATTGGCATGGTCTCAAGGTCTCTGATGAATCTGTGGGAGAGAAGGGGAAGGACGTTCGGTGAGCGGAGTAATCTGGTCCATCGCGCCGACGTGATACGCGGCGTCATGGAGGAATCCCTGCATTTCCTTCAAGGTATCAGCGGTGTTGTTCTGGATGTGGGATGTGGGGACGGGATACCAACCGTCTCCTTGGTTAAGTATCATCAGGTTATCGGAGTGGATTTTACCTCGACTATGCTCTTGAGGGCGAAATCCAATCTGTCCTCAGCAGACCTTCTGAGGGGCAGCATTAACCATCTCCCCCTGCGAAGCGGCTCAATGCCTGCAGTCACATGTTTCTTCGTGCTCTCAGACTACTACAACCCGATCAATATTGTGAGTGAACTCGGTCGAGTGCTCCAACCCCAGGGCAGAATCATTCTAGCCGACTACTCTTCGAATGATGATTTCAACAACCTGCTGGACGATTTGCAGATAAGAATCCTCGGCAAAGATCGCGGCATGTTCCGCCTTAACCCCGAAGCTATGCGCATGCTAGCGGAGAAGTCAGGTTTGAAGGTTGACGCCTTCAAGGAGCTCCACTATCGCCTGACCCTCTCGCTTGATACTTTCATCAACCAACTCTATTTCTCGTCAGTTGGCCCTCAGTACAGGGAGAGACGATTGAGCGACAATGAGTGGAGGATGTTTCTGGGAGGCTGGTTGAAAGAATCGGAGCTTCAATTGATGAGAAGGTTCGTCTTGGTATTGGCGGAGAAAGCCAGTTGAAAAAGTCCAAACAGCAGCGCTGAGA
>Ga0326728_10015320_pt1 | contig 15975 bp, 10 predicted proteins | sample MB3enrmetagenome_FD_207602 | JGI IMG/M metagenome (GOLD analysis project Ga0326728, IMG submission 207602) | Lab enriched peat soil microbial communities from McLean, Ithaca, NY, United States - MB31MN | ecosystem: Environmental > Terrestrial > Soil > Wetlands > Peat | place: USA: New York...
AGTTTGCGCAAGACGCTGATATCGTCCACGATCCAGATGCCGCGCCCGTGGGTGGCCAGGACCAGGTCGGATTGACGCGGCTGCACCACGATGTCGCGCACCGCCACGTTGGGGAACTCGTTGCCCTTGTACTGCGCCCATTGTTTGCCGCCATCGAGGGAGATCCAAAGGCCGAACTCAGTCCCCAGGAACAACAAATCGGGGGAGACGGTGTCCTCCTTGATCACGTGCGCATAGCCGCGCACTCCGCTGCCCTTGGCCACGATCGGCGTCCAGGTCTTGCCGTAGTCCGTGGTCTTGTAAGCATAAGGGTCCATGTCACCGAAGGTATGCCGGTCGAAAACAGCGTAGGCCGTTGCGGCATCGAAACGGCTCGCCTCCACCCACGAAACCCACGAGAACCTGGGCAGATTGGGAACATTCCCCACCACGTTCGTCCAAGTCTTGCCGCCATCGCGCGTAATCTGCACGTTTCCGTCATCCGTCCCCACCCAGATGGTCTGCCCGTCGCGAGGTGACTCGCTGATGGAGTAGATGGAGGTGTGCATCTCGGCTTCGGAGTTGTCGACGGTCACGCCGCCTGATTCCTCCTGCTTCTGTTTCTCCGGATCGTTGGTGGTGAGATCGGGGGAGATACGCTCCCAGGTTTGTCCGTGGTCGCGGGTGCGGAACAAAAACTGCGCCCCGATGTAAACGGTGCCCGGCTCGTTGGGGCTCTGGTGCATGGCCGCGTTCCAGTTGAGGCGCAGTTTGCCCTCACCATAGTTGGGCCGCGGTTTGATGTCCCGACTCTCGAGCGTCTTGAGGTTCACGCGGACAATCTCCCCGCCCTGCGACTCCACATAGGCGTAGCTCGGGTCGGAGGAATCCTGAAACGCCCAGAACCCGTCGCCGCCCCCGAGGCACTCCCACCGGCTGTTAGTGATTCCTCCCGGATAAGCCGAGTCGCCGATCCAGTTGCTGTTGTCCTGCAATCCGCCGTAAACGTGATACGGATCCTCCATGTCGACGCTGACGTGATAGAACTGCGAGATGGGCAGGTTGTTCCCCTTCCACCATGTGTTGCCGCTGTCGTAGGAGTACCAGACACCGCCATCGTCTCCCGCAATCACGTGCTCGGTGTTATCGGGGTCAATCCAAATGTCGTGGAAATCGCCGTGGGCGCCGCCCGAGATAAAGCTAAAGCTCTTGCCGCCGTCATTACTCATGATCAAGGGGCCGTCAGGCTTATAGACTTTGTTTTCGTTCTTGGGGTCCACGATCAGGTTGGCAAAGTAAAAGGGACGCCACACCATATATTGGCTGGCATCGCGCTGCTGCCAGGTCTTACCGCCGTCGTCGGAACGGTAGAGAGCGCTGTGAGGGGACTCGATCAAAGCATACACAACGTTGGGATTCGAGGGCGCCTGGGTCACCGCAATGCGTCCCCATGGCTTGGGCGGAAGGCCTTTGGCGCTCTTCTCATCCAGATCCGTCCAAGTGGCGCCCCCGTCCGCCGTCATGAATAGACCGCTTCCACTGGGCGCGGTAGGATTTTCACCGCCGGAGCGGAACGTCCATCCTTTGCGCCGGAAATCCCACATGCCGGCAAAGAGGACCTTGGAATCATGCGAGCTCATTGACATCATCGAGCAGCCGGTCGAGAGGTTGGGGCCCTTCAGGATCTTCGTCCAGGACTTGCCGCCGTCCGTGGTCTTGTAGACGCCGCGGTCGTCACTGTCGCTCCAGAGTTTGCCGGGGACACAGGCGTAAACAGTGTTGCCGTCTTTGGGATCGATGAGAATCTTGGCAATCCGCTCGGACTCTTTCAGGCCCATGTTGGTCCAACTGTCACCGGCATCCGTCGACTTATAAATGCCGTCGCCGATCGAAACACTGTTGCGCGTCCACGACTCTCCGGTGCCCACCCAGATGGTCTTGGGGGCCGAGGGGTCAATGGCAATGGCGCCGATCGACTGCACGGGCTGTTTGTCGAACATAGGCTTGAAGGTGGTGCCACCGTTCACCGACTTCCACACGCCGCCGCTGGCCGCTCCGATGTACACCGTGAACCGGCCGCTTTCCTTGACGGCGGCCAGCGCCGCCACCCGGCCGCTCATCGTCGCCGAGCCGATGTTCCGGGCGCCCAGCCCGGAAATCGTATCCGAATCAAACTTCACTTCCTGCGCCGCGAGGGGCGCGGCAAACATCATCACCGAAATCAAAATCAGGAAAACCACGGAACGAGCGCTCAATTTGCACATCGCAAAGAAAACCCCCTCTACTACTGTCTCCCAACTTCCTTGTGGGCCGCGAAGAATGTGAGCTTCGGATTCCACGGCGCACCAAGAACAAGAGCTCAACACAGAGTTCGCGGAGGGCTCACAGAGGTCACGGAGAAGGCGAAGAGCAGGGCGCTCATTTCTTGGCTTTCTTCTCTGTGGTTTCCGTGAAGCCTCCGTGACCTCTGTGTTCAGATCTTCTCTTGGTTGCGGCCCTACTTCTTGGAGGCCGGCATGGAAAAGAGGGCATCGTCAAGCGGCACATTCTGCTCCACCTTCTCCACGGTGATCTTGGCACGGTCCGGGTCGCCCTTCTGGCCGGTCTCGATGGCGAACGGGTAGTAGATGCCGCCTATTTCATCGTAATCCCCGTAATACGTCTCACCTTCCTGCATGGCTCCGCGAATCATGGTCTGGGTCTCGAGCTTTATTTCCAGGAAGGAATCGGCGTCCAGGTAGTAGGTGCGAATGTCGCCGTTCTTCAGCGTCAGCCTGATTTTGTAGCAGTCGGTGCCCTCAACGGAATCGTGCCCCACGAGTTCAGCTTTGTGGCCCTTCTCCTTATAGTTCACCAGCGGGCCATCCATGTCCGCATCCACGACGAGATCTTTCATATCGTCCTGGGACATCAACTCGGGGTCTTTGCGCCCGCCGAAGGGAGACACTCGCCACCCGGCCTTGCCATCGTAAGCCCGCACCTCGGCAAATCCCTGAATGATGAATTCCTGGCGAATCTTGTCGGGACGCTTGACCTGCTGCAGAACAGCGGCCCGGAAAGATCCGGCGCTGAATTTCCCGCTCTCCCGACGGGTCTCGACCGATCTAAGCTTATCGATGCCCCCATGGGCCTGGATGTTCTTGGCAATGATCTCATCCACCGATTGCGCGCGAGTTGCCGAAGGCAGTAAGGCCATCGCGGCCAGGATCGTCAGCAACGTCCGAAACATTGGGTCAGCTCCTTTGAATGGGACCGGACCGCCGAGGTCATGCCTCATCGTCCCCTTCCTCACAAGAACGGCGGTTGACCGGGATCTCCTTTTCGAAGTCCAGGCAACCGATGAGTGTACACCTCACCGCCTCGTTTTGGAAGTTTTTCGAGCCGCCGGTAGTGGTACAGTTTATGGACTTGGGGCACGGGGTCAAGAATTCAAAGTAGCCCACTACCAGCCAGCCGCGGTGCGTGACATAGAAGCGGGAAGAACCCACAGATTACGCAGACTACGTCGCGCGGCCTGCGGCCTTGGTTGGACGGATTCAGACAATATCGGCGCCGTAAATATTTTTCTTGACAATAAACATTCCGGGTTTATACTGGATCTTGGCCTTCTTCGTTTCGGCCAACTGCCAGCGAGCTTCGGTCCGGTGGATGCATCCGGAGGAGAGAGGCCGGGCCGATGCGTTGGTGAGTAAGGGTGAAGCGCGCGGTTTGGACGAAGGGTCCGAGAACGATAGAGGACCTCCCTGAGAACTGGTAAGCAACTGCGGACAGAGACAAAGCTGCGAATGCTCAGAATGGAGGATGCTTGGGGGTTGGGCGAGGGGCGATGAGAAGGTTGGGACGGTGGCGAGGTCGCGAAAATGCCGAAAAAGGTCAAACGAAGCCAATCATATGTTTTAGAATCAGCAACATGACCTTTGGAACGAAGCCAAAACGAAGCCAAAACGAACCCATAAGTCCTTTAGAATCGATAGGCCCCAGGGAAACGAAGCCAAAACGAACCTAATAAGTCCTTTAGATTTGATGTGCCCAAAAAACGAAGCCAGTGAGGAGAAGGGCGGCTGCCCGCTTCGGGCGGCGGTCCATTCTGAAGCGAAGATCCCCTCGATGAGCGCCGAAATGTGCCGCGGAAGCCTGTGCTAGCGGCTAGTCTACTAGTCTTCCCACGGTCTCATGACTCATGGCGGGACGAGTTGGCGATTTACGGTTGACGATTGACCCAGAAGAAGCTTTCAGCCGTCAGCCGTCAGCAATCAGCCAAAAGCAAGGCGCACTCGAGGGTTGCTTGGCTGAACGCTGATAGCTGAAGGCTGAAGGCTGTTTTCCAATGAAACTCTGTTACATCACGGACCGCCTCGCGCTTGAGCCCGCACCCCTGCTGCCCCGCGTTGAGGAGGCGATCGGCGCGGGCGTCGACTTGGTGCAGATCCGGGAGAAGGACCTGCCAACGCGGCCACTCCTCGGTCTGGTGGCAGCAGCGGTTGAGGCCGCCCGCGGCCGCCAGACGCGCATCCTTGTTAACGACCGGCTGGACGTAGCGCTGGCCTGCGGCGCCGCCGGAGTGCATCTTGGAACCCACTCCATGCCCGCAGGCGTGGTTCGCCAGCAGGTCCCGCCCGGCTTTCTCGTGGGTGTCTCCTGCCATTCACTCCAGGACGCCCTGGCGGCGGAATCGGATGGAGCCAGCTACATCGTCTTCGGGCCGGTCTTCGAGACTCCCTCCAAGCTCGGCTACGGACCGCCCCTGGGGCTTGCGAAACTACGCGACGCGGCAACGCAAGTGAGTATCCCCGTGCTGGCGCTGGGCGGCGTCACCGTGGAGCGGGTCAGGGCCTGCCTGGAAGCCGGGGCCGCCGGCATCGCCGGGATCTCCATCTTCCAGAAGTGCGAGTCGGTCGCCGAACGGGTAGCCGAGCTGCGCATAGCCATTGGGTGATTGGGTGATTGAGAAGACTGTCCTTTGCCCGTGGTCCTTTGTCCGTTGCAGAAGACGAGGGCTCTGTCCGTCCAGTTTTCACTGTGCCTTCTGACTCCTCGTAATCTTCTGCAACGGACAAAGGACCACGGGCAAAGGACAGTTTTCTCAATCACCCAATGTCTTTACCCTTCTCCCATCCACGCGCCGATCTTCTGCAGGGAGGGAATGTTGTCGCAGATGGCCTTGACGGCTGCAGTGATCGGCACCGAGAGCACAAGGCCGATGGCGCCCCACAGCCATCCCCAGAACAGCATAGAGATGGTCACCGTCAGGGGGTTCAGCTTCACGCTGTGGCCCACCAGTTTGGGCGTGAGCACGTTGATGGCAAGGAAGTGAACCACAAGAACGGCGAAGGTGATGGCGACGAAGGGTCCGGGGCGGTCGAACTGAAGAAGGGCGATCAACATCGGCGGAATCAGGCTCAGCACCACGCCGAGGTAAGGGACCAGGGTGAGGAATGCCGCGAGGGGCCCAAGGATCAAGGAAAAGCGAAGGCCGATGGCAGCGAAGAGGGGCGTGAGCAGCGCGGCGGAGATGAGCGCCACCAACAGATTGCCCAGTACGTACGAGCGCACCATGTGGCCGATGCCGGTGATGACGGCTTCCGCCTTGTGACGGCGCCTCACGTGAAAAAGGTTCAACGTATTGACGAGGAGATGCGCCTTGGAGGTGAGCATGAAGAAAACGAGGAAGGGTATGAACAGCACGGTGACGGCGAACTCGTAGAGCGGCCCCAGCCCGCGCGCCAGGTACTGCAGCCAGGGAGAAGCCTGCGAAGCCGGAAAAGTTGGGCCTGCGTCCGGGTGCGGCGGGGAAGCCGCTGGCCTTCCAGTCTGGCCAAAATTACGGATGAACTCTTCCAGATAGGCGATGAATTGCTGCACCCTGGCCATCACCTTCGGCAGGACAGAGACGAAGGCGATCAGGCGGTCGTAAGCAAGATAGACCAGCAGGTATATCAAAGCCAGCGCCAGCAGCACCATGATCAGCGATGCCAACCAGCGCGGGAGCCGCAGGCGCTCCAGCAGGACGACGCCGGGATCCAGGATGAAGGCAATGAACAGCGAGCAGATCAGCGTGATCAGAATGGAGCTGGCCACGTAGATGCACGTCAAGACGATCGCCGTCGCGATAATCTTCAGGCTGGCCGAGGAGGCGGTCGTCGACGAAGCTTCAATGGAGGTGTCAGGCATGTGCGAAAAATCGATACTAGCCCGATCCGGACGGAAATTCCAGTGCATTAGGGAGTGACAAGTGACGAGTGGCGAGTGGCACAGAAATTAGAAAGTAGAAATCAGAAAACGAAGACGGTCTTGGTTCTGATTTCTGCTTTCTAAGTTCTGCGTCACTCGTCACTCGTCACTGGCCACTTCGTCCAATTTGGTTTTGATGTATGCTGGTCAACGTGGCTGATCTTGTCGCTTCCGATCCCAGCCTTGGCCTTGCCCGCGCTCGGGCGGCCGATCCGCTCGTGGAGCGCTACCGCGCCTTGCTCGAAGTCTCGGAGTCCATTCTGGCGCACCGTGAGCTGGCGCCGCTTTTCAGCGACCTGGCCGAGAGCCTGCATCCCTTGGTCCGGTTTGACTACATGGGCTTGATCCTTTATGACGTGGAGCGCCACGCCACCCGCCTGCACATCCTGGAAACAGATTATCCGGCGGCGGCGGCGCTCGACCTGGAAATGCCCGCCGCCGACACGCCCACCGGACGCGTCGTGGAGACACAGCAACCACTCGTGGTCCAGGACGTCGATGGCGCCACGGAGTTTCCGCGCGTCTACGAGATGCTCCGCAGCCATCGGGTGAAGTCGTTTTGTTTGCTGCCCCTGACCACGGCCCACCATCGTCTTGGGGCGTTGGCCTTCGGCTGCGGCGAAAAGAACGCCTACACCTCCGAGGATGTCGTCTTCATGCAGCAGGTGGCGGCGCAGGTGGCAGTGGCGGTGGACAACGCGCTCCACCAGCAGGCGGCCGGGGCCTACCAGGAGCAACTGGCGCGGGAGCGGGACCGGTTGCGCCTGCTGCTCGAAGTGAACAACGCGGTAGTTTCCAATCTGGACTTGCGGGAACTCTTTGCCGCCATCTCCGCCAGCCTCCGCCGCGTGATGCAGTGCGACTATGCGAGCCTGGCCCTCGCCGGGCCCGAAAGCAATCACTTGCAGCTCTATGCGCTCGATTTTCCGGAGGGGAAGGGGCTGATCCGTGAAGAGATGAATCTCCCGGTGGAGGGCTCGGCTTCCGGGCAAGCTTACAAGACGCGCAAGCCGCTGATCCTCAGCCAATCGGACCTCGCCCGGTTTGAGTCCGAAACTACGAAGGCCTTCAGGGCCGAGGGCTTGAAGTCCGGATGCTTCCTGCCGCTCATCAGCCGGGACCGCGTGCTGGGGACGGTGAATCTCGCCAGCCTGGGCGAGGGTATCCTGGCGGAGGCCGACGTGGCTTTCCTCACCCAGGTGGCCACCCAGATCGCCATCGCCGTTGAAAACGCACTCGCCTTCCGGCAGATCGAGGAATTGAAGGAGAAGCTGGCGGAAGAGAAGCTGTACCTCGAGGACGAGATCCGCACGGACCGAAACTTCGAGGACATCGTGGGCGAAAGCGCGGCGCTGAGGCGTGTGCTGAAGCAAGCGGAGACCGTCGCCGGCACGGACTCCACGGTCCTCATCCAGGGGGAGACCGGAACGGGCAAGGAAGTGATTGCCCGCGCCATTCACCAGATGAGCCCGCGCCGCGACCACACCTTCGTGAAGCTGAATTGCGCGGCGATCCCCACCGGGCTCCTCGAAAGCGAACTTTTCGGCCATGAAAAAGGCGCGTTCACCGGCGCCATCAGCCAGAAGATCGGACGCTTTGAACTGGCGGACAAGGGGACGATCTTTCTCGACGAAGTCGGTGATATCCCGCCGGAATTACAGTCCAAGCTGCTCCGGGTACTGCAGGAGCACGAGTTCGAAAGGCTCGGCAGCACGCGCACGATTCGCGTCGATATCCGGCTGATCGCCGCCACCAACCGTGACCTGACCAGCATGGTCGCGCATCGCGAGTTTCGCAGCGACCTCTATTACCGGCTGAATGTCTTCCCCATCGTGGTCCCGCCGCTGCGGGAGCGCCGGGAGGATATTCCGTTGCTGGTTCGTTACTTCGCCCAACAGCACGCCCGGCGCATGGGCAAGCAGATTGAGTCCATACCGGCGGAAGCGATGGCGGCGCTCACGCGCTACCAATGGCCCGGCAACATCCGCGAGCTGCAGAACTTCATCGAGCGCGCGGTGATTCTCTCCCCGGGGCCGGTACTGCGGCCGCCCTTGGTGGAGTTGAAGCTGCCGGCGGAAGCCGCGGCCCCCGCTATCGCCCCGCTCGAAACCGCGGAGCGCGAGCACATCCTCCGCGCCCTCGAAGAGAGCCGGTGGGTGATCGGGGGGCCAACGGGAGCTGCGGTGCGTCTGGGGCTGAAGCGAACGACGTTGCAATCGAAGATTCAAAAGCTGGGGATTACCCGGCCGACGCGGTGACGTCCCTGGTCCCTCGTCCCTTGCCCTTTGCGGGAAGAACCTTGCTCTTGGAATTCTCGTTCCCAATCCACTCCTGATCTTCACGCAAGGGACAAACGACTACGGACAAAGGACGTCTCTTAGAAATAGCGAACCTCTTCCTCCAGATCGATCCCGAACTTCTTCTTCACCCTTCCCTTCAGAATGGCCGCGAGGTGCCGCACGTCCTCGCTCATTCCGCCGCCTCGGTTGATAAAGAGATTGCCGTGGAACTTGGCGACCTCAATCCCGTGGCGTTTCATCCCGTTGGCGCCGACCTGCTCGAGCAGGTACCCGGCGGGGATCTTGCCCTCGATGATTTTGGAGGGATCGATCAGACACAGGCTGCTCTTGGAAACGTCCTTCACCAGCACGTTCTTGAAAAAGCTCCCTGGACAGCGCAGGCCCGGCTTGTACTTCTTGAGACGCAGGCTGACGATGTCGCGTGAAATCTTGCGGAGTTCCGCCGGCTTGCCGCTCGTGAAGCGCAGCACGACGCGCAGAATCGCCCAACGCTTCTGCTTGAAGACGCTTTCCCGGTACGCGAAGTGGCACTGCGGGTTGGAGATCCAGCGGCGCGCTTTTCCGTCCCAAATCTCCACCTTCTCCACCACTTCGGAAATGGAATGGCCATAAGCGCCGGCGTTTCCCACGACGGCTCCGCCGACGCTGCCCGGAATCCCCGAGAGTGTCTCCAAGCCCTTCAGTCCCGCGGCGACCGCCTTGTCGATGACCTTCTCAAGCGTGACCCCGGCATCCACCGTGCAGGCGGTACCCTGGAATTCGAGCTTTCCGCCCAGAAACTGAATGAGAACGCCGTGGACCTTCCGGTCGCGGAAAACGATGTTGCTTCCGGCGGCAAAAACGCGGTAAGGCATCCCGATCTGCGCCGCCGCTTTTGCGGTTTCCACGAGCTCCTCCGGATTCTTGACCCTTATGAAGATCTCGGCTATTCCGCCGATGCCGAACGTGCTGAGCGGCGCCGTCGGCACGTGGATTTGGAGACGAGGAATCACTTGGCCACCATCGCTCACTTCAACTCCTTAACGGGCTGGCGTTTCGGCGCCTCGCGCGCGCGGAGCAGATCCGAAAAGCGCTCTGAAGACGCGCGCGTAACAGTGGTAGTCTTCGGCGCTGAAGCAAACAAAGGTCACTTCCTCGGGGCAGGCCGCAGCTTCCAGGAACGACTTCACCTCGCGCATCGCGATCTCGGTGGCGCGCTCCAGGGGGAACCCGTAGGCGCCCGTGCTGATGGCGGGAAAAGCGATGCTACGGATGGAATGTTGCTCGGCCAGCTTCAGCGAGTTGCGATAACAGGACGCGAGAAGTTCGTCCTCACCGCCGAGCCCGTCACGCCACACCGGACCCACCGTGTGGATTACCCAGCGGGCGCCCAGCTTGTGGCCGCCGGTGATCCGGGCCTCGCCCGTCTCACAACCGCCGAGCTTGCGGCACTCCGCCAGGAGCCCGGGGCCGGCAGCACGATGGATGGCGCCGTCGACTCCTCCCCCGCCCAGCAAACTGCGGTTCGCGGCGTTCACAATCCCTTCAACCTCTTGCCGGGTGATATCGCCTTGAACAATCCAGATGCGATTCGCGACCATGGTCGTTGCCACAATCATCCTAGCACATTGGGCGAAGACATCCTTATCCGCAGTTTACGCAGATCACGCGGATTTCAGTAAGAAGAAAGACCGGGCTTTCCTGCTCTGATTTCTTTCCTTCTTAATCCGCGAAATCTGCGTAATCTGCGGATTCGTCTTCGCTCACTTAGAGCCGCTGGTCTTCCGACGCTTTTCCGGCACCCGACGACATTTCGGCACGGAAAGGCACCCAAAGGCTCCAGCCGCCCCCCGCCCCGCTGCCCTATCTAAATCTAAGTTGCCTCTTTTCATATTGCTGGACGTTATTTGCGCAGACTCCCCAGTTTGGAGTGCAGGGTGCTTTCAAGAAGGTGTTGGATGGAGGAAAGGTGCATGCTCAGGATCACCGTGGAAGAAGGCCGGGACCTTATGGTTGTGAAGCTGGAGGGTCGCCTGGCCGGGCCGTGGGTCGACGAGCTCGAGCAGAGTTGGTCGGCCGTAGCGGGCAGGAGCGCGAGGCTGGCGCTCGACCTCTCCGGAGTGACGTTCGTGGATGATGAGGGGAAGAAGCTGCTCGGGGCGATGTTCGGGGAAGGAGTGGAGCTTCGAGCCACCGACTGCATGAACAAGTCCATCATCGAGAAGATCCAAAAGTCTCACCCGAAGGCCTCGGCCGGCCACGGGCACCGCGGGCCCCTCGCGGCGATGATCCTGCTCTTCGTGATGGGACCCTTCTTCGGCAAGCCTGCTGTCCTGCGAGGCCAGGAGAAACCGCCACTCCGGCTGACGCTCCGTGACGCCGTCCAGCTCGCCTTGAAGCAGAACCCCCAGGTGCAGATCGCCAACCTCAACCTGGCCGAAAGCCAGCAGGACCGCAACATCGCGCGCTCGGCGCTGCTGCCCCAGATCGGCGCGGAGGGATTCATGGTCGCCCAGCGGTTCAACGTGGACGCCCTGCTCGGCCGCTCGTTCCCCGGCATTCCCCAGCACGCCGGCCCTTTCGAGGAATTTCAGGCAGGGCCCGGCTTCTCGATGCCGATCTTCGACCTCACCCTCCTGCGCCGCTGGCAGGCCTCGCAGCAAGGCATTCGCGCCTCCCGCTCGGAGGAAATGGGCGCGCGCGAGCAGGTGGTGTTGCTGGTGGTCTCCCAGTACTTGGGCGGACTGCGCGCCGCCGCCGACGTGAAGGCAGCCCGGTCCCGCGTTGACTTGGCCCAGGCGCTTTACGATCAGGCGGCCGACCTGCAGAAGAACGGCGTGGGAACCGGTCTCGACACGTTGCGCGCCAACGTCGAGCTTCAGAACGAAAAGCAGCGGCTGGTGGTGTCCCGGACCACTCTCGAAACGTCTCTCTATGGCTTGGCTCGGCTGCTCAACTTTGACCCTCGCCAGGAGGTCGACCTGGCGGACGAAGTCAGCTTCTTTGAAACGCCCGAATTCCCCCTTGCCCAGAGTCTGGAATGCGCTTATGCCAACCGGCCGGAACTGAAGGCGCTTCAGGCGCGCGAGCAACAGTCGTTGCTCGCCAGGCGCACCGCCGGCGAATCGCGATTGCCCACCTTCAATCTCAATGGCACCTGGGGCTACCAGGGCTTGTCCCTCCCCTCGTCCATCCCGGCTTATCTGTATCGGGCCACCCTCGATGTGCCGCTTTTCACCGGCGGGCGGATCCGCGCCGAGATGACCAAGGCCGACCTCGAGATCAAGAAGATCGACCAGCAGAAACAGGACCTGATGGACCAGATTGCCCTCGAGGTCAAAACGGCGATTGCCCAGCTTGATTCCGCGCGGCACGAGGTGGAGGTGGCCCGGCTGGGCGTCACCCTTGCCCAGGAGGAAGTCACCCAGGCGCGCGACCGCTTCCAGGCCGGCGTCGCCAACAACATCGAAGTGGTGACGGCCCAGGATGAACTTTCCCGCGCCAGCGACAACCAGATCAGCGCCCTCTATCGTTACAACCAGGGGCGCGCCGACCTTGCCCGCTCCCTAGGCCAGATGGAGAGCCTTTACTCCAAATAGAGGCCACTTCATTGCCGATTGCTGATTGACGAGTCCAGTTCGCAGGTCTTGCAAGCACCTTGTCCGCGGCGCCGTTGTAAGCGTGGGGCCGAATGGCGTTCGGCCCGGTGGGTTGGGGTTACAATCACCGTTTCGTCCGCGTCGGCGAAAGCCCTCGCTCCCACGGCGATAAATTACGTGATAAACTCGATTTGCGCCGGCGCTTTTGCGGGTTCGTGGTTACCGATTCTTCTTTACAGTCTTGAGGGACGAGACCCGCCGCACATCCACGTTGCTCACGCCGGCCGTTATGCGAAGTTCTGGCTCGCGCCGGTTGCCCTTGCGGACAACCGCGGCTTATGGACCTGGAATCCAAGTTTCTGTGGCAGGCGGCGGGAATGGACAAGCTAGAACTGGAGAGGGCGCTCACTCGGCTGGGCCAACTCCTCCGGGAAAGGCGGGTGGCGGGGGAGATCGCTGTTTTCGGCGGCGCGGCGATTGTCCTCGGATTTGACTTCAGGACTGCCACCGAGGACGTGGACGCCATGATTACCCAGGGCCACGGGGAGGTAGTGAAGGCCCAGCAGGAGGTCGGGCGCGAGCTGGGACTTCCGCCGAACTGGTTGAACGAGCAGGGCACCAGCTACCTTTCCAAGCACGATGACTTCAGGCTGTTCAGGACCTACCCCTCAGAAGGCCAGTTCGGACTTCGGGTGCTGACGGCAACCCCCCGATACCTGCTGGCGATGAAGCTTCTCTCCCTCCGGCAGCATGGGCACGACGTGCAGGACATCGTGCAGCTTGCGCGGCGGCTTGGCCTTGTCACCGTCGAGGGCCTCGTAGGATTGATCAGGCACTTCTATCCTGACGAGCAGGTTCTCCCCGACAGGGTTGCGGAGATTCGGAGCATCGCGAGGCAAATCAATGCGCCCGACAAGCCTTAGGGAAGCCGTGGAACGGACCATCGAAGGCCATGGCTTCATGGATGCCATCAGCGAGTTCCTCGATGAGTTCTACCCCAGGGGCCCTTCGGGGCGGCAACGCATGATCGGCGAGGACCCGGGGCTCACGGGGGTGGCGTTCCAGGACGCCTATGCCGGGGCCGTCGGGGAGCACCTTGCCCGGCGCTGGGGACTAAGTATCCCGGCATGGACCGAGGACCCTCGCCGGTTCCTGGACACGCCCCATTTCCCCGAGTTCATGGAACTCGCGAAGCCAGTGTTTCTCCGCGACAGCCCCATTGCCTTCCGCCGCCGCCTGATTTTCACCGAGGCCGAGCCGCTGCGGCGAGCGCGCTTCCCGCGGGAAGAGTGACAGAAACGGCCACCAAGCAGGCTCCAGGGGCCGGTTCGTGAGGTGCACGTCCATGTTGGCGTCAAGCAGCCACATGTGCGGAACCAGCCAGTTCGGAAGCAACCTTCAAAACCTCGGGAAGGGCTTCGTGCGGGAAGGAATGATCGAAGCTTTCGTCGATGTCCTCGAGGATCATACCGTTGGACAAGCACTCGAGAATCAACGCCACAGAGAGGCGCGTGGTACGAACGGCCAAAGCCCCTCCCAGTAAGCGAGGGTCGGCCACGATCCACTTGTAATCCTTGTAGGCCTTGGGCTCAAAGTCCGCCATGGGCGTCAGCTCCTTGCTTCATCTTACCAGCGCTGGCTGGCGCAGACCCCTGCTTTCCGGGGTCTGCGATTTCTCGGGGCTTGTGGGAGGAGCCAGGCGGCGCAGAGTTTTTTTCAAACTCTGCGGCTCTTCTTCGCCAGAGAACGATCATAATCGGTGTCGTGACACGTTTGCGCCGCCTGGCCTCTTGGCAGTCGATCGCATGTTGTCGCCCGGCGGACGGGCGGACACGGACTTGACGCTGGAAGAAGAACCGCAGAGTTTCTGAGAAAGCGAAACTCTGCGCTACCTTGCTCTTCCAAAGTTACAGCCGGTAGGGAAATCGTCGTGATTACGGTCTACCAACCCGACCCCGTGCAGTGGGAGAATGGTTTCAGGAGGAGAGGGCTGTGAAGTGCACGATCTGCAAAATCGGAGAGACCACGCCCGGCCGCAGTCGGCAAAGATGCCGGAGATCTGACCACATTTGCGGTCTGTCGACCGTGCCCCGCGTGACCTCCAGAAGCCAAAATAGCCCCTCTTCGGGAGACAGGTCCCATTTCCTCAACGTGAAGCTAAGAGCGCGGCCTAGTCTCAGGTGTTAGCATTCGGAGCAAAGAGATGCTGCTTACACTGCTCGCAGTAAGAGAATTTTCCGGCATTTTCCCACACAATGGTTCCATCTTTAATCCTGTCACCACTTTTGGGGGCTGCCTTCCAGTCGGGTTCCTTAGATCCGCTCGTCCCCGGGACGACTACTCTAAAGATCGGCATGAGCCCAATGCTATGGCCCTGGTGCTTGGCGCGAAGCGCTAGAACCCAGTCGTACTTTGGGAGGGCCGCCTGGTAAACGGATGGGGCGAATGTGTTTTTCAGAGCTTTCACGTCGCCAGCAACCTCAGCCGCCGCTCTAAATGCCCAGTAAGGACTATATGGCAAGCGGTCTCGGCAAGCAGCAGCGTGGTTCTCCAAGGCATCAAGAATGAGTGCGGAATCATTTTTTCGTTGCCCGAGCAGTCGTTGCACATTGGCCAGATTAAAGAGTACCCCGGCCCGAGCGAACGGATCGACCTGTGCTCGATTTTCTTCAAGCACTAACTTATAGTGCTGCGCGGCACGTTCTAGTGATTCCGTACCGCGTTCCATCTCGCCCTTAATATAGTGGAGCAACCCCAGAGCAGCCTGCGTTGCGGCCCAGGAAATCGGTTCCCGATCCCGGTGTCGCTCAACTAGGGCCAGGTCATACGCTTCTCGGGCTTCTTGCAGACGCGCCAAGCTTTTCTCCCTCTGTCCCAGGCTCCTTAGTGCATCCCCAAGATTGTGTTGAGCGACAGACCAACGGCAAGGGACACTTTTCTGTGTCCATATCTGCAGCGCATCCCGGAAGGCGTTGATGGCCTCCTCAAGATGCTGCACTTCGTTTTCGTATTCCCCGAGGCGGGCGAGCGCACGCCCCAAGTTGTTCTTCGAAGATGCAAAATCCATCGGTGCCGCCGCACGCGTCCGCACTTTGAGCGACTCGCGCAAGGCGTTGACGGCCTCTCGTAGGCCCGTTGCGTCGCCGATGCGGTCAGCAATCTCAATTAGCACTGCTCCCAAATTGTTCTGGGTTTGTCCCCAAGCTAAGGGCTCTCGCTCAAACATTCGCTCTTGGAGCGCGAGCCGGTAAGCGCTGACGGCTTCTTCCAAAAGTTCTATGCCCGGTTGCGTCTCGCCAAGGCTCTTCAAGGCATTCCCGAGATTGCTTTGCGCCGCCGCCCAGTACATCGGCACTAGGTAGCGGGTCCACACCTCTAATGCCCTGCGATGGCAAGTGATTGAAGCAAGCAGACGGTCGGTGCCGCTTTCTCGACTTCCGGCCACCTGAAGGACGTAACCGATATTGTTTTGGAGAGCCGCCCAATCCAGTGGAAAGAGATCCCTTGTCCATTCGCTGAGTGCAGCGCAGTACGCTTCCTCCGCTTGTCGAAGCTTTTCTATTCCGGACTCACGCACCCCCAGCATCAGCAGGGCATTTCCAAGATTGTTCTGCAGGCTAGCCCATTGAATGGGGAAGTGCTTCCGCAAATGTACTTTCTTAAGTGCATCTCGAAAAATCGCCACGGCTTCCGTCAGACGGGAGGAGTCCGATTCGAGCGTTCCGAGGTTTCCTAAGGCCACCCCCAAATTGTTCGGCACGGCGAATTCGTAAGCGGGAATCTGGCTCAGTATCCCCTTGCGGACAATCTCACGATAGTAGTGCACGGATTGGATCAGGTAATTTCGTTGGCCACTCTGTTCGCCAAGCTGTTGCAGCGCTCTGGCG
>Ga0326728_10015321_pt1 | contig 15974 bp, 10 predicted proteins | sample MB3enrmetagenome_FD_207602 | JGI IMG/M metagenome (GOLD analysis project Ga0326728, IMG submission 207602) | Lab enriched peat soil microbial communities from McLean, Ithaca, NY, United States - MB31MN | ecosystem: Environmental > Terrestrial > Soil > Wetlands > Peat | place: USA: New York...
CACCGCCTCCCGGTATCGCCGGCGCAACCGGTGTGCCAGCACGGGCACTGAGGAAGCCGCGACGCCCAGCTTTTCGGCGGCCACGGCGTAATGGTCCGCGCCGGCATCGATCGTCAGGAATTGCTTCAATTCGTCGAACTCGCGTCCCTTGTCCTCACCGGACATCTCCCGCTTCAACTGCGCCAGGGCCGTCCTCAAAATCTCCCTCGCCCAGCACCAATCAAAGGCCGTGCCCGGAGAGACCGCTTCCGCCGCTAAGCTCGCGCCCAATTCTTCGGCCGGAAACTCGTCCAGGGAAAAGGTCGGCTGCCCGCCGCCGCGCTTGAGCGCGTTGGCGCGGTCGTATTCGTTGGCCAGGAAGTGCGTGAACGCCGCCAGCAGAAAAGTCCGGAATTTCCCCTTCCCGCGGTCAAGTCCGCTGAAGCCCTTCCGCTCGAGCAACCGCGCAAAGAACTGCTGGGTCAGGTCCTTGGCATCCTCCTCGCCGGCGCCTTTGCGCCGGGCAAAGGCCCAAATCGGCCGCCAGTAAGCGCGGCACAACTTTTCCAGTGCCGCCGCGCTTTCCGGCAAGCCCTCCCGTCCGGCCAGCAGCACCACGCTCCAGTGCGTGGTGGTGAATTGGCCGGCGGTGCTTGAGGCCTCGCTGTTCACGACCGCATATTACAAAAGAACCGTGCGCACAGCATCGCAAAACCTTTCGCTCGGGCCCATCCAAAAGTCCGCCGCGGGGGGGCTGCAGCGGTGCATCTCGCCCGTACCGCCGTGCGCCCCGGCATCGGCGCGGCTCGCCAGGCCGTAGCGAAGCGAAGGCTGGAGCGCGGCATGCCCACCTGTCCGCCGCAACTGCGCAAGCGAAGGCGGAAGCCCCGTAGGGGCGGCAGATAATCGCTCCCCAGGGCAAGGCCCGTCCCGTGCCAGCGCATAGGCGTCAAGCTAAGAGGAGCGGCGTGACGCGCCGCTCCCCCAGCGCACCACGAGCCAGCGACGCGCGGGCGAAGTCGCGAAGCGTGTGGAGTGCGTCCAGCTTGCTGGCGCTTTAGGACGACTGGGGACGCACGAAAGCGGGAGCAAGCTCCTCGCACTCCACACGCTTCGCGACCCCGCGCGCCGTGGCTCAGCAAGGGAGCGCAAAAGCGAGGCAAGCAGCGTGGAGCTTAGCTTGACGCGCATGCGCGCCAGCGGGACGGGCCGCCGCCCTGGGTGTGACCCGCGAAAAGACAATCCCCCCTCCCATGCGCTCGGAGCGCGTGGGAGGCGCGGTGGTACGGTGAAGATGCGCCCGGGCTGCAGGCTGCCTGGCAGGATCCGTCTCTGCCGCGCGCAGGCGGCGCTCCGGGGCGCTCGCGCACGGGGGGCCCTGAAGGCGCCGCCCCCGCCGGCTTCGCTATCGCTGTTGGAGGTTCTGCTTGAGCAGCGATTCCACCTGGGCGTTTTTGGGGTCGAGCTTGAGGGTGGTTTCGGCCAAAAGGCGCGCGTCGGCCACGCGGTCGAGGCTGACCAGCAGGGCGGCGTAGCCGAAGACAGCCTCGGGGCTGATGGGGCAAAGGGCATAGGCCTGGCGGAAAGCGAACTCGGCCTCTTTGGTCATCCGCTGTTTCTCGGCGGGAGAATCGGCGTTCCTCATGCGCCAATTATAGACGCGGGCGATCGCGCTGCGGAGCTTGGAAAAGGCCTGTTGCGCCCACGGGTCCCCGACGAATTCCGGGTCGCCCCCGAGGCCGCGCAGGTCGTGCCGGCCATGGACCCTCTCCACAAATGCGGCCACCTCGGCGACCGAGGTGTCTTGGCCAAGCCAATCCCCGAGAAGCGGCCGGAGGTACTTTGACCAGTATTCGTGGTCCCGCCGCACGAGGTCATCGGGGAGGGCGCGCAGCGGGCTCCGGTTGATCTTCATAATCAGCCCGTTGGGGCAGAGATAGGCATACATCCATTCGAGCGGAGAGCTTTCTTCGATGTAAAACTTGCGGTCGGGGTTGCGGTCGACTTCGATGTAGAACTCGCGCTCGGGGTTACGGTCGAAGATGATTTTGGCGAGCAGATCGTTGACGGTCATGACGGCGACCTGGCCGGCGACTTGGACCCTGCCCTCGCTCACCCTCACGTCCTCCCCCGGTTTGAGCTTGTGTTCGGCGAAACGCCGCCCGGCGTCCTCGATGTATCCCTGAAAGCAATTACTCCAGTCCTCCTCGGTGGGGATTTGAATGGCCCGGCCATACATGGCGCGCAGGTAGGCGAGATACGTGCTGTCCACCAGGAGGTTTTCCGTGAGCGTGAAGAATGGCTTGCCCTCCGCATGGGACTCGGACATAGCGGTGATGATTCCGCGGCCGGCGTCGGTGCCGCCGAAGTAGATGCCGCCGGGCGGAATGGACTTGATGATGTCGTTGCCGTAGGCCAGCGCGTATTTCCGCGTCCAATGGGCGAACTGCTCCAGGGCGAGATCGGTCTCACGGGCGATGGACCAAACCGGCGTGTCATGGAGCCCTGGCTCGCCATTCGTGCGCGCTCTCCATGCTTCCAGCCAGAGGTTCGTGGTGGCCGCCCAGTCGCCCCGTGCGCCCGCGTCCAGGTAAGACCACAGCACCGGCGCCAATGACCCCTCGGGTGAATGGGGCATTTGACGCGCCTGCGCCGCCTTGGCCGCGAAGAAGGCCCGCAGACGGGCATCGAACCAGGGCTTTGTCCCGGGAGCGGGCAAGGCCGTCTCCGTCTTCTGCGCGGCCACGGCAGCCACGAGCGCGAGCACGGCCGCGCAGCACAAACCGACCGGCAGACCCCGCGGGCGGCGCCGCGCCCGCGAGCCGTCCACAATGGCGGCAATGCGCCCGCGCAGGCGCGTCGAGCGGGCCATCGCAATGGCTGCGACCTGCGGCACCCGGCGGAAGCTGCGCGCGATTTCCAGCAGGTGAGCGGCGTATTCGGACGCTTTGCACCCGTCCTCCAGGACCAGGTCGTCGCAGGCCCGCTCCCGCTCGAGGCACATCTGGCGCGCGGCGAGCCAAGCCAGCGGGTTGAACCAGTGAACCGCGCAGGCCAGCCGGGCCATCATTTGCGTCAGGCAATCCCATCGCTTCACGTGTGCCAGCTCGTGCAGCAGCACCAGGCGGCGGCGCTCCGGCGGCCAGACCTCGGCTTGAGCCGGCAGGAGAATGACCGGCTTCCATAAACCCCAGGTCGCCGGCATCAAGCCGTCCGCGGACCGCAACAACGTCACGCGCCGCCGAATCCGCAGTCGCTCGCCAAGCAGGCGCAACAGGGGGAGCCACTCAGCATCCGCCGGTGGCCGCGCCGCGCGGCGCAGCGCCCGGAGCCGCAACCGCCCGGCCGCGACCGACAGGAGGATCATCACCGCCCCGCCCCCTCAGGCTAGAAGGGCCGCAGCCGCCCAGGCGATGCGGAAACGAGCCGCCAGAGGTTGTCTTCCGGGCCTGTCGGCCGAGGCCCGAGCAGGAATCCCCGCGGTCGTTGGCCGGGCCGCCGCCGGGCGAAGCGAGGCTGGACCGGCCCTGGAAGGCAGGAACTCGAGCGTGAGCGTGAGTTCGTTCGGCGACTCGGCCCGCGTCGCCACCGTCCAGACGGGCCGTTGCGACGCCGGCACCAGGCCCGAAAGGACCGGCAGGCAGAGCAATCCCCCCACCGCCAGGACCCACACCAAGTGCCGCGTGCAGGCGGCCGCCCGCCGCCAGCAAAGGCAGACGCCCCCGGCAGCAAGGAGAATGACCGTGCTCTTGAGCGACAGGTCCAGAAATCCAGCCACGAACCGGGACTGTTCGAGCCAATGCGTCACGATTGCCATCCCTGAGTTCATCTCAACGGCCCTCCTTTCTTGCCTGTTTTATGAGTTCTTCCAGTTTGATCAACTCCGCATCCGAAAGCTCGGCATCGGCGCTCTCCAGGAGCGCCGCCACGGTCCGCGCCACCGACCCCTGGAAAAACGTGGAGACCACCCGTTTCAACGCCGAGCGGCGGGCGACCCTGGGCGCGACGCGCGGGGCATACACATAGCGCGCCCCCTCGCGGCGGTGCCGCACGTGGCCCTTTTCCTCGAGGATGCGCAGCAGGGCGCGCACCGCCGAATAGCCCGGGGCGGCCGGCAGGGCGGCCAGCACCTCGGCGGCCGTGGCCCGGCCCCGGGCGTGAAGGACATCCATGATCTGGCGCTCGCGCCGGCTGAGGTCTGGTTCCGCGCTCATGTTAAAGTGCTAACATATTAGCACTCCACGGCCGGGTGTCAACAAAAAATGTTAAAATTTTAGCAGGCGTGCAGGGCCAGTGACAAAGTCGTAGCGCAGATTTCCAAATCTGCTGTGTCGCAGGTTTCCCAACCTGCGGGGCGCCAGCAGGTTCGGGCGGCCCGCCGATTTGGAAATCGGCGATACAGCAGGCTTGGGAGCCTGCGCTACGTTCCGCTGATTCGCCACGAGTTACAGCGACTTTGTCACTGCCCCTGGGCAGTCGTGAGCGATTCGTTTTTGGGCACTCCCCCGGGGCTTCACCCCGCGCCGGCCAGGAAAAAAGTGTAGGCCTTGGGGTTGTGGGTCTGGTCGCAGCCGGTTTGTTGGCGGAGGAAGCTGCCGATGTGCATCGCCCGGGCGATGAAGCCGCACTCGGCAAAGAGCGCCTTCATGGCCGCCATGCTCAGGGTGTTCCAATAGTATTGGCGCACGGGACGGACGTGGTGGGCGGGGATTTCGTCCATGTTGAAGAATCCCACGCACAGGCCCTGGCGTGTGACGCGGCAGGTCTGCCTGACGGCGGCCTCGAGGCCGGCGGGGGACAGGTGCTCGAAGAGGTCGTGAAGGAAGCACAGGTCGAAGCTCTTGTCCGGCGCGGCGATGTCGAACACATTGCCCAGCTCGAAAGCGACGCCGGGGAACAGGGCGCGGGCATTCTCGATGTTGCCGGGGCAGAGGTCGAAGCCCTGGTATTGGATGAGCCGGGCGATGCCAAAGGCCTCGAGGAAGCGGTAATCGTTGGCGGAGCCGCAGGCGGGTTCCAGGACCGTCAGGGCCCGGCCGGCCGCGGAGCCCCGGCCAGCCAGGGCGGCGGCCCAAAGCTCGCGAAAGGTATCCATGCAGGGCTGGCGGAGCGCCTCCTGGCCCTGCCCGGTTTGAGCGCCGCAAAGGAAGGCCTCGATGTAGTTCGGGATGGCCAGCCCGCAGATCGCCATCGGCAGCCGGGCAAAGGTCCGGATCATGAACGCAGGGACCTCGATACCCTCGGCGTTGTCGCCCCCCTTTCTCAGGGCATGGAGCACCTGGCCCAACTCATCGCCCTCGCCGGCCCGGGCGGCGAGCCTGAGGAGCCAGTTCATGGCGGAGGCGAAGCGGCATTCCTGTTCCATCAGCGGCCGGCAGCCTTCGGGCCCCAGCGCGTCCAAGAGGAAATGGCGCGTGAGGATGCTCTGCACGTTGATGCGCGGGTCCTCAACGCCGGCCACAAGGTAATCGCGCAGCCAGGCCGGGTCGTGACCCATCCACGACCGGGCCAGGTTCTCGGACTCGAGTTTAAGCCCCGGCGTCATTCAGTGCGGAGTGCGGAATGTGGGGTGCGCAGTGCGGAATGTGGGGTGCGCAGTGCGGAATGTGGGGTGCGCAGTGCGGCGGGCGGAACCGGGTAAGGGCCCGGCAGGCGCTCCATGCCCTCACGCTCCTCCTGGCCCAGCCCGGTTTCGGCATTCATCCGCCTTCACGTCTTCCTCGCGCCGCGTTTCCAGAATCGCGTTCCCGCCAGCGCGGCGACGGCCGCACAGCCCGCAAGGATCAGCGCCCAGGCCGGCCATCCCAGCTTCTCCGTCCCCAGCGCCGCCCCGCCGACCACCAGCGCCCCCAGCCCGTACTTGGCCACCCGGTCTCCGGGCTCATATTCACCGTAGGTCTGGCCGGCGCGATAAACGCATCCTCCCAGCACTTTGCGGAAAACGGGCAAGGTCTCCTGCAATCGGTTGGGCGCCACGACCAGGACGGCCTCCATCGCCCCTCGGCGCCCGAGCAACCGGGCGTTGTAATTCACCATGGGCTGGCCCTGGCAAACGCCCCGGATGGCCCACTCCAGGGTGTGCTTGGCGGCATCGTACTTGGGCGGAAGCTCCCACCCGGTCACCTCGACCGTCGGGGCCCCTTTGCGCTGCCGCTCCTGGTTCGCCTTGGCCACGCCCTGTTGGATCGATTCCAGCAGTTTGGCCGCGTCCAGTTTGTCCTGCTCGTCGTCTTTGACGTAGCCGCCCTCGTCGAAGATAAAAAAGACCGACCAGAGTTGGTTGGTGGTCGTGAGGAACCCCACCTCGCGCCCGCTCACCGGCTCCCCCCGGCTCTTGAGGAAGAGCCGCGTGTTGCTGGCGTCCAGGAACACGTAGCCCGCCGGCACCGTCAGCCGGGCCACGCTCCCCAGGCGCGCCTCGCCCGGCCCACGGAGGGCCTTCACCTCCGGGCTTGAGCCCGGCTTCTGGGCGCTCAGCGAGACCGCCGCCAACAGGAGGACGCAGACGCTGGACACCAGCCGTCCTGGGCGGCACCTCAGGTGCTTTCTATATATTGCCGGCATGAGCAGCGGAGTATGCACCGGACCGGGCAAGAGGGCAATCGCTTATCTCTCTCCCAAGGCCCCAATCCCGCGCAGGCCGAGGACCGCTTCGCCGGACGCCCTGGAGGCCGCCAAGTCCACCTCGAACTCCGCCACCCAGTCGTTGTGCTCTTCGGGGTCGACCAGCATTTGCTGGACGCGCCAGGATTTGTGGTCCTCGGATGGGAGGACGTAGGTGTGGCGCGCGTTCCGCGCATTGGGGTCCAGGCAAAGGCGTTCGTGCTCGCGGTGATACTCGTCGAAAAGTTGGCGCAGCCTTTCCGCCGTCCAGGGCCGGCCCTCGGGGTCGGCCTGGCGAGCGAGCTGGGAAAGGGCGGCCTCGTAGTCCGCAATGACCAGCCCGCGCAGGAAGTTGAAGATGCGGGTGCGGATGGCGGCGGTGAAGGCCTTTGGGTCGCGCGTGAGGTCTTTTTCCGCCTCGAGGACGCCTGGCGGACGGACCTCTTTGCCTGGCTCGGGCGCCACGTAATTGGGGTCGCGCATCTTCTCCCATTCATCCAGCAGGCTCGAGTCCACCTGCCGGATCAGCGTCCCGAAGTAGAGTTCCATCTCCCGCACCTCGTCGGTCTTGGCGGCGTCGGGCACGGTCTGGCCCAGGACTTTATAGACGCTATTGAGGTGGCGCAGCAGCAGGCCCTCGGCCCGTTGCAGTTCGTAATCGCGGATGTAATCGGAAAAGGAGCGGAAGGTCTCGAACATCTCGCGCGCAATGGACTTTGGCCGGATGTTTTCCTGGCCCACCCAGGGGTGCTTGTCCGCGAACGCGTTGAAGGTGGAATAGATGAATTCGCGGTTGGGCTTGGGGTATTCCAGCTTCTCGAGTTCCTCCATCCGCTCCTCGTATTCCAGGCCGGCCAGCTTCATCTCGGCCATCTTCCGGGCTTTGAGCTTGTCCAGTTGCTTGCGCAAAATAATGTCGGGGTCCTCCAGGATGGACTCCACCAGGGTCAGCAGCACCAGCGGGTAATCCGGCGCCTGGGGGTCCAGCAGCGGGACCGTATCCAGCAGGTACAACGAGAGCGTCTGGTCCATCGAAAAATCATCCTGCAACTCCATATTCACCCGCAGGTAGGCGCCCTCCTCGTCCCTGGGGATAAACTCGATGATCTTCCGCTCCACCAGCGAACGGAACAACTGCCAGGCCCGTTTCAGGTGCTCTTTCTTCGCCCGGGGGGTCTCGTGGCAGTCCCGGATCAGCCTTTGCATCGCGCGGCACCCGTCGCCCTTGCGGCTCAGGACGTTGAGCAGCATCCCGTGCGAAACCTGGAATCGCGAGGTCAATCTCTCCGGCGGCGCCCGCATCAGCCGAAGGAACGTCTGCTTGTCCCAGTTGACAAAATTCTTCTCCGGCGGCTTGCGCTTGACCGATTTCCTCCCCTCCCTGGCCGCCTTTTCCTCGAGCTTGAGGTTCTCGACCGCGTGCTCGGGCGCCTGCGCCACCACCCAGCCGCGCTCGTCAAATCCCTTGCGCCCGGCCCGCCCGGCCACCTGGTGGAAATCCCGCGCGCTGAGGATGGCCGTCTTCTGTCCGTCGAACTTGCAGAGGCGGCTGAACAAGACGGTGCGGATGGGCATGTTGATCCCCGCCCCCAAGGTGTCGGTGCCGCAGATAATCTTGAGCAGGCCCCGCTGCGTCAGTTGCTCGACCAGCACCCGGTATTTCGGCAGCAATCCGGCGTGGTGCAGGCCAATGCCGTGCTTGAGCCAGCGCCGGATTTCCGGCCCGTAAGGGCTGCTGAACTTGAAGCCCTCGAGCGCCGCGCCGATGGCGTTCTTCTCCTCCCGTCCGCAGGCGTTGATGCTGGTGAAGTCCTGCGCGCTCTGCGCCGCTTCCAATTGCGTGAAATGCACCACATAGACCGGACCCCTGCCCTGCGCGATGAGCCGCTCGAGCGTCTGGGCCAGCGGGATTTCCGAATAGGCGTAGTCCAGCGGCACGGGCCGCTCCACCGACTGCACCGTCACCGTCGGGCGGCCGTTCAAGCGGGTCAGTTCCTCCTCGAAAAACGCCGTCTCGCCCAGCGTCGCCGACATCAACAGGAACCGCGCCTGCGGCAGCGTCAGCAGCGGCGCCTGCCACGCCACCCCTCTTTCCCGGTCGGCGTAGTAATGGAACTCGTCCATGACGACCTCCCGCACGTCGGCCTCGGCGCCTTCCCGCAGGGCGATGTTGGCCAGGATTTCCGCCGTGCAGCACAGCATCGGCGCCTCCCGGTTCACCGTGGCGTCCCCCGTGCTCAGCCCCACGTTGTCCGCCCCGAACTCCCGGCACAGCGCCCGCCATTTCTCGTTCACCAGCGCCTTGATCGGACAGGTATAGACCGACCGCTTGCCCTGCACCAGCGCCTTGAACTGCAACGCCGCCGCCACCAGCGTCTTGCCCGAACCAGTCGGCGTGTTCAGGATCACGTTCCTCTCCTCGAACAACTCCAGAATCGCCGTCTCCTGTGCGGGGTACAACCTCAGCGACTTGCTCTGCACGTACTCCAGGAATTGCCCGAGCAGCACATCGTTGCTCGGACGCTCGTCCCGGGGAATGAAGTCATAGAGCGTCAAGTCAGGCTATCCGCCGCCGAGCGTGAAACGAAAAGTGGCTCCCTGGCCGACGGCGCCCTCGGCCCAAATCCGGCCGCCGTGCCGCCGAACGATGCGCTGCACCGTGGCCAATCCGATACCGGACCCGGGAAACTCGTGCTGGCTGTGCAACCGGCGGAATGGCTGAAACAACCGGTCGGCCCATTCCATGCTGAAACCCGCGCCGTTGTCCCGCACCACGTAAGCCGGCGAACCGTCCGCTTGCGGGCTGGCGCCGAAGGTGATGCGGGCGGACGGGCACTTCATCGTGTATTTCCACGCGTTCGAGAGCAGGTTCTCCATCACGACCCGCAACAGGACCGGGTCGCCCTCGGCCTCGACGCCGCCACCGATCTGCCACTCCACTTTTCGCTCCGGATCGCTGGCGGCCAGCCGGGAGACGATGTCCTGCGCCATGGCACTCAGACTGACTTTTTGCCGGGTCAGTTCCACGCGAGACACCTTCGACAACTCAAACAGGCCGTGGGTCAACTCCTTCATCGTTTGGGTGCCGGCGCAAATCCTGGCCACGTACTCCCTCCCGGTCTGGTCCAGCTTATCGGCGCAGGCCTCCTTGAGCATCTCGGCAAAGGCGCCAATGTGGCGCAGTGGCGCGGCCAAATCGTGCGAAACGGCGTAGGAAAAGGCCTCGAGTTCTTGATTCGCCGCCTCCAATTTGGCCGTTCGGTCCCTCACGCGCTCCTCCAATTCCTCGATCAGGCGCGCCATGCCCTCGTTCTGCGCGGCCATCCGCTCGATCTGTTGCTCGAGCTCGAGCGCCGGCCTCTCCGGGGCGCCGCCCGGTTCGGACCGGTGGTTGGCGCGCACGAACTCGACCTCGATGCCATTGTCCGAGAGGACCTTGCGCAGAAAGGTCACCTCCGCTTCGCTGTTATCGACTTGCAAAACTCGCAGCATAGGCCCAGACCAGCGCATCGGCTCGCTCTGGTGGACCTATAATGAGCCCGCTGCCGGCCCTTGTCCAGTTCTAATACTACTTGACTCCCCCGAGCTTTTTGAGGTCCTCGGCGAGGAACTGGGCCACTTCCTTGAAGCGGGAGACATTGTCCGGGTTAATGTCCATCAGGGTCTGATGCGCCTCGAGGCAGGCGCGCGTGATTTCTTCGGGGCTCGCAGCGGCTGGGGCCAGGTCGGCGCTGTGGCCGCCGCCGGGGTCGGGGAGCGGGCCGGTGCTGAGGCTGAACAACTGGAGGATGCCCAGGCTCTCGAGCAGTTCGGTGATTCGGGCGTTCGGGTTGAGCAATTCCAGGCCCGGGCGGCGGCGCCCGTCCTGGGGCGCGCACAGCTTCAGGCCGAAGCCGGCCAGGACGCCCAGGAACGTGCTGTCCATGAGCATGCACTGGGAAAGGTCCAGGACGAAGTGCTCGAGGCCCCTTTGGCGGAGTTCGTCCAGCAGGGTCTTGAAGTCGATGCTCGAAGTGAAGTTCGCCCGGCCCGTGATCTTGACACAGGCAAATTGCTCGCCCACCAGGACGGACATTTTGGCCGGGGACGCGCTCATGCTGGGTTGGCCGGGCCCTTTCAACTCGCGGCCGGGCCGCCGCCCGCAATCCGCACCAACGCCTGCTGCAACGCCAGGGACTCATCGAGCCGGCTGGAGACCAGCCGCTGATTGCACCGAAGCAGGACTTCCATGGCGCCGATCAACTCGGCTTGGGTGTAACGCTTGACCTGGGGCAGGGCCTTGAACAGGACGTAGGGGTTGAGCGCCAGCGGGTTGAACCGCCGGTCTTCGGGCAACTGCTCGGCCGGCGCGCGCTGCAATTGGGCGCGGAAGCGCGGGAAATCCGCCGGCTCGGCCTTGATCCACCCCTCGCGCAGCAGCTCCTGGAGCAGGAGCATGGCGCGCACTTTGGCAATCAGGCCGTAGAGCAGGCCGATCTCCGACTTCTGCGGGTCCAGTTTCGCCTCCCACAGCTCCTCGTCCAGGCAGCGCAGCAGGCGCGGCAGGTTGCGATCGCCCAGCGCGTCGCCCAGGGCGAAGGCCCGCGCGGTTTTGTTCCGCGTACACACCGCGGCGACGTCCGCCACCTCGATTTGCCGGCCCGGCCCGACGTAAAGGGCCAGTTTCTCGATTTCGTTGTCGAGCTGGCGGGCGGAAGGGCCGACCCGGTTGACGAGTTCCGCCAGGGCCTCGTCCGCAATCCCGGCCTGGCGGGCCCCCAGGGCCGCGCGCGCCCAGGCCTCGGCCTGGTCGGCCCAGTCGCGGTCGTCCACCGACCAGGCGGCAAAGCTCTCCACGGTGCCGAGCTTCTCGAGCGTCTTGTAGAAGACCTTGCGCTTGTCCACCTTCAGCGCGGTGATGAGCAGGCGGACGTTTTGCCAGGAGAACTCCTTGAGTTCCTGCGCCAGCGAGGCCACGGATTCGCCGACCTCGCGGCTTAGGGCGACTTTCTCGTCGCCGAGGAAATTGCAGTTTTGCAGCCAGATGACCTTGGCGCTGCCAAAAAAAGGCAGGGTCTGGAGGGCCTCGCGCAAACGGGCCAGGGTCCTGAGGGCTTCCCCGGCGGAGGCGGCGCTGCCATCCAGGGTTTCGTGGTCCATCCCCCCCACCTCCTCGGTCCATTGGAGATAAACCTGCTTGGCCCGCTGCTTGACCGCGAATTCATCCTCACCGCAGACCAGCACAACCGCCGCGGACGGCTTGAGGGCTGAACGGGCCATTACTCGGTCTCGCCCCCGTTTTCGTTGATCCGCTCCAGGATTTCGCTCATGTCCTCGACTTGTTCGAAGAGCGAGCTGGTGACGTAGATCGGGCGCTTCTGCGCGGTGGCCAGGGCCAGGCAATCGCTGGGCCGGGCGTCGATCTCGACGATCTTGCGCGCCACTTCGTTCTGCTGCTGCAAAATGAGCCGCGCAAAGTAAGTCGAATTGCGCAGCTCGGTGATGACCACCCGCTCGACATTGATGCTGAAGCCCTTGAAGATGCTCTGGATGAGGTCGTGCGTCAGGGGACGCTCCTTGGGGGTATCGCGCAAGAACATCCCGATGACCGCGCCCATGTTCGGCTCCACGTTGATCACAAACACCTTCTCGTCATTACCCACGAACAAGGCGCACCCCGCGTTGGCGGGCAGGATTCCCCGAATCTGGACCGGCACGACATCGTTCTTCATAACCTCATTCTATTGCGCAAATGGGAAAAAACAAGAACATAGCGATTTTTCGTGGAAAAGCACGAAATGATCGTTCTTGGTGAAGCGGAGAATTGAAATTCGCAATTTGAGATTTCAGATCTGAGATTTGAGATCGGGTATGGGCTGGCCGCGGCCAGGGGCTCAGCGACCCACAACCAATCCGCAATTCTCGATGCTCGATGAGTCCGGCTCATAATCCAGGTACGGCCCCAGCCATTTTTCCACCGCGCTCAGCTCCAGGTTCTTCCGCCGGCTGTAATCCGCCGCCTGGTCGCGCCCGATTTTGCCCACGGCAAAGTACTTCGCTTCAGGGTGGGCGAAATAGAGTCCGCTGACGCTGGCGCCCGGCCACATGGCGCAGGTGTCGGTGAGCAGGATGCCGGTCTGCGCCTCGACGTCCAGGAGCTTCCACAACGTCCGCTTTTCGGTGTGGTCCGGGCAGGCGGGATAGCCCGCCGCCGGGCGGATGCCGCGGTAGCGCTCGCGGATCAAGTCCTCCTGGCTGAGGCGCTCGTCCCGGCCGTAGCCCCATTCGCGGCGGACGCGCTGGTGCAGGTACTCGGCAAAGGCCTCCGCCAGGCGATCGGCCAGCGCCTTGGTCATGATGGAATTGTAATCGTCATGGTCGCGCTCGAAATGCTGGCAGAGGGCCTGGGCGCCGAAGCCGGCGCTCAGGGCGAAGGCGCCGATGTAATCGGCGAGCCGCGGCCCCGCTCCCGCGGCCGGAGGCTCCCCGGGCGCCACGTAGTCCGCCAGGCAGTGGTTGTACTGGCCGGGCGGTTTGTCCATCTGCTGGCGAAGGAAATGGAAAGTGGCCAGCACGCCGCTCCGGGATTCGTCGGTGTAGAGCTCGAGGTCGTCGCCGATGGCATTGGCGGGGAAGAAGCCATACACGGCCCGCGCGCGGAGCGAGCCCTTGGCCAGGATGTCGCGCAGCAGGCCCTGCGCATCCTCGAAAAGCCTGCGCGCCTCCGGGTTGTCCAGGATGGCCGGGTAGCGGCCCCGCATTTCCCAGGTATGGAAAAAGGGAGACCAGTCGATGAACGGGACCAGGTCCGACAGGGTCACGGGCGAGGTGGGATACCGGCCCGAGCGCGGGGGGTCCGAACAAACGAGCCGGATGCCCAGGGCCTGGGGTTTGGGGACTTCGCCGGGCTCCCATGGGATGGGCGGGCGGCGGCGGCGGGCCTCCTCGAGGGGCAGCAACGGTTTGGTTTTGGGCTGGGAGTGCTGGGCGCGGAGCTTTTCGTAGTCGGCGTTCATGCCCCGCACAAAGCCGGGCCTGAGTTCCGGGTTTATGAGCCTGCCCACGGTGGCGGCGGCGCGCGAGGCATCCAGCACGTGTACCACCGGGGAGCGGTAGCCCGGGGCGATCTTCACCGCGGTGTGCATCTTGCTGGTCGTGGCCCCGCCAATGAGCAGCGGGATGGTGAATCCCTGCCGCTCCATTTCCTTGGCCACGTGTACCATCTCGTCCAACGAGGGCGTAATGAGCCCGCTCAAGCCGATGATGTCCGCCTGGCACTCGCGGGCGCGCTCGAGGATCTTCTCCGCCGGCGTCATGACGCCCAGGTCGATGACTTCGTAATCGTTGCAGCCCAGGACCACGCCCACGATGTTCTTGCCGATGTCGTGCACGTCCCCTTTGACGGTGGCCAGCACGATGCGGCCCTGGGCGCGGTGGTTGCCCGAGCTTTGGCGCTCCGCCGCCATGAAGGGCAGGAGCCAGGCGACGGCTTTCTTCATCACCCGCGCGCTCTTGACCACCTGCGGCAGAAACATCTTGCCCGAGCCGAAGAGGTCGCCCACCACGTTCATCCCGGCCATCAGCGGGCCCTCGATGACCGCCAGCGGCTTGCCATACTTAAGCCGCGCTTCCTCGGTGTCCGGCTCGATGAACTCGACGATGCCCTTGACCAGGGCATGGCTGAGGCGCTCCTCGACCGTGCCATTGCGCCAGGCCTCCTCCTGGGCGCGGGCCTGGTCTTTTTGCTTGAGCGTGTCGGCAAACCTCACCAACCGCTCCGTGGCGTCGGGCCGGCGGTTGAGCAGCACGTCCTCGACCCGCTCGAGCAAGTCCTTGGGGATTTCCTCATAAACCCCCAGCAGGCCCGGGTTGACGATCCCCATGTCCAGGCCGGCGCGGATGGCGTGATAGAGAAAGGCCGAGTGCATCGCCTCGCGCACCAGGTTGTTGCCGCGAAAGGAAAAGGAGACGTTGCTGATGCCCCCGCTCACGCTGGCCAGCGGCAGGTGCTCCTTGATCCAGCGGGTCGCGCGGATGAAGTCCACCGCGTAGTCATTGTGTTCCTCGATCCCCGTGCCCACGGTCAGCACGTTCGGGTCGAAGATGATGTCCTGCGCCGGGAACCCGACCTCGCCCGTCAGGATGCGATACGAACGCTCGCACACCTGGATTCGCCGCTCGAAGGTGTCGGCCTGGCCGCGCTCATCGAAAGCCATCACCACCACCGCCGCCCCGTAGCGCCGAATCCAGCGCGCCTGGGCCTTGAATTTCTCTTCCCCCTCCTTGAGACTGATCGAGTTGACCACGCCCTTGCCCTGCAGGCACTTCAACCCCGCCTCGATGACCGACCATTTCGAGCTGTCGATCATCACTGGCACTCGGGCGATGTCCGGCTCGGAGGCCACGTAATTGAGAAAGGTGGTCATCGCCTTCTCCGAATCGAGCATCGCCTCGTCCAGGTTCACATCGATCATCTGGGCGCCGTTTTCCACCTGCTGCCGCGCGACGCCCAAGGCGCCCTCGTAATCCGCGGCCAGGATCAGCTTGGCGAATTTCGGCGAGCCGGTGACGTTGGTGCGCTCGCCGATGTTGACGAAATTGGTCTCGGGGCCAATGGTCAGCGGTTCCAGGCCGCTGAGCCGGGTGCGCGCTTCCACCCTCGGGGGCACGCGCGGGGGCAGGCCCCGCACGGCCTCCGCCAGCCGTTTGATGTGCGCCGGCGTGGTGCCGCAGCACCCGCCCACCAGGTTTAGCCAGCCGTTGACGCCCCATTCCTGGAGCTGCGCCGCAAAGCTCTCCGGCGTCTCCGGGAACCCGGTCGGCAGCATCGGGTTGGGCAGGCCCGCGTTGGGATGGGTGCTCACCCAGATGTCCGCCAGCCCGGCCAGCTCCTCGATAAAGGGCCGCATTTCCTTGGGGCCCAACGCGCAATTGATGCCGATGCTCAAGAGCCGGTGGTGCGAAATAGAATTCCAGTAGGCCTCGACCGTTTGCCCCGAGAGCGTCCGTCCGCTCTTGTCGGTAATGGTAAAGGACACCATCACCGGCAGGTGGCGGCCCGCCTCCTCGAAGCAGGTCTCGAGCCCCACCAGGGCCGCCTTCGAGTTGAGCGAATCGAACACCGTCTCGACCAGCAGCAGGTCCGCGCCCCCATCCAGCAGGCCGCGCGCCTGCTCCGCGTAGGCCGCCACGAGCGCGTCCCAGGTGATGGCCCGGAAAGCCGGGTTGTGTACGTCCGGCGACAGCGAGGCGGTCTTGCTGGTCGGCCCCAGCGCCCCGGCCACCCAGCACGCGCGGCCCGGGTTCGCCTCCATGAAGGCATCCGCCGCCGCCCGCGCGTTCCTGGCCCCGGCTGCGTTCAACTCGTAAGCCAGGGCCGCCAGCTTGTAGTCCGCCAGCGAAACCGCCGTCGA
>Ga0326728_10015323_pt1 | contig 15973 bp, 12 predicted proteins | sample MB3enrmetagenome_FD_207602 | JGI IMG/M metagenome (GOLD analysis project Ga0326728, IMG submission 207602) | Lab enriched peat soil microbial communities from McLean, Ithaca, NY, United States - MB31MN | ecosystem: Environmental > Terrestrial > Soil > Wetlands > Peat | place: USA: New York...
GCCTAAGCTCTACTCGCTTTTGTCGGATTCGCCGACGGCCGCCGCCGGCAAATCGAGTGCCACCAAAGCAAACCGCGTATGGCCCGGCGCCGAGCTCTCGAATCCTACGATGTGCTGATGGCGTTTTGAGCCAGCCTTCAACTCAAAGCTATCTTTGCCGGTGCCGTAGTCACCGCGATCAATCTGCACCGTGTTTGTGTTGCCCTTGTCGTCGGCGCAGGTCAACCCCTCGGAGGTCACGGTCGGGGTGCCCACCGGTGTATTGCCCTGGCACGCGATCACGTCGCCATAGCGCGTCAGCGCCTTCTTGTAGAACGCAACGACCTTGTCCTGGCTGTCGGGGGCCGAATAGTTGACGACCTTCACTCTCAGCTCCCACTCGCCAAAGCCCATGTGGATATCGGCAGATTTGTCGTTGTCTTTGTCTTTCACGATGTCCGCGCCGGGATAGACAGGCAATCCAAGGTCAGCGGCAGAGGTCTCATCGGTGTTCACGTGAATCCCACCGAAGGGAGTGTCCACTTGAACCCTCTTGTCCTCGCCGTTGGGGCCTTTGTCCACTGACACTCTGCAACCCGCGATTCCGGCCATCAGAAGCAGGCAGGTAACAAGCCCGCCCGCGTTGACTATCACGTTCCGTGCCGAATTCCGTGCCAACCGGCGTGGGGAGTTCCGCGTTGACGTCCAAATCATGGCAATCGCCCTCTTGGGACGTTATACGCCGCTGGGAAGCAAATTGTTCCGGGAAACGGAGGGAGCAGAGGGCTTCAGCCCTCTGAATTCGGGTTATTTGAACCAGGGCTTTAGCCCTGGAATGGTCGCCAACTCCGCGCAATCGAGCCCGTCAGTGCGTCGAGCCGTCTTCCTTGCTGCTGGTGGCAAACAGGATCGACGCCACAAAGACGGCGATGATGACAGGGACCACAAAGAAAGGGGAAGAAATGTGCATGACGCATGCTCCTTGCTCTAGTCAGAATAGCAAAAACAGTTCACGGTTCGTAGTTCGCAGTCCCTGGTTCTTGCTTACTATTTCGGATAGTCCACCCTCACCGTCAAAATCTCGTAGGGATGGATCGGAACCTTGACCACATCTCCGGCAACCGAAAGCGGGTCGCCTTCGGGCTGTTCCATGAGATTCGTGACTGTGGCGCCGGTCGCTCCCGGAGGCACGTGGAACTCGGCCGTCGTCTCCTTCCCTGCCCACTCGTACACGCGGAAGATCAGGCCATTCGCGTCCTCGGCTTTCTTGACGGCGGTTAGAACGACGTTGTCGGGCGAGACTGACGCAAACGAGTGTTCTGCCGGCAGGGAACCCGTGTGAGCCGTCGTGACAACAGCCTGCAGCGGATAGTCATACTCCCATCCATGGCGGACGGTGAGCGCGTCCTTCCAGGTACCTGCGTGCGGATACAACGCGTAGTGGAAGTGATGCTCGCCCTGGTCAGCGTCGGCATCGGGCCACGTGGGCGAGCGCAGCAGCGTAATGCGCAGCACATTTCCCACCGCGTCGTAGCCATACTTGTCTTGATTCAGAATGCTCAGGCCGTGCACTTTCCCGTCGGGACCTTGCCCGCTCAGATCGGCCCAGCGCATCGCCGGAACTTCGAACTGCGCTTTTTCCCAGGAGTTGTTGCGCGTCGTCGGCCGCTCGATCTCGCCGTAAGGAATTTCATAGGTGGCAAAATCACTCGTCACGGCCAGTGGAAACGCGGCTTTGAGCAGAATGTGTTTTTCGTGCCAGTCGATGTCGTTGTCGATATCGATCTGGTCTCCTCGCAAGCTGATCGTCTGCACGAATTTCGAATTCTGCCAGTGGCGCGTGACGCGAATCGCCGAATCTCCTTGCGCGTCTTTTCCAAATCCGACTGCGTCTGCCTGGCCTACGGTCGTCGGAGACACATCCAGCGTGCCTGGATCGATGTTCCAGGCATCGTATTGCTTGGGCGTGTCTTTGAAGAATTGGAGTTGATTTCCACATGCGCCCGGCGACAGGGTCTCTGTACTCAATTTCTTATCGAACAAGCTGGTGATGCAGCCGGTTTTCTTATCGACGACCACACGAATTCGGCCATTTTCTAAAGTCGCCGTAGTGCTGAGAGCTTCGGGCCGAGTCACAGTCATCGGTTGCGGTGGAGGCACATGGGAGTTCATGGAAAGTTCGAAGACCTCGTAGCCAAAGGGTGGAATATCCTTCGCATTGAATGCGATGTCGACCGCTCCCCTCTCACTCCCAACCACATTCGGGTAAATGGGCCTGCCAGATTTTGAACTGTCATAAAGGACGAGACCGGAACCCTCAGTCGGTAGTTGTAGGTGTGCAGTGACGTCGCCCGAACTGACCCACCCGAGCGGATTGAACACGATGATCGGGATTTCCTGAGGCTTTGTCGCTTCGGTATTGATCCCCTCCGCCACTGTCTCCAGCGCTCCACTTGAAATCTCGTCCGTCGACATGCGCACCCAGTCGTAACCCTTCTGCGCATCCTTGTAGATCACAGCAATACCCGACCCCGCCGCCAGATCGTGAAACTGGTTGAACAAGACCTTTTTCCAATCTTCAGTCAGCTCGTCTGCCGGATACTTCGCGCCGTCGAGCCACGCTAAACTCGACCATTTCTCCGCATTCAGCATCTCCTCTTCCGCCGTCCGCATGTTGTGCTTGTGGTTGGCCTGCGTGGTCATCACGCCGCGGTGATACTCGAAATACAACTCGGAGTCCCACGTCGGAATCGAAACCTTCCCCGGCACCTCCGGCGGCGCCGTGTAACCCTTCGCAATCGACTGGTAGTTCCAGACCGGGCTGTCGGGTGCGATGTTTTTCTCAACCGCCGAGAACCAGCTCTGCGCCGTTCCGAACTCAAAGTGCGGCGTCACAGGCCTGCCGCCATTCGCAGCCTCCGACGCTGGATCAGGAGCGGCCCAGTGGAATCCCTCGTCGAGCATGGCCCGGGTGGGCCCGCCGCCGTGATCGCCCACGCCGTAAAGGTCCATCATGTCCGTCATGCCTGTCGAGCGTTGCCGCGCGGCCACCAGATCGTCCGAAAGTCGCAGCGGGCGCAGGTCCCCATTGCCGTAGCCGTGCGGAAAGTACGTCAGCACCTTCGACCCGTCGGGCGACTGCCACCAGAACAGCTTGAATGGCAGTTGATTGGTGTCGTTCCACTCCATCTTCTGCGTAACGAAGTAGTCCACGCCGCTCTTCTTGTAGATTTGCGGCAGCTGCCAGTTGTAGCCGAACGAGTCGGGGTTCCAGCCGATGCGCACGTCCACGCCGTAGGCCTGCTTGTACCAGCGCTTGCCCACGAGCAACTGCCGCACCAGCGATTCGCCATCGGGCATGTTCAGGTCGGGCTCAACCCACATGCCGCCCACGATCTCCCAGCGGCCCTCCTGAATGCGCTTCTTGATTTCAGCATTCATCGAGGGATACTTCTCTGCCATCCATTCGTTGTAGGCCGCGGCCGATTGCGTGTAGGTATAGCCGGGATATTCGTTCATCAGCTGCAGCGCCGTTCCAAAGGTGCGCCGCACGACATCGACGGTTTCAGTCCACGGCCACAGCCAAGCCGCATCGATGTGCGAGTTGCCGGTGAGGTGAAAGGTCGCCGTCTCAAGCAGCGGGCGCAGCGGTTCCAACTTCGCCTGAGCCGTCTTCAGGCTCGCATCGAACTTCGCCTCGGCCTGCGAGCGCACGTCGCCGGTCGCGGTCTCTGCCGCATCGAGAGAGGCCACATCGACGGTGGAGATCGCGGCGCTGAGTGTATCCAGCTTGCTCTGGTCTCCCGGCGCCAAGCTCGGCAGTAGCACCGACGCCGACAAAAACTCCTGCGCCAGGTCTTCGGGATTCGGCCGCCCGCTCGCAAAATCGATATTCAGCGTCGCCCCGCGGAAGGTCTTCACGTCGATGGTGTGCAGCAGCTTGACGGCGATGACGATTTTGTCGCCCGGCCGCGCGTCGTCCACGAGCACGATCGGCTCCAAATCTTCGCCCATGGCTGCGCGGCGGCCGTTGAAGTAAATCATCTCCGGCATGGGGCCGTTAGCGGTGGCGTGGAACTGGAACCAGATGCGCGCGCCAGTTAAGTCGTAGCCATTGAGCGTGTCGGGAATCTGGATTGTCTGCCGGAACCAGACCGCATCGTTCGGGGCAGTTGCCATCAAAGCCATGGGCGGCCAGTCAGACTCATCCAAATTCACAGCTTCGCCGTGCGCCAGGTCGCCCGCATGCATCTTCCATGTGCCGGCCGGCAGCTCGCCCAGGCTCAAAAGCCGCTCCACCACCGCGCGGGATGGCGCCGGAAGTTGAGCGGCGACTCGTTGAGTCTCGCTGACGACGACCTGGCCCGATGCCGAGCTCGCGGTGAAGAATGCCACCGACAAAACCAGAAAAATTGCGGCGCAACGCTCTTTCAGTGAAGGATTCATAGCCGGAAATGCCTCCGCAGAATTGTAGCCCGAAGCGGCTTGCGCGCGATGCACATGGCGACGAGTGCAATGCGCCCGCCGCTGCGGTATTCAGCGCTCGGCCGGCAGGGCTGGCGGATCTGTCTGTTCCATGTATTCCACGTAGCCCAGCAATGCGCCCCAATGGTAGAAGCGGTCGCTGCTGGTCACATCGTCGCCGCTGCCGGTGATGGCGTTGTAATTCTCGTGGACGTGCCCTTTCTCTTTCCATTCCTTGAGGAAAAGATCGTAGGACTTTTGCGCGAATTCGCGCCGCGCGTCCCGGTCGTCGTAGTTGCGCAGCCCGAGATAGACGAGATAGTTCATCGGGCCCCAGATGCGACCGCGCCAATAGTCCTGATCGGCAAAGGCGGGATCGTCGCGTGCGATGGATGGGATGACCCACTGGCCCCAAAACTCTTTGGGGTTGAGCAGGTGCTTTTCGATCATGGTTTGCGCCTGGGCGGGCGTGGCCGCACGCGCCAGCAGGGGATAAAAGTCGGTGGGCGAAAGGCGGCGGCTGAATTCGCCGATACGCAGGTCCTTATTGAGAAAAATGCCATCCTGCTCGCTCCAAAGTGTCGCCAAACTGGCGCGATAGCGGCCGGAGCGATCGCGCAGCTCGCGCGCTTCAACAGAACGGCCCAGGATGTCGGCGATCTGGGCCAGCGCGTCGCAGTCGGCAATATAGAGGCTCATCAGGCCCACGTCCGCCAGCTCAAGCAAGTGCGTCTTCGGGTTGTAGATCGCGCCATCGTACATGGGACTGTTGTCCAGGCCCGATTCATAGATCGCGCCCTGGCGAGTTTCGCGGTAGCCGTCGTCGGGGTCGGTGAGTTCGGTTTTGGCGTCGTCGCCCCAAGCCAGGTAACCCTGAGTCTGGCGATGCTGGTCCCACCAGCGGTTCCAGCTCAACAGCGGCTCAAAGGTGTCTGCAAGAAACCACCGGTCGTGAAATTGTTGGTAGAGGCCTATCACCGTGATTGCACCGACCGGTGGTTCGGAGTGATCGAAACTTTTCCAGCCGCCGGGACGAGCGAAATTCGGAACGAACCCTGCGGGCGCCTCCTCACGTAGAATCTCCATCGCGTTGGCGTAGGCCAGGTCGCGATCGCCGATGGATGCCAACGTGGCGGCGAAAAAGGTGTCCCAGTCAAAGAGCACATAGCCGCCCCAGTTCTGATTCCAAACACGGCTCACGGGCGAGATCACGCGCCGCTTGTCGGGCTCGTAGATTGTGTCCCAGCCGAGCGTGGTTTCAATGGCGTCACGGATGGGCGCGGCAGTTCCTGCCGATTTGACCGACTGCTCGTATCCCTGGCGTTCGCGCTCGACAATGGCCTCAATCTCGGCGAGGGTGCGGCGTCGTCCCGTGGCGATGCCCACCGGCGCCGTCAGGTCCACTGAAAAATACGGCGAGGCGACCGGAACGTCGGCGTAGTCGCTGTTCTGTGCCTGAGCGGACGGCGGATTGCAGGTGCAAAAAACAGGCACGGACCCCGATGCGCCGTGAGTCTCTATAAAGTCCGCGCGACGCAGCGTGGTGCCGGGCCGGTTCCAGAGGAAATTGACTGAGACCACCAGCGTGGGAGGCATTGCCGAGATGGGCGTGGACGGCAGGGGCGTAGCCAGCAAAACCAGATCATCCGCGTCGTGCGCGCTCTGGATGCGCCAACTGTGACCGCGCCACGAAACGCGCAGATCGGTGTAGCTGCCATCCCATGCATGCGGGCCCGGCGTCACCTGCTCCGCGCCCGGCTGCAAGCGGCCGATGAGCGCGTCCCCAAGAAACAAATCGGTATTCAACGCCGTGTTGTGCTTAAGGCCGAAATGAATCGCCAGCCCCTCCGGGAGCAGGACCTGGGTGGTGACACTGTTGGTGTCCCACGTGTTCCAGCCCCGCGCCAAGCGCTGTTGCACTGCGCGGTAGTTGGCCGAGGGCGCAGGAGGACCGGGTTGTTCCGCCGCGAAATGCGAAGTTGCCGCTGGAAACGAGGGCGCGACGCCGCCCCCTTGTGCCACCGCATCGGGAAAGAGTCCCGCGAAAAACAGTAGGATCAGGGAAGCGCGAAAACACACTTTCATGTTGGCTTTCATGGCGGGTCAGCTCCCGCAGAATTGTAGCTGCTCGCGGCCTGCGAACGATGCGCTGGCGGAACGGCTGTTAGAAGCGCCGATCGACGAGCTGCGAAGCCAGCAGGTTGATTCCCACTTTGTGGTATGAAATACCGGACTTCGACGGTCCGATTTTCCTCGCTGTGTGCGCGGTCACATCAACCCTAACGGTAGCGCGCTCAACATGAAGGCATGGATGCGTCCACCCTCATTTTGATGGCTCCATGCTCGCTTCTCGCGGGCGCCGTTCTGCAAATTCTTGTGGCGCGCCTGTGCTCGGCGCGCACCAAGGGAATTCTCGCGTTCCTCAGCTGTTTGCCTGCTCTCGCCGCCGTCGCCGGCATTGCGCTATGGGTTCGCAGCGGCCAGGCGATCAGCCTGAATCCGCTGCCTTGGGATGGCCCGCTCGCGTTCGTCCTTCACGTCGACGCTCTCAGCGTGCTCTTCGCCTTCATGGGCGCGTGCATCGGCGGCCTGGTGCTGCTTTATTCCATCGGCTACATGGCGCACGATAAGTCGGCAACGCGCTTCTACGCGATCATGCTCGTCTTCATCGGCGGCTTTATCGCGCTGGCTTACTCGGCCAACCTGTTCATCTTTTATCTCTGCTGGGAACTGGTTGGCCTTTGCTCGTTCGCGCTCGTTGGTTTCTGGTACACCAATCGCGAAGCGGTCAACGGCGCGCGCAAAGTTCTCCTGATGACGCACATCGCCGGCTACGGATTGCTCGCCGCAATTCTCATCCTCTACCACCGCGCGGGTTCGGCGCTGTGGACCGATCCGAACGTGACGCGAAATTTCACAGGCGGCATCTTCGCGCTGATGCTCGTCGCTCTGGTGGCCAAAAGCGTGCAGGTTCCGCTGCACACGTGGATTCCCGAAGCCATGGCAGCGCCCACTCCGGTAAGCGCGCTGCTGCACTCGGCCTGTTATGTCACTTCCGGCGTGTATCTAGCCGCGCGCATGCACAGCTTTGGCGTGTGGCCGGCTGCATGGGGCGAGAGCCTGATGTGGATCGGCACCGTAACAATGGCCGTGGGCGTGATGTACGCCATGGTGCAGACCGACCTGAAGCGAATGCTGGCCTTTTCGACCGTCAGCCAGATTGGCTACATGATGATGGGCCTCGGCATCGGCACGCCGCTCGCCATCACGGCCGCGCTATTGCACTGCTTAAATCACGCCTTCTTCAAAGGCGGTCTCTTTTTGACGGCGGGTTCCGTGCAGCACGCCGCCGGCACGCGCGACATGAATCAGCTTGGCGGCCTGGCACAGAAGATGCCGCGGACAACTTTGTCCTGGCTGATCGGCGTGGGCAGCATGATGGGCATTCCGCTGATGAGCGGCTTTGCCAGCAAGTGGATGCTCTATGCCGCTGCACTGCAGGCCGGCTGGGCCGTGCCCGCGATGGTGGCATGGGCGGCGAGCCTGGGCACGGTGTTTCTTGGCGCCAAGGCAACCAGCGCTGTGTTCCTCGGGCCGCCGACCGAGCACACCAGGGACGCGCACGAAGCTCCGCCGACGATGGTTTGGGGAATGGGATTCCTCGCTGCGGGCAGCGTGGTTCTTGGTGTCGCGCCGCAGCTAGCCGTCAACTATTTTCTCAATCCGATCCTCCTGGCGCTTGGTCTTGGCGCGGGCGTGCACGTCACATGGCTCGGGCTCTCGGCCGATGCGGGCAGTTTTTCTTCGACGGGAGGACTCGTGTTGGCGCTCGTCTCACTCGTCCTCGGCGGAGCCATTTATCTCGTCGCATACGCCGCGCGGCCAGTTGCAGCGTCCGGCGCAGCGATGGCCGGAGCTGGTGGAGGAATCTTTACCGGCGGCGAGCCATTGTCTGATCAGGACCGCCTGACGGCCGGCGACTTTTCTGAGATTTTCCAGGCGCACTGGGGCTCGTTCTTCCGCTGGTCGAATGTCGACCGTGTTTATCTCTGGTTTTGGAGTGGATTACAGGAAGTTTCGCAGGGTCTCGGCGTTGTGTTCGCATGGATGGAGCGCCGCGCGGCAATTCTAGTCGTCGCTTTCGCTGCGGCCGCTTTTGCGCTGGCTCGCTGGATCGCGCCCGGAACCGTTTCATCGCGCATACCTGCGCTGATTCCGCTGGAACAAATTCCTCCGCTATTGGTCATTGCCGTTGCTATCGCCGCCGGCGCATTGCTGATCGCTGCCTTCGCCAGCGCCGCCGGGCGAAAGGTCGTCCCGGAAATCGTGCTGGCGGGCGCATTGACGGTCGACGGCCTGCTCGTTGTGAGTCCATGGTGGCGGCTTGGCTTGCTCGAGTTCGCCGCCTTGCTGACGGTGTTGTTGGTCTGGCGTACTGCACGTTCGCACGCCGCGAAGCTCACCTATCTCGCCGTGGTTCTCATCTCGGCAGCGTCGATGATCGTGAGCGAAGTTCTTGCCGATCGCGGCGCTATCGAATGGTCGCGTGCGCTTCTCTTCGCCAGCGTCTGCGTTAAATTGGCGGCGATTCCGCTGTTCTTCTGGCTGCTCAAACTGGCCGACGAACTTCCAGCGTTGGTCCTCGGCGTGATCATCGCGGTCGTCGATATGGCCGCCTTCGGCGAGTTCTGCATCGCCGCGCAGGCTTCTCCGTTTGCGCTCACGCCACGGGCGCTCTGGATTTCCGTTGCCTTGGGAACATCGCTCATCGCGTCGCTACTGATGCTTACTCAGCGCAGCCTCAAGCGGCTGCTGGTGCTCTCGACTGCCGAAGACGTCGGCTTCCTGCTTCTTGGCGCCGCATCTATGAGCGCGATCGGAATGCGGGGCGCGCTCGTTGCCGCGGCAACCCACGCCGTTGCCAAAGCGCTGCTCTTTATCTGCCTCGCCGGACCCGAAGCCGCAGGCGAACTAGAAACTGAACCTCTCGCACTCGCCTCGCGCTACCCGGTGAGCGCTTTCGGATTTCTCTTCGGCATGCTGGCCATGCTCGGCGTCCCGCCGACGCTCGGCTACATTGGCCGCTGGCGGCTTTATTCGACGGCGTTGCAAATCGGCGTCTGGCCGCTCGTCCTTCTGATTCTCTCGTCGATCTTTGCGCTCATCGCTTATGCTCTCGCTCTTTCGCACAACTGGTGGGGTCCGCCGCCCGAGAATGCCCCGCCGCGCGGCGTGTTGACAGAATCAGCTGCACGAGAACCCTTTGCGCTTAAGGCCACAATCGTCGTACTGGCCGTGATCCTCGTCGCTGCGGGCGTCTGGCCCAGCGCATGGCAAATGCTGATGGGGGTGCGGCCATGAAGCTCTGGAAACGACTGATGTGCACCGCGCGCCGCCGCAGTCCCTGGCTCTTCCATATGAACTCCGGCAGTTGCAACGGCTGCGACATCGAGATTGTTGCCGCGCTCTCGCCGCGCTACGACGCCGAACAGTTGGGTGTGCGCCTCGAAGGCAGCCCGCGCCACGCCGACATTCTTTGCGTCACTGGCCCGGTCACACGCAAAGCCGTCGGCGCCGTCAGAACCGTGTACGACCAGGTGCTCGGGCCCAAAGCCGTCATCGCCATCGGCTCCTGCCCCGCAACAACCAACGTATTTATCGACAGCCGCACGCTCGATGGGCCGCTCGACAAGCATTTGCCGGTCGACGTCTTCGTGCCCGGCTGCCCGCCGCGGCCTGACGCGATCATCGCCGGCGTTGCCAAAGCCGCGCAGATTCTGGCGGAGCGCGAAGGCAAACCGCCGGAAGCGGTCGTTACGCTCGTGGCCGACACCACTGAGGAGGTAAACCAATGACCCTCCTCACCGCACTCGCGCGCTTGCTCATCTTTCCGGGCCTGCTCTTCGCCGTGCCAGCTGCGTGGTTCTTCCTTTGGGTCGAGCGCAAATCGGTCGCGCTGATGCAGGGGCGCGTCGGGCCGCCGTTCATGCAGCCGTTCTGGGATTTCGTGAAGCTGCTCGGCAAGAGCACGCCGCCTCGGCCTGGCATCGCCGGCCTGCTGATGCGCGCGTGGCCGCTGATCGCAGTTTCGGCCGCTGCCGGGGCCGTCGGCCTGCTGCCGGTGCTGCCGTCCTCAGGCGGATTCGAAGGCGACTTGATTCTTCTGCTGGCGCTGCTCGAACTACCGTCCATCTGCATCATCGCCGCCGGCTTTTCGTCGCGGTCGATCTTCGGTGAGATCGGCTCGGCGCGCGAGGCCGCGCTCAGCGTCTCCTACAACATCGTCTTCCTGCTGGCCATCGTCTCCATCGCCGCTTCGCAACATACATTCAGACTTGAAGCGCTGGCCCTCGCGCCCAATTCGCCGCTGCACTGGATCGGCGTGCTGGCGATTCTCGTCTGCCTGCCTGCCAAGCTGCACATCAATCCCTTTTCGCTGCCTAACGCAGAGCAGGAAATTTATTCCGGCCCCATGACCGAATACGCAGGGCCGGAGCTGGCCATGTGGGAGCTTTCCCACGGCCTGGAGTGGGTCGCGGGAACCGGTCTCGTCGCCACTCTCGTCGCGCCGCACATCGCAATTTCTTTAGGCGCCGCGTGGCTCGCCGCCTGCATCTTCGTTGCGCTGTCCATCGTCATTGTGCTCCTGCTTTCGGCGCTTGCCGCAGCCACTGCGCGCCTCGCTATCGATTCAAGCGTGCGCTTCTACTGGCAGTGCACGCTCATCTTCGCGATCCTTGCCGTGTCATCCGCAATCCTCATGAGGATCCGGTCATGAACATACTCATCATGCTCTGGAAGAATCTGCGGCAAGGCTACCAGACGCTGCTCTTCCCCGCGCATCCTAAGGTCACTCCACGCTTCCGCGGTCTCGTGCAGTTCGATCCCTCGCTTTGCACCGGATGCGCGGTCTGCCGTTTCCGCTGCACTTCGCGCGCCATCGAGTTCAAGGCCGGCAAGGGCGAGTTCACCTGGAGTTACAACCCCGGCCAATGCACTTTTTGCGGGCGTTGCGTGGAAGGCTGCGCGGATCATGCGCTGAAGGAAGGCCACACCGAGCACGCGCTCTCGCAGCAGGCGGCCGTTCCGCCGGTTTACACCATGCAGGGCGAACTCAAGAAGTCCTACACCGTGGCGCGCAGGCCGCCCGCGCCCAAACCTTCGCCAGCCGTTTCACCAGTAGCGCCGGCGAGCGCGGCCGTGCCAAGTACCGCAACTGGAGGCGCACAATGACCGTCCTCGATACCAATCTTGACACCAATCTCGACACCATTCGCGAAAAGCTGGGAACTGCCGAGCCGTGGGTTGAGAGCCGCGGTACTTATTGGTTGAACCCCGGCACCGCGCGCGTCCGCGATGCGGCCTGGGCAATGAATGCCGCAGGAGCGCGCTTCATCACCATCACCGCCTACGAACTGCCCGGCGATGCGGGATTCCGCCTCGAATACCACTGGGACCTCGATGGCCGCCTGCTCGGCATTCCATTTGAAATCGCCGGCAAGACAACCGAGAGCATTGTGGACATCATCGAGGCCGCGGACTGGATTGAACGCGAAGTCTACGAGGGTTTCGCAATCGTGTTTACGGGCCGCGTGTACGAGCCGCTGATGCTGCGCGAGGGCGATAAACCCGGCGTGAATCTGCGCGTTGCCCCGGTGCAGGACGAGCCCGCTTCCGGCATGCCTGGCCAAAAGGAGGTCGCACAATGAGCTACAAGATCCCCATGGGGCCCTACCATCCCGGCCTTGAAGAGCCTTACAAGCTCGACATGATCTGCGAAGGCGAGACAGTAAAGGACGCCGAACTGAACATCGGTTTCAACTTTCGCGGCATCGAGCATTTGGCCGAAACGCGCAACTACGTTCAGGTCATCGCGCTCATGGAGCGTGTGTGCGGTATTTGCTCCTTCATTCACACGCTCACGCTTTGCCAGGCCATGGAGAAGCTGGCCGGTGTCGAGGCACCGCCGCGCGCGCAATTCATTCGCGTCGTGATGGCTGAGCTCGAGCGCCTGCACTCGCATGTTCTGTGGGCCGGCATCGCGGCCAAGCTCATGGGCTTCAAAACCATGTTCATGACCTGCTTCGCGCTGCGCGAAAAAGTGATGGACGTCCTGCAGGCCATCTCCGGTAATCGCGTCAACTACTCCATGAACCACGTTGGCGGCGTCAATCGCGATATCGAAGACCCGATTGCGCTGGTGCCCATGATCGACGAGCTGGAGCGCGAGATGATGCGCACCGTGATTCCCATCTTCACCACCAGTTCCACCGCGCGCTCACGCTGCGCGGGTATCGGCGTGCTTACGCACGAGAAAGCTGTCTCCTGCGCGGTCGTCGGGCCAACGGCGCGCGCCTCGGGAATACCGCAAGACCTGCGCCGTGACGCACCCTACGCCGCATACGCGGAGATGAAGTTCGAAGTCCCCGTGGAGCAGGCCGGCGATGTGCGCGCCCGCCTCTTCGTCCGCGCGCTCGAGATCATCGAGAGCTGCAACATCATCCGCCAGGCGCTGGCCATGATGTCACCCGGCGAAATTTCGTCGGCGCCCGACAAGCTTGTCTTCGCCACGGGAACGGCCACCAGCCGCGTTGAAGCGCCGCGAGGCGAAGTCATGTACAGCGTCAGCTGGAAAGAAAACTCGCGCAATCCGGCCCGAGTTCACGTGCGCACGCCCACCTATGCGAACATGCCCGCGGTGCGCTGGATGGTTCGCGGTGCGCGTCTCGCCGATACGCCCCTGATCCAGGCTTCCATCGATCCCTGCTACTCCTGCACCGACCGCTGACGCCGCTTTTGGCCTGAGCCGGCTAGCCCGGCGACCTCGCTTCTCCACCATTGCGAGGTCGCCACGCGCTCGTCCCCTCGATTCGTTCTTACTTTTCGTTCTTGCTCTCCATCGTTACGTTGTGAGCCAGCGCCAACTGTTCCAGGATCTGCAAGTGCTGGCTGAGCACCGGCGCATCCATCTTGGCCAACTGCTGGACCGTCGGATCCTGCGCCGATTGCGCTTCGCTCTTGAAGTCCTTCAGGTCGCTTTGCTGTTCCTTCATCATGGCCTTGATGAACGCTATGTCAAAATCCGTGCCTGAGAGCGATTGCATCTGCTCGATCTCCTGCTTTTCTTTCTTTGGTGGCTCCTTGGGCTCGCTTACGCCAAGCTTCTGGGCCACGGGCTTCAGCTGGTCGGTCAGTTGCTCATGAATCTGGGCCATCTTTTCACCGAACTGTTTCACGTCTGCACTGGTAGATTTCTGCGCGGCCAGTTGCCCCATCTGCACCTGGGCCTGATTGTCTTCGAGCGTCTTGCGCACGAAGGCCTGATCGGCAAACGACGGCATTGAATTCCGTTGAACGCCAGGCAGATTATCAGTGGGGTTACCAGGCCCGTTCGTCGGCCCAGTTGGCGGGCCTTGCTCTCCCTGCGGAACATGTGCCCCACCCCCGCCGGGCATCTGGGCCATCGCGCCCATGCACATCATCAACGCGACCACTGTCGAGATTGCGGCTGCCTTGCTCAATCGCCATGAATTCATTCCACTTCCTCCTCTCTCCTGCGCAAGAACTTTTTTCCCTTCCTTCCCGGACCGTCTAGCGCAATTCCCACCCTGCGCAGGTTTCGGGTGGAATGGCTTTCCGGGTTCTTAGCCTTGTTTCGATGCCGTGCTGCTCACAGAGTTGCCCTTTGCGAGCCGCCGGACTTTCGTCATACACATCTGCATCGCGTTTATAGTTGCTGGTTCCCTTGGTCCCTCGTTCCCTGTTTTTATCGCCGTAAGCCCCGCGAATGCTCTACTCTGGCTTGTAACGTCGATGAGCAGCTATTTTGTCAGAATTCGGGAAGCGCTGATTCAGGCCTTTCTCCACGATGTTGTCAATACATCGAAGGCGGCGGCCTATTCCGGAATGCTCATGTTCTTTCCCGCCCTCCTGGTAATCACCACGCTTGTGGCTCAGGTGGAAGAAGGGCCGTCGCTGGTGGGCGAAACGCGCGCCGTCCTCGAGCAATTCCTCCCGGCGGATACCCTCGATCTCGTTCAGTCCGCCATCCTCAATCACCAGTTCCACTCCGGCCAGCTGATTCTGTCCGCAACCTGTCTGAGCCTTTTCGCGGGACTCGGCGTCATGCTTTCGCTGATGGAAGGCTTCCGCCGCGCCTACCGGCTTCCGCCCGAGAGCTGGACCTTCTGGGGACGGCGTGCCCGCGCGTTGCTGCTGGTCTTCATTGCGCTCATTCCGCTGTCGCTGGCTTCGCTCCTCATCGTCTTCGGCCACCAGATCGAGCATTGGATGATTGTGAACTCGGGTCATGATATGCGCCGCTTCGTCGTTCTCTTCTGGCGGGCAGTTCGTTGGGTGGTCAGCTTTGCGGCCATCGTGGCCGTTCTCACTGCTCTCTATCATTTCGGCACACGCCGGACGGAGCGCTGGTTCTGGGTCGCGCCCGGCGCCATTGCGGGCACCATCATTTGGTTCCCCGCCACGCTCGCGTACGGCTGGTACGTCACCAGCGTCGCCAATTACACCCGGCTCTACGGATCGTTCGCTGCCGGAATCGCCACTCTCGTGTGGCTTTACATCACCTCGTTCAGCGTGCTGCTGGGCGCGGAGCTGAACGGCGCTCTTTATTGGGAACGCCAGAATCAAAACGGAGACGCCTCGGCACGTGAGCCGGCCCAGCTTTCCCGCTGATCGCAAAAGGTTTCGGTTTCTTTCTCGATTCCCTTTGCTCCCATGCTCACCGCTTCTCGGTCTCGGCCAGTTACAATAGAGACAGCCGCGTCCCCTTGCTCCCTTTGACCCGCTGAACAACGCTTTCGACCAACAAGAATCGTGTCTGGAGCCGCCCCATGTCCTTTGCCGACCTGAATCTTTCCGGACCTCCATCGCAACGCCGCGCCAAGATCGTCGCGACGCTTGGCCCGGCTTCGAACACCGAGCAAGTCATTCGCGCCATGATTCACGCCGGCGTCGATGTCGTGCGCCTCAATTTTTCCCACAGCACGCACGAGCGGAAGATTGCGGTCATGCAGAAGATTCGCAAAGTGAGCCATGAAGAAAAAAAGCCGCTTTGCATTCTCGCCGACCTGCAAGGGCCCAAGATTCGCACCACCCTGCTCAAGGATCATCAGTCCGTGCTTCTCAAGGCCGGCCACAAAATCACCATCACGCCGCGCGACGTGCCGGGCACCGCGTCTCTGGTTGGCACCACATTCAAAACACTCGCTGAAAACGTTGAGCAAGGTTCTCGGATTCTTCTTTCCGACGGCCTCATCGAGCTCCGGGTGCACGAGATTTCCGGTGATGACGTGGTCTGCGACATCATCAACGGCGGCATGCTGGGCGAAAGCAAGGGCATCAATCTCCCCGGCGTTCTGGTGCGCACGCCCTCGCTCACTGACACGGACTCCGAAGATCTCGAGTTCGCACTGAATCACGGCGTTGACGCCATCGCCGTTTCCTTCGTACGGACCGCCGAAGATGTGAGCCTGGTGCGCAATCGCGTGGCCGCGCATGGCGCCAATACATG
>Ga0326728_10015324_pt1 | contig 15973 bp, 11 predicted proteins | sample MB3enrmetagenome_FD_207602 | JGI IMG/M metagenome (GOLD analysis project Ga0326728, IMG submission 207602) | Lab enriched peat soil microbial communities from McLean, Ithaca, NY, United States - MB31MN | ecosystem: Environmental > Terrestrial > Soil > Wetlands > Peat | place: USA: New York...
ACGAAGGGGATGGAAATCCCTATCTGAAGAGTGTGTTCCATCCCCAGAAAAATCATGGCGGGAAGAGGGGAAAGAAATAGCACGGCCAGTAGGGCCGCAGCTTGATAAGACTGCGGCAATCTCATTTTCCTGAGGATGACATAAACCACGAAGAGGGTGACTCCGCCAACGACCACGTTTAAGATCAAAGGGGCCAGTTCGCTGGTTCCCCCCAAGGCGTAATTCAAAGCGAGCAGGAGGAGCCAGAGGAACGTGGATGTGGAGGAAGTGAACTCGTAAGGGGTTACTCCCCACACCCCGTGTACGCCAAAGTTCCTGGCGATGGCCATGGTGATATAAACATCGTCAATGGCATAAACGAAATGCCCGCCATCGGCCCGTAAACAAAGACAAAAAACAATAGCCGCCACGACGGACAGTACTGCCACCGCGACGACCAAGGGCCAATGCCGGGCCCATGCGCTCTTCATCAATTTCTCCTCAAAATCTCCAGTCACCCTATGGTAAATTTCCTCTCGGGTTTCCAGCCAGAACGATAACATACCATTGAGCTCATCAGCATACCAAGCAACGGGAATTTCTCACCTCCCCCTTGCCAAATCCGGTTATGCCGGTGTATAAATCTGCCAGCCATGCCCACTTTCCGGCCGCAAGCTGCGTGGTCATTTGGCCGGGCTCGACTTGAGTTATTCATCGTTCTTGCCATGAAAATCATCGTCACCACCACCATCAATCCTCCGACCAAGGCCATCAAACTTTTTGATGAGATGAAGGATTGGCATCTCGTTGTCATCGGCGACAGGAAGACTCCCCCAGACTACCGCCTGGACAGAGGGACTTATGTGTCCCCTGAGGATCAGGAGCGGTACGACAAGCCCTTGTCCGACGCCATCGGATGGAATTGCATTCAAAGGCGCAATTTCGGGGCCCTTTGGGCATACGACATGGGAGCCGAGATTGTTGCCTTGGTGGATGACGATAACATCCCTTTCAGCGAATGGGGCAAAGATTTGATGGTTGGCCGCGAGGTGGAGGTTAACTATTATGAAACTGCCCTCCCGGCTTTCGATCCGGTCGGCGCAACGAACATGAACCAGCTTTGGCACCGCGGTTTTCCCCTCCAACTTCTCCCCCAACGAACTTACCATCGCCCCTCGAGAAGAGCCGTTTACGCTCATGTTCAGGCTGACTTTTGGAACGGCGACCCGGATATTGATGCGATCTGCAGAATGGAGCACGCTCCGGATTGCACCTTTGAACCCAATTGTTTTCCCATCGCGGGCAACAAGATGTCACCCTTTGACTCGCAGAACACCTTCGTACTTCGCGATGTACTCAAGCACTACTTTCTTTACCCTCATGTGGGCCGGATGGATGACATATGGGCAAGCTATTACGTTCAGGCCCGGGGAATGCGCCCGGTGTATGGAAAGCCTTCTGTCTACCAGGAACGGAACGAACATGACCTGGTTCGGGATATGCGCAGTGAGTATATCGGCTATGAGTTGAACCTGAAGCTCATTCAGGATCTGGCCGAAGATTCGGAAAGGATCTTCTGGTATCTTCCCCCGGAATCAGCGAGGGCATTTCACCTGTATAGGCGCCACTTTAAGGATGAGTAGGAATTGGCTCAAGGGCGCCGCCACGCCGCCGGGCCTCACCTCGCCAAGCCGGGTTGCATATACTTACCGCTTTGCTCAACTTCCGGGGGCAAGCGCGGCGCAAACTCGCGAAGATGAGAAATAAGCGCACTCTCCTCCGAACGATTGACTGCGTAAAAGGAGACCGTGTCTTCGGTGCAGACGTACTTGTCGAACAACCTCCAGCGTCCCACGCGAATCCACTGGGCCGGAAGGCCGCCGCGCCCGGCGCGCCCATCATCGAAAATGGGATCGAAGAGGATAGCTATTTCCGTACCTTGGGACCGGGTGAGCTGGTCGATCTTTTGGGGAGTGAGCCCGCCCTCCACCATTTGCTTGGCCACATCCAGGCTGGCGAGCCCCCACAAGTCCTCCAGACGCGGCTCTCCCAGGTAGCACACGGCTCCAATGTCGTTGGCAGCGACCGGGGCGCCCCGGTAGAACTGCCGCAGAAACAATCCCATCTGGTACTGTTGTTCGTAAATGTTATGAGAAGCCACGGAGGGCAACATAATGGAGCGGCGCAAGCCCAGGACCACGCAGAGCCAGAGCAATGAATATCCCAGCCACAAACCCGCCAACCGGGTCTCAAGCCCGCTGCTGGTGCGTCCCTGCCGCCCTGAGAGGTATTCGAAAGCCCCGATGGCAAAGACCAGCAGGCCAAGAGCAATCAGATAAGCTTCGTACCTGCCAAACACACCAAACCGGGCAAATCGCAGGTGTAATGCCAGCACGATGGCGACCAACGCAATCATGATCGTGCTCTCGCGCCAGAATGTTTTCCGGCGGTGCACGAGAAGCGCCAACAACATCAGCAGCTCCAGGCCCGTTGACCAGACGTCCATGCCCCTGCTCCACCCTTCCCAATTGGACATGAAGGGCAGGAAACGCACGCTCCCGAGCGAGTGGGGCAGGTTCGCTTTAAGGAAAACCGAATTCGGAAGCCAGTACCACCCGTGGCGCACCGAAATGACTCCATAAATTGCCGGGGGAACAGCGGCGACCAACCCCAAACCCAGCGCTTCCCACCATCGCCGGCGCGCGAAAAAAAGCAGGCAGGCGGCCAGGACCAGAAACAGTCCTTCATAACGAATGAGAGAAAGGACCGGCGCAAGGACCCAAACCCACGGAGAGGCGCGAACCCCCGCCCCCTTTTCCCCGGCCAGTTCGTGCGCCACCAGGTACACAAAAAGGATGGAACTGCCAATCTGCAGAGTGTGCTCCATGCCGGTAAAAATCATGGCGGGAAGCGGAACCAAAAATATCACGGCCAGCAAAGCAGCCGCCTGATAGCGTTGCGGCAGCCCCATTTTCTTCAGGATCACATAAACCGCAAGAAGGGCGGCGCCGCCCAACACCACATTCAACAACCAAGGGACCAACTCGCTTGTTCCACCCAGGGCGTAGATCAAAGCGAGCAGAAGGGGCCAGAGCATTGTGGACTCGCAGGAGGTAAACCCATAAGGGGTCACTCCCCATACTCCGTGCGCAGCAAAGTTCTTGGCCACCGCCATGGCGATGTAAATGTCGTCGATGGCGTAAACAAACCGCCCGCGGTCAGCCCGCAGACACAGGCAGAATACGACGGCAATGATTGCGCCCAGAACTCCCAGCGCTACGATCAAGGGCCAATGCCGGGCCCATGCGCCCTTCATGAATTTCTCCTCCGCTCTGACCGGGGGTGCGGGTTGCCGCACCGAATTTATTTTCATTGCTCAACCGAACCCGCAGGATACGAAAAGCCACTCAACCGCTACCGGGCAGGGTTACCGTCACTTGCGAATGAGATAGACACTAAGTTCATCCGCATAAGCCCTCTGCCAACCGGCCTGAGTTTCGAGCCAATTGGCCGGCGCTGAATCCCGCGGCAGCAGGCAAGATTGAACGTTATATTTCGCGAGCAACCGCAGGCCTTGCGGGCCCGCTTGAATTATATGCAAGTAATCAGCCAGCACACCGGAGTATTCATACACATCGAAACGCCCATCGATGAACACTTTGTGCGCCGGCCATCGGGTGTAAATGAGGTAGCCCCCCCAATCGGAGTCATTAAACATGGGCTCCCGCGCCGGGTGAGCGTTCAGATACTCAACCGCATCCAGCGGGATGCGGTGCCGCATGGCGCTGGTCAACTCGCGCGCGCGAGGGAAGAACACCACCACGCCGGCGCAGATCCCGAGGATGAGGACGGCGTTCAAAACATACCGGTCGCGGGCATCCGTGAGGGGGGGCACCCAGCGGGCGAGCAGAACGGCAAGCATCGGCGCGAAGACAGGAACGAAAAACATCAGGAAGCGCGCGTGCCGAACCGTCGCATAGACCGCCAGCAGCAAGAGAACGAAGTCTTCCAAACGGCAAACCGGCCGAAAGAAGATCTGCCCCGCCAGGAAAAAAATCAGCAGGAGCAGGACCATGACTCCGTACCACTGGCCCCACTCCAGGGGCCGCCATTCGCGAATGATCGCCACATTGAGGGGCTGGGAAAGGGCCAATTGGAAGGGGTAGAACGCCAGGCGCGCGCCGTAAGGAGTGAGGGTGAGTGCCAGAACGGAGAGGAGAGAAACAACTCCCAGTTGCCGCCTCTGGGAGGGGCTCCAGCGCGACGCTTCCATGCCGCCGCGCCGCCCTTCCACCAGCCCGCAGACTGCATAAACAGCCAGCGCCACTGCTCCCAAAACGAATGAGCCATGGGTGTTTACCCACACCGCAAACACCAGGGGGAGCGGCCACAGCGCGCGCCCGCGGCCCTGCCGAAAACGCTCCAGGCAAACGAGTGTGATCAGCAGGAAGATATAACCAAATTGCTGGGGACGCAGGATGGAAAACTGCGACGCCAGAGGCAGCATCACCGCCGCCGCCAGAAACGCCGCGCGCACATTGCGGCAGCGAAGATAGGCGTAAAGATAAATCAGCAGGATGATGGCGGACTGAAGCGCGATAAAGAGCGCCGCAAGTGCGCGCAGGCCGCCCAGACGCTCCGCCAGCGCCAGGGCGATCCCCCCCAGCCATTCATACGCAATCCACACCGTCCCCGTCGCGGTAAAAGAGTAATTGTCGGCTCTCGGCCAGGTGTGCGTAGCCAGGATTTGCTTTCCCGTAGTGATGTGCCACCAGAGGTCGCCTTCCAGAAAAAATTGCGCCGGGCTCGCGCCCGGACTCGATCGCACCGCATCGAGATTACCGCGAATGGCGAGGAAGGTCGCCACGACCAGCAGCGCTCCGAGGAACACCGGGAATGAGAAGCATCGTCGCCACTTTTCCGTTGCGGCCGGGCTTGGAGGCGGCGGTAAGTTGGGCGACACGGTGGGGTCATTCATGGTCGGTCACACTGGATGTTTCTCTGCACAAGGTTCAACTGCGACGCTACTGGTCTTCTCGAATATACAACACGGAAAGATCATCACAGTAAACCAGGCGCCAGCCCGGCTGAGCACCGAGCAACGCGCTGAGCGAAGCGGTCCGCTCAATCAGGCAGGAGCGGATGCCATATTTGTCGAGCAGGGGCAGCGCTTCCGGCGAGGGCTGTATAATCCTGATGTAATCGGCGAGCACGCCGCTGGACTCATAAGCTTCGGAGCGCCCGTCAATGAAAACCTTTTCCTCCCCGTGCGAAGCCCAAATCAGATACCCACCCCAGAAATCATCATTGAACATCCGCCCCGCCACCGGATGGGCGCGCAGGTAATCCACCGCGCGGCGAGGTTGATTCTGATCAATGAGGCGCTGCAAGGTGGCCGAGGACGGAAAAAACACCACCATGACCGCCGCGAAGCCGGCCATGAGTACGGCATTCAGCACTGGCGCATTTTTCTGCGGTTCGTAGGCGGAAAACACCTCCGCCAGCAGGCCCGCAATCACCGGCGCCATGACCATGGCGAAGAAGACCACAACGCGTTGGTGCCGGCACGCGAGGCCTGCGGCCAGCAGCGCCAGGACCACCGATTCCACCCGCTGGGGGCGGCGCAGGACCGCCGCGCCAACCGCGCAACCCAGCAGAAGAACCAGCAGCCAAATCCCCAATGAATCATGAAAGGAGAGCGGCTGCCATTCCTCGGTGTAAGTCAGGTTGACGGGCTGCGCCGCAAATCCCAGTTCGTAGGGCAGCAGGCGGGGACCGTACGGGTTCACCAGAACCGCCGCCACCGAGAGCAGAAACACCAGCCCCAGGTGCCTTAGGCGGCCCGGCTGCCAGGCTTTACCCACCAGCGGGCCCAGGCGAAAGTCCTTGAGCCCTGCCATCCCATAAATCGCCATGACCACCCAGCCCAGTGTAAAAGTCCCGTGGGTGTTAACCCAAATGACGAACATCAGCGGGAAAAACCAAATGTTCGCGAGGTCGCCCCGGCGATAGCTTTCCAGGCAAATCAAGGTGATGAGCAGGAAAATGTATCCCAGGAGCTGCGGCCGAACGCTGAAGCAAGTGCCCAGCAAGGGCAGGATGAGGGCGGCGGCAGCAAAGGCGCTTTTGGGATTTCCGCTCGCGAGGCAGCCCAGATGATAAACCAGCAGGATGATGATGGAGACCAGCACGGTGAGCAACGCCATGAGCGCGCGCGGGCCTCCCAGGCGGGAGGCGACCGTCATCAACACCTCGCCCACCCATTCAAAGTCGATCCATTCGCTCCCCGGCGTGGTGAACGAATAGTAGTTGGTGGTTGGCCAGTGATGGGTCTCGAGGATGCGCTGGCCCGCCGCCATGTGCCAATAAGTGTCGCCCTCTACAAAGGTGGCGTGCCAGTGTCCGGCGGGCAGCGCCGCGGCATTGTCAAGGCGCAGGTGGAGATTCAGGAAAACGGCTGCCACCAGCACGGCGCCCAGAAAAGCCGGGAAGGAGAAAACGCGACTGGCCCGTGCCCGGAATGGACCCTCGCCGCTCGTCACTTGCCACTCGTCACGGTGTTTTCCTCCGCCGGGCGCGGCCTTCTGACATACAGCACGCTGACGGGGTCGTTGTAAGTCTTCTGCCAATCCGGGGAAGCATCCAGCAGGGTCACCAGGGGTTCATCATGTCCCATGAGAACCGACTGGATGCCATAGGCCTTCAAAAGAAAAGGCGCGGGGAACTCGACCCGGGAGATGCTGAGATAGTCCTGGAAAACCCCCGTGCGCACGTAAATATCCGCGCGCCCGTCGATGAACACCTTGTTCGCGTCCGGCATTTGCCAGATCAGATATCCGCCGTAGAGGTAGCTGTTTAGCATCGGCTTGGGGGCCGGGTGCTCGCGCAGGTAGGACACCGCCCGCACCGGCCATTTCTCCTGCATGATGCTTTCGAGGGCGGCGCGCGAGGGGAAAAACCCGATGACCCCGCCCACCACGAAGGCCATCAATGCCGCGTTCAATACGAACTTATCCTCGGCGGGCTTGTAAGGGTCAATCCAGCGCGCCAGGATCACCCCAAATAACGGCGCAGCGAAAGGCACGAAGATCATCACCAAGCGAGTGTGCAGGCAGGCCCCGATGACTCCGCTGAAGAACAAGACCAGTTCCTCCAGCCGCCAGCGGGGCCGCAGAGTGATCTGCGCCACCAGGAAGGCCACGACGAAAAACAGGAAGATCCTCCCCACGGGCTTGTCAAAGCTGATCGGCTGCCATTCAATGATATTGGCCACCATGATCTGCTGGGAATAAGCCAGGTCCAGAGGGTAGAGCACAAGCTCGGTGCCATAAGGAGTGATGGTCAGAGCAATCAGGATGAGAAGCGCCACGAGTTCCAGGCGCACGCGCTCAGCGGCGGTCCAGCGCCGGGATTTCACCTCGCCCCACTCGATCTCCACCAGCCCGCAGGCCCAATAGACGCCCAGCGCAAAGAGGCCCAGGGTGAAAATGCCGTGCGTGTTGATCCACACCAGAAACAGCGGCGGAAGCAGCCACAACGCTCCCCAGTGCCCCTGGCGAAAACGCTCCAGAATGATGAGGGTCAGCAGCAGAAACAGGTAAGCAAGCATCTGGGGACGCAGGCTTAAAGACGAGTAAACCAGCGGCAGGAAGAGCGCGCACACCACAAATGCCGCTTTGGATTTCCCGCAGCGCATCGTGACCAGCGCATAGAGCGCGAAGAGAATGGCCGCAGCCAGAATCACGTCAAGGGCCATGAGCCCCCGCAGCCCCCAGTGGTCCGCAAACAGGGCAATCACCACTTCACCCAGCCACTGATAGGCGATCCAATGCGCGCCATGAACGGTGAAAGAGTAGGGGTCTGCCGTGGGAAAGCGGTGGGTGGATAGAATCGTAGAACCCACCCTGATGTGCCACCAAACGTCAGGGTCAACCCAGAACATGCGCAGGGGAACGAACATGCCTCCCGCCAGCAGGACGGCCAGCAAAGCGGGAAAGGAGATAATTTTCTTCCAGAGGGGCAGAGCAGGTTGCCCTTGGGAGGCAGCCGCGGCAGTGTCAAAATTCACTTTCCAGCTCCTGAAATTGTTTCCCCCAGGGATGAGCGCGCCCGGTTGGAGGGCATTTGATTCTAACCCGTTGCCGCTAAAGTTGGAAGCAGGGCGAGGGCGCATGCGTGGGGGCATGCTTATCACAATTTTGGTTTCCTACCCCGCCCCTTCTCCTATTTCGCATCCACAAGCCGCTGAAAAGCGGGAAGAACCGCGAACCGGGTCCTCACGCTCTCCACGCTCGCGCCGAGTTGGCGGATCTTTTCCGCCTGCACATGCCCCAGCAGCGCCCCGGCCTTGGCCAGATAATCAATCCGTTCCGGCCTGAGGCCCATCACCCGCGCGCCGGTGGCGTCGACGGCCACGGGATCATCGCCCAGAATGAGCACGCCGCTGGACCGGGCCGTTCCCTGGATGGGACCGTTGCCCTCCATTCCCACAATGCCGTCCACGATGGCGAAATCCGCGCGCACGGTGCTGTTGATATCGAGAATCGAGGGGATGATGCCGGCCCAATGCAGAACGTTTTTCGGCCACCCATAGCAGCATCCCGGCACGATGCCGAACATGTTCTTGAGCGCAAGCGTCACCCCCACCCAGTGGTGGGTTTTGAGCTTGGGCAGGGAGACGATGTAGTCCGCCTCCAGAACCGTGCGGGGAAAATAAAGCTGCCGGAGCCGGGACGCCCGGGTGCGCAGGTTCACGGGGTGAACTTCATCCAGGTTCAGATCCACAAAGAGGTCGTGCAGCGGGCCCAGGAAATCGCGCAGGCGGATGGTCTCGACGATGGCCTCGCTGTCGCGCTCATGGCCGGGCCCCTCGGCCACGCGCACTGACTGCGCCCCCAGGCGCAGGAAACATTCGCGCGCGGCGCCCACCACCGCCGGATGGGTGTTGATGATGCCTTCGGGGTCGGGTTCAACAAAGTTGGGTTTTAACAACACCTTCATACCCTTTACAGGCAATGCAAACTCCTGCAAGGCCTCGTAAAGTTGGGCGCCGAGGTCCTGGCCGTAATCGGCGGTGCGGACAATGGCCACGCGCGAGGGAGGCCGCGTAAAGGAAGGCATCAGGCTGGGCTGGGCGAAGCTCATATCGAAGGTGTCAGGCGCCAGGTGTCAGGTGTCAGTCCTCAGTTATCAGTCATCAGTTTTCAGTCTTCCGGCATCGGATCTATTTTCTTCCTGCAATGCCAGAACCACCCACGCCATGGTCAGCACATTATCAAAGAAATGGTTATGGGAATACAGTTCGCCGAGCAGGGGCGCGAGCGGGGAGACACGCCGCCCGAACGCCATCAGGCAGCGGTGCGCCAGCGCCCGGGAGGCGGCCCCGTGAACGGCGGCGCAGGCGCCTTCGAGCCAATCGAGGCTTGATTGGATCTCGGGGCGCGCGTCATGATCCCGCAGGGCGAGCAACGCCCAGGCGGTGGGACCGATGCGCGGCACCCCGGCCACGCCATAAATCCGCGGATTGCCGCTGTTCCATCCTCCCCCCGGGCACATGCGGTTAAAGAGCATCCGCTCCGCCAGGCTGCGGCGTTCGTTCCCCCGGGAGGAGAGCATCTCCGCGGGCAGCGCGCGCAGAAACAGAAGCGCATGGGCGGTGGGCTCAACCCAACTGGCCGTGCCGGGCGTCCAATTCCACCCGCGCAATGAACTGTCCTGCGCGGTCACGGGGGAGGGAAATAAAGTTTGGCGCAGCCGCCACCAGAGGGTGCCTTCTGCCGGCCACGCATTAAGAAGCCAATGCAGGCCGCGCTCCACGGCGGCGGGCGCCCCACCTTCCAGATGCAGCGCTTGGGAGGCTATGGAAGTAACCCAGCATCCCTGCGGGTATCCGGGAAAAGGCGGCCAGGATCCGTCGGCCCGCTGCGCCGCCAGCAGCCAGGCGCACGCCCGGGTGCAAGCTTCCGCCGGCGCCGGGGCCGGGCGGGATGCCCCCAAGGCCATCAGCGCCCACGCCGTGGCTTCCACAGCGCTGGGAGAGGCGGGGTGGTAACCCCACCCACCATCGGAGTTCTGGCTGTGGAGAAGAATTGCGGGCACAGGAGCGGGCAGGCGGAGCTCGGGATGCGGGACTCGGGACTCGGGGTTCGGAGTTTCAGACACGGGATTCGGGACGAACAAAATTCTGAATTCGGAATTCTAAATTGTGAACAAACCGATTTTCCTTTGCGTCAGAGTTGGCCCAAGAGACCTTGTCTTCAGAATTCAGAATTCATAATTCAGAATTCATAATTCAGAATTCAGAATTTTGTTTTGCCCCTAGTCCCGTTCTTTACATGACGACGCGCGAAATGAGGGATTGATCGGAATCGGCTGCCGGCACGGCCTCCTCCGAATGAATCTTAAGGTCGTGAATCAAGCGGTGCAGGTAGCCGCGCGCGAGTCCCAGGACGCGCGCCGTTTCCGCCTTGTTCCCGTTGCATCTTTGCAAGGTTCGGATCACCAGGCGGCGTTTGAATTCGCGCAATTCCTCGTCATAGGACCGCGCCCCCGGCGCTTCCGTGACGCCTTCGCGCATTTTCAGCGGCAAATTCCAGACTTCAATCGTGGACCCCTCGGCCAGCACCACGGCGCGGCGAATGGCGTTCTCGAGTTCGCGGACGTTTCCCGGCCAGGCGTATTCATCCATGGCGTCGATGGCCTGGCGCGACAAGCGCACCACCTTCTTGCCAAACTCCTGGTTGATGAGCCGCAGGATATGATGGGCCAGCATGACGATCCCGCCACCCCGTTCGCGCAGGGGGGGCAGGTGGAGTTGAATCACGTTCAGGCGGTAGTAAAGGTCCTCGCGAAATTCCCCGTTCGCCACCATCTGCTCGAGGTTCCGATGGGTGGCGCAAACCAGGCGGACGTCCACGGTAATGGGAGTATTGCTGCCCAGGCGCTCAAAGCTGCGGTCGCTCAGCACGCGCAGGAGCTTGGCTTGCAGGCCCAGGGGCAGGTCGCCCACTTCATCCAGGAAGAGGGTTCCGCCGTCGGCCGCCTCGAAGCGCCCGCGCCGCAGCATCAAAGCCCCGGTAAAAGCCCCCTTTTCATGCCCGAAGAGTTCATCTTCCACGAGCTGCTCCGGCAGGTTGGCGCAGGAAAAGGCAACAAACGGACCGGCGCTGCGGGGGCTGAGGCGATGCAGGGCGCGCCCCAGAACGCTCTTACCCGTGCCCGTCTCCCCGGTGATCAACACGTTCACGTCGCAGGAGGCCACCTTGCGGGCCATGGCAAAAACTTCCTGCATGTTCTCGGTGTAGCCCACCAATTCCTCGAGGCGGTGCGGCGAGGCTTGCTCCGTGCGCAGCCGCAGCAACTCCATCTCCACCCGGTGCAGGCGATGGGCGCGGCGCAAAACCCAGCGCAGTTCCTGAATATTGGGGGGGCTGGCCAGAACATCGTAGGCGCCCGCATCCACCAGCCGGCGCGTCAGGGCGGGATCTTCATCGCCCGCCATGACCACGATGGGAGGGGAATAGTCCGCGCGCCGGAACTGCTCGAAAAGCTCCTCTCCGGCCTCCCCCTCGGCGGTGGCGAGATCGCGCAGGTCCAGCAGGGCGCACTCGTACCCCGGCTCTCCGTCCGGGCCGGCCACCCGGCCGCAATCGCCGAACAAGAGTTCAAAACCTTCTCCCAGGGCCCGGGCCACCACTTCGCCGAAGTCCGGTTCGGGGGTCCAGAAGCAGACGCGAATAATCTCGTTTTCCATCATGTCAACGCCTGTCGAGGGGAAGAGCGGAGGAGGGGTATCCGCTCGGCTACACCTTTCGATTTAATTTCTTATTTCAGGAGTGGTGCACTGCGACCTGCTTCCCCGTGGGCAGGGAAATCATGAGCCGTCGTTCGAACTCTCCCATCAAGACCGCAAACTGCGGGGGAGGCTTGCCAACCTCCCCTCATTATCGGAATTATGAAGACTGATCAGACCACGCCCCCTCCCTTTCTTCCTTACTGCTGCATCACCATCTGCGAGGTGCTTTGCAGATCGATCGAGCCAAGCTCGGTGGAAATGAAGGGAAGGGTAAACTTATACAAATATTGCACCTGAATCTCCACCGGGCAGCCGGGGTTATTGCCAGGAGAATTCGAGCTACAGGCGCCGGACGTCCCAGTGATGGCCGTGCCCGGCCACGAAGTACAGACGGAAAGCGTCCCCGCTGAGGTTGGCGCGGCCGCCGGGCAAGCAGCCGGAGTGGACGTACTGGATACCTGAATGCCCAGCGGAACGATACTCTGCACGTAACTGGTGATGTTGGCGGCGGTGGCGTCGCATGTGTAGGCTGTGGTCGTCGCACAGGCGCCCTTCGCTGAAAACGTAGCCCCGCGCACCTGCGCATAGCGGCAGGCTTCCCGGGCGGCATTGGAGACGAAGTGATAGGCATAGAGCGCCCGGGTCATATCCATGATGCCAAACAGCAACGGCCCCAGGATAATAGTCAGAACGAGGGCAAACTCCACCGAGTTGACGCCCCGGTCGCTCGATTTTTTAGCCCTTCGCAGCATCCCTGGCAAAAGATCCTCCGTCTTCGTCCTCGCAGTTCAGCCCGCCGTTCCACCGTCAATTCAGGGTGCCCCACTCAGCCGGGTGGGGGCCCCCGGTCCTAGTAGCGCATCGTCGAACTACCCGTTAAGGTGATCGATGAGGGAATCCCGGGCCATGCAAACATCGGGGTGTAGTTATAGCTGGTGGTTATCGTTACGTAGTTGACCGCGCTCGTGCTGGTCGGGCAGCGCGTCGGTTGGACTGTGCAGCCCGGGCTTTTTCCCGTTTTACCGTCCGAGCACATGCACCCGGTCACCGGGGTGGCGACGGTTATCCCTCCGGGTACGTTCGCCGCATCCGCCACGGCCACCGCTTCCATGCCCGTGGTGTCGGCGGGATTATGGGTGCCGTAGATGGCTGCCGCCTCCGCCGCGTTCTGGACTTCAATGCTGAAGTAGGCCGCCCGGCCCAAGTCAATGACTCCGAGCAAAAGGAGGGTGAGGAGGGGCAAGGCCAGTCCCATCTCCACCAGGCTGCCTCCGCGCTCGCAATGCCACCATGCGGGGCGCTTCGCGCCCTGAGGGGCGGGCACGCCGTCGCGGGGCCGATTCCTGGTTTGCGGTGAATGCTTCATGGTCACTCGATCAACGCCGCCTGCCCCACGGGAAGGATCGACGTTTGGCCGGGAAGATGAGTGTAATTATTGTTGAATGTAAAACTGACAAGCCACTCGATGTCATCGGCAATCAGGAACGTATACTCCGCGGCATTTCCGAAATCGAAATCGAAGTTAACCTGGGCGTCAGGAAAGTAATAACCGCCCGTGGTTGCCGCGGTCCCGGCGCCAAAACTGAAGTTCGCAGCAAAAGTAGCAGGCTGAGGGTTGTTCCGGTCCTGAAAGAACAGGATTCCGGCGAAAGTCCCTGAGGTCGGCGCCGAGAGTTCCGTGTTGATGGCAAAAATGTCGTTCACTGTTCCGTAGCAGGTAGCACAACCGCCGGGGCCGGAGCCGGTATTGTAAAAAGTGACGCCGTAACCAGTTGCCTTAGTCGCGAAACTGCCGGTGGACACGCCTAAGTTAAGGCCCCCCCCATAGAGAACAAAAAGGCTTGCGGTGGAACAGGCGGTTGAAGCGCAGCCGGTATTGAAGTTGATGGTTGAACCACCGTCTTTGATTCCGCCATCTATCTGGTAACCCTGGTTGGATCCAATAGGGCCAAAGTTTACCGTTGACCCTTGGGCAATACTGAGCCCGGGCGAGGGATTGTTTGTGCCACCACCTATAACGTAGGTGCCCCCGCCGGTGAAATTGACGACCGCTCCCCCCGAGATTGTGATGCCGCCGCAATAGGCGCCATTCGGAATGGCAAATGTGCCCGGGCCCGTAATCACCTTGGGCGCCTGAGTAATCCCAACGCAGGCCGAGCTGATGGCGGGCGGTAACACGCCGGCAAGCGGATCCGCTACGGCGGCGGGGATCTTGGTGGGTGGAGAGGGGGATGTCGATTTACCGCCGAAGAAGCCATTGCATAATCCGAAAAACCCCGAAACCGATCCCACCATATCGATCGACGGGGCAGAGATACAGGCGCCGGTTGCGTAAATATTCGCGTTCGACACCACACCGCATGCGGAGTTCACTGTGGCTATTAACGCGTACACCGGATTACCGGTGGTATTGAGGCCATAAATACAGTTGGTCACGCCCTGGACTTCCGCCCGGGCGCTGATCGTGCTTGAGCCCATCCCCAATTCTTTCGCGAACAGGGTCGGCACCTGCTCCGCCACGACCGCCTCAACAAAGTAGGTATTGCCGTTGTTGGGGTCGTTGGATCCGCCGCAAGCCGGAGGGTACTTGACGGTGACCTCTGTGGCCCCCAGCCCGGGGGTGGGCGTGCAACTCGTGCTGGCGGTAACACTCGGGAACTTGTTGTCGTTGGATACGGCGTCCAGCCCCGCGGTGGTCACGGCGGTGCAGGGAGTTACCCCTTTGCAAACATGGATCTCCTTGGCCCCCGCGATGGCCGCGGCATCCGCCGCCATCTGCACTTGCCGCCGCACGTAGCGCAAGTATCCCATGTCAATGCCCAAGGCCATAAAACCCAAAAGAACGACCATGGCGAGGGCCACCACCACGAGTGCCTGACCGGCGTCATTGTGACTTTTATTCATAGGCTTTGGCTTTTCCAGTTGAGATCCGAAAACACGAGGAGGTTAGTATAAATTGCGCTTACCGGCCTGTCTAGTCCCTTCACAGTTAATAATCCCGTAGAATTCGCCGTAGCGGAACCTCCGCCTGGGAGCCTTGTAGCGCGTCCCCACCCGCGCTCGATGCGCATTCCCCGGTCGTGAAAGCGCGGGTGTCCCCACCCGCGCTTCAGGCCATCCAGGTCCTATTGCAGACCCGTTTGCGTCAGCTTGACGGCCGCATAGCCGCTGGGCACATAGGTTGACCAGGTGGCCGTCGCCACCGGAGGGCCAGCGACGTCGAAAGTGTAAGTGCCAAGATTATCGTTTCCCGTACTGGTGAACGTGAACGTAGTCGAAGTTACGCCGGTAACGGTTTGTGTTCCGTTGGGATCGAGGTACGAGGAAACGATGAAAGAAGTCTTGCAAGTAGTGGTGCCGTTGGGAACGCCCCCGCCGCTGCACTGCACATTGGCGATCGTAACCTTATTGCCCACGGCCAGGCCGGCGGTGGACCCCACGGTGGCCGTGTAGGTGGTGTTTCCAGAGAAAATGCCAGGGACTGTCAAGCCCGTGATGGTGACGGGATTATTTTCAGTGGTTTCTTCCTGCGCAAGCGTGGCGAAATAAATATTGGACCCCTGCTGCGAAGCGGGCGCGATGTTGTCCACCACGATGCCGCTGCTGCCCCCGGTAGCCTCGGGCAAGGGGTAGGCAGCCGCCGTCCCACTCGTGATCGGCCCCCCCCCGGTAATGTTCTGATTGGCCAGGAAACTGGAATTGGCCTCACTCGCGAGGCCGTAACCATAAAACAACAGGTCGTAGGGACCACCGCTGCTGTTACTGTTGTAGATTTCGGTGATGGGGGAAGCCTGCACTGCGGCGACTATCTCGCCAATGGCGCTGTTCGTGGTGGGACTGCCCGCGGACATGACGTTGCCGGCGTTGAGGGTGATCGCGCCAGGCACGGCGTTGGTGCCCGTCGAATCGGAAACCGACACCGCGGGGGAGGTGTAGCCGCCTCCTCCATAAGTGACGACATATCCACTAATCGTAATGGTGTCGGTCAACGAAGGGTCGCTCCCCGTTCCTCCGTTGAAGCCCAACAGTGGCGCCTCCGAATAGCCCGTTCCGGGCGTGGTTACCGCAACGCTGTTCACTTGCCAGGTCTGCGTCAGAGTGGCGCCACCGCTGCCGGAAACGGTCGCGGCGGGAGCCCCCGTATAATCTCCGCCTGAGTTAAACTTCACCGAAGTTACCCCCAGGTTCGCCGTGGCTGAA